>OFFX01001620.1_pt1 | contig 15610 bp, 14 predicted proteins | sample 1521511 | NCBI WGS metagenome assembly OFFX01 (sample SAMEA3504125, study PRJEB24116) | mouse gut metagenome | biome: mouse gut; feature: mouse-associated habitat; material: faeces | place: Denmark | collected 2011
CTCTCGTATGCGGTCATGTCCATCTGGCAAAGAGCCGCCAGTCACAAATGCTTCCCGCTGCCGCTGCCGGTAAATGCTCCCTCCGCGATGGCGGGGACGCCGCCTACGAACACCCAGTCCATGCCCTGGGCCAGCTGGTCCGGGGCCGTCCAGGTCCCGGGCTCATGGACCTTCGCCGGATCGAACAGGCACAGATCTCCATCCGCGCCCGGCTCGATGCGGCCCTTTCCCGCCAGGCGGAACCGCTCCGCGGGCTGGGCGGTGAGCTTATGCACCGCCTCCGGCAGCGTCAGGACGCCGTCCTTCACGTACCGCTCCAGCAGGCGGGGAAACGCTCCGTAGACCCGAGGGTGGGCTAGTCCGGCGGGGTAGGTAGCGTCGGAGATCACGCCGGAGAAGGGGGCCCGGAGGATATCCGAAATATCCTCCTCGTCGGCGATGAAATCGATCATGGACACCGTGCAGCGCTCCGCTGCCAGAAGGTCGAAAAGCGCGTCATAGGGGTCTTTCCCCTGCGCCTCCGCGATCTCCGCGATAGAGCGGCCCTCGAAGGCCAGATGCTCCGGCTGGCGGAAGGAAGCCGCCCGGATGTTCTCGAAGCCCACCAACGCGGCGATGTTCTCGAAATCCCTGCCGCTCTCCATCCGACGGCGCATCTTTTGGCGGGAGGCGGGGTCCCGAAGGGCGGCGGTGAGCTTTTCGATGCCGCCCGACTGAAATTCCGGCGGCAGGATGTGGATCAGCTGGGTGGACCCGGCGGGATAGGGGTAGGCGTCACAGGAGACGTCCAAACCCTCCGTCCGGGCCTGTGCGATGAGCGCAAGCATTTCCGGGACCGCCCTGCGCCAGTTCCGGCGGCCGATGGCTTTCAGATGGCTGATCTCCACCGGCGTCTCCAGCGCCCGGGCCGCCTCCAGCATCTCCCGCAGAGCATCCACCACGCCGTCCCCCTCCTGGCGCATATGGACGGTGATGATCCGCCCGCTGCGGCGCAGGGGCTCCAGGGCTCGGATCAGCTGAGGGGTGGTGTAGAAGCAGTCCGGGGCGTAGCCCAGCCCCAGGGAGACTCCCAGCGCGCCGTCCGCCAGGGCGCGCTCCAGAGCGTCATGGAGCGCCCGGTACTCCCCGTCCGTCAGCGCACGGTACTGGAAGCCCGCAGCGCAGGCCCGCAGGGTCCCCATGCCCGCCAGCATCCCGGCGTTCAGGGGCAGCGCCGTCCGGTTTGCCTGGGCGCGATAGTCCGACAGCGTGGGGAACGCCGCCTCGCAGCGGCCCGTGATGGGGGCCAGGTAGTCCAGGACCGCTTCGGCGTGAGGGCCGGACACCGGGGCCAGGGACAGTCCGCAGTTGCCGTTGAGGATGGTGGTCAGCCCCTGGGCCAGCTCCGCCCGGCCAAACTCGGGACGGAATAGCGCCGCGTCCGCGTGGCGGTGGACGTCGATGAACCCGGGGGTCAGGGTCCGGCCCTTCCCGTCGATGATATGGGCGCTCTCTCCGGTGATTCTGGGACCGGCGGCGGCGATCTTCCCGCCGCTGAGGGCCACGCTGCCGGGGAAGGCCTCCCTGCCGGAACCGTCCAAGATATTCACGTTTTGGATCAAATAGTCAAACATATAAACCGGCGCCTTTCTGTCTTAGTATGCGGAGGGAGACGGCCCGCGGGGGCCGCCTCCCTGAAAAGCTCGTATTGGACGATCAGTCTTCCTCGTAGGCCAGCTCGGTGGTGGCGTTCTTGGGCGGGAATATCTTGGAGAACACCAGGAAGAAGATCAGGGCCACGATCAGGCCGGGGATGATGGGCTGGCTCAGCTTCATGCCGAACAGCATACCGTGCTTGATGTTGTCCACGTACACCACCACGATGGTTCCGGAGATCAGGGCCGCGATGGTACCGGCGGTGGAAGCGCCCTTCCAGTAGTGGCCCAGCACGTAGGGGAAGAAGGCCCCGGCGGCGCGGAGGGTGAAGCAGAACATCAGCAGGGACACGATGCTGCCGGTGTTGAACAGCGCCACCAGCATGGCGGCAGCGCCGCAGACGGCCATGGTGATCTGGGTGACCCGCATGATCTCCTGGCTGGAGGCTTTGGGGTTGATGAGGGTATGATAAATGTCGTTGGAGAAGATGGAACCCGCGCCCAGCAGGTCGGAGTCAGCGGAGGACATGGTGGCGGAGACGATGCCCGCGAAGAGCAGGCCGCAGATGATGGTGGGCATGACTTTAATGGCCAGCACCGGCAGCGCGTAACGCGCGCCCACATCAGCGAACTCGGCGGCACTGAACTGCCCCATGTTGATGAGCGCCAGGGTGATGATGCCCAGGATGGCGGGGATGAAGGCATAGATGAAGTTCACCAGCGCGGCCAGGATGGAGCCCTGGCGGGCGGCCTTGCCGTCACGGGCGGCGTAGTAGCGGGAGACCGCCTCCTGGCCCACCGTGAAGGTGGCCACATACATGATGGTCAGGGAAACCACCGCCATGGGGCTGTAGCCCTTGAACATATCGAAGGTCCCCTCGGGCACGTTGGCCGCAATGTTCTCCCAGCCTCCGGCCATGTTCATGGCGAAGGGCACGGCGATGATCATGCCGATGACGATCAGGAACACCTGGATGAAGTCGGTGAGGGTCACGGACCACAGTCCGCCCATGATGGAGTACAGGGTCACCACCACCGCCACGATGATCACGGCAGCCTTATAGTCGATGCCCAGCATGGTGGACAGGATGACCGAGGAGGCGATGAACTGGCTGGCGGTAGCGCCGATCAGGGGCAGGAGCATGATGACGGCGGTGACGAGGCCCGCGCTCTTGCCATACCGGCGGCGGAAATACTCCGGAACGGTCTTGACGGTGGCCGCCCGGAACTTGGGGGCCAGGAAGGTCAGGATCACGAAGGCGAAGCCCATGGTGATGATATACCACGCGGCGGAAAGGCCGTGGCTCTCCATGCCCTGCTGGACCACGCCCAGGGAACTGCCGCCGCCGATCTCGGTGGCGGCCAGGGTACCGGCCATCAGCAGGGGCCCCAGGCGGCGTCCGGCCACCATGAAGTCCGTGTTGGACGTGATCTTCTTGGAGGAATACCATCCAATGAAGAGCATGATCAGCAGATAGATCACGACGATCGCGGTAACGACAAAATTGACTTGCATATCATTTCTCCCATTCTCTCTCGATTTGTACAAAAAATATTGTGCTGTGAAATGAACCTCCTTTCAAGAATATGGACAGCATACCAGATTTTCCCCGTGATGTAAAGAGGGGAGTCGAAAAATCATCCAATTATACTGCGAAAATTTCCGCTGTTTTTGTAAGCTTCCGATAAACGGCCATTGGCAAGCCGCCGCCGGTGTGGTATACTGGCTTCGACGCGCGCCCCATTCAGGGGGCGGACGCCGGATATTTTGCGAAATGATTTGCAGGAGGGGGAACTGATCATGCTGGCTTCGGAGAGAAAAACTGAGATCGTCGATCTGACCAAGGCGCTGATCGCCCGGCAGAGCCTTTCCGGTCAGGAGAAGGACGCGGCGGAGGAATGGAAGCGCTATCTGACCGCCCACGGCTTCGACCACGTGGAGACGGACCGGTACGGCAATGTGCTGGGCAGGATCAAGGGGAACAGGCCCGGGCCGAGGCTCCTCTTTGATGGACACCTGGATACCGTCCCCGCGGCCGATCCCGCCGCATGGACCCATCCGCCCTTCGCGCCGGAGGAGATCGATGGGAGGCTCTATGGCCGGGGGGCCAGCGATATGAAGGGAGCGGTGGCAGCCTTCACAACGGCGGCGGGCTTCTTTGCCGCGGACCGGGAGCGGGACTTTGCCGGGGAGATCTGGGTGGCCGGGGCGGTCCACGAGGAGTGCTTCGAGGGCGTGGCCGCCCGGAGCGTCAGCCAGATCGTGAGGCCGGATTATGTGGTCATCGGCGAGGCATCAGAGTGCAACCTGAAGACCGGACAGCGGGGCAGGGCGGAGATCGTGGTGGAGACCTTCGGCGTCCCGGCCCACTCTGCCAACCCGGAGAAGGGCGTCAACGCGGTGTATGCCATGTGCCGCGTGGTGGAGGCCCTGCGGGAACTGGAGGCCCCGGTGCATCCGGTACTGGGGAAGGGGATCCTGGAGCTGACGGATATCCGGTCCTCCCCCTATCCTGGGGCGTCGGTGGTGCCCTTCTACTGCCGGGCCACCTATGACCGCCGCCTGCTGGTGGGGGAGACCAGGGAGAGCGTCCTGGGGCCCGTCCGGGCCGCCCTGGAGGAGCTGACGGCCCGGGAGCCCTCCATCCGGGCCAAGGCTTCCTTCGCCCAGGGGGAGGCCCTCTGCTACACCGGGGAGACCATTCGGGGGGAGCGGTTCTTCCCGGGGTGGCTGTACGGAGAGGAGGAGCCCTTCGTGCAGGCGGTCCTGGAGGAGCTGCGCGGCATCGGGCAGGACCCCCGGGTGACTCAGTACAGCTTCTGCACCAACGGCAGCCACTACGCCGGGGAGGCGGGCATCCGGACCATCGGCTTCGGCCCGTCCCTGGAATCCCTGGCCCATACGGATGACGAATACGTGGAGACCGCGCAGCTGGAGTGGGCCTGCGAGGGGTATTACGCCATCATGCGCGCGCTGCTGCGGTAAGCATAAAAAGCAGACGGCAGGTTGCCGTCTGCTTTTTATATATGTATCATGCCTGCGCGCCGTTGCGGCTCGTGCCGCTGTAGTCCTTCAGGCGGCTCTCGCTCTGGAGGAGCTGCTTGTGGGTCATGGCGATCTTGCCCCGCTCCAGGGAGAACACGCCCTCCTCACACAAGCGGGCGATGGTGCGGTTCACGGTCTTCTCCTGCATCCCCAGCTCTTCGCTGATCTGGCGGCGGTTCTTGCGCAGGACGGCCTTTTCCATCCGGCGCAGGCCCAGGGCCTCCATCTCTCCGGCTACATATTTTAATAGGAGATAGCTGGAGGAGTAGAAAAGCCGTTCGCCCCGGTTGTAGCTGGAGCAGTAGAGCTTCTTGGCGATATGCCGGGCCATCTGCTTGATGAAATGGGGGTCCGAGTCCAGCCAGGCGTCAAATACCGGCACCGGCAGGAAGGCGATCCGGCATTCCGTTACCGCCTCGATGGTGACGGAGGTGTGGGTCTCCTCCGCGAACAGGGTGATCTCGCCAATGAAGGAGACCGCGTCGTTGCACTCGATCATGAACACGCTGCCGTTTTCGAACTCGTTGATGACCCGCAGGGAGCCCCGCAGGAGGATGCCGATCCGCCGCAGGGGGGAATCCTTCTGGTGGATCAGGCCGTAGGGCGGGAAGGTCTCCAGGACGAACTGTCCGTCCAGTTCTGCCGGGATCTGCGTGGTGTATTCGCTGAACGCCGGAGCCAGCGACAGGATCTCCGAAAAGGTCATGGTCCCGCCTCCCTGTACTTGATATAAAAATCATACCACAGTACAGAAGAAAAGGCAACCGCGTCATGCCCAGCGGGCCAAATGGGGCTGGCGGTCCAGCAGGGCGCGGGCCTGGGCGAGGATGGCCCGCTCGTCCAGGGTCAGCACCTGCCGGTCCTCCATGACCAGCCTGCCGTCCACGATCATGTGGACCACGTCCCTGCCGCTGGCGCTCTCTACCAAAGTGTTTACCGCGTTCTGGGTGGGCCACAGGTGGGGTTGGTCCATGTCCACGGCAATGAGGTCCGCCGGAGCGCCGGGGGCGATGCGTCCGCCGCCGTCCTCCAGCATGGCGGCCGCGCCGCCCTGGGTGGCCATTTTCAGAAGGGTCCGGGCGGGCATGACCTGGCTGTCGGCGGTCCCCACGCCCCGCACGGCGTTCTGGACGCCCCGGAACAGGCGCATCTCCCGGAACAGGTCCACGCCGCCGTGGGCGGACCCGTCGGAGCCGAAGCCCACGGAGACGCCCCGGCTGAGGAGCTGAGGGGTGTCCGGCACGCCCTTGCCGCAGTTGGAGAAGGGGCAGTGGACCACCCGCACCTGCTTCCGGCGGATGATCTCCATTTCGTCGGGGGAGAGGAAGATGCAGTGGGGGGCGATGAAGGGGGTCTCCAGCAGGCCGTGGGCCTCCAGGTACTCGAAGGGGCGGGAGCCGTAGCGCTCGATGAAGTCGGACACCTCGCTGGCGTACTCGTTCATGTGGATCTCCACCGGAGCGCCCGCCTCCGTTGCGGCCTCCAGGACGGAACGGAACAGCGTCTCGCTGGCCGCCGTCAGGGCGGTGACGGAGAAATAGCCCTGGAGCCGTCCAGAGAGGCTGCCCCGCAGCTCCCGCAGGCGCCGCACGCCCTCCTCCACGGTCCCGCAGCGCAAAGGCTCCGGGGCGTTGTCGTTGGTGAAGCAGGTCAGCCGCCCCCGGAGGCCGGAGGCCTCGTAGACCTGGGCGAACACGTCTGCGTACTTCCCTCCGGCGTCGATGAACCCGGTGGTGCCGGAGTGGATCATCTCCAGCGCCGCCAGCTGGGCGCTGAGGCGGGAGCTCTCCTCGTCCAGGCGGCACTCGAAGGGGACGTTCACCCGCTTCCAGATCACAGGCTTTTCATCCAGGAGGCGGCCCCGGAGGAGCTGCTGGCTGGTGTGGGTGTGGCCGTCCACCAGCCCGGGCATCCACAGGAGGCCGCCGCCGGTGAGGACCCGGTCCGCCGGCACGCCGCTGTTCGCGGGGAGAAGGGCGGCGATCCGGCCGCCGGACATGGCGATGTCGCCGCTGGCCAGCTCCATGTCCGGGGTGAGATAGCTGGCGTTTTTTAACAGAATATCATAAGTCGGTCCCATGGAACGCTCCTTATCAGAAAATCAGCATGTAGAGGGCAAAGCATACGGAGAACACGGCCACGCCCCACTTCAGGCCCTCCTGAGGGACCAGCTGGGAGGTGGCGCTGCCCGCGGTGACGCCCACGCCATGGGCGGCGGCGCACAGCAGGGCGAAGAGCCCCAGCCCCGCGAAGCCACCTTGGCCTCCATAGACGCACAGGGCGGGCAGGGCGATGAAAATGGAGTCGAACAGCGCGGCGCCCACCGCCTGCTTGGCGGGCAGGCCCAGGGCCACCAGCAGGGGCATCACCACCACCGGTCCCCCCGCGCCGGACAGGGCGCACAGAGCGCCCGCCGCCAGTCCCAGGCCCCCCAGGGCCGGGGAGCCGGGGACCTTCTCCGGCTGCGCGGCTTTCCCGCTTTTCCGGCGGGCCAGCCACTGGCGCGCCAGGATGGACGCGCCGGAGAACAGCACCACTAAGTACAACAGCAGCTTCACCGTGTCCGTGGGCAGCAGGCGGTTGAGGGCCGCGCCCGCCGCCGCGCCGATTAGACTTCCGGCGCTGAGAGGCAGGGCGGTGCGGAAGTCCAGCTGGCCCTTGCGCCGGTAGTTCACCGAGCTGATGATCCCCGACAGGGCGAAGCACAGGAAACTGAGGGCCAGGGCTTGGGTCGTATCCAGCCGGCAGTAGTTGACGAAGAGGATGGGCAGTAGGAACCCCGCCACGCCCGACCATCCGATCAGGAGCCCTACGACCAGGCATCCCGCCATGGTAACGGCAAGCGTCATATCAAATGGTCCCCGTCAGCTGCAGCATCACCTGGGCGATGACCAGGGAGCCGAAGAAGGTACCGGTCATCACCAGGACGGAGATCACGATCATCTTCCAGCCCTGCCTGACGAACTGCTTGATCTGGTTGCTGATGGACATGCCCGCGAAGGCGCCCACCATGGTCAGGGGCGCGGTGAAGTTGATCTGCCCCACGGACTGGATCACGAACTCCGAAATGGGGGAGATGGGGCAGGCGCACAGCAGGCCCAGAATGGAGCAGTAGGCCACTGTAGGCAGCTTCAGGGGGATGAGCCAGCTGAGGAACGCCGCCGCCGCCGAGATCACCAGCAGCACCAGCACGCCGGGAAGGGACTGGCTGAACGCCACGTCAAAGCCGATGAAGTTGGCCACCATCATGCCGAGGCCGGCCAGCGCGAGGGTGAATATCCATTCCTGTTTCCGCATGTCATCTGCTCCTTTCCTGAGCGGCCTGCCGCTCCAGTTCCTCTGCCGCCCTGCGGTCCGCCTTGGTGACCCGGCCCAGGGTGGGCTCCAGCTTCCGGTAGAGCCAGTTGCACAGAGGGATGCCGATAAAGGGCGATGTAGATGCCGTCGATGCCCGAGATGGTCTCGCTGGCGCTGGCCAGGGCGGCGATCTCCTCCGCGTAGGCGGACAGGACCTCGGAGAGGGAGGCCACGGCGGAGCTCATCAGGATGCCCGCGCCCACGCCGGAGGCCATGCCCAGGGCGTAGGGGTGGAAGACGTTCATAGCCGCCGCCATGGAGGCCATGAAGCCGAAGTAGATGGTGCCGATCATGCCGCCCACGATGTAAACGGAGAGACTGCCCTGGGCCTCCGGGGAGCTGGCGCCGAACATGTCCTGCATCAGGGCCAGGTTGGTCTCCCGGTTGATGGAGTGGGCCGCGCCGATGGATTCCCGCTTCAGCCCCAGCAGCAGGGCGATGGGCATGGCCAGGAAGATGGTGCCCAGGTTGCCGAACTCCTGGAGGAGCAGGGCGGGGCCGGCGGAGACGACGATCTTAATGTTCGCGCCGGCGTTGATGCCCAGCTTGGCGATGAAGGGCAGGATGGCCACGCCCACCAGGCCGGAGGCGGCCTTCACCTTCTTGTCATCCAGGACCTTGAGGATGCTGGGGCCCATCAGCAGGCCCAGGAACAGCGCGTAGAAGATGGGGAAAATGATAAACGTGCCCTTCCAGACAGGGATCTTGATCTGACCGATGGCATCCGCGATCAGGATGAACACAAAGGCCAGCAGGTAGATGAGCCACTCGCAGCGGAGCCGCTCCCGCAGGGATGCGTAGGCGTAATTGATCTTCTTTCCCATGGTTGCCTCCTCGTACATTAAGTTTGGGGGGTACTAGCACAAATATAGCAGATATGCCCAGAGCGAAACAGGCCATATGGGAAGTTTTGGCGAAAAAAGAGAGAGGCGGGGCGGAGATTTCGGATGTTGCAGTTTTGTGTGTTTTGGTGTATACTAATTGCAAACCATCATGTAAGGAGTGATCTTGATGCTGCTGCCGCAGGGGAAATATTATACGCTGGCTGATGTGCTGTGCTGGGATGACCGGGAGCGCTGGGAACTGATCGACGGCGTTCCGTTGATGATGGCCCCGCCTGCCAGGATACACCAGAAGATCAGCGGAGAGCTGTTCGGTCAACTGCGCGAGTATCTGAAAGGGAAGAAGTGCGAGGTCTATGCCGCGCCCTTCGCCGTTCGCCTGTTTGAGGAAAACGGCGATCTGCCGGAGCGCGTGGATACGCTGGTGGAGCCGGATATTTCCGTGATCTGCGATCCCTCCAAGCTGGACGATATCGGCTGTAAAGGCGCGCCGGACCTGGTCATCGAGGTCATTTCGCCCTCCAGCCGGAGGCACGACAGGGTGACGAAATTCAACCTGTACCAGCGCGCAGGCGTCCAGGAGTACTGGATCATCGATCCGTCCGGGAAGGAAGCGCTGTCTTACGTTCTGGAAGACGGGCACTACAAGGCAAAGGAGTCCGGGACGGCTGGCGATCAGATGCGGGTGAATGTTTTGGAAGACTGTATGCTGGATCTGTCCCAGGTGTTTAGCGAGTAAGGGGTTCCGGGAATAGAAGCGCGCCGCAGAGAATGGTCTGCGGCGCGCTTTTTGTATGGGGTCTTGAAGGTATAGCGCACGTCACAGATAGAAAATGTTTGTGTATCGCAGAAAAACGAAAAACAGATTTACTCTGTATAATACTGTGCTTGTGCGTGCCATAGCTCATAGTATTTTCCTCTTTCGTCTGCTGCAAGCTCTTTATGGGTGCCTTTCTGCACGATCTGCCCTTTGTCAAACACCGCGATGGTATCGTAGAAGCGGCAGGATGAAAGCCGGTGGCTGATATAGACGGCCGTTTTCTCTCCCACAATTTCATCGAATTTTGAATACACTTCGTATTCTGAGATGGGGTCCAGCGCGGCGGCCGGTTCATCCAAAATAATGAAGGGCGCGTTTTTGTACAGCGCTCTGGCCAGGGCGATTTTCTGTGCTTCGCCTCCGGAAATCTCCACGCCGTTTTTCTCAAAGTCCTTATACAGGCAGGTATCCAGTCCCTCCGGCATATGGTCAAGGCGGCCGCTGAAGCCGGCTTTCTCCAGACAGGATGCCGCCCGTTCCGGGTCATACGCGACGCCTGCCGCCACATTTTGTCCAAGACTGAACGAAAACAGCTTGAAATCCTGAAACACCACCGAAAAGATGGACAAATACTCGTCGTAATTATATTTCCGGATGTCTACGCCGTTTAGCAGGATTTCCCCTTCGGTTGGATCGTACAAACGGCACAGCAGTTTGATAAAGGTGGTTTTACCCGAACCGTTCATGCCCACAATTGCCAGTTTTTCCCCAACTTTGAACCGGAAGTTCACATGCCGAAGCGCGTAATGACCGGTGTTGGGATATCGGAAACTCACATCACGGAATTCTACAAAATATTCGTTATCGTCCCGTTTTTCTACCGTCAGCGTGCCCTGGTACATGTGGTTGGGGATGTCCAAATAATCAAACAGCTTCTGCAAATGCAGGCAGTACACCTCATTGTCCGACAAAATGAACATCAGTTCCTGCAATCCAGTGCCAAGCCTTTGCAGGACGGTAACGTACTGCACAATGCTGCCGGCTCCAAACGCGCCGAAGAAGGCTTTGATTGCAACAAAAAGATAGCAGACCATATTCGCCAGCCCAATAATCACACATGCAATCGCCGGGAAAATCGACATCCGGATCACATCCGCCTGATTTTCCTGATCTGTTTGGATCAGTTTGTCCAGCGCTTTTTCCGCGATGAAATTCTGCTCATAAATTCGGACATCCTTCGCTTTCTCCGGATTCATATACAATTCTCTTCCAAAGAACATAAAGGTTCGATTAAACCAAACGGTATCCTGGCACCATTTCAGAAAAATCTGGTTTTCCTTTACGGTTGCTCTGGAATTGCTGAGTCCCCCTAAGAGGACGCACAATAACACAGCCATGATCCAAATGGGGTTGTCTATTACCGAATTCCCGGATTTTGAAAGAAACAGGGAGCCGGCCATAGCCAGGGAAGCAAGGATATTGACGCTGGCTTTTACCAGCCCGGAAGTCCCCCAAACAAGCTGCGCCAAACCGTTTCCGAACATATAGAGGTTTTCTTCTGCCTCCTGTTTTTGATGCTGAATTTCCGCGTTTTCCAAATCTTCAAAATCCAGCGACATCAGCTTGTCGGAAAAAATTTTGCCAAACCACTTCCACATTTGTGTTTCTTTTTCGCTGCAAATCCGATTGATGCTGTTTTTTGCAGCGGAACAGATAAAATTAATGAGGATCATGCTGACAACGTAAATGGCGATCTGTTTGATCCCCTGCCGGGCAGATAGTTCATTCAGTATCTGTGCGGAAAACCAAACCGTTACAAAAGGCTGTAACGAGTTGATGAGTTCATACAGTGCTTTTCCCTGTACAAGGCCCGGGCAATATTTTTTGAGAAGGCGAAATCCTCGGGCTGTGACGGCAAACCGCCTGCGAACCGTCATTTTGCTCATTCTGCCGCCTCCCTTTGTCCGTCTTTTTCCCGATAATATTTTGCCTGCATTTCAAATAAATGATAGTATTTTCCTTTTTCCCTGAGCAGGCTGGTATGCGTACCTTCTTCACAAACCTGCCCATTTTCAATCAAAATTATCCGGCTGCAAAAACTGGTGCTGGCTAACCGATGGGAAATAAATACGGTGGTCTTTCCCTCGCTGATTTGATGGTAGTTTTCATACAAATTGCTTTCGGCAATGGGGTCCAGCGCCGCGGTGGGTTCATCCAGCAGCATGATGGGGGCGGATTTGTACAAAGCCCGCGCCAGGAGCAATTTTTGGACTTCACCGCCGGAAAATTCCACCCCGTCATCGTAAATGGTTTTCCCGAACTGGCTTTTGACCCCCTGCGGAAGCTGGACGATCTTATCCTAAAGCCCCGCTGTTTTCAAGCAATGCCGGACTTGATCCGTATCCAGGCTTTCCGCAGGCGTTTCAGCCACAATTTCCTCAATGGTCACCGGCAAAATACTGAATTGCTGAAAAACCGCTGAGAAAAGCCGGTAAAACTCTGCGCGGTTATATTCCCGGATATCGATCCCATTATAAAGGACCTGCCCTTCTGTGGGATCGATCAATCCGCAGAGCAGCTTGACAAGGGTCGTCTTTCCTGCGCCGTTTAACCCAACCACCGCCAAATGTTCACCGGGCGTGATTTTCAGATTGAAATTACGGAGGACGTATTGCTCAGCGCCTTCATAACGATAGCTTACGTTTTTCAGCTCAATGGTCTTGGGAAGCGAGCCCGGTGGAAGGGGCGCCCCATGCTCCCTGCGGAAAGTTTCCGGGTATTCCAGATAGGAGCGAAAATAATTGATTTTTAAGTTCAGCTGATTGAGGAGCGATACCTGCGAAATAACATTGCTGAGCCAGGTGGAAAAACCCGCCACTGCGCCAAAATAGAGGACAAAATCCGCCACAGTGATTTGGTGATTCAACACGAGATAAATTAAGTAAACATAGGTGATGCCCTCCCGCAGCAAAGCGAAGCTGCTGTCCCACACGGCGACGCCGAAGATTCGCCTGGTCAATCGCCGGTACCAGCTGCTGATGCCGTCCATGTTCTCCTGGTAAATATCAGAAAACCATGCGGCCATACGGTACAGCCGGATATCCTTGGCGGAACGAATTTCTCCGGAAGCCGCGTTGATATAGTCCAGCCGCTGCTCATAACGGATCCGTTCCGGATTATTTTGGTCCGTCCATTTGACGACCCGTCGATTCAGGAAAAAGCTCATCAAAGTGGTTGCAGCCAAAAACAGCAGGATGAACCCGTTCACTTGAACCAGTATGGCCCCAAATGCCCACAGTCCCAGAACGCTGGTGCAAAGGCTGACCAGGATGTCATAAACGCTCGTAAGGGGGGAATAGTTCCCGTTGCAGCAGGCAAAACTTTCCGTTTGCAGTTTGCGGAACCGTTCATTTTCCTGGTTGCTGTAATCCGTCGTCAGTCCCTTTAAAGCCGCCTGTTTGAGGTAAAGGGTATTCATCCGATATTTTTGATGATAAATGAATTTTGTAAAAAACTGGCCGGCCCCGGACAGCAGGGCAATAACGCCCATGAACACCAAAACGGTGGCGGTTAATTCCCATACGCTGTTTCCTTCCGTAATAGCTTCAATGACCGCTTTGGGAAGATAAGCGGATAAAACTGGCAGTGCCGCATTGACCAATATGGAAATCCCGCACCAGCATAATAGCGGGCAGTAGCAGCAGAAGATATTTCGGATGCAGTACCAGACATTTTGGATGGTGGGATCGTGGCGGGTACTCCATTCATCCGAGGCCGTATTTTTCTTTTGCATTGGCTTCCGCCTCCTTTCGCGCTTTATTGTATCATGATTCCGGCGAAAATGAAAATTCGTGCACCAACTGCATCAGCCGGTACACGAATTGCACTTATTCCATAGCGGGAACCAAAAATTCCGAGGTAAACGCCCCGTTTTCGCTGTTGTACTTACACCATCCGCCGTGATCTTCCAGAATCCCTTCAGCGCGCCGCAGCCCGAAGCCGTGCAGCCCTTTTTTATTGGAGGAAAAAAGTCCGCCTGTTTTCTTTCTCTTTTCTCCCGCAGAATTGAGCATGGAAAAATACAGCATTTTCCCTTTCGTGGACATATAGATCCGAATAAAGCGTTCCCCCGCGGCAGTCCGGCAGGCTTCAATGGCATTGTCAAGCAAGTTGCCCACCAGGATACTGAGTTCCAAATCGGTGATGGTCAATTGGTCCGGGACGCACGCCTTAACAGAAACCGTGATGTTCTCCGCTCTGGCCTGGGCAATTTTCGCAGACGGGATCGCGTCCAGGGAGATGTTGCCAGTTTTCAGAAGCGTATCCACATTCATCAGCTCCCGGTCCAGCTGTTCGATGTACGCAAGGGCGCGCCCGGTTTCGCCAGCTTCCAGCTGGCCTTTGAGCGTTTGTAAATGGTGATGGAAATCATGCTTGTATCCCCGCATTTCAGCGTGGATGCCGCGGACTTCGTCCAGGTGCTGCCTGGACTGTTCCGTTTGATATTCCACCAGCTTTAAATAGGTTTTCTTTCTCATAAGGTTTCTCAATTCCGCGCGATAAACGCCCGATTGACGTCGTCGTATTTTCCTCTGGCCAGAGGGATTTCAGCGCCGCAGTCCAGCCAAACCGCTGTGCGGGAAATTTTTCGGATATGCTTTAGCGACACCAGATAGGACCGGTGCGTCTGGTAAAAATCGCTGCTGAGCTTTCCTTTCAAAGCGGAGAGGTTTTCTTTCAGTTTGTATTCTGTACTTTGAGTGTGGACAACGACATAATGCAGGAAAGATTCAATATACAGAATATCCGGTTCCAAAAGCTTCACTGTTTCCCCGTTGCAGATGATAACCAGCGACGGAGGTTCCACTGATAATTTCTGGGCCGCTTTGGAAAGCACCTCCATGAGTTTTGCTTCCGTAATGGGTTTTATGAGATAATGCAGCGCGTCCACTTCATAGCCTTCCCCGGATAATTCGAAGTGGGAAGTGGTAAAAATAATTTCCACCCGGTGATTCATGGAACGAATCTGTTTTGCCAGCTCGATGCCGGAAATGTTTTTCATTTCCACATCCAAAAGCAGGATGTCGTAATCCTTCTTTTCTTCACAATGAAAGAGAAAACTCTCTGCCGATGGGAATATTTCGATATTTACAGAAACTTTTTGTTCTTGTGCCCAACTTTGTACTACCGATGCGAGATACTGAGCATCTTTATTTATATCATCGCATATTGCAATTGTATACACTAGTTATCTTTCTCCCATTGTTCTCTCCCGATCATTATCTATTTTATTGCTCAAACTGAAGTTCTGCTTCGATCATTCAATTATCCCAAAGAACTTCAATGCCTCTGTGATTGCCACTTCCTTTTCCGGCGGGTATTGCGGCTGTCTGACATTTTCAGACTTTGGTTTGCCATAGTTCTTACGCTCAATAATACCATATTTCTGTTCAATCTGTGCGATATAAAGGGAGGAAACCTTTAAGCCGGTCTTCTGTAACACATGTTATTTGACCTGACCGCATATGGCGTTATCCTGGAATCCAGACATATCCATATCCTCCAGCGAGAACTTTACCCGAACCTTCTTCGAGTCGATTTCTCCCTTGGAGAGTAAGACAACTGTCTCCACATGCCGCGTCCTCGGGAACAGGTCCACCGCCGCGGCTCTAACCGCCCGGTAGCCCTCCCCGGAAAAGCGCTTCACGTCCCGGGCCAGGGTGCCGGGGTCGCAGGAGACGTACACGATCCGCTCCGGCCCCATGGAGGCAATGACGGGGATCACGGCCTCTTCCAGGCCCTTCCGGGGCGGGTCTACGACCACCACGTCCGGCCTTAGCCGCTCCGCCGCGAGACGCTGGGCGATATCCCCCGCGTCGCCGCAGAAAAATTCTGCGTTGGCGATGCCGTTTGCCTGGGCGTTCTCCCGGGCGTTTTCCACCGCCTCCGGCACGATCTCCGCGCCGATAAC
>OFFX01001623.1_pt1 | contig 15581 bp, 16 predicted proteins | sample 1521511 | NCBI WGS metagenome assembly OFFX01 (sample SAMEA3504125, study PRJEB24116) | mouse gut metagenome | biome: mouse gut; feature: mouse-associated habitat; material: faeces | place: Denmark | collected 2011
CAAAATTTCTTCGGCGTTTTCTTACAATTTCAAATTGGCGTTGACACAACAGTGCTTCCCGACACTTGGTATAACATTGATTTTCATGCAAAGGAGTGAATTAAATGAAGAAAAAGGAGCTGCTAAATATCCGCACATTAAGGGCAACTCCTAAAATGCTGCGTCTTGCCGCAGAGGACTACGAGCGGGAATGGACAACTACCCGCTGGGGGTATCAGTACACCAGAACCGGTTATCAGTATCGCCTGTTCATGCGCTGTGCAATTCAAGGCGCGATTTTGAAGGTATCCATATTCCTGCCCAAGCTGCTGCGGCTGGGGGCACGTACCCCGGTCTACGATGTGTATATTGATCGGGATATCCGGCAGTTTCTCACCTACAGTTACGAAAAGAAAAAGTGGCTGACCGGAAAGCTGGATCGTTTGGAGTGGACCCAGAACTGTTGGAATCACACGGAGCAATGGATCTCCCCTGCTGATGCCAAGCTGGTCGGACAGTATTTCGGCATTGAAATCGGAGATTATTGGGACATTCTGAAGTTTCAGCAGGGTGTTCGGGACGAGCAGCTGGAACGCCGTCACAAGAAGGAGACAGAGCCATGGGACGCAGACCTTGCCCAAGTCCCGGCGCTGCCCAAGGACTGGGAATGCTGGGCGGCAAAGGTTGGCATACAGGAGAACTATATTTTTTACCAGTATAAGCGGGGAGGCGCAAAAGCTGGATGGTGTTCTTATTGTGAGCGTGAAGTACCAATCACAGGTCCGCGCCACAATAGTACAGGCCGCTGCCCCCGCTGCCGGAAGCACATTACCTTCAAGGCTATGGGAAGAGCGGGTACCGTACGGACGAAAATGCATGAGCTATATCTGATGCAGCGATTCCGTGACGGATTTGTGATACGGGATTTCCATGCTGCGCTTACTTATCGCTCTGGAAAATATACTTTACCTGAATTGCACTGTCATGAGTACCGGCGTGCTATCTATACAAGTCAGGGACATCCGCTGCGGGCGTATTATTGGGACTTATATAAGCAACGAAACATGCGCTGGATCATCACATCAGTTTGTTCGCCCCGTTGGAATGGAAATACCGCCGGCAAGGTCTATGGCCGAACCTTACCTGATCTTTCCAGAAGGGGGCTCAGCCGAACAGGGCTGCTGGAGTATTTGAAGCGCAAAAGGTTAACCGACCCGGAAAAATATCTGGCTGTGTTATCTGAGGTTCCCCAACTGGAGCAGTTAACCAAAGCAGGTCTATTCAACCTCGCTGACCAATGTATTAGCAGCTGCGATACAATTAAAAAAAGACTTATCGGAGATGCAACCAGTCTTACAAGGATTCTGGGTATTGATACACCAGAACTGAAACGGCTGCGGGCAAACAATGGAGGCGCCGGCTATCTGGAATGGCTTCAATTTGAAAAATCCAGCGGGAAAGCGATCCCGGATGATGTAATCACATGGTTTTGTAAAGAAAACATTGCCCCTGACGATTTGAAATTCATTCGTGACAGAATGAGCACAGTTCAAATCTGTCACTATATGAAGCGACAATTGAAAGACAAGCACTACAGGAGGGCCAGTCATATGCTGACCACTTGGGCGGACTATCTCTCCATGGCGGCTCGGTTCCATCTGGATGTCAACAACGAAATTGTGTTCCGAACCAGGAAATTGCGCCAGCGGCACGATGAACTGGTGGCACGGAGCAATCAGGACAAAGAACTTTCCGTTCAGATCGGAGAGGCCATACTGAAACACCCCCAGGTAGAGAGCATCCTCCAATCGCTGGTATCCAAGTACAGCTATATGGGGGAGGAATATCTAGTAACAGTTCCCACTGGTGTTGAGGACATTATCCAAGAGGGACATTATCTGAACCACTGCATCGCTAGCAGTGAACGCTACTGGGATCGTATTGAACGGGGAGAAAGCTACCTCCTGTTCCTGCGGAAAACCAGCGCCCCGCAAACGCCTTACTACACAATGGAGGTGGAGCCATGCGGAACGGTGCGCCAGCTGCGTACCTTCTACGACAATCAGAATGACGATGTGAAAGAGGCCAGGGACTTCCTTCGAGAATGGCAGGCAGTCGTGGCAAAGCGGATCACAGAGGAAGACCGTCAAGCAGCGGTTGTAAGCCAGATACTGCGAAATCAGGAATTTGAACAGATGCGGCAGAATAATATCATCATCCACACTGGGAATCTCTCCGGACAACGTATGGTGGATGTTCTGACCGCTGATTTGATGGAAGCTATGGTATAAGACAAGATGGACTGGCTTGTGGGTAAGGCCCACGAAATTTGAATGGCAGGGAGGGTGTACATAAGAAGTGCGCCCTCCCTATGCCATAGCTTACAACCTGACGCCCACTGTTATTGTGGCGGCGTGCTGAACTATTACTGTTAGGAAGAAACAAAAACATGGTACAGACAGATATTACATAAAAGGAGTTTTCTAAATGAATACATACCAGGAAATGCAGCTTCGGCAACAGCAGGAATTTAACACTCTGCCTCTGGGCTTTGCCTTTAACAAAGATCAGTTTGACAAAATGATGCGCGGCTGGGGTCTCCACCCGGAGCGGGATGTCAATAACATTTGCTCCATCGGGAATGGTGGTTATATCCAGAAGAAGGATGTAGAACTGCTATTCCGAACGAACGCCCGGCACAAGGAGGAACTTGCAGCGGCCATTGCGGCGGATACAACCGGGTCCGGTTTCATCTTCGAGATGTTCTACTATGAGCTGAAAAACTATGAGTACGGTTATACTGAGGATGCGGAGGACGCTCTGGACGCCCTGGGTCTTACAATGGAGCAGGTGCAGTCGGATAAACTACTGTGCAGAGGATTCGAGCGGGCCCAGAAAAAAATTATGGAGGAAGAGGCGTAATGGCAACACAGATCAAGCGAGACGAGCATATCCGTCTGGCCGATGGAGGCGGCGCAATACTGAGTGCGGTTCAGCTCTCGAATGGGAAGTATGAAACCATGCTCCTGTTAAATGATGGAAGCGGCGAGGAACTCATCTCTTATCGAAGTACCAGCGAAGAGGATGCGCTGTGCTTTTTTAATGAGATCAGGGACAACTACCATGTGCCTGATCTGACTGGAAAATACAAGAAGCTGGCTGACGATTTGAAAGCGGCTCTTGCTTACGGGCTGGAACATATGGGCACCGATGATGGCGGCACCAGCAACTTTGACGCCCCCACGCTCACTCTGCCGGACTGGGATAAAAAACTGGTGGAGGCGGCGGCAAGGGCAGCTGGAATTGACTGCTTTGAGTGGGAGCTCTGGAATAGCAAATCTTATGTTTTCGCTATCTGCGGTGTTGGACAGGGATACACCCGAACCTATGCCGCCGAGGCCATGAGCCACTATCTGAAAAAACTGGGCTATGAGGCCGGGATGTACTATCAGATGGACTGAGGGGAAAAATGTTTTGTGGCGTACTCCTTTATGTTCCGGTCTGAGCAGGCAGGTTGTTCGTCTATTAAGGACAGAATAGGCCCACATAGGTATAGCAAAGGCCGGAGGCTTCACCGCCCCCGGCCCTCTTTCTGTCACTCAGCAAATACCTTGTTCAGCTCAATAAAGCAGCCTTCAAGAGAGTTGATCTTTGCTACGCCCGTTCGGTCATAGACCTCATGGAGCTGGAGAATCCCGCCGCCATCCAAAAGCATAACTTGGACGGTCTGATCCTCCGGGTTGACGATCCAGTATTCCCGGACCCCCGCCCGCTGGTACAACCCCAGCTTGACAAGCCGGTCATGTCGTTGTGTGGATGGGGACAGGATTTCAATCACCACATCCGGCGCACCCTTGCAGCCGTATTTATCCAGTTTGTCACTGTCGCACACCACGGACAAGTCAGGTTCAACCATCGTGTCAACATCTTCCGGGGCCTCGACATCCCGTTCAAACAGGCGGACGGCGAACGGGGCCGCATACACCCGGCACTTTTTCCCCTCAAGGTAATTCGCAAGCTGCCGGAAAATCTCCCCACTGATTTCCTGATGCACTCTTGACGGCGGGGCCATCATTAGGGCCTCCCCATTGATAATCTCTATCCGCTCGTTCTCATTCCAAGTGAGGGCATCAGCGAATGTGTAGCGGGCCTTCTCTGCTGGTTGTGCCATAAAATCACGCCTCCCCTTTCAGTTTATCCCCTGTGGACGGGTTGATACCCAGCTTTCAGAGAGGATTTGTCCCTTTGAGCCTGTGTGTTCACGGCGCGGATGATGAAGCCCACAATATTCTCTCCTGTGGCCTCTGCCGCCTTTTGTGCGGCCTCCATCGTGTCAAAGGGTAAGGATACTGCCCCGGCCACCGTTTCTGTGGCCTCTTGCAGGTCTCCTGCGCCGTCCCGCGCCATCGTCTCCATTATCGCCCGGCCAATAAAGCCGTTGACGCTTTCGCTGTGGGCAGCGGCGTGGGCTTGTATGTTTTCTTTCTGCCCTTTTGCCACCGTCAAATTGATACGGTCATAGGTTTTTGCAATATAGCGGTTCTGTGCCCGTGTGCTTGCTTTTCCCACCGTTTTCACCTCTATAGGGAACCGCTAAATAGTGTCATTTCTTCTATCATGGCCCTATTATACACCGCTTGTCTACGTTGCGCAACTATAAAAATAGGCTGAAATCGTTGCATAACTATGGTAGAGTGCTACGAAACCTCTAATGTGATTTTGTCAGATTTGGAGCAGCGCGGTATTTTGTTTGGGTACGAGTTTGAACCGTTTCCTTTGGATATTTAGACGCCTACCAGCAAGCCGCACAGAAAAATATCACAAAATAAATGCTGGCTGTTGAAAACGGCGTGTTATTTCCGTATTACATGAGTATAAGGAGGAAAAATTTTATGTTAATTGCAATGGATCATGGCAACAAGCAGTGTTTATCTTTAGCAAAATTTAATCCAAAGGATGCTTAAAATCTCAGTTATCAGCCGTTTATTGATCAAAAAGCTAAGGATTAAAGATTAGCAAAATAGATTATAATAGAACCATCACTTGAAACGGGGCACGATGATGGTTCTATTATTTTGTATTAGTCGCAGTGCAAAGTTCAGATTTTGAACTAGATGGAGGAATAGCCTATGGAGGATAATCGTGCTTTAATGGATTGGCAGCAAGCATTATATGATGACTATATGATTTTCAGAAAGAGGAGTGCCAGCTGTGCCCCATCCACAGAAGTAACGATTCGTACAGCAATTTTTAGTTTCTTCGGTTATATGAACAGGCATGGTATGAAATCTTTATCTGATGTATCAGCTATCGATTTGAAAAACTGGCATATTCAATCCAAGCATTCCTCAGCAAGAGCAAGAAATCTCTACACTTCTCAGCTCCGTATCTTTTTTGAGTATCTTGCTGATAAAGGATTTGTTCTCCCCAATTTATCATTAGCACTCACTCCCCAATGTAGTTCCCGCACATCAATTGTGGAAGTACTCACACCCGAACAAATGAAAAGAATTGATGAGTACCGTCTGTCCGCATCAAAACCAATGGAGCTTAGAAACGCGGCCATCGTTCTGCTGGGTCTCAGAATGGGAATGCGAAGCGTTGATATTTGTAAGTTGATGATCTCAGATATTTCATGGAAAGATCAGACAATATCTTTTGCGCAACAGAAAACGGGAGTTTTTGTTGTTCTTCCTATGCCTACAGATGTAGGCAACAGTTTATATAGATACATTACTGAAGGCCGGCCTTGTGCTCGAGGAAATAATCAAGTTTTTCTGAGCCATGTGCCTCCCTATCCTGGATTAAAGCAGGCCGCTGCAGCCACCAGAAGCATACAACGCATCTTCGCAGATAGTAGTATCAATGGCCCGAAAGGATTTCATATTACACGGAGGACGTTCGCTTCAAATATGCTGCGTTCTGGAAGTTCTGTCTCCCTTATTGCGTCTGCCTTGGGTCATGCCGGTATTCAAAGCGTAGATCCCTATTTATCTACAGATGATGCTAACCTCAGACTATGTGCAATTAATTGCGAAAAGATCGCATACAAGGGGAAATATGACTTATGAGTTTAGATGAATTCAGTAGTTCTCTGGCACCTGTGATTTGTGAACTGATTTTACAGAAAAGAGCAAATGGTTCAAAATATATTCACGGGGAAACACTTCTCAGGCATTTTGATCGATTTTGCGTTGAAGTAGGATATGCTGATAATACCCTTACAGAAGATATAGTCCTTCAATGGAAGAATCATAACAAGAACCGAAAACACCGGCAGCAAAGTCAGTATTTGTCTTATATCCGCCATTTGGGACAATATTTGCGCTCAATTGGGATTCCAACCTATGTTCCCCCTACAGAACAATACTCGGGGACAGCAGATCCCATCGAACTATCAAGCCCATTTGCTCCCCATATTAAAAATTTCATTTTGCAGAAACGGGCTGATGGTTATGCGTATACCCTTGGAGAACGAACCCTCTATCGCTTTGACCGCCATTGTGCGGAATTGGGAATCACTGAGCCTATACTCACCCGCGATTTAGCCCTGGAATGGATTATGCTAACCACGAAGCGAAATGCACCATTGATGCGTGAATTTGCAAAATATCTCCTATCTATTGGTAATGAAGCATATGTCATTCAAAAACTTCCCGTCCGCCATTATCAACAGCCATACATTTTGACAGATGACGAATTGACTGCCTTTTTTGCTGTGGTAGATAGTTTTAATCCAGACTACAGATCCTGCGACCAAATGGCCGCAGGATATAGTGTCATGTTTCGTCTCCACTATTGTTGTGGAATGAGATCTCAGGAAGTCTGCTGTTTGAAAACGGATGATGTGGACTTAAGCACCGGAAAGATCATTATACTAAACTCAAAAGGGCATAAGGACAGAGTAATTTATATGCACCAAGACCTTCTCCATATTTGCAAAAACTACGATACTCTTGTCCGAAAGACATTACCACAAAGAAGATGGTTCTTTCCAGCAAAAGAACCATCAAAGACGATTAACAAAGCGAATATGACTAGAAGGTTTCATTATTTTTGGAAAATGACGCCATATAGCAATAACTCGGCCCGTGCGCCTACCGTTCATTCTTTGCGCCATACCTTTGTAGTGAATCGTATCAACAGTTGGATACAAGAGGGCCGGGATCTCTCTCATATGATGCCGTATTTGAGCAGATACTTGGGGCACAGCACAGAGGAAGATACACATTATTACTATCATTTAGCGGCTTCAGCTACAAATATCATCCGTGACCGCGATTTGCAGTCTCAAAAAGTAATTCCGGAGGTCATACCTTATGAAGAAACGTGATAAAAACTGTTTTTCTCAATGACATATGAGTTTTTGGAGATTTATATGCGGGTACAGTTAGAACGGAGTCCTGCAACAATTGAATCTTATCGGGATGCACTCACAGTGTTCCGCCACTATCTGCGTGATCAGAAAAACATTTCTCTGAGTTCCTTTGATTTTGTACAATGCACAAGAGATTTGGTTTTAGACTTTATGGAGCACCTTGCTACAGCAGGCAAAAAACCAGGAACAAGAAATCAACGTTTGGCCGCATTGAAAAGCTACCTTTGGTTTGCTGCGGATAAAGATATTTCTTTGCAGTCTATTGCACTTTCAATTGGCAGGGTGAAAGCCTGTAGAAATCCTAAGATAGAAAAACCGATTCTTGATGAAGAAGCTCTCCGATTACTTTTTGATGCCCCCAGTAATACCAAGATGGGGATTCGAGACAAGACAATTATGATATTACTGTATGACAGTGCAGCCAGAATTGATGAAATTCTCAGCCTCAAAAAGCAAGATATCTGTTTGGATTCCGAAACTCCATTCATTCATGTTATCGGAAAGGGGCAAAAAGAACGTGTTATTGCATTGACCGAGCAATCCTGCCGTCACTTGCAACAATACCTGGCTGTCTATCATCCGAAGAATGGTCCTGACACAGAACTCCTTTTTTATACAATAATCAAGGGCGTTGTATCAAAAATGTCAGCAGCAAATGTAGAACGATTTCTAAAAAAATATGCGCAGCAAGTACAAGATATTTATCCCGATATTCCGGACCGTGTCCATCCGCATATGTTCCGTAGGACTAGAGCAACCGGGTTATACAGAGATGGGGTTGATCTTTCGATTGTCTCCCGCTTTCTCGGTCATGCGCAACTTGAGACAACAAGGATTTATGCTACTCCTTCCGTTGACATGATGCGCCAAGCAATTGAAAAGAGTTCAATCAATTCAGCTATTGAAGAACCAATTTGGAATGCAGATGCAGACAAAGTTATGACGAAGTTATGCGGTCTTCGATAATCAGCTTGACTCATATGACGGACAATACCTTTAGTGAAATATCAAATGCGTGGTGCTGTTTACGCTCCAAAAGAACATCATTTTCTGTAACACCTCTTACTTAGATGCTAAACTCTGCCGAAATAAAAAAAGTGGAACATTGTATTAGAGGAGCATAGGTGCTCCTTTTCGCATCAGAATCCATGCGATATAAATGTTGATTTCCGTTGTATAACATGGATTTGTTTTGTGTTACATTCACTCCTAAATATACGGTGCAATGAAGATGGTTTGACAACAATCCTGCTAAGTCCAAACTAAACTGTCCAAAGTTCTTAGCGCGTGACAACTCTCCCGGCGTCTTGTCATAGTACAAATCAGGTAAGAAAATATATAAGGGTCTGGTATTGTGCCATATGCGCTTGCATCTCAGCCACCACTTGGAAAGCCGTAGTCTCGCCTATGCCATACATGGCCCAAAGGTCCTTTACTCTTGAAATCACTGGCTAGTCTAGTCATCTCAGTACGCATAATGGTCAGCACTTTAGTGGTGACAGACCCTTTGAGAACAGTGATAATTACTACTGTTCTCAAAGGGCCGATATGGCATGTGCTATCTATGTACGGTTGCGCTGCCTTCTGGGTACTGAAATGGTAGCTTTTCCGTTTACACCATTTGTAGCAACGCTCAGGGAAAATATTCTCACTGACTAAACAAATAGGGGATTGTGAAAAGCAGAGGGATATAACAATTAAGGAGGTAGTAAATTATGAGCCGAACAATAAAAATTGCGATTACTGGCGGCCCTTGCGCGGGAAAGACAAGTTCACTGCCAATACTGAAAAATGCTCTCACATCTAAAGGATACTTGGTCTTTACGATTCCAGAGTCTGCTACTGAATTGATGGCAAACGGAGCAACGTATCCTGTATGCGGTAATGCTGTATCTTTTCAGACGAATGTTTTTAAATTACAGACAGCAAAAGAGACTTTGTATGAAAGCATAGCTGTGGACGCAAATATGGATGTAGTCATTCTCTGTGATAGAGGAATCGTTGACTGTTTGGCATACCTAGATGAAAGAGAACAAGCCGAATTTTTGAAGAGGAATGCGGTGGAAAAACGTCAACTTCTTAATCAATACAGTGGAAGCTTTTTTTTGGTAACAGCAGCAATCGGGGCACCAAGCGCATATGGTACAGAGACAAACTCAGTGCGGTTTGAATCAATAGATGAAGCTGCAATCAGTGATAGAAAAATATTGTCAGAGTGGAGTGAACATCCACATCTATGCGTAATCGATAATTCTACAGATTTTGCAAAAAAAATGACTCGTCTATGCGAAGAAGTGGTTTCTTTTGTGGATAAAATACATAGATGACGACATATGGCTTCGCACTATCCTTTTCTATGAACTTTGAATTACAAAAAATTCTTAAATGCCAATAATATGCAGGCAACAATTGATATACACAAAATGACATTGGAAAACAATTTGTTTTTATGCTTTCCCATACTCTGGCTATTAAGACAATAGAGTAAAAAGATGATAACAAGCGGCAATACCAAGGCATTGGTGTATTGGGCAAACAAAATCAAGTTGACAGGACTGGAGCCCAAAATCAAGGATATAGTGAGACCAAAGAGCAAAACAGTTCCCCAGGAAAAACGAAATACCCCTTTCTTTGTGATTATTGGTTTTTCTGGACAGAGTTCAGTGATTGTATATGCTGCAGCCAATGGAGCAGTTATGGCGGAGGAAATGCCTGCCGCAAAAAGGCCAACTAAAAAGATTTTCTGACCTATCAATCCAAGAGGCAATTCCAACGATTTACTGAAATTCATGATGGTAAGCTCCTGTATCTCAAGTATGGTTGCCGTTGATGCCGACACAATAATAATGCAACAAGAAATGATTCCACCCATTGCAATGGACACAATAGTATCTATCATCATATCTTTCAGATCATTGGGAGTGTGCCAAAGCTGAGCAGCTGCTTCTGAATGCAAAAAAATACTATAAGGTCCCACAGTGGTACCTATCAATGCACCGATAAGAATAATATTGCCATTGAAATCCAAGGAAAACAATCCATGTATAATATTAGATAAATCTGGCCGAATAATAACCGTTGCAGTAAGAAAACATACCGCCATCAATAAAACGACTATCTTCAATACGCTCTGGATGAAAGAAAACTGCCCTTTCCAAAGTAATAACCCAGCAATTAGTGTGGTGCCAACAATATAGCCTGTACTAGTCAGAGAGGGAACTAGAAGTTGTAAACCCAAAGCTGCACCAGTAATATTTCCTGCTTCAAAAGCGCAGTTCCCTACAAAAATTGCACAAACAACCAGCAAACACGCCAAAAAACGCCCGGTTTTGGATTTAACAGTCAAACAGATATTTCGACTGATCCCACATTGGGTAATGATTCCAACTTTAGCGGCATAATATTGAATTACGATGGCTAGAAGTGTCGCAATTACCATGATGCTCAGCAGTGAGTAGGATTGAGTATACCCAGCTCTGATACACGTTGTGATTGTTCCTGGTCCAATAAAAGCGGCTGTTACAAGAGAGCCAGGACTAGTCATTTTAATTCTTTTCAATACTGTCATAGAATATACCTCACTGTTTATGCAAACTCTAGAGGAAATCTGAATAATAGTCTTTCAACCAAGAAAAACGGGACTTGGCTACCTGAATCAACGAAATACGCGAGAATTTCCAATAGAAATCCTGCTCCATTTCATACAACATCTCCAGCTTGTCTATGTCAAGGCCTTCATAATAATTTATTTTTCTCCATTGCTCAAATAGTAGCGGAACACAGTAACCGTATTTTTCTTCTAAGAGGTCTTTAATTTGAATGTGATTGGCCTTAATAACTAAATCTTTCCAATAATCCAATATGCAAGAAATATGGTCGCTTTGTTCAAAACGTCTTGCGCCTCCATCATAAATGACACATTTTTCAAGGACTATGTGGTAATCATCCATTAAAGAACTACGATACTCGGGTGCAAGCAATCCCCCATTGAAGGAAAAATCGACGCCTGGTAAGTTTAATCCAGTAATTCCAATATTCGGATATGTGGTAAAAATACCCTCAATAAACACAACGGAAATGCCTTCAAATTTACACCATCGCTCTTTTAAAATACGATTGAGGTCTTTAATAGCTTTTAATGCGTTTACGGAACCAATTGTGAAAATAATTATATTTTTCAATTTCTTTTCCGCCAAGACATAATTCTCTTTAATATACTGTATCGTATTATTTAATGTATCGCCGGATGCAATAATATCGCCAATAATTATTGTTGCATTATTGATCGGAGGAATCTTTCTGTATTTTGACTCGATTTTCGCAACTTTCTTCTCAAGAAAAACCCTTTCACTAGTCAAGAAGCTGACACCTTTTACTTTTATGCCATTTTTCGAACAAGCGGCTTCGATAGGGAAATTCAGTCCACCTCGCAATATATTAACAATATTTACATTCTCAACATCACCTTTATGTAAAAAATACGTAAGGGCATGTGCAATTGGTGATAACAGTAATTCTGGTATTTGATAACCAACTATTTCGGGTGCGCAGAGCAACTTACGAGAATCCGGATTAGATATCACATAAGCCCGTTCGGTATTTAAAGAATAGAGTGTGGTTTGGTCAAGTTCGGTCTGATCAATGATTTGGAGATTCAATTCTTTAAGCATGGCCTTATAATCCCCTCCTTTAAATTCTCATGAATATAACGCTTAAACATATATTTAGATTCTTTCCCATCGATATCCTTTTGACAACTATTCGGAATATTTTTGTTGTCAATGTTTAATATAATTACCTGTAGAGTAGTGACTGTAGGCCGCACTGTCAAATGTTGATTTAGCTGATGGCAATTACTTATGATTTGAACTGGTATGCCCCATGCAGCAAACATATGATACCAATCCAAATCAATTGCGCGGCTTTTTTTACCACCGCCAGACTCCAATATTCTATTATCAAAAATAAACAGTGTAAACCGAGACAGTGATTCTTGTAAACTGGCAAGGGTGTAGATAGTAGCCAAATTGGCTAAAAAACTCCCATCTGTATCAAAAGCATCAACCCATGTATCAGGGCACCCCAAAGACACACCAACAGCGGTATCCGTAATACTACCGAGGCAATCCAAAAAAAGGACTTGTTCGTGCGGCAATTGGTGAAAGCATTCCTCAGCAGTTCTCCCCAGCGAGCAAACTGCTAAATGTTGCTTGTCGAAATGTTTATATACCAGACGAAACACATCTTTCGTAGTCATCATAATCCCTCATAAAAACTATAGTTTAAAAGTAAAACCGCGCTTACTTGTTCAGTATTGAATGTGCAAACAGCTTTCTTTAGCCCTTCGCAAAGATGAGCAGGAGCATCAATTTTGATTGCTTTCATATGATTCTTTTCGATAATATCCTGAGTAATTTCATAGTGAAAAATACCCCACCAGTTTTCTTCCCCGATAAAGCCGCGATTAGAAAGTAGGTATATGTTATGTATTCCATGCGCCATTTCAAATCTTGTAGTAATATCGCAGGCATAACGTAATCCAGTGTTTTCCATTACGCAAATCGCTTTACTCCCAGTTAAATTGAGACCCGAACAAACTGCGACTGCGCTGATTTCATTTAGACACTGGATGTACCTAATATGGTGTGCTGAAAGTTCTTTCTCGCAAATCAATTTTGAATTCAGCGAATCCGGTACTGATACAACCGTCTGTATTCCAGCGATTGCAAGGCTTTTTGAAAAGTTCATATTACCCTCTAAAAATATTTACATATTATTTATGCTGCCGCTGTTTTGTAATGTAGTCAAATACATAACAAATCCTCGTTGTTCCCGGTTAAATATCGTATCCCATAACTTTTGTGCGATAGAAAATATTGTCACAGGAACTATCCAGATGGATGCAATGTCTAATGCAATCCCTTTGATAGGACTTCCTCCAATCCTTGAATTTATTTCCTCACAATATTCTTTTGAAAGCTGTTCACAGTCTTGTTTGATAATTGGCAACGGCACATCTCCAGATATAAGGTGGTTGTCAATCTGCTCCTGGATTTTATTCCTGAAATGTTGCGAATATTTTCGGAGCTGTATAATTTTTTCTACTGAGAGACTGGAAACAGATTGGATGTTCGTTTGGTTGAACAGGCAATCCGCATACAACTGAAAAACATCCTGTTTTCCAGTTGATACATTTTGAATTAATTTGCGCTGGATAACCGAAGTTGCTCCGCAATTCTTCGCAATTAAAAAATTTGAGAGCATATTCCGACTTTCTATATTAAATGTTGTAAAGTCAGAAGACTTTCCCATCGCACTCTTCACCAAGTTGGGTATCATAGCGTCCAAATATTCAGAATTATTTTTATACTCTTCCACAGTGAGAACCTTATTGAGCATTCCTATAGAATGTTTACTCATACCCATTTCATAGTCCCAGATACTTACCAGTCCAGCTTCTTTCAATGCACACAGTTTTTTCACCATCTCTGATTTGTTGATTTCAAGTGCCAAGGCGTTAATCCACACCAAGTCGACATTCGTAATCAACGATTGAACAATACTCTCATAATCACACTTTGTAAGCATACTAACATTAGCAAGTAGTGAACTGTTATCCACAGCTATCCCTCCTCCAAATATAGCAAGGCGTTCATATAGTCTTTGAGATACAAATGATAGCTCATAGCAAAATGCGAATACGTGCCCATACTTATTTGCAAACGTTTTGCCATTTTTTCCTGAATCATAACCAGTTCGTACATATCATTTAGTGCCTGCCCCCAAGCATCATTGCTTCTGAGAATAGATGTCATATTCAAACAACCATTTCTGACGCTGAAATAAATGCCAATGATGCAGGATGGATATAAAGAAACTGTATCGACAGCGGGTGACCATATTGACGCATAACCATGTCGGTTGTAAGGGCTTTTGTCAAGTTTCTCCGCAATAAAATCTAACTGCGCAACGCTGGATTTTGGGAACTTTTTCAATTTTTGATCAACTTCTTTCCAATATCCCACGAGAGAACTATCTCCAAAATCATGCCCTCTCGCTTTTTCAAAAGCTAACAGTTCATCTAAGTTTTCTAAAGGACGTTGCACAGTCAGTACAGCGTTTTCAATTTCATATGTGTCAAGATTTCTTTCTGTCGGAACGATAGATGTTGCCTCAACTAAGTAATGAAGGCTATCTTTCCAGACGCTTAATATACTATTTCCTGTAATTTTCATATAAAATCCCCCCAAACAAAAACCTGCCGACTTTTTCACAAGCCAGCAGGTTGGTAAAAAATGTTAATCCAGCAGACCTTTCGCCTTGAGGTCAGCAAAAATCAATTTATCGACCGGCGAAACAGACTCGACATCCGAAGTAGTAAGCCAAACAATCTCGGCTATTTCAGAATCCGCTTTCAACTCTCCGGAATATTCTGCTGTATAACAAGTCATCTTTACAATCACACCTTCTGCTTGTCCGTGTGCCTGCGCCTCAAAAATACCATAGAATTTCACAGTAGACTCGATAATATCAACCATCAGTTCTTCCTTGACTTCCCGAACCAAGGTTTCCATGTCGGTTTCATTCCCCTCACGTTTGCCACCGGGGATATAGTATTTGTCCTTTCCCTTGGATCGAGTGCTTAAAATCTTGCCGTCTTTGAGATACAAATAAGCAACTTTATCAATTACTTTCATAGCAGTTCCCTCCCACAAAATATAATACTTCTAATATACTTGGTGTTAGCCAGTAAATGCATCGGTCTATGTTCGTGTCCGTTTAATTGGTGTTTTTGGTAAGCTTTCTGTGTGTTGATAAATTGAAAATGTGCTGTTGTTTATGTATCACTGGACAGAATAGCGATTGGAGTAGTGGATATCCACAGATATTGGCTGATAACACTATGAGATAATACCAACACATTTATTGATTAACATCACATAAATTGAATTTATTATAAGTCATTTTTCTTAAAATGTCAACAAAAATTATTGAAGGTGCCACGTATCGGGTACCCTAACACAACTTCCTGCAAAGATAAGCTATATGCTCCTGCTAATTGCCCTGGTTCACTTTAATCTTAACGAAAATACACACGGCTAAAGAAGATTTGATTATTTCCTTGAATAATTAGGGCTTGTTTGAAAAATAGGAGCGACTGAGCTAAATCAACAAAATAGCGATAGCGGCAATGTAAACGAAGGCGAGAAAAGACGCATCCAAT
>OFFX01001635.1_pt1 | contig 15497 bp, 8 predicted proteins | sample 1521511 | NCBI WGS metagenome assembly OFFX01 (sample SAMEA3504125, study PRJEB24116) | mouse gut metagenome | biome: mouse gut; feature: mouse-associated habitat; material: faeces | place: Denmark | collected 2011
GCATATTTTCTATCAGGACGGAAAGATGAAGCTCGCCCCGGCCGGAAACTTTGAAAGCTTCCGTAGTGTCGGTTTCCTCCACGCGCAGGGACACGTCCGTGTTGAGCTCTTTAAAAAGGCGGTCGCGCAGATGGCGGCTGGTAACATATTTTCCTTCCAGCCCCGCCAGGGGAGAGTCATTTACCATAAACTGCATGGCAATGGTGGGATCGCTGATTTTCTGGAAGGGAATGGGAAGGACGGCATCCGGTGAGCAGAGCGTATCTCCGATGTGGATGTCCGATATTCCGGAGATCGCCACGATGGAACCGATGCCGGCTTCCTTTACCTCCGCTTTATTCAGGCCGTCAAATTCATACAGCTTGCTGACCTTTACCTTAACATGCTTGTCAGGGTCATGATGGTTGCAGATAATGACTTCCTGATTGACCCGTATGATGCCGTTGTCCACTTTGCCGATACCGATACGGCCTACATATTCATTGTAGTCAATGGTGCTGATGAGTACCTGGGTGCCGGCTTCGCTGTCGCCTTCGGGTGCAGGGATGTAGTTGACGATGGTTTCAAACAGCGGCTCCATGCTGACGCCGGGGGCGGAGGAATCCGCGGAGGCAATGCCTGTTTTTGCGGAGGCGTAGATAAAGGGACAGTCCAGCTGGGAGTCGTCCGCGTCAAGTTCCAGGAACAGTTCCAGCACTTCGTCCACCACTTCATCCGGCCTGGCTTCGGGACGGTCGATTTTATTGACGCATACGATGACTGGAAGCTTCAGTTCCAGAGCCTTCCGAAGCACGAATTTGGTTTGGGGCATGGGTCCTTCGAAGGCATCTACTACCAGGATGACACCGTTTACCATTTTCAAAACACGTTCCACTTCTCCGCCGAAATCGGCGTGACCGGGAGTGTCTACAATATTGATTTTTGTGTTTTTATACATGACGGCAGTATTTTTGGACAGAATGGTAATTCCGCGTTCCCGCTCAATGTCATTGGAGTCCATAATGCGCTCCGCCACTGCCTGACCTTCACGGAATACACCGCTTTGTTTTAACAGCTCGTCCACCAGGGTTGTTTTGCCATGGTCTACATGGGCAATGATGGCAACATTCCTAACGTCTTCTCTTTTTTGTTTCATAAATTTAACCTCGTTTCCGTATTCATATACGCGGCTGCTTTCTCATGCCGCAGAATAAACAGTTTCGCTCCGGAGCGGGGCGATAAAAGCTGCAAACGACAAAAAGAACAAAATAATTTGATTTTAAAAGCATTTGTCGACAATTGCTCATTATTGTCGATGAAATGTTTTATCGATAATCAAACCGTTACAGTATAACACCAATTCCTGTCAGGTGCAAGTTTTATTGAGTGAGGTCCAGATGTTTTTACAGTTTTTCATTTTTTCTCAAATGCAAATATATGCATAATCAGTGCAATTGTCGAAGATCGCGGTGAGAAATTGTACTAAAAATGCGATTTCTATTGTATAAATAGTAATATCACCCGAAAAGAATAGTATGTCTGAGTATGTACGAAAATACGATAAATTATTCTTCAGGGGTGTTACCGGAAAAAGTCTTAGAACAAGAAGGGAGAACGTCAATGACAGATAAGGTAATTGAAAACAACCAGGTAACGGTGATGGGGGAAATTGTCAGTGGCTTCAGCTACAGCCATGAAATTTTCGGAGAGGGCTTTTACATGATGGATGTCAGATGCAAGCGGCTCAGTGAGAGTTATGATATGATTCCCATTATGGTATCGGAGCGGCTGATGGATGTAAATGCGGATTATACGGGAGAATTGATTTGTGTGAATGGACAGTTCCGCTCTTACAACCGTCACGAGGAGCGCAAAAACAGGCTTGTGCTTTCCGTGTTTGCCCGGGAGGTGTGTTTCGTGGACGAGATGGAGGAAAGCTCCAAGACAAATCAGATTTTTCTGGACGGCTATATCTGTAAGGAACCGATTTACAGGAAGACACCTTTGGGAAGGGAAATAGCTGACCTGCTGCTGGCTGTAAATCGTCCTTATGGGAAATCCGACTACATACCTTGTATCTGTTGGGGGAGAAATGCCCGTTATGCCAACAATTTTAAAGTGGGGGAACGCTGCGCCGTCTGGGGCAGAATACAGAGCAGGGAATATATGAAGAAACTGGACGAAGAGAATGTGGAGAGAAGGGTGGCTTTTGAAGTTTCTGTCAGCAAGCTGGAACTGTTGGAGGATATAAAAGCATTTTAACGTTTGCCAAATTTCGGAAAATGTGGTATCCTGAGTGTATGGTTTCACGTAGACATGCTTTTGGCAGCCATACTGACCCAGGCTGCGGAAGGCGGCATTATCTTTGGAAGCATAACGAGGTGCGGTATGGCAAAAGGATTGGTGTATATATATGCGGGAGACGGAAGGGGGAAATCTCCTGCAGCTCTTGGCAGGGCTCTGCAGGCTGCGATGGAAGGTAAAAATGTGGTTATTATCCAGTTTTTAAAAGGGAGCGCGTCAAGAAATTCTGATTTCCTGCGCAGGATGGAGCCGGAGATTAAGTTGTTTACCTTTGAAAAATCCGACGGGAATTACGAAGATCTTTCAGATGAGAAGCAGCAGGAAGAAGTTGCCAATATTAAAAACGGGATGAATTTTGCCCGGAAGGTATTGGCTACCAGGGAGTGTGACCTGCTGATTTTGGATGAGATGCTCAGGCTGACCGAAAAGGGGATTGTGCCTGTGGAAGAGCTGAAAGCGATGCTGGAATGCCGGGAGGACACGGACATTATCCTGACGGGTGTCAGGCTGAGCGATGATATCTGTATTCTGGCAGATGAGGTTTCCAAAATTGAGACGGTTAAATTCAGGGTTTGGGAACTTCAATTAGGCTTTTGGAAATTCCTCCAAAAGCCTGCTATACTTTAGCCAGGATCGGATCAAGAAGCCGTCGTACTTCTAAAGTGCATTCTGCATAGAGCTGTAGGAATTCAAGGAAGGGAAAAATGCCAAAATACTGCCCGACATATATGATGACTGACTTAGGTCTTGCCTCCTTGTAGTTCTTCACTACTACAGGCAGGGATTTCCCTGAATATTTTTTCCCTTCGTCCAGATTCTTATATATCTGGAAATAAAGGTATCCCACCAGTGTCATTATGATATGGTAGGTAATATAGTTGTATTTTGTGCTCTTGAAGTCTTCCAGCTTCCAGAAATCCTTCATCTGCCGGAAATCCTCTTCGATTTCCGGGCGCAGCTCGTAGGTATTTATGATCTGCCGTGCAGTCCTGCCGGTGTCTGTCGTCATGAATACAAAATATTTGTCTGCCTTTTTGTCATGCACGACACAGGCATTGATGGGGACATCCTTTTCCGGCTCGTCGCTTTCCCATAACGGGCCCAGGTCTGTCACCAGCTGGATTTCCTGGTCTCTGCGCCTTCGGTTGGGATGTTTCTGCCATTTCCCGCTTGCAGTGGCCAGTCTTACGGCATCCTGATAGACGGTCATGTTCTCCCTGGCAGGAATGTAGGTGTCTACCCTGCGTTCTGTCTTTAAATAGTTCGTCATTTCTCGTGACAGGAACCCCCTGTCATTAATCAGTATGTCATTTTCATGGAAGCAGGAGGTGTTTTTCAGCATCTCCCTGCACTGTTCCATATCATGAGTCTTAAGAGTGCCGAACACAATCTCTTCCGCTATCCCTGAATCATCCAGGATGCCTCTGAGCACACCCAGTTTATAGCCGCGCATAGTCTCCCCGTCTATCTTTACTACAGAAGAGTTTTCATAGTTGCCATTGTCCAGGTTGACAAGGACCTTTGTGCAGTCCAGTATGTGGACGCATGGCTGGATGTTCAGTTCTGGCATCAGATGCTCCTGGACATAACTGTTATAGAAAGAAACCCATTCCCCGCTTTTGTATTTCGCAAGGAGTTTGCGCATCACGCTTTCGGAAAAAAGCCCCTCATTCACATTCCGCTCGTTATCCCAGATGTTCCAGCCCAGTTCAGCCAGTAATTCTGCTTCCGTCACTGCGAAAGGGACATCTGTAAGGCTGGTCTTGCATTTGAGTTTGGCAGCAACGGCAAGGCACAGAAGGATATCAAAAGGGATATGGCTGTTGTCCCTTCGTTTATCCGGCAGGGCCTGTGCGAGGCGGTCTGTAAGTCCCCTTTTTTTCATCATAAGGATGATGTCATCTATCAGGTTTGGAAATGACATTTCTGCTGCATCTATTTTTCCAGTGCGAATTGCCTCAAATACCTTTTCTTTATCTTTCCGGCATATCTGTATCATAGTCCACCTCTGCTTTGGTATAGAATAAAATCCCCATTTATTATAGCAGATTTATGAAGACTTAGCCAAAAGACTTATTGAAGAAAAATGTAATATATTATTGACAAAATTTAAATAATCTGTAATAATCGTATGTACAAGATACACATCGTTGAAAAATCATTGGGAAGGGAGTAAAAGATGAAAAGAAAAACGATGAAAACAAGTATGAAAAAGCGGCTGACGCCAATTTTGCTGGCGTTTACTACAGTCGCTTCGTCCTTGCCAGGGGGGGTACTGGCGAAGGAGCAGCCGGTTAAGGTTGGCGGAGATGAAGGCATTATGCCCCTGTTTGCAGGCTATGGCGAAGCCAGCCAAAGTTATGAACCGTGGATTCATGGTTTTCGCTATGTAGATCTGCTGCACTACAACCCGGAGACAGATCCTTACGCGGAGGAGATGAGGGCGACGGTTCCTCTGCAGGACAGAAACGGGACTTACACAGCTACGCAGGCCAATCCCTGGCTGGGGGATCAGGCCCAGCTCTATGTCATGTCAGCTTCCAACTACCGGAATACGGGGGCGGAAATCTGGAACGGCAACGCATCTTATGACGATTTTACATACGCGCCGTTTATGTACTGGCAGTATGCCAATATCACCGGTACCGGCGGAAGGCCCACGGCAGGCATGCACCGTGATATTGAGACGGGGTACGGCGTGGAATATGGCCCGGTATGTATCCCCATGGCAGCCGCCACTAATGTGGCCCACCGCAACGGCGTCATGTCCCTGGGAGAATTCTTCATTGACGCCAGCTGGCGCGGCGGGCAGTTCATAGAAGAATTTATTTACAAGGACGAGGACGGCAACTATCCTTATGCGCAGAAAATGATAGAGATTATGGAGTACTATGGCTTTGACGGGTACTTTATCAATCTGGAGGCTTCCATTGATGCGGGATATGTGGATACTTTCCGTGAGATCCTTGCATGGATGCGTGATCAGGGTGCTTATATTCAGTGGTACGATTCTACCTTGGACAATGGCAGCACATCTTATCAGAATGCATTTAATGACTATAACAAAAATTGGGTTATCAACGACAAGCAGGGGCAGGTTTCAGACGGTATTTTCCTGAACTACGGTTATGGAAACTGGTCCGGTGACATGACTACTGATAACGTAGAATTGCGCAAGAGTGTCCTGAAAGCTGCTCATGAGATGGCAGTATCTCTTGATTTGGACCCTTATGAGGCGGTCTTTATGGGCGTGGAAGGTGACCTGTGGAGGCTCAGTGCTGATTTTGACTCAGGCGATTTGCTCCAATGGGGATCAGGCAACTTTAACAGCGGTTTTCCCAAGGCTGTGGATGAAAACGGGCAGCCCTACACCAGTTTTGCCGTCTGGGCCAGCGATTTCTACCAGAAGGACTACCATGACGGGCATCAGTTTGATGTGGGATACCAGTGGGAAGCCGAGGAGCGGGCGAGAATGTACTATAACAGCCGCACGGAAAATGCCGGGGATTACAGCGCGGTTGAGCGGCCGGATATCAATTTCGATCTTGCCAGCAACCTCCAGGCGCATCTGCAGCAGCCCGTGTTCAAGGGCTTTTCCAAATATGTTGTGGAGAAATCGGTTATCAATGGGCGAGTGTTTGCCAGCGATTTCAACAACGGGCACGGCATGCAGTACTGGAGTGAGGGCCAGGTATCCCGCAATATACAGTGGACCAACTACGGACTTCAGGATATCCTGCCTACATGGCAGTGGTGGGTGGAATCCGACGACGGTATTCCGGCGCCTGCATCTTTAAGGGCGAAGAACCTGGCCGGAATCTTGAACAGATTTCCTGTGTCCGGCAATGTGTCCGGCGGCGACGTGTCCGACAATGATGTGCCTGCCGATGACATGTCCGAGGGTGATGTGCCTGACAATAGCGTATCCGGCAGCGATGTGTCTGACAGCGACGTATCCGGCGGCGAACTGGGTTCGGGGGCTATGATGGGCAAGAAGGCCAATGACGGAATCGCGCTCTTCAGTGCCCGGGGTGCGGAGGACCTGCTGGAGCTTGACTGGGATTACGGTCCCGAATTCTATCGGCTGAACAATAAAACCGGAGAGCGCATGGGATTCCCGTACAAGCAGATAGGTGCCTACAACGGCGGTTCATCCCTGGTCATTTACGGCGATCTCACAGGCGGCCAGGTAGTGAACCTGTATAAGACAGAACTGGAAGTTGCAGAGGGAAGCACCATCAGCCTGACTTACAACAAGCCCTATGATGATGAAGATACCTGCATGTACGCAGTGCTGTCGCTGAAAAAGGGAGAAGATGTAGAGCAGGTTTATCTGCCGATTAAAGGTTCCGGCCTGCAGACGGAAGGCTGGGAGACTGTGACACTGGATTTGAGCATGTATGCAGGGGAAACCATCGCTTCTGTAGGTGTGGGATTTGTACCTTTGTCCGGGACAGTGTCCGGCTATCAGGTGAACCTGGGACGCCTGGTTATCACGGATAACGGAGATTACAGTCCCGCAAGCCCTGCCGGCCTGCACATTGCCCATCGCTTTGACGCCACCGGTGAAATCCAGGTTGCCTGGGAGGAAGCGGAATTCGGCGAAGTACAGAACTACCATGTGTATGCGGTCTATGCCGACGGCTCCGAGCGCTTTGTGGGCGGAGGTTTTGGCAGCAGCTACTATATTATGAACCTGGAGAATGAAGCGGAGGTAACAGCCCTGCGTGTGTATGCCGTGGGCCGTGACGGTTCCAGAAGCGAGCCTGCCCAGGTTGCGCTGGCTTCGTCCGAACAGCGGATTACCAATGTGCTTGCCTCCAACGTAGACGGCCGTCTGAACATTACCTGGAACGATCCCGCCAATATTTATAAGGGGGATACCGTGGAGGTTGCCCTGGAATGGCAGGGGACGGACAGGGAAAATCCTGCTCCTCTGGTGGTGGATGCAGGGACGGGAAGAGCAAGTTTCGACATACCCGTGGAGGACGGCAGCAGCTATTTGCTGACCTTTACCGTCACCAGGCTGGGTGAGACACAGGAGCCTGTGAATTATTTCAATATGCTTAACGACAGCTACAGCGCTCCCTATGACGGTGAGGCGCGGAAGATGCCTACAGCGAAGGGCAATTTCTATCTGCTTACCACGCCTTCCGCCGATGACTGGAGGGCAATGCTGGTGGAGACCAGTTCAGGCACAAAGCGGTATTCCCGGTTCAGTGAGATAACCAACAGCTGGGGAGCATTTGCAGGCGAGTTTGCCAAGTACATTCCGATTGCGGAATCCGGTTCCGATTTTCTGACCATCCGGGTGGAGGACATTGATTTCAATGTATCCGAGCCGGTTACGATACTGTTCCAGGACGGCAAGCTTGCTACAGGGAGCAGCATATTTGGGGATGAGTTGTTCCCGGATGAGGTGCTGCGGGAGGCAGTGAGGAAACAGGTAGGCGAGACCTATGACGCACTGGCCGGTTTCAAGGGTACTCTGGATTTGTCAGGGACGAATGTTGCCGATCTGACAGGGATTAATTACCTGGGTAACATGACGGGGTTGAACCTGGAAAATTGTACAAAACTGATTTCTGTGAATTTGACCCAGTATACCGAAGTAACGGTAAATGTAGCCGGGTGTACAAACCTGGAAAGATTGTTCATGTCGGGTACACAGCAGACATCTTTGGATATCCGGGGAGTTAACAAGCTTAAGGAATTTGATATTTCGAACAGCCAGATTTCAGCTCTCGAAGCGGATGATGCCAGTAAGTATACCAGCGCTATTGTCTGGACGTGGGATAATGCCAGGATGGATTTGAGTGATGACACACCTGAAGGTAAGTTGAAAGCTGGTATGGAGGCATATTTTGCATCCGGAAATATCATTCCAGACTTTAGTAGCAGAGAAGAAGTGCTGTATAGAAAAGATGATTCTCAAGAGTTATGGTACGATAATTATAACTTAGGAGATGAGCTGTCAACTCCAGGGCGGATTACCAGTGTTAGCTATGAAGGTACTTTTTATGGCTATGATTCCACAAGACCTACTTTTTATGATCTGTCGGGGGGAAAACTGTATACTATATTCGAAAAAGGAACGGAAGAACCAAAACAGAGTGAGTTTGTAATTCCTGAGCAGCAGGCAGGAGGCGTTGTTATCAATACGGGGGGAGTACCAGCGAGCCGTTATTGGATTATTGCAGAGAAACCGTATTCGGATAGTTACGTTTTTTACATTAAGAATTTTGTTATTAAGGGCTACCCGTATCTGGAGGAAGGTGTATTCACTTACAGTGGTCAGAAACCTGTCATGGATCTTGCCATTGAGGCAGACGGCATGGTGGTAGCGGAAGACGGGAAAGAATATCAGCTGCTGGATCTGCTGAAGCGAAGCTATGAAGCAAGAGTCGGCAGAAGCATTTCTCCTGAAGAATTCGGCGCTATGACGAACAGGGGGACAATTGCGAAGGATCTTATCGGACAGGATTGGGTAGATCAGCAGTATCTGGCCGGATATATCACTTCACTGGAAGATGTCCGGGTGGTTATTACGGGAGATGATGAGGCTGCTTATGTCCATTCCACACGTCCGAGTCTGGGTGCGATCAGTTCGGAACCCTTGAAAGTGGACGGAACCAAAGCAGTTGCAAAAGCTCAGGTATCTGAAAAAGAATCGGCTGCAAAGCTCTTTGATGGAAAGAACGATACAAAGTGGTGCGACAATGCCAATATAGAGAGTTGGGTTGGTTTTGAACTGGATGAGCCTGCGGTAGTGGGAGAATGGTATGTACTCCATGCAGGCAAGGAAGGTTCGAACTTCATTACCCGGGAATACAGCCTTCAGGTGCTGAAGTCAAGGTTTGAGGACGGATATCTTGCCGGAAACGAGGAACAGAAGAAGGCCTATCTTGCAGATGACAGCAAGTGGGAAGTCCTGGACAAGGTGTCTAACAATACGGTGAACAGCCTTACCCGCCAGATAGCCATGAGCAATCTGAAAACCGGCAGGGTTTACCGACTTAAGGTGGATCAGCCGGAGCAGATCGCAGAAGGCGGCGGAAAAGCAATCCGTATTTATGAACTGCAGATGTATGCCTATGAAGGTGATTTGAAAGGTGTAGAGAGCAACGGGTATTTTAAGGCGGACAAGGCCGGGGCATATTATGTAGAGTATCTCCGCCCGGGCAATGTGGAAGATAATGTGCTTGCACGTACTACAGTCATTGTTCAGGGTGAGGGACCGGCAGACAGGCCGATCTGTACGCTTTCGTTTGAAACAAACGGCGGCAGCGCAATAGAATCCGTCAGCAGGAGCTTCGGCGAAACGGTTGACCTGTCAGGATTTGTGCCCAGCCGTGACGGATTTGATTTCACGGGATGGTACAGCGATCCGGAACTGACCGAAAAAGTGACGGAAATGGTGCTGAACGGAAACAAAACCGTATACGCAGGCTGGAAGGAAAGCCCTGTAGTGCCCACAGAAAAGCCTGCGGAACCTACGGAAACACCTGCGGAGCCCACAGAAAAGCCTGCGGAACCTACAGAAAAGCCTGCGGAACCTACAGAAAAGCCTGCGGAACCCACAGAAAAGCCTGCAGAGCCTACAGAAAAACCTGCGGAACCGGATTCCGGAAATGACGGAAGTTCTTCGGAACCGGAAAAGAAACTGGCAACGCTTGTGGTGCGTATGGTAGATGCGGCAGGTAAGCCTGCAGCCGGACTGCTGGTGGAACTGCACTCAACACCGAAGACTGCGAGGACGGATCGGAACGGTTTTGCCGTATTCAGAGACGTAGAGGAAGGAAAGCATACGCTCTATGTGAAGGATGAAAAAGGAAACGTACTGGCTTCACAGACAATTGAAATCGTATACGGCGATAATACCTCCCTGCAGGGCGGCCAGCTGGTGGTCAAACCCGGAGAAGTATGCACACTGCATATTAAGTTTGACGGTCAGGGCCTGACATTTGTAAGCCAGCAGGACGGCGATGTATATCACGTAGTTTCACCCAAGACGAGCGACCAGGCACAGCTTTTACTGTGGATTGTCCTGGCGATTGTATCCGGCGGTGCGTTCGGAGGGATCTGGTACTATGGCAGAAAGAAGAAATCATAATGAATAGAGTTTCATTGTAGACATTTTACGGTGAATCTTTGAAGCCGAAAGGTCAGACGGGATGGTATCATTCCGTCTGGCTTTTTTTCTGGCGGCTTCGGCACAGAATAGGGGATTTTTGCGGAATAGGGAAAAATTTGACTATTGGGAGTATCTGTGGTAAGCTTTAGCTATTATGGTATGGAGGGTATACAGATGGAATTCAGCAGAGAAAAGATCAGACAAATCAGACGGTTAATGTTGTTGGCGGCTTTCCTGGTGTTGGTACTCATATACAGTGAAGTGGTGTTTCAGGGAATAGCCTTTTTATGGGGCATACTGTCTCCGTTTCTTGTGGGAGGGGCCATTGCCTTCGTGTTGAATATTCCCATGAGGGCGATTGAGGAAAAGCTATTGTTCCGCTGGAGGGGAAAAAGCGCCGGAAGGCTGAAACGCCCTGTGAGTATGGTGCTTTCACTGGTAACGGTGGTGTTTATCATCACGGTGGTAGTGGTGACAGTGGTGCCCCAGGTGGCCACTACAGCTGCAGAAGTCGGGAAGAAGATACCGGCTTTCCTGGACGAGATGATAGAAGAGCTGGATAAACTGACGAAGAAATATCCGGAACTGGCAAAACAGGTCAGTAATCTGGAACAGCTGGAGATGAACTGGGAGTCCATATTGAACAGTATATTTGATTTTCTGAAAAACGGCGCCGGAGATATGCTGAATTCCACGGTGAATGTGGCCAGCGGTATTATATCGGGTGTGGTGAATGCGGTCATTTCCTTTATTTTTGCACTGTATATTCTTTCACAGAAGGAGAATCTGGCTGACCAGGGGCGGAGGATTCTCGCGGCTTACCTGCCGGAAGCTTTTTGCGGCAGGACACAGGAGATATTCAGCCTTCTGTACAGGAATTTCAGTAGCTTTATCACCGGACAGTGCCTGGAGGCGGTAATCCTGGGGGTTATGTTCGTCATTGCCATGACCATATTCGGAATGCCATATGCGCTGATGGTGGGCGTATTGATTGCATTTACGGCTTTGATTCCCATTGTGGGTGCGTTTATCGGCTGTGCGGTGGGGGCATTCCTGATTTTGATAGACAATCCGCTTCTGGCATTGTGGTTCATTATCCTGTTCCTGGTGCTGCAGCAGATTGAAGGGAATCTGATCTATCCCAAAGTCGTGGGAAATTCTGTGGGATTGCCGGCTATCTGGGTGTTGATGGCTGTCAGCGTGGGCGGCAGCCTCTTTGGCGTAGCCGGTATGCTGCTTTTTATACCGCTGATGTCTTCGTGCTATGCGCTGCTGCGGGAGAGCGTAAACAGGCGCAATGCAGGGAAAAGGATATCTGTTTCGGAAAGGAGGCAGGTTCCGGGGGCTTCTCGGCCGGAGGAGGATGCCGATCCGCGGAAGAAGGCGAAGACAAAGATAAAGACAGGAAAAAGAGATACGGATTAGGTTTGAAGTCTTTTATAAAGAATGGAGGAATCGGAAAATGCAATTAGGAATCAGATTACACGACACCAAAAAGCTTCCCTTTGAGGAGAGGATTGCGCAGGTACATGAGTTGGGATTTGCCTGCGGCCACCTCGCACTGTCAAAGGTAATTGATGAATTTCCCACCACAGATGAGGCTCTGACGCCGGGGCTTGCCATGTATATAAAAAACGTATTTGCGAAAAATCATGTGGATATTGCCGTTCTGGGGTGTTACCTGAACCTGGCGAATCCAAACCAGGAGCAGCTTGCCGGGATTATGCATCGCTACATGGCGCATATCCGTTTTGCGTCCTGGCTGGGCTGCGGAGTCGTGGGGACAGAGACAGGAGCGCCCAACGAAACATACACCTTTGTCCCGGAATGCCATACGGAAGCGGCGCTGCAGACCTTTATCAGGAACCTGCGTCCCATAGTGAAATATGCGAAAAAGATGGGAGTGGTAGTGGCAATAGAGCCGGTCTACCGCCACATTGTATGCAACCCCAGGCGGGCAAGAAGAGTGCTGGATGAGATTGCTTCTCCCAATCTGCAGATTATTTTTGATCCGGTGAACCTGCTGGATGTGGAAAACTATGATCAGAGAGGGACCGTCATAGAAGAGGCGCTGGAACTGCTCGGACCTGATATTGCAGTGGTGCATCTGAAGGATTGCGCCCTCAGGAACGGAAAGCTGCTTTCCATGGGATGCGGACAGGGCGAAATGGATTACACCGCCATATTGAAATATATGAAAGCGCACAAGCCTTTTATTCACGCCACGCTGGAGGACACCAGGCCGGAGAACAACCAGCGGGTGAAGCATTTCATTACCAGAAAATATGAGGAAGCATAAGGTGGTTTCATTCAATACAACCTGCAGTTGATGTAAAAACAGCTCATACAGTTGGTTGTTTTCCTGGACCGAATCCATTACAATAAGAGTACCGGACATAAAATATATCCGAAGAGGCTTTATCCTTTAGCGCTATCGCGCAGCGATTTAGATTAGGAGGTACGATTATGGCATTAGACGGATTCGGAACCAGGTTAAAGACAATCCGCCAGGAGCGGGGCTATACCCAGAAGCAGCTGGCGGGATTCCTGGGGGTCACGGAGCAGGCGGTATCCAAGTACGAAAGGGGCAGCAGCTATCCTGACATAGGGGTTTTAAGCGGCATTGCGGAGGTGCTGGACTGCTCCCTGGACTACCTGTTTCAGCTTGAACCCGGGAAGCGCAATCTCCCCAATCAGGAAAATGTGTTCCGGAAGCAGGAAATCAACCGGTTTCTGCAGCAGGAGGTGATTATCCTGCAGTTTAACGAGAAACTGGTTCCGCTTTTCATGGAGGAGGTGAAGCAGAATTATCCTCATATGATAGAACTGCGCCAACAGGCAGCCCTGCAGTGGGGAGTCATTCTTCCCATTATCCGGCTGCGGGATCAGCTGGGTATGGAACCCTTTCAGTTTGAAATCTGTATCCACGGCGTTTCCGTATACAGCGAAATCCGGGAAGGGACGTATCCGGAGGGGCTGGTTTATATGTTGGGGAAACTGAAGGAGGTGGTTTTTCAGAAGCTGGACCAGGTGCTGAACAACCAGTGCGTCTATTATATGGTGGAAAATCTCAGGCAGGAATATCCCTATGTGGTGGAGTCCATTGTACCCAAGGTGATTTCCTATTCCAGGCTGCGCCAGGTACTGATTCATCTGATCAGGGATTTTGGATATACGGCAAATCCGCTGATTCTGATTATCCAGCTGCTGGAACAGCAGCTTGCGTTGGAACAGCAGCTTGCGTTGGAACAGGGGCTTCTGTCTGAGCAGCAGTCTGTGTCAGGGCTGCGGTTTGGGGCGGAAGGACAAGCCGCGCCGGAACAACAAGGGTTGGAACAACAGTCCGCATTGCACCGCGCCGGGGGAATCCCGGGCAGCAGGGAACTGGCCCGGAGGATTGCAGAGCAGATGGATCCGGGGTTCCGGCTTGAGAACTGGGTGAAATAGCAGGACACTTGGGGGACATGGGGGAAGGAAGCTGCCGGGTTCCGGGGCGGTTGCTGCCTACTTATTCGGCAGTTTTTCGCCGGCCGTACCGGCAGTCCCCTTTTTGCCGCCCCCGTGTTCTATGCGCCACTGTCTGGGGGACACCTGATATACATTCTTGAAAGCCCTGGAAAAGTGCAGCTGGTTGGGATACCCCACCACATTTCCGATGTCCGCAATGGACAGCTCCGTCAGTTTCAAAAGCTCCGTGGCCTTGGTCATCCGGTAGGAGATCAGGAATTCCTGGGGCGTCTTTCCCATATTTTCATGAAATATTTTTCCGAAATAACTCCGGTTCAGCCCGCAGGCTGCAGCGATATCCTCCACGGAGATGTCGTTCTGGAAATTCTCCTCGATAAAGGCGATGGATTCTTTAATGTAGAAATCCCGCAGGCGGTTTCCCTTTCCGATCTGGGCGGAGGTGGAAGAGCGCACCAGGCCGTCCATGAACAGATAGAGATGGCCGATGAGGTGAAGGGGGGATTCCTCCCTGTTGTTGACGATATACAGCATTTCTTCCTTCATTTTTTCACAAATATCTTTATAGCGGGCTTTGTAGACGGGATTTTCCTGGCTTAAGCCTGCCATTTCCACACATTCCTTGGCCCGCAGGCCGTCAAATTCCAGCCACACGTACTCCCAGGGCAGTTCCCGGTCCGCAATGTAGGTACAAATCTGTTTGGGAAATAACAGGAAGCCCTGGCCGCTTTTGACTTGGTGGGTCAAATCAGTCCCTTTTCCGTTGTCCGCGATGAGTTTTCCGGTGCCGGACAGGCAAAAGTGGAACAGATAATGGTTTCTGGCGGCCGGGCCGAAGGAGTGGGCCGGGTCACACTGCTCCCATCCAAACTGGTACAGTCCCAGGTCAACAAAATTTTCACTCGGAAATACGGAAAAAATCACTTCGCTCATCTGCGGTTCCCCCTGATTTCTATGCATGGTTGAAAGTATTTGTCCAAAGAAGTGTATTAAGAGTCCGAAAGTATTATATACCAAAATGCCGCCTGACTTCAAATAAAAATATAAAAAACCTGCATAATGGTATAAAAATCACAAAACACTGCTATTTTCCATAGCATAAAGGTATGTTAAGATATTTTTACCAACAAAATCCAGAAAAGCAAACGGCATGCCAACAACTGGAAGGACACTTAAAATTGGAAGGAGAAAATGCCATGAAAGGAAAACGGGCAAAATATCTGGGGACGGCGCTATGCTGCGCAGCGGCGGCATTGAGCGTCCAGGGATGTGGGAACAGTTCGGCTGACGGCAAGGTAGAGATCGAGATCGTACAGTATAAACCCGAAGCTGCGAACTATTTCAAGACAGTGGAAGAGGAATTCAATGCCACCCACGACAACATCCACCTGACCATCAGCTCCCCTAACGATGCCATGACCATCCTGAAGACCAGATTTATCCGGGAGGATTATCCGGACATTATCGGAATCGGAGGAGACATCAACTATTCCTACTTTGTGGATGCGCAGATTCTGGAAAATGTGGCAGACTATGAAGGAATGAAGGACATAAACCAGGGTTATCTGGAGATTGCGGAGTCCCTGGAACTGATTCCCACGGAAGGGACCTACAT
>OFFX01001638.1_pt1 | contig 15487 bp, 20 predicted proteins | sample 1521511 | NCBI WGS metagenome assembly OFFX01 (sample SAMEA3504125, study PRJEB24116) | mouse gut metagenome | biome: mouse gut; feature: mouse-associated habitat; material: faeces | place: Denmark | collected 2011
CCAAAAGCTGCTGCAAGACGGTCCCGGCTTTATGGGAAATCTGGCCGATCCCACCCTCTATCCTGTAATCAAAGCGGTCCGGCACCTGGAGGGCGAGGCCCATCTCCTAAAGGGATTTGTCCGCTTCTCCGACCTGGGCGGCGTTCTGGGCGGCGAGATCGAGCCGAAAAACCGGGTACTGCCCATCCTGCGGGGCCACTTCTGCGCCCGGTATCTCAATGAGCGGTTTTTCCTCTACGACCGTACCCACCGCGAGGCCCTCTTCTATGCCGCCGGAAAGGCTGTCATCCGTCCTCTGACGGATTTTCAGATGGCCCCGCCGGACGAGACCGAGGCCTCCTACCGGCTCTTATGGAAGCGGTTTTATGACACCATTGCCATCAAGGAGCGCTATAACCCCAAATGCCGGATGACCAATATGCCCAAGCGCTACTGGAACACCATGACAGAGTTTCAGGACGAGTCGTATTTCAAGGCCCGAAGCTCTCCCGCAGCCGTTTCAGCCCCCGGCGCTCCAACCGGGATACCTGTACCTGGGACACCCCCAGCACCCGGGCTGTCCGCTCCTGAGTCAGCCCCTTGAAATAGCGGAGCAGGATTGTCATCCGCTCCTTCTCCGGCAGCTGGTCTATGGCCTCCCGCAGGGCGATGCGCTCCACCAGGGCCTCCTCCGGCGCCTCCGTGCCCAGCACCCCCTCCAGGGTCAGCCCGTCGATGGTCTCCTGCTGAAGGGATTCCGGCGTATCGGTGGCCAGATCGATCTGGGCGATCTCCTCCACTGTCAGTCCGGATGCTTCCGACAGCTCCGACAGGGCCGGTTCCCGGCCCAGCTCGTGGCGCAGGCGCTCCCGCAGCCCATAGAGCATCTGGGACTGCTCCCGCAGGCTCCGCCCCACCTTAACCGCGCCGTCATCCCGCAGAAACCGCCGGATCTCCCCGGCGATCTTGGGAACGGCGTAGGTGGAAAAGCAGGTGCCGTAGTCGAAGTCAAAGCCCTGGACAGCCTTCAAAAATCCAAGGCACCCCAGCTGATACAAGTCGTCCGGGTCCACGCCCCGGCCGTAGTACCGCCGCACCACGCTCCAGATCAGGCCGTTGTTCTCAATGACCGCCTGTTCGCAGGCGTCCCGGTCTCCCTCCTGCGCCGCCCGCAAAAGCTCCAGCGCGGCGCTCATTTCACCGCTTTCAGCCGGGGCGCCAGCCGTTTTTTCATCACCACGGACGTGCCTTTTCCCGGCACGGAGCGCACGGTCAGCCTGTCCATAAAGCTCTCCATGATGGTAAACCCCATACCGCTGCGCTCCTCTCCCCCGGTGGTGAACATGGGCTGCCGGGCCTTGTCCACATCCGAAATGCCCCGTCCATAGTCCCGCACCGTGATCTCCAGCGTGTTTTCCGGGCAGACGCGCACCTTCACCACCACCTTGCCGATAGAATCCGGATAGCCGTGGACAATGGCGTTGGTCACCGCCTCACTGACAGCGGTCTTGATATCCTCCAACTCGTTGAGGGTGGGGTCCATCTGCGCCGCGAAGCTGGCCGCTGCAGCCCGGGCAAATGATTCGTTGCTGCTGCGGCTTGGAAATTCCAGCGTGACCTCGTTGGACGCTCTTGTCTTCATTATGTAACCCTCCTTTAGCGAATCGTCACCAGCCGGCCCACGCCGGCGGCGTCCAAAACCCTTCTGGCCTGGGGCGGTACGTTGCAGACCAGAACGCTGCCGTCCAGCAGCTGCATCCGCTGCTGTGCCCGCAAGATCAGCGCGATGCCGGAGCTGTCCATAAACGTCACGCCGGTCATGTCCAGCACCAGCCTGGCCGGCAGCGCCGCGTCCACCGCCAGTTCCAGCTCCCGCAGGGCATCCCGCGCGCCGTGGTGGTCGATCTCTCCGGACAGCTCCAGCAGCAGCTGCCTGTCCGCACTTTTTACGTTCATCTCCATATTCTTCGCCCCTTTTCCTCTTCTGCACAAAAAATCACCGCAAGGCTCTGCGCCTTACGGTGATGATAGCATGTCTGACTCTTACTTTCTGTCGAAACCCTTGGAATCCCTATGGAAATTTCCATCTTCTTTCATTTTCCGGACTTTCCGGGCGGTTTTCGCAGCCGCAGGTCGATTCCCCGAAGGGCCGCCGCCTCTCTGCACAGCGCCGCGGCCCGAATGTTGCTTTGCACACAAGCCGCGAAAACCTTACACACAATCTGCAAAAAAGAAAAAGCGTTTAAGCGGTCCTTTTAAGACCTCTTAAACGCCTTTTCTTTTGCCCAGATTAGCGTGGTTTTTTCTTGCGGTTTCCATGCTCCTCCAGGATCAGGTCTTTCCCTGTCCGGCGATGCTGGTTTGGTATGTATTCCAGCAGTTCGTTCAGGGTGCAGTTTAAGGCTTCGCAAATCTTATCCAGGTGGTCGAAGCTGACACGTTCAGCGACTTCGTTGTATAGTTCGCTGATTGTGGTCGGCCTGATGCCCGTGATCCTGGCAAGGTCTGCTTGCTTCATCCTGCGTTCTCCGAGGATGCGCGATAGATGGTTTTTAATCATCACAAATGCCCCTTTAGGGACATTCTACCAGCAAGGTGTATATCTGTGATTATTTTGTGAGAACGCAACGAAAACGGTTAGAAATTGCGGATGATAACCTCGGCAAAAAGCTGGTTATTGTCTCCGTTGCCTGCCAGCGTGGTTTTTCTGCTCACACCCTCAATGCGATACTCGGAATACAATTCCCGGATCATCGGGCAGTCGTTATAGGACAAAATGAAACGGCCCTTGATGCCCTCCAAAACGGCCTTTAAACGCTGGTGGTCATCCGTCTTAAATGGGCTGTCGTAATACCCCTCCGTGCCAACATAGGGCGGGTCAAGGTAGAACAGAGCGTTCTTGCGGTCATATACCCGGATCAGGTCAGCAAAGTCCTTATGCTCGATGTTGACTCCCCGCAGGCGCTCTTTAATCTTTTCCAGATACGCTGATGCGGTGTCAATCGTTTTTGAACTGGTGGCATAGGTGCGCTGGTCACAGCCGAAGCTGATTTTAACCGTATAGAAGAACCGAGCCGCCCGCTGAATGTCGGTCAGGCCGCGAGTGTCCAGCTGTGCCAGGCAGTCAAAGAACTGCTCCCTGGAGGTCAGCAGCCAGTCCAGTTCCTTCTGTACTTCGCCGCAGTGATATTTCACGCAGCGGAACAGATTCACCAGATCCCCGTTGATGTCATTATAAACTTCCAACTGACCGGATTTTTTCTCCTTGGCGAACAACACCCATCCGGCCCCGCCAAACACCTCGATATAGCGCCCCACTTCATCGGTGGGGAACCGCTCCAGGATGGCTTTCCGCAGCAGCCGTTTGCCGCCGATCCATCCAATACAGCTTTCCATGTGATCTACCCTTTCTGATAATGATTAAAGGGGCATTATCCTCGGATAAATCACAGGAGGGGTGCGGCCTACCCGCACCCCTATGTTGTTAAATTGGGGGGCTGTTTTCGCCCTCCTCGGCCACTTGGGAGAAGTCCTTGGCCTTCGCGCTCTCAAAGGTGATCCCGCCCCGCCTGTGGTCAGACTTGGCCATGCTGAGATAGTTAGAGCAGACCACACCGTGAGCGGTCCAGGGCAGCCCCACCATGGCACTCAACCAGGGCAGCGCCCCGGTGTAACCTGTGCGGATGCAGTAGGCGGCCAGCAGCAGCCCACCCACCGTCACCACCCAAAGCAGCGCCCGGATATCGGTGATCATCTGTTTGGAGTAGTCGGTGCGCTTGGTTTTCTTGCGGCTCCGGGACCTCTTACCGCCTACGGTGATGGTCATACCAGGTTGAACTTCTGAGCGAAGCGGTAAAGCACCTGGGCGCACTGCTCACGGGTCAGAAGGTCCTCCCACATCATGTTGGGCTGGCCATCCGGGGCCATGGTGCCGCTCCCGGCGAAAATGCCCTGGTCCACGGCGAACTGCCGGGCCGCCCGGCTCCACTCGCCGCAGTCGTTATCCCGCAGGCTCTGGCGGTACTGCTGCATCGCCGTTTCAAACATCTTATTGAACTTATCCTGGTCCATGTTATCGTCCTCCTTGGGCTTCTCGGCCAGCTTCAGCACCTGGCCGGGGTGGATGGTGTATGGGCTGCTGATACCGTTCAGGGCGGCGATGGTTTTCCAGTCCACCCCCGTCTTGGCCCCAATGGCCGACAGGCTGTCCCCGGCCTTCACAGTATAAGTGCTGTACTCTGGCACTGCGGGAGAAGCCCCGCCGCCATTGTTGTAGGCCCTGGCATCCACCACCCAATAATAGGCGGCCTCGTTGCGGAAGGTTGCCGGGTCCCCGTTCAGGCGCTTGTCCCTGGTGCTGGCCGGGTCATTGATGCGGATTTTATTATCTGCCCACCAAACCACCACGAAGTGGCCGCCGCCAGTCCAGGTGCCTTTCTTCATCAGGGCGATCAGATAGTAGCCCTGCTTCAGATACTCCAGGGCCTGGTCGTGGACCTTGGCCTTGGGGTTGTGGTAGCCGTTGGTCCAGGACAGCTGCCAACACTTGATGCCAAACTCTGCAAACTGCGGCGCGAAGTAGGCGTAATAGGTCCCCGCCTTCAGGGCCTTATACCCATGGGCGACAGACCAGGCACAGGCGTCCTCCGGGGTGTAGGTCTTGCCAGTCAGCGTTTCGATCAGCATGGCGGCGGCGGTGGGGCCGCACCCGGAGTCCCCGATGGTGCTGTTCTCCCCCGGCACCCGGTAGGGCTTCTTGGCCCACCGGGAGTCGGTCTGGAGATAGGAAACAGGCCGTTTATTCATGTGTCTGCCCCGGCAGTCGGGCAAGCACCTCCTGCGTCACCGCCTCTGCCAGGGCGTCCACATTTGCGGAAACGATCTCCTTGGTCTGCACCTGGGCTTTCTTGGTTTCCGTGTTGATTTCCCACACTGCGCCCTCGATCATGTTAATAACGGCCTCGGTGATCTCAATGCCCAAGGCAGACAGCTGTTCCCTGACAAACTGCTGGCGCTTGGCCCCGGAGGGGTCCGTGTCGTGGAACAGCTGCTCCGCTGCCCTGGCGAAAGCGGTGACCAGCTGGTTGATCCGCTCTTGGGCGGTCTTGTCAGTGTTGGCCACAAACCAGGCCCTGGCTTTCGGCACCAGGTAGGCAACCAGGCCCACCACAAAGGCGGCCAGCAGCTTACCGATGATCTCATAGATTTCCATGTGCATCTTCCTTTCGTTGTTCTCGGCGCTCCCTGGGCTGCGCTGAAGCCGCGCCGTCCCCGCTCCAGCACCCGTCAACCATCAGTGGGACATAGGCCACCGCCTCCTTTCAAACGGCTTTTAAAGGCAATATAAAAAGGCCGCTCTGTGAGCAGCCTTTCTATCTGAACTTACTGCGCCCGCGCCCCGATCAGCCGGGCGATGTGGTAGAGGTCCACCACCGGCGCATTGAAAAAATCATAGTTCCACAGCCAGAAGTCCTCATGCTCCGGCCTTCTGTATTTCTGGCACAGGGGATCGCCCCACACCTTATCCCAGCGGGCCTGGTAGCCATCATCCCGCCGTTCCAGGCAGGAGATAATTGTGGCCACCAGCGTCCCGCGCTCCCGGCCACAGCCATCGTCGTTCTGGCTGAAATGGTCGTAGGCGTTCTGGCTGGTGACCGCGCATACGGGCCGCCCCTTAAAAAGGATGAAGCCCTCCCTGGCTTCCAGCGCCGTCCCATAGGGGATATTCACCAGGATGCCGCCAATACCTGAGAATCTGGCCCGCCTCCTGGCGATATAGCTGTTATGCTCCATCGCCAGGCTCCTCCACGGCCTCGGTCCAGCCATAGACGCCCGGTTCCCACACGTTGCCGTCCTGGTCGCTGATCCAGTGCTTCTCCCCATGGCTTACCTTGGCCCCGGCAGAATAGGCGTCGTGCGCCCCCACAGGGGCGCTCCAGGTGGGCCATTCCTCGGCAGGGTCGGATGTACCCGCCCACAGGCTGGAGGCGTTGTCGGGCGTCCAGTCGGCCTGTGAGGTATGTTCCTGAACGCACTTATAAAGCGCCCCGCCATACCTGCGGATTTGTCCCTCCTTGTACTTGATGGGATAGGCCCACTCGGCAAACAGGTCAGCGTGTTCCGCTGCCGTGGCAGCGTCGATGCCCCCGGACTCGGCCAGGGTCACAAATACAATGCCGTTGGTTTCGTTGGCCCTGGCGATCTCGGTGCCAGCGTCAACCTCCTCCAGCATGACGGACTCGGCCCCCTCCAGCGGCTCCCGGCCCAGCAAATGATAAACTGAACCGGCAAAGGCAATGCCCGAAGCCTCCGGCTCCGGGCAAAGGACAAAGCTGCCATTGCTATGCTGTTTGATGTAGGTCGGGGCCTCGGTCATGCCGACGCTGGCCCCGTTTTTTGTGATCCTGAACATTGTCCACCTCCGAAAAAGATTGCATGATACAGCCGCTGCAGGCGAAGCAGCCGCCCATGGTCGTTAAAGTTTTTATAGTACGCGCTCTGGCAGTTCATGTACTGCTCCACGTCCGCAAAGGGGCGCTTCCCGGCCTTGAACTCCCGATAAAACAGCTTCAGCTTTCGGCGGGCGCGCTTTACCCCGTCCCGGCTGCCGTTGACCTTGATCTTCCCGGTCTCCGTCAGCGTGAACCGGGCCTTGCACCAGCGGAAGGGTTTTGTGAGAGGGATGATCTTGCACTTCCGCTTATTTACCCGGATGCCCATGGCCTCGAACCGGCGCACCATCTCCCGGATCACCGCTTTCAGCTGCTCCGCATCGGGCATGATGATGTAATAGTCATCCATGTAATGCCCAGCGCAATGGATGCCCTTCTGGCACTTCAGCCAGTTATCCACCGCGCTGGGCAGGGCCACCATCTCCTGCTGGGACGGCTCCACGCCCAGGGGCATCCCCCGCTCCGGCGCGGTGCTGGGAGCGTATTGGACCACCGTATCAGCCAGCCAGCGCAGGTCAGGATTCGTGATCAGCAGCTGGTGCCGCTGATAGATGCTCCAGCGCGGAGCATTGGGAAAGAAGCCTTTCAGGTCTATCAGCCCAACAGCGCCCTCCCGGCCCCACCGGCGAAAGTGCCAGTGCAGCTGGTCTTTGATGCGCCGAAAATGCCAGTGCAGGCCCTTGCCCCGCTGGCTGGCCCCGTTGTCGTAGATCATGCTGGGGGTGTAGAGGGGGATCAGGACCTCGTTGCAGTGTGTCTTATGCACCTGCCGGTCTGTGATGTGCGGGGCGTCGATGGGCCGCACCTTACCCCGCTCACACAAGGTAAAGTGGGTGCATTTCTTGGGCTTCCAGCGGCCCTCCAGCACCTCCCTCCGGCGTCTTGCGGTGCCGGAAAACAGGTGCAATTTGAAGTTCTGAGTTGACTGCTTCCAGTTGACACCATTGCAGCAACGGTGTCCGTAAAAGAACATTTTCCGATAGGAAAACACCTTGTCGATGGGGCCGAGGGCCGCACACCTGGCTTCCCTCCTGGCCTGCCGCTTTGCTTTGCGGCGTTGGTATCGCGCCTCCCGGCGCTCCTGGCTGGTCATAATAAAGTATTCGCCCTCCGTACAGTTGTCTTGTCGGGTGCCGTCTAAATCTGCGTTGCCCCGGCACATGAAACGTGGTCAGGCACATCCCACGCCATGCAAGAAGCGTCCGTGCAGGGGCATCAAAGGGCAGTTTTAGGGATTAAAACCCAGGGAAGTACTTCTCCTTTTACGAAGGTCGTCTTTCACAATCGTTACTCCGTTTGACCTCGTATTTTCGTAAAATCCGGGCAGCAGCCCAGCCGAGTAGTAAGCGTTGTTGTTGTTGTAGTTGCCGTCCGTGTTGACATTGCAGAAGTTATTGTTGTTGTTGTAATAGGGGGACCGCAGCCACCACCACACGGCTCGCAGTAAATTATCAGAAGTACACCCAAGCGATCCTTATTTCCTCCGGCGCTTACTCGTTGACTCGATCTGGCCTTTCAGCAGATCATTCTCGCGGTCAATCTTGGCCCCAAGATTATCTGCCATCGCCTCCAGCCGCTCCGACGCCTCCTTGGCGTCCAACGTCCGGCCCTTGGAGGTGGTGTAGCACCCCTCCGGGTTTTTGTTCATAATACGATAGCATTTTCCGAGCCGCACATCCAGCGCCATCAGGGAGGCCCTGGCCTCCAGAAGATGCCCTATGCGCAGGTCGATCCGCTGGGGGTCTGAGGGAAAAATGCTGTTTGCCTTTTCCGCATGATCTTCCACCTCTCCAGCCAGCTTTGCAATCGGCTCTGCCATCAGGCGGGAATACCGGGTAGACAGCCTCGTTAGAAATTCGATGACATCATCGTAAATCTCGCTGGCTGTGTTCACAAACTCGGCCTTGCTGGTGATGCGCCGATTTTTCAGCACCGACATATTTTCACCCCTTTCGCTATAATCTCTCGCCTGAGTATATCATAAACGGGGTTTAAAACATAGGGTCGATTTTCAAAAATCGCGTCGGGCGCTTACGCGCCCTCCATGTTCCGGCCCTGCGGGCCGGTGGGCGTGGCCCTGGTGGGCCACCCGCTTGCGCGGGTGGGATGGGGGCTGGATACTCTGCGGAGGATTAGACAGCAAAGCCGGGCAGCAGCCCAGCCGAGTAGTAAGCGATGTAGTAGTCGTAGGTGCCGTCCGCGGTGACACGGCAGAAGGTATCGCCGTAGTTGTAATAGGGGGACCGCAGCCACCACCACACGGCTGTACCTATGGCGCTGTGCCTATACGCCACCTTGCTGTTACCTGCTTTAAAATAGTCGTACTGAGCCTGAGAGTTCTTCTCATAGCTATTTGCATAGCCATCGTTACCTTGTACTTCATAGTTCGACAGCAGGAACAGGTAATCGCTGGTGCTGGTCACATTGCCTGCGGTATGGCCGGTATTGTTGCCCACGTTGTCCGTGTACTTGGTCACCGCTTTCATGACGGCCCGCAGGTCGGAGGGTAGGGCGGCCATCAGACTGTTGGCCAGCGGGCTGGTGGGCGCGTTGCTGTTGCCCAGTAGCGTCTTGCGCATATAGCTGTCCTTCCAGCCGCCCACGTTGGTGTTGCTGGTATTCATGTGGAAGTAGCCCTCGCCAGATACGTAACTTCCATATTTATCATCGCACAGGCCCACCATCTTGCCGCTGATTTTCCCGATCAACCAGTGGATGCGCTTGGTCCCCTCCTTGGCGCTGTTGTGGTTGAAACCCAAGATAAAGGGGTTAATGGTCAGGTTGGAGAAGGTGTAATTGCCCACCTTCCCGTTGATGACGATGGGCTTGGTGTCGCCCACGCTCCAGAAGTTGGCACCCTCCCCGGCATCGCTGGCGGCTTTGATCGCGGCCCAACTGTTGCTGGCGATAGAGGTGTTAAACACGTTCACTGTCACGCTGCAGGTCTTATCTGCCGGGGCCGTGTGGTTGGTCCCCGCAGCCACCTTGACCGTGATGGTCACCGTGCCGTAGGCTTTCCCGGTGACAGTAACGGTGGTGCCGGATACGCTGACGGTGGCCACGCTGGTATTGCTGGAGGTGGCGCTCACCGCGCCGTCCCCGGCCCGTGTCACCGCGATAGTGCTGGATTTTGTGGAGCCGTTCAGGGTCATGCTGGTCTTGTTCAGAGATAAGCTGCCAGCCGCCTTGGCGATGGTCCAGTTTACCGACTTCGCGGCGGTTTTCCCGTCAGCCCACTGATAATTGGCGGTGGGGGTAAAGGAGGCCGAGTAGGTCCCGGCATTGGTGGCGCTGGCCGTGCCGCCGATGGTCAGCTGGGCGCTGTTGTAGTTGCTCCAGCTGGGGGTCTGTGTGCTGCCGGTATAGGTCAGGCTCCCGCTCTGCGCCGGGGTGTTGGCGATGACAGCCCGCCCGATAGTCCAGGAGATAGACCGGGCTGCCGCGCTGCCATCGCTCCATTGATAGTTCGCTGTGGGGGTAAACATGGCGCTGTGGCTCCCGGCCTCGGTGGCGCTGGTGGTGCCGCCGATGGTCAGCTGGGCCGTGTTGTAGTTGCTCCAGCTGGGGGTCTGTTCCTGGCCTGTGTAAGTCAGGCTCCCGCTCTGGACCGGCGCGGCGGCAATAGCCGCCCGCCCGATGGTCCAGGTCACGGACCGGGCATCGTTGGTGCCGTCGCCCCAGGTGTAGTTCTCCTTGGGGGTAAAGGTGGCGGTGTAGGTCCCGGCGTTGGTGCCGGAGGTCTCCCCGCCGATTTCCAGGGCGTCAGGGTTGAAGCTGTTCCAGGAGGGCGTCTGTGCGCTGCCCGTATAGGTCAGGCTGCCGTTTTGCGAGGGGATGGCGTCGATGGTATTGGCCAGCTTCGTGATGGCCTCCAGGGCGGCGTCAGCGGCCACCATGGCCTGATCTGCCGACAGCCTGGCACCGGCTGCGTCCTGGGCGGCCTGCTGGGCGGCCCGGAGGGCGCGTTCCGCTTTGTCATCGGCGTCCTCGGCCACGCCCAGCGTCCTGCCGATGGCCGCTGTGTTATCATCGGCCTGCAGCTTGACGGCGTGGGTGTTCTCGATCAGCCGCTCCACCACCGGGTTGACAATGGTGCTGGCCCGCACCGGGTCGCTGTCCTGGATTTTCCTGATCTCCTCTGCGTTATAAACCGGGGCCTCCGGGAGGCTGTAATATTCCTCTGCCATTCTCAGTTCCCTCCTGGTTAAAATTCATCGTCGAACTCGAAGGTGAAGCTGACGCCCGCATCCTTTTGCTTGGAGTACATGGTCTTGATGGCGGCCACATCGCCATCGCTGTCCACCAGGGCGGCCTCGTTGATGATCTCGCCCGCCAGGTCATCCTTGGGGATGGTCACCGCATAGCGGGCGGTGGTTTCCTCCGGGTAGGTCACACTGTCCACCGGGTATCGGGCGATCTCCGTGTTCAGGGCTGTCTGCGCCTCCGATGGCGCGATAGGCTCCCCACTGAGATTCACGCCTCCGCTGCCAAAGGCGATGTGGGTGATGATGGGCAGCGGCTTCGTGGCGTCACTGGACGCCTGGCAAAATTTGATGCGCCGGGTCCTGGTGATCACGCTGTTTTCATTCATCTATAACTCCTCCTGCGTGTGCTGCGCATTGAATTTCCGGGTGCCGCTGAAGGTGATCGCGCCGTCAAAGGCGCACCAGTCATCTATGGTCACCATGCCGGTGACGGCCTCCCGATTAAAAAATGATGTTCTGAATGCGGCCCGCCAGAAGCTGATCCCATCGGGGGCCTGGTTGAACTGGCTGGAGCCGTCAAAATGGATGCTGCCATCAAAACGGATCACCGGCGTCCCTCTGGAATTGGAGCAGGAGAAGCGTATGGCCAGCCGGTGAAAGGTCAGGCGGTTCTCATGCACCAGCGGAGTGGGCCGAAAGGCCGCGATGATGTCAAAGAGCAGGTGGGCGGGTTTGATTTCCTCGACCTGCCGGATCAGTTCCTGCACGTCGGCGGTGGCGTCGTTAGGCAGCAGCTTGATCAGCACGGAAAAGGCATAGTCCTCAAAATGCTCTATCACATCGCCCTCCCGCCCGGTGATGATCTCCACCATATCCCGGATGGCCCGCACGGTGGTGGTCCCCCGTGTGTTCAGCTTGGCCAGCACCCTGGCCCGGCGCACCTCCAGGCTCTCCGTGGTATTGACAGGCAGGGCGAACAGACGCTCATGGCGGGGGAGCAGGTGGGTGCTGGTGTTGATGGTCAGTTGGTTCTCCAGCGCCGTGATGGTGCGCTGGGTTTGATCCAGTTCAGCCTGCTCCGCTGCCAGCAGGTCAGCCATCTGCTCCATAGTCCGCACCCGCTTGGGGAGCATGAACCTGTCATTGATTGCCACTGACGGCCACCTCCCCCAGGGAGAAATATTCCTCATAGTCGGAGGCCAGCGAGGTCAGGCCGCCGTTAAGTGTGTAGCTGATAATATCGGCCACGCCCTCCACACCGAAGATCAGATCACCGATGCGGTAATAGCTGATACTGCTCTGCCGTCCCTCATCCTTCAGGGTGGGCGGGGTGCTGAAGTCCTCCCGGTTCACGCTGTCCACATACCGCTGCAGCGCCGTCTGGATATTCTGCCGGATATCGGTCAGGCTGTAACCGCTGGCCACCACCACCGCCACCTCCACGGCGACGGCCTTTGGGGAAGCGGCCACCACCGTGACCGCCGCGCCGATCTGGCGCTCCTCCTCGATGTGGGCTTTGACGTTGCCCAGGATCACGTCATCCGGGGCGGCGTATTGGTCGGACAGGACGATCACCCGCGCCTTGCCAGAGCCGCAGACCTCCGCGCCTAGGCACTTGGCCCCGCCCACGCCAGATACCTGCTTGGCCCAATAGATAAAATGGTTTCGGTTGCCGCTGGTGATGGGCTGGCGTATCTTCTCCAGAATGCGGCTCCTGAAGGAGTCATCGCTCTCTGCCTGGGTGCCGCCGCCGAAGGGGGCGGTATTGGTAACAGACTTCACTCCGTCGATAGCCACGCGCAGGACGGTGATGGTTTCAGCGGCCACGTTGCCCGCCGTCCCCTCTGTCTGGCACCGCGCCCCCACCTCGCAGTAGCCCTCGGCGCTGATCCGGGCCGCTGTCGTGGTTTCAAACACCAGGCTACCGTACAGGGCCTCGGTGCCGATGGGGATCGCCGTCCCAGGCTCCCCGGTGAACAGGAGGTTGCCCACCGCCGCTTCTGCGGGGTTCCTGGTTTCGTTGTAGTCCAGGGCCTTGCGGTCCAGATACTCGCCCTCGGCGGTGTCCAGCAGCACCCGGTCAGGGATGGGCTTCACCTCCATCAGGTCCAGGCGGGCCAGTTCCTCCGACACCGCCTGGGCGTTATCCATGCAAAAACCGCCCTCCAGCCTATTGGCGGGGTTCTGCAGGCTGTTGCGGATACGCTGCAGCACCGCGCTGGCGCTGAAGTCCATGGTTTCCTCCATCATGCCACTTTCACCCCCTTGGCCTCCCATGTGATTTGGTCTTTCCCGTACACCGTGGTGCAGTCGAACTCCACCCGCACCCCGCTGCCGGATTGCTCAAATTGAAAATTGCTCAGTTCCTCAATGTACGGGTTCACCATCAGCGCCTCGATGATAAACCGCTTCAACTCCGGCAGGATCACGCTGCTGTTGACGGCCCCGATCAGCGTGTCGATCTCGCTGCCGTAGTCCGAATCGTAGGCCGTATATCGGAACCGCTCCGTGTCCAGAGCCTTGAATATCCAGATGCGCAGGGCCTCGTTGCCCTCTACCAGGTAGGTCTGGCCGTCCCGGAGCAGCAGCCGGTTGTTTTCGTAGTCGTAAGCATACTCCCGGAACATGGGCAGGGCGTTGTCCTGGCTGCCCGCCAGCGCCTCCGGGTCGATGAATGGGAAGATGCTCATACCTTCACCACCTTCTCCAGAATGTAGAAGCCAGCCCCCACCTGAAGCACCACCACCATGTCGCCCGCCTTCAGCACATACTTCGTATGGAACTCGGTCAGGAACGAATACGGGTGGGGAGCCAGCCCGGCGAGTTCCGGGGGGATACGGCTGCCCCCGCCCTCGGCCCACACCAGCAGGGCCGGGTTGATATACAGCCCCTTGCTAATGACCTGGTCGTGGGCCAGAATAGTCAGCGGGGCCACGGATTTGACCTCCGCAAACATCAGCCCACTACTGCTCTTGCTTGCAGAGCGCAGCGCCTCCACCATATCCGCAGCCCACCGTTCACCCATGGTATCGCCTCCTTAACTGCCAGCTTCCTTCTCATCCATCATGTTGGAAAAGGCCAGGGTCAGCTGCATCATTTCTTTGCCGTCCTCAAAGGTGTGGGTGTCGCTCTCAATGTAGAACTTCCCATAAAGCCCCGTGGTGGCCTCCTGGACGGCGATGGCATAGCCGGAGACAGCGCGGGTGTCGCTGGTGGCGGTCACGGTTGCGGATTGGTCCATGACGTGAAGCAGCGCCTTGGCCTCGGAGGCGGCGTCCTTGCCCTCCTCCTGCTTGTAGACGCGCTGCACCACGCCATACTTCGACTGCGCCCCGGCATCCTCCACCACGCTGGTTTGGTTGCCGTTCTTGTCGGTGACGATCACCCGATCCACCAGCTTCTGCAGGCTGGTCTTGTAGGTGGCCTCCGTCAGGTTATAGCCCCCATCCAACACCGCCCCGCACAGCGCCCCCTTTTCGATCACACACACCTGGTTGACGTTCTGCATCAGGGGGATGTATTTCTTCCCGTTCTGGCGGCTGGCGGTGGTGTAGGCCGCCATGATGGCCTCATAGGCTTTCTTGCCCAGCCAGGGCAGATATACCTTGATGCCGGTGGGGGCTGCGGAGCCAAAGGGAACACCCAGGTGGGAGCATATCCAGGCGGTGATGGCCTCCGGGGTATCGTCAAAAACCTTGCTGATGTCGCTGTTGTTGATGTAGAACATCAAATCAAAGGCGGTGTAGGTGGTGAGGTTCCCGGTGGCTGACTTTTCAATATCAAAGACGGGACCGCCGAACAGGGTCCTGTCCCCGTCCCCGAACAGTACGCTGTCCCCCTCGTTGATGGTCACCTTGGGGAGAAAGCGATCTGTGCTTCGGGTCGCTATGGAAAAAGCCAGCTTCCGGGCCACCTGCTTGCTGTCGCCGCTCCAGGTAACCTTTTCCACCAGCTGGGAGAGGTCCTTGCCGCCCGCCGTCAGCTGTTTCTGGATCATGGGATCACCAGCTTCTGGCCAGGCTTGATCAGGTTGGGGTTGCTCCCGATCACCGCCTTGTTGGCCTCATAGATTTTTTTGTACTGCGCCCCGTCGCCATAGTATTTCTTGGCCAGATTCCACAGGCAGTCCCCGGACACCACCGTGGCGGTTTTGGGGGCCTCCTGGGTATTGGGGCGGGTGTTCAGGCCGCTGGTCTGGCTCTTGGCCTGGCTCTCCACCTTGACGGCGGGGACGTTCAAAAAGCGGTATTCCGACAGTTCCAGGGTGTAGTACACATCCTTATCCCCCTCGTGGCTGCCGTAGGTCAGGTCGTCGATGCTCATGGCCAGGTTGAAGTCACAGTCGCTGATGATCACCCGAATGGGCTGCGGCTTGGATTTCCATTTCTTCAGCAGCCGGATGTACTCCATCGGTTCCCGGTCAGCATATCGGGCCAGCGGGGAGGTGGTCGAGGGGAAAAAGCTGGACAAGGAGCCGGAAACCAGCCCCCTATGCCCAATCAGATTTACTTCGCCAATGTTCAGCAGCGTGATCCGCTGGTTATTGTGCGGCTCGGTAAATTCAAACTCTGCGGGATTGATGGGGAGATTGAACATCTCCGCATGGTTGTTAAAACTCAGTTCAATAGTTCGCTGTTTCACACTGCCACCTCCTTACGCTGGGGCCATATTGCGGGCCGCTTGTACCACACGCTTGGCCACCGCCTCACCGATGCGGTCAATGTCAGCATCCTCCCGCACGATGATTTGGTCTGCCAGCTTCGCTACCGTTACCTGCAGCGGCGTCTGTGCCGCCGCTGTGGGCCTCGGAGCCTTGGGGTTGGGGTCAGGGGGCGGGGGGAAGTCCTGGCC
>OFFX01001645.1_pt1 | contig 15447 bp, 9 predicted proteins | sample 1521511 | NCBI WGS metagenome assembly OFFX01 (sample SAMEA3504125, study PRJEB24116) | mouse gut metagenome | biome: mouse gut; feature: mouse-associated habitat; material: faeces | place: Denmark | collected 2011
CGCTATCTCTGCCGGCGGGGCGGGGGCTGTCTTCTGGATGTGGGCAACTGCCCTCTTAGGCTCTTCCACTGCCTTTGCAGAAGCTGTCCTTGCCCAGATTTACAAGGAAAAGGATCCCCTATATGGGGGCTTCCGGGGCGGCCCTGCCTATTACATCCATCACCTTTTTCTGAAAAATAACCCCAGGCGCAAACGCTCTGTTACCGCCATGCTCTTTGCCATCTCCGGCTTAATCTGCTGGTGCGGCATCAGCCAGGTAATCGGAAATTCCGTTTCCTCCGCCTTCACCAACGCCTTCCACATCCCTCCCCTTTATACTACCATTGCCCTGGTGGTTGTGTGCGCGGTAATCGTGCTGCGCAAAAATGCCACAGTTAAGGTACTGGATGTGACTGTCCCTGTTATGGCTGCCTTTTATTTCCTGGCCACCATTTATATCATCCTGAAAAATACAGGGCAGCTCCCTGAGGTTTTCAGCAGGATATTCCAGGAAGCTTTTGGGATCCGCCAGGCGGTGGCCGGGGGCTTTGGGGCGGTGATTATGAACGGGGCAAAAAGAGGGCTTTTTTCCAATGAAGCCGGATCCGGCTCCGCTCCCTGTGCCGCTGCTGCCGCTGACATCAGCCATCCGGCTAAAGAAGGGCTTTTGCAGGCTTTCGGCGTATTTATTGATACCATCGTCATTTGCACCTGTTCTGCCATGATTATACTGCTGACTCCCCCAGGGCTTACGGAAGGGCTTTTGGGCATGGAGCTTTTACAGGCTGCCATGGATTATCACCTGGGTACCTTTGGGGTGGTTTTTATTGCCCTGATCCTGTGGCTGTTTAGTTTTTCCACCTTTATTGGTATTTTATTTTATGCAAGGCCTAACATAGCTTATCTGTTCGGGGACAACTGGCTCTCCCAGACCTTATACAAACTGCTGGCACTGGTGATGCTCTTTGTAGGAGGCCTGGCCGCCTATACCTTTGTGTGGGACCTGGGGGATGTGGGGATTGGGCTGATGACAATTTTTAACATGGCGGCACTGATTCCCCTGTCCCGCCAGGCAATAGATTCTTTGAAAGATTATGAGGGGCAAAGAAGCAAACGCTGCCATGCTTCACGGGGCAGCTTATAGTAACAACCAGGAAACGGGAGCATAAGAATATGCTCCCGCTGCCTGGTTTATGGGGTTTTACGGTTCTTCCAAACCATATTCTACAAATAACTGCTTCTGATACTCCACATTCCCGGCTGACTCCACAAAATCATCTATCCGCCCGTCCCGGAAAAGAAGCAGTGCCAATTGATTGACCTTATCAATGCCTTCTGCTTTTCCTTTTGCCTCAATATAGTCCAGGGCCGCGTCCATATTCACACCTCCCATTACCTCTTCATCGGAAACACTGTCTATATATTCTATATATCTTCTGTCTTTTTTTATTGCACTAATAGCATACCATGTTTCACGGTGCATGGCAATCACCGACTTCAGCTTCTCCCTGTTATAGCGCCCACACAGCATAAGCAGAAAAACTTTTAAGTCTCCCTCAAACCTGTCGATTTCTTCATCACTCATATGTCTTGCATCTATCAGGTTCATCCGATAATCAGAAGCTGTGCTTTTCATCCACTCTTTCATATTATCAGGAATATCCAGCATATCATATATGCTCACCGGGCCGTCCCATGGCCTGCTGCCTACATAAAACACAAGCGTTACCACAGGTATTATTTTGGTTCCTCTTGGGATCCCATCTGAAAATTTTTCCAGGCGGTTACCCTCTTTGGCTTTTTCCGATATCTTTTTACATTGGTGCATGTATGATAATGCATCCAGTTCCATACACCGCACAGGCATATAGTAATGCACTCCCGTCTGCCCTTCTACTCCCATAATTACCTGAAAGGCTACCTTCTTGTCAAAAAGCATGGCTACCTTCCGGGCATCCCGCAGGCGCTCCAGGCTTTCCATTTCCCCCTCCCTGTTCTTTACCGTTTCCTGGCTGGCTGTGTCAAACTCCTGTAATTTATCAGGATCTATCTGTATTTTCCCCCCAAATACCCCCTGGCTAAACAACTGGGAAAATACAGAGTCTATTTTTATAAAATTTTTAATATTGATATCAATTTCTCCCATACTTAAGGCTCCTCTTCCTGAATCTGCTCCCCCAGCCATTCCTCCATGTACTCTTCTATCACATAAAAAGGCGCAGGCCCCATTTCCAGCAGAAACTGGTGGAATCCCCTGGCATCAAAAGCCTCCCCCAGGCGGCCCTGGGCCTTTTCCCTAAGATCCATAAATTCCAGGCACCCAATAAAATAACTAAGATAGCAGGCCGGCTCTTCCACCATAAATTCATAAAATTCATCCACCATTTCTTCATCGGCAATGCCCAGGCGTGCCAGGTATTCTTTTGCCTCTGGCCGGCTCCACCCATCATAATGGATCCCCATATCCATATAAGAGCTGACCGCCAAGGAAAACAACTGGCTCTGTGAAAGCAGCTCTGCAACCGCCTCATCCTCCACAGCGAAACCAAATCCATACTCACATTCCACATAGGTTGCCCAGCCCTCTGTATACCCAGGATAAGAAAGCAGGTTCCGGATCAGGGGAAGCCCACAGGAGGCCGTATAGACATTCTGGTACAAATGTCCCGGATATCCCTCATGGACCAGTGTGGCATAAAAATCTGCCTGTGTCTTTTCCTCCATGTTTAAATTCTTTTTATTAATATAAATAACGTTATTCTCCACATCATCCACAGGAGTTGTCAGGTAATAGGCCAGGATGCCATTTTCTTCCAGGGAAGGATGTACATATTTAACCGTACAGCCAGCCGCAGGAGGCGTGGGAAAATCCTCTTCTGCTTTCTTTGCGGCTTCCTCCAGGATTTCCTCCGGCTCTGTGGCAGAAGGCTGGCAGCCCAGCATTCTGCTGTAAAGGCTGGTATCCTGAAATAATGCTTTCTCAAGGACGTCATAATAATTTTCTATAAATTCCTCCGTGCGTTCCTGCAATTCTGTAACAGAACCATCACTGCCCGTGGCTGCCCTTACCAGATACTCATAGTATTCCTTCCCTCCTTCATAATAGCACAGCCCCTGCTGGTTGTCCCCGCTGCCTTTAAGCTGCTTTAGTTCCTCCACCAGGCTCTGATACCCTGAGGCTACCTGGGTAGTGACAATGGAAAAATTTTCCTCCTTATAGCCCTCCCTTTCTTCCCAGGTAAGTCCCCCAAAAGAATCAATCCTGTCATTAAATATCTCTATCATGTAGTTTTCTTCCGGATTTGCAATAAATTCATTGCATTGGCTAATAACTGCATCCACCGCATAATCGGGCATAAAAAATCCAGCCTGGGACTTCTCCTTTTCAAAGGCGGCAATTTCTTCCACCACATCATCCACCTGGGAAACCAGTACCAGATAGTCCTCTATATCCTGCCTGGTGCGGAAGGTATACTCTGCCAATAGCATAGGAAGCTGTATCTGATACCCTGTCACAGGGCCAAGGACCTCCTCCAACAGGGTATAGTCTTTTGCCGAAAGCTGCAGATTTGCATAATCCAGCAGAATATCATAAGTCAGCTTCTGTTCCCTGGAAAATTCTGAAAGATCAAATTTCTGCAGTTCCTCCACCAGCTCATCCATCTGGCTGTGGGCTTTTTCAAAGTCTTCCAGCGAATAACTTCCCAAAGTAGCCTCATAATCCCCAATCCCATACTTTTCCGGATATGCCAGGGTGAAATGGAGGTTAACTGTGTTGGCCTTTACCTCTTCCCTGAACAATTCCTCCACAAAAAGGCCGAACTGCCCAGCCCCGTAGGCAGGCTCATCCCCTGTAGGTGTATTTTCCCGCCCTAACAGGCGAAAAAGAGCCAAAAAACAAAATACGGTACAAATGCCAGCCGCCCATTTCAACGGCTGCCTGTTTAAATTGAATTTCATTTCTGCCGCTTAAGCCCCTCCCGCCTTTACCATTTTTCGTTCTGTTCGTTTTTCCAGTTTTCATTCCGTTCCTGGCTGGAGGATGTGGCTTTGGCAAGCTGCCACACCACCTCGCTGAAATATCTTTCCGGAATATCCCTTAAGAAACAGGCTTTTTCTTTCCCCGCCTCATCATACATATAGCTGCCCCGCTCTATGGTGCCTGCTTTGTAAAATCTGGCATCATAGACGGTAACATCGCCGTTTTCACCCCCTACAAAGCTTCCTGAAAAGTGCAGTTCCACCCCAAGGGAAAGCTCCACGTCCTCCCTGTAATAGGTATAAAACCCACCGGCGTCCTGCACGGAGCCCCGGTACCAGCCAAGCCCTGTAAGCTTCCCCCCAAGGGATAAATCATTGACAATGCATCCCCCAAAGCGTTCCAGCCTCTGGCTGGCTGCCTCTTCTTCTGTCATACGGTAAACCGTCCTCTGGAGCTGCTCAATGGGCTGGCTGATCTCGTAGTCCTCCAGCTGCTGTTTCCAGGCTTCTGCTGCTTCCGCTGCCAGCTCTATGGGATGGGCAAGGCCAATCTTCCCTTCCTTAGGAAGGGTGAACTCCTCCTCGTCCTTGGTGTTAAAGGTACCATCCTCCATATAGCGGAAGCTGGAAATCAGTTTCCTGTCTTCATAGACACCCCATATCAGCCCTATGGCAAACTGATGCATGACGGGATTTTTCACAAAAAGGGCTTTCCAGGCTTCCACGCTCCATTCCCTTCCTGTGGAAAGAGCCAGCTCCAGCCTCATTTTCTGGCTGCTTACGGTGATTTTCATCTGCTTTTTCATCTGTTTAAATTCTTCATAAGCCAACGCCGCCTTTTTTTCATCGTCCCTCTTGCCCGGAGATGGCATATTTTTCAGCTTTTTGCCATTCTGGTCATAAACCTCAATTTCCAGGGAAGGGGTGATAGCTACCTTAAAGCTTCTCTCCCCATAGTCAAAGCTTCTTTCCATATTTTCGTCAAAGCCAAGGTCAGGCACAATCCGGTCCGCCAGCTCTTCCCTGGTAATGCCCAGCTGGGAAGCGGCAAATTCCAGCGCTTTCCCCGCCGCAGCTTTTACCTGCTTGAACTTAAATTTCCTGGAAATGCCGTCCACAATCAAAAGCGCCTGGGGAAGGGGATTTAAGGCAAGGGCACAGACAGCCTCCGATGCAATAGCCCCTCTAGCGTTCTGGGGCCATTCCTGTATCTGATGCTGCAGCTTCCGGATAATCTCATAGCCCCCATGTATGGACGCTGCATAAAGCACCCAGCGTTTTTTGGCTTCCCCTCCGGCCTCCAGCCATTTGTCAAAAAGCTCGTTCACATAAACGGCCAGTTCCTCCTCTTCCAGGTCTTCTGCCAGGATTGCGGCGTTTTTGCTCACCCCGCAGCCCTCCCCATGGGAATAGCACAGAAAAACCGCCTGCAAGTATTCCTCCTGGGCAATCTCCCCGTTCTTTCTGTGTACCTGGGAAAAGGGCGTCCCATAAGCCCACGCCAGGGTACGCTTTTTGCCCCCTTTATGCATTTCTTTTACCAGGTCTTCCCTGGTAAGGGCTTTTGCACCAAAAGCCGCTCCCTGCCCGCCTGTAAGGGCATTTTCCAGGATTCCCCTTATCTTGGCATTTTTCTCCTTTTCCAGAACCTGCCGGAGCAGCTCCTGGTAGTCCCCGCCTTCTTCCTGCCAGCGCAGCAATACCCGGATAGCCAGCTCCCGCTCCGCCGCTTTCTTGGAGGCTAAGAAGCCTTTGGCCTCTTCTTCCCAGCCCCTCTGCCTGGAAAAGATGGAAAGCAGTTCCTCTTTCACTACCTTTGCGCTGTCCTGGGAATAGCCCAGAATTTCCTTCTTGTTCTCCTCTGCCGCCTTGCCCATAATGCGCAAAGAAAAGAAACGCCCAAAAGCATCCGCCCCGGAAAAGGCGCTTAAGGCCTCCTCCCTTTTCTCCTGCAGATAACCGGCAAAAGCTTCCTCCGCCCCAGCCAAAAAAGCCTCCTTCCACTGGCTGGAATATAAAGCATCATAAATCATTGCCATTCCCGTAAGCTGATAAGAAATCCCCAGCCCTTCCGCTTCCAGATTCCTGAACAGCCCGGCTGCCTTGGCAGGGTCCACCTGGTTATTCACCAGGATATCCTCCTGGAAGAAATAACCGCTGCGTTTTAAGAGCATAAATACCTGGCATCTGCGGTAAAACATCTGGTCCTGGTAATTATTCATATACCCCTTGACCAGCCTCCGCTCCACAAGGCCTCCATAATAATATTTTTCCCCGATCTGCATAGCAATAGGGTAGAGGGTATCCACCTGGGTTTCTCCCCTCAGATAGTCTTTGATGATATGGGCATTGGTATAATCCTTACCAACCAGGGCACCGATCAGCTTTTCCCTGTCTTTGTTATTCCCCTGGCGTTTTCTCTCCTGCAGGAGTTTTTCATAAAGAACCCTGTCCTGTTCCTTTATCGCCCCAAAGAGTTTATCTGACAATTCCAGGTCCGCCTTATCCAGAATTTCAATATAACATTCCCTGTTATTTTGAAATTGCGCCTTCAAAATGGGCATACAGCCCCTGCCAGCCGCCCAGCATATGTATCTGCCCGCATCTATGCCAAATATCCTGTCATAATCCCCGCCTTTTACCAGAATATTCATAGGCAGCCCTTCACTCACAAGAGCCATAGCGTCCAGCATGGCATTTTTCCCTGAGGGGACCACCCAGTTCCCATGAGTTGCCAGCGCCACTTTCACTATGTTTTTCAGCCTGGTGGAAAGGGGATAATTCAGATAGGCCATCCCCCCAAAAAGCCGGATGAGGAAATCGGAAACCCCACATGTGCCTGCAAGCTGTAAGGCCTTCTCCGTTACCTCCCCACTTAAGATATCATTTCTGATTTTTCCAAGGGAGCCAGCATCCATCTGATTTTTAAACAAAGCGCCCAGGCGGGATAAGATAATATCCTCGTACTTTGCCATCAGCGGCGCATCCTCCTTGTCAATGGCAGCACAAGATCCCTCCCCGGGATTTTTCATGCCTAAAAGCTTTCCTACACTTTCCAGAAATCCACCCTTCTTTTTCTCCGGGCTATCCACCCCCTGGTATTTCACCATAAAGTAGGCCGCAAGGAGGACCAGCTTTCCGTTTTCTACTGAATTTTTCTCATGCTCTGCGGCTTTCTTTAATATCTCCGGGCTTTCCCCCGCTATGGTAATCAGATTCCTTATGGTAATCCCCCGAAGCACATAACCGTTTAACCCAAGATAAGCGCCATAAACAGCGGCCTTTTTATATGCCTCCCCAGGTAACAGCTGCTGCTGGCCATTCATCATGTCCATAGGCACAAGCTGGTAGCAGGTAGACTGGCCTATGGAAAATAAAAGGGAAAACAGCCTGCCCATCTCTTCCTTTTTTCCCCTTTTCAGCAAATCCCGGAATAGCTTTAAGGGTTTCTCCGCAGGGATTACCGATAAATCCCGGAAGGAAATGGATTCCAGCGCCTCTTCCCCTTCCTCTCCAATAAGATATGCCTCCGCCAGGGCTAACTCCTGCCCCGTGAGGGAGAGCAGCTCCAGTACCTCTTCTGTTTTCCGGTTGTTACTGTCTTTTGGGTTCATCATAATTCTATTACCTCCTCTAACCCCATGCCGCCTGGCAGCGGCATATTACCATTATCTGTCCTCTTCACTTTCCATTGCTTCCTCACAGGCGTAATACCCCCGGGCCCTGTCCAGGGCAATTTTCTCCCTGCACAGGTACAGATATTCGATTATCCCAACATAGGTCTCCGCCACGGCATCCTGTGGCTGCCCCAGTTGATGCCGCCGCATCAAAAGCCCCTGGGACAGCTCCCCCAGCCTGTGGGAGAGGTACCCCATCTGATACTGCCCGGTAACCTTTGCCAGTTCCTCCAGGGTTTCCAGGGTGCTGTCATGGAGGGTATCAAAGCCGCTCTGGCACAGCTCTTCCACCAGGCTCCCCACATCCTCCAGCAACGTCTCCAACGCTTCCTCTTTCCTTAAAGGTTCCATCTTACGCCAGTTCCTCCTTTTCAAAGACCGCTACCGGATACATCCTTATGCGCCCCTCCCTTAAATAAATTTTGCCCAGAAAGCAGGGCTGCTTTTCCTCCCGGATCCGTTCCAGGTACCGGATGCCCCAGGATTCCTGCTTGGAATAAGGGACCTCGATCACTACTTCCCTTTTCTGCCCATCAAAAAGACGCATAAATAGTTTCTGCCCTGTCTGGGAAAAAAAGGCCTGTTCAAAAGCGGCCGGGCGTACAAATACCAGTTCCTGGCCCTCCCGCTGTATCCCGCTTTTCAGCCAGGGCTGCCTTTTCTTATCAATCTGCTCTTCAAAAAGCCTGCCGAAATCCTGGTAATACCAGCCCTCCAGTTCTTCTCTCTGCAGCCTGTTTTTCCTTGTACCCTCCCGGGTAAGATCCCCTTTGGTTTCCTGGCTGGAAGAGAGCCTCCCTGCCCCGTCTGTCTTCACCCCCGTAAGGTGGAAACGCGCCCCTGCCAGTTCCTCCAGGGAAAGGGGCAGCCCCCAGGGAGCAGCCGCCTTTTCCATACGTCCCCGCCTTCCTGTTTTTTCGTAAAACACCGGCCTTGCGGATGTATAAGTATACCACTTTCTGGTATGTTCCTCCAGAAAATATACCGTCTCCCCCTGATAGCCTGACTGGTTTTCAAAATGCTCCATGGCAATGCCGATCAAATCCAGGTCACCTGCCGCCCCGTACTGTGCCTTAAACTCTCCCCCAAGGGCGGCAATATCCCTGTCTGTTTTGGCCTTTTCCAAAAGCGCCGCTCTCTGATAAAGCCTGGCAAGCTGTTCCGTCAGGTTCCGGCCCCGGAAGGAGGCTTTTCTTCCCAGATAGCTTTCATAGGACTCCCGGAGGGAACGCCAGTAGCCCTCAAAGCTGGCAAGCTGCGCCCTGTGGCTGACCAGGGCAAGCCGCTCCATGGAATCCAGCACCTCCGGGGATGTCCTTGCCAGCCCTGTATTGAAAAGCTCCCTTAAAAATTCCTTCATCTGCCCGGCAGCTTCCTTTATCAGCTCCCTGTCATATTGCTGCTTTTCCGCCCCTTCTTCTTCCAGCTCCTTTAAAGCCAATTGCCCGCCATCCAGCTTGCACCACAAAAGGGCGGCGGCTTTGTGGGGGCACATTTCTTTTTTATGGCAGGTACAGGCGGAATATTCCAGAGGGGAAAGCAGCTTCACCCGCTCCCCCTGCCCCTTGGATAATCCACGCACCTCCACTGTAACTACGCTTCCATAAGCAATCTTAGGCTTTTGCCCTGCCTTTGCCTGGGCGGCAAGGGCCTGGAGCTGCCTGCTGCCCAATATTTTTTTAATAGAAGAAAAGGGATAGGCGGCAATTTCCTCCAGCACCTTCTCCTGCTGCCCTGGAGGGGAAGCCTCCTGCCCCTGCTGCCTTTGGCTCTCTTTCCCCAAAGCCTCCTTCAGCACAAGGAGCCCTTGTACCAAATGGCGGCAGACGCTTCTGGAAGGGCAGGTACATTCACTCTTCCCCAGTGGGATACGTAAAGCCACGTTTTCCTCCCCTACCCTGACCTTTGCCTCTTCCCCCCAGGAAATTATCTGGAAGTTTCCTTCTTCTTTATCTTTGTAGGCACGTTTTACAATGCCTTTATTTGCCATGCCTGCCAGATAGTCATCGTCCACATCCGCCAGCAATGTTTTCCAGTTATCCATACCAGCCTCCTTGCTGCCCCATTACGGCAGCCCAAATCTGTGGGCCGTGCCTTACATGATTTTACCTATAAAGCCAGCCAGCTCTTCCGGAGTCATCGCACCCACAAACGCACCCATATCCCCCAAGGCCGCCGCCGCGTTCCTGTCATAGCAGGGATTGGCTTCCCGGTCCAGCGCAGTTAACGCCACCAATTTCGCGCCGCTTTCTATGATTCCCTTACAGATGCTGTACAGGTTCTGGTAACCTCCCCCTTCATACAGATCCGATACCAGCACCACCATGGTCCTGTAAGGAAATTCAACCAGCCCCTGGCAATAGGAAAGGGCCCCGGCAATGTTAGTGCCGCCGCCAAGCTGTATGCTCATAAGAGTCTCCACCGGATCCGACACATAACCGCTTAAATCCACCACATTGGTATCAAAAATCACCAGCCTGGTATCCAGCATGGGAAGCTTCGCAAAAATTCCCGCCATCACTGCACTATGGATAACAGAATCCAGCATGGAGCCGCTCTCGTCCACGCAGATGATCACCCGCCACATATTGTATTTTTTCATGCGGGAATGAAAGTAAATCTGTTTTAACACCAGCTCCCCGTTTTCCGTATCATAGTTTTTCAGGTTCCTGCGGATAGTCTTTTTCACATCCAGGTTCCTCGCCGAGCGTACCTGGCTGCTGGTATTGCGGTTCAGTTTACCGAAAAAGGACATCCGCAGCTCCTGTTCCAGCTTTTTGGCCAGTTCCTCCGCTACCTTGCGCACAATCTCCCTTGCCATTACCAAAACCTCGCCCTTCATCATATGCTTCAGCCCCAGAATGGTCTTCAGCAATTCCCTGTTGGGCTCCAGCTTCCGGAGTACCTCCGGGTCTGTCAGCAGTTCTGTCATTTTGTATTTTTCCAGCGCATGGCGCTCCATAATTTCCACAGTCTGTTTGGGAAACAGCTTTTTGATCTTTGAGAGCCAGTAAGGGACTGTAAGCTGGGAATCCCCGCTCCCTCCCTGCCGTTCTTCCCTGATATCCTGGTCTTCCCCGTACTCCCTGCCATAAAGATAATCCAGTGCCTGCTCCATCTCCATAAAATTCTGGCTGCCCTGGGAAAAGGAAATCTGCTCCGCCGCATATTTCCCCAGCACCAGCCGCCAACGGTTTAAAATCTCCTGTTCATCTGCCATCATCTCTCCCATCCTTATCCCACTGCGCCATATGGCTTTGCGCATATTCATCCAATTCCCTGCCGTAAGCAGACCAGGCCGGTAAGATTTCCCGCCGCTGTAAAATGTCCTTCCCTTCCTTCCCATGAAGCCCTGCTGCCATACGTGCGATTTTGTCTGTCTCCCCGGGAGTAAAATAAGTAAATGCCATCCGCAGCTGTGGAAGGAGCTCCATAAATTCCCCCTCCTGTACCTGCCCGAAAAAGGTATCCAGCATCCCCAGGATCCTGCCGCCGATAAAGACCATATCCTTGGCCGCAAAAAACAGCCCCCGGAAAAACACCGCCGTCTGTAAAAGCTGCTCCCTGGTCCCTGTTAAGTACCCCAGGCACACCTTTTCCACCTGCTGGGAATTTTCCCTGCCGCATCCATATAATATGCCATGGATACAGCCGCAAAGGCCCGGATGAATCTGCCCCTGGGCCATTTGGCATATAGTTTCATAGAAGTTTTCCTTCTCCTGTTCCATACCTCCCACTGCCTGATTTAAAGTCTTACATGCATCCATGCAAGGGCCTAAGTTTTCATCCTTAATCCCTGCCATGGAAGGAAGGAGGGAGACCAGCTTCCGCACAGTTACAGGCACAAGCCTGGCAATTTCCAGCCCGGACTCATAAAGGGTATCCAGTTCTTCCATCATCCTTAGGAACTTCAGTGCATCCGCCACAGAATAAAAATCCGTATCCTGCAAAATCACCTGATGCACTCTCTCATAGACTGCTTCCAACTGTCCGGAAAGCCCCATCTCAAAAACCGCTGTCAGGAGCCTGGCCGCCTCTCCCGCCCCTGTGTCCTTTTTCAGCTGCTCCTTCACCAGGCTTATGGCCGCTTCCTCTATGGTTGCCCCGTGGACAGACACGTCAATCAGGGCTCCGGGAATCTGTACGCCCCACTTGTATTTCCAGATTTCCCGGATCAGGTTCCGGTCTTTTTTTAACTGCAGGTTGGGTCCCTTTACCCTTCTTGCAAAGTTGGTGCCCAAAAATACCATCCGGTGGAAAAAACAGCTCATCCGTCTGTGCTTCTTTTCAGAAAAAACAGATAAAACCGCTTCCGCCTCCAGCGTGGAATGGATCTTTAACCCAAAGCTTTTGGCCTGGGCTTCAAAATCCTGCAAAATAGGCGGCACATCTGCCTGGGGGCAGAGCTTTCCCATCCCCCTGCCTGTCATAAGCCTGCGCAGTGCCCGGATGGGCATATCCGAAGCAATGTTATATTCCCCCTTGATATAAGAGGCCAGCGCCGCATCCAGCACTTCGTATGCCCCCGGCTGAGGCTTGCCCCGAAGCTCCCCAAGCCCCCTGGCCATCTGCCAGGCACAAATCTCATCATAGGTAGAGAGGTTCTCTTCCTTTTTCCTGGCCTCCCTGCCGGAAGCCACCAGCATATCCAATGCCGCCTTGCTGTAAGGCTCAAGGGTTTCCCCCATGCCTTCCCATACCTTCTGGTAAAATCCTGCAAAGGGCATCCCGCTGGCATAGCCGTTTAATGCATCTGCTGCTTCCATGGAATAAGGCATCAGGTAAACGCCCTGGTCCTTTTCCGGCACCTTGCCTTTCCGCTTCCTAAAGTCTTTCTTAGTTTCTTCCCATTGCCCCTGGGAAAGCAGCTCTCTTAGCCCCGGGGTGTGGAAGCCCCCTGTGACCACAAGAATCCGCCGCCATTCTCCCTGGGGGCTGCCATCCCCTACCTCTTTGCCCTCCGCCCACTGGATAATCCTAGCCGCCATGTGGGCTTCCCTGGCAAGGCATCCTTCCTCCGCCAAAACCTCCGGCGGCGTATTCTCCCTTGCCAGCGTGCAATAAGTGAGCAAATGGGAAAACCAGGTATCCCCCTCCTCATAAAGGCCGTTCAGCTCAAAATATTTCTCCCAGAACTCATCAAAACTGCGGAGCTGGGCCTTTTCACATAAACGCTTTATGTATTGGTTCCTAGAAAGCAGGTAATCGTCATTATAACTGTTCTTTTCCTCCTCCTTTAACAGCCCCCTGCCTTTCCCGGAGGCTGCCAGAATGTCCCCATAGGGCAGGTCAATAAATGCTGCCGGGATCCCCCTGGCAAAAGCTTCCTGAAAACTCACCAGCTCCGGGGAATAGGAAAGGAAAGGATAATAGCACTTATAATGCCCCTTCTCCCCTGAAAGCTTCCCGGATTTGTCGTGATAAGAATAATAGATGGCAAAGGGCGCTTGGGTCTGTTCATGGACCATCATCGGCGCCAGCAGATTGGCATTGTCCGGCCCTTCCACCAAAATTACCCCAGGCTTCCAGCTCCCAATCACCCGCCTGACCTGGAAAGAACAGGCAGGGCTGTGGTGCCGGATAGGCAGCAGCATTATTTCAGCCATTTCCTGGCTTCGTAGTATTGTTTCCATATGCCACCCTCTCTGCCGCTTTTATCCCTCACAACGGTCTGAAAATATCCTTTCACTTTCTCCAGATCTTCTTTATTCTCCTTGGAAACGGCACCCACCAGGTTCTGTACCAGGCAGTCCACATTCATGCGCCCCTCCCCGTAAAAGTATCCTGTAAGCATGGTCTGGTAATAGACGGACACTGCCTCCGCCGTGCTCATCACTGCCGCAGGCTTATCGATCCTGTGCCCATAGGAGGACACCCCCTCCCGGAGCTCGTGGTAAGTGGAAGCAAGCAGCTCCGCCACATCCTCATCCGCTTCCATGGCAATATGGCTCTCTTCCGCCAGCCTGCCCACCTCATTTAAGATAATCTGCTTCTCCAGTGACACCTCACGCACCGGCATCACCGTCTCGAAATTAAAACGCCGCTTTAAGGCACTGCTCATTTCGTTTACGCCCTTGTCCCTGGTATTGGCAGTCCCGATCACATTAAAGCCAGGACGGGCAAAAAGCAGCCCCTCATCCCCCAATTCCGGCACATTCAGCACCTTATCGCTAAGGACGCTGATCAGGCTGTCCTGGATCTCCGCCGGGGTCCTGGTGATTTCCTCAAACCGGGTGAGGATCCCCTTCTCCATCCCTACATACAAAGGCGCCGGCACCAGGGCCTGCCTGCTGGGGCCCTTTGCCAGCAAAAGGGCATAATTCCAGGAATACTTGATCATATCCTCGGTAGTCCCCGCCGTCCCCTGGATGGTGTTGGTACTAACACCGCAGATTGCCGCTGACAAAAGCTCCGAGAGCATGGTCTTGGCCGTCCCCGGCTCCCCCACCAGCATCAGCCCCCGGTTCCCTGCCAGGGTAACGATACAGCGCTCAATAAGCGCGTCATTGCCAAAATATTTTTTTTCGATCCGATACTCCTTATCCCCATATACTATGGGGCTGGTACTGCCCAGAATAAAAGTCCTTACTGCCCTGGGGGACATCTGCCAGTTGTCAGGACGCTTTCCGGTGTCCGTGTTTTTCAGTGCCTCCAGTTCTTCCCGGTATCTGGCCTCTACCGGCGGTTTAATGGTTTCCTGCATTTTCACCTATCCCTTCCTTCACAAATCCTATCTTCCTGCTGTTTATAATGAATATTGTAGCATACAGGATCTTCTTTTAAAATCCTATCTTTTTCCTATTTGGCGCTGTGATAATAAACCATCAGCCCCATCTACCCGGGTGTTACAGCTAACGGCATGGCATATTTCCCCCTTCCCTCCACATATAAATTAAAGAATCTACTTACCTGGACGGAAACTATGAAATCTGTTTGGAAACCACTATCCCCCTTTGCCAGAATATCCCTTTCCCTTATCCTGGTCCTTTCCCTCTTTTTTTCAGTCCCCTTTTCCTTTAAGGAAGTTTATGCAGAAGAAGAAAACAGTACAACCCTGAAATTATACGCCCAGTCGGCTGTGTTGATGGATGCAGGCTCCGGGCGTATTCTTTACGAAAAAAACGGCCATGAGATCCTTCCCATGGCAAGCACCACCAAGATCATGACCTGTATCATGGTTCTGGAAAATGTGTCACAGGACGAGTCGCTCACGGTGTCCGCTTATGCAGCCAGTATGCCCAAGGTAAAACTTTATGTAAAAGCCAATGAGTACTACCGCCTGGGGGACCTTCTCTATTCCCTGATGCTGGAATCCCACAACGATGCCGCAGTGGTCATTGCGGAGCATATCGCAGGCAGCACAGAAAGCTTTGCGGATATGATGAACCAGAAAGGCCCGGGACATTGGGTGCTTTGACACCTTTTTTATTACCCCCAACGGGCTGGATGCCACTGCCGCCGACCAGGAGGGCGCTGTAAGGGCGCACTCCACTACCGCCGCCGACCTGGCCAAAATCATGTCCTACTGTATTATGGATTCTCCCCAAAAGGAGAAATTCCTGGAAATTACCCGCACCGCCTCCTATGCCTTTGAAAGCTACCAGGAGAAAGAGGGCGGCTTTGTCCCCACCGGGCGTTCTTTCAATTGCAACAACCACAATGCCTTTCTTTCCATGATGGAAGGTGCCCTTTCCGGAAAAACCGGCTTCACAGGCTCCGCAGGCTATTGTTATGTTGGCTCCCTGCGCCGGGATGACCGGACCTTTGTGGTAGCCCTGCTGGCCTGCGGCTGGCCTAACAATAAGACATA
>OFFX01001653.1_pt1 | contig 15397 bp, 13 predicted proteins | sample 1521511 | NCBI WGS metagenome assembly OFFX01 (sample SAMEA3504125, study PRJEB24116) | mouse gut metagenome | biome: mouse gut; feature: mouse-associated habitat; material: faeces | place: Denmark | collected 2011
CCCCCCCGCAAATCTAGCAACCGGTCAACTCTCCTGTGCATGATTTCGCTGACATCTGGGTAGGCTTTTCTCAAAGATATATTTTGTGGAAAGGCATGCTGAATTACTGTATCATATTTGGTATCCACGACTCGTCTATGTTCTGTTTGTGTAAACTCACTCTCGATCAAATTTTCTTCCAACATCCAATCTTGAAAATTATTTTCAAGTGCATCTATAACTTTTTCTATGTTTGTACTGAAAAGCCAGTCAAACGGAAATGCCTCAAAGCGGAGCTTTAGCCGATCTAATTGATATGCAACTTGACAAGAACCACCCAGAGAAACAATATGGTCAAACACCCATTTATTCTGGTTCAATAGGCTCCATTTTCTACCATTACTGCACATTGCTTTTTCTCCTAGTTGCAAGCTTATAAGTACTCTGTCCTGTTGCAGATTTTGAGGTTCTCCAGGACCTTTTTGATATCCCCGGCATGGTCCTTCTCGCAGATGAGCAGGGCGTCCTCCGAGTCCACCACAATCATGTCCTCCAGACCCACGGCGGCAATCAGCTTCCCGCCGCCCTGAATGGTGGTGTTCCGGGTATCCACTGTCACCACGTTGCCGTTCACCACATTGCCCAGCTCGTTGCTGCGCTTGATCCGGCTCACCGCCAGCCAGGAGCCCACGTCGTCCCAGCCAAAGGATCCGCTGAGGATGTAGATATTCTTCGCCTTCTCCATCACCCCGTAGTCGATGGACTCCGCCTTAAACGCCTGGAACGCCCGCTCCAGCGCCTGCTCCTCCATGTCCGTGCCAATGGCCTCCCCGATCTTGCACAGGCCTTGATAAGTCTCCGGCAGATAGGCCTCCAGATTCTTCAGGATGGTGGAGGTTTTCCAGATGAACATGCCGCTGTTCCACAGGTACTGCTCCGAGGCCAGATATGCCTTCGCCGTCTCCAGGTCCGGCTTCTCCACGAATTTCTCCACAGAAAACGCCCGGCCCAGCGTAGTCTCCGGCTGGAACTTGATGTACCCGTAACCCGTCTCCGGACTGTCCGGCGCGATGCCCAGGGTCACCAGGTTCTCCCCCTGCTCCGCCACCTCGCAGGCGTCCGAGAGGGTGTTCAGGAAAAGAGATGTGTATTTAATAAGGTGGTCCGATGGCAGCACCATCATCACCGCGTCCCCGTACCGCTTCGCCATATGTACCGCACCCAGGCCGATGCAGGGCGCGGTGTTCTTCCCCACCGGCTCGCAGAGGATGTTCTCCTCCGGCAGCTCCGGCAGTTGGGAGCGCACTAGGTCCTTGTAGCTGCGGTTGGTGACGATGAAGATGTCCTCCATAGCCACCAGCGGCAGGATCCGCTCCACCGTCAGCTGGATCATCGTCTTCTCGTCATCCGTCAGGGACAGAAACTGCTTAGGCATGTTCTGCCGGCTCCGGGGCCAGAACCGCTCCCCGCGGCCTCCGGCCATAATCAATGCTGTCTTTTGCATCTCCGCTCCTCTTTCTATCTTCCAATCTCTCTGCAAAGCTCCGTCAGGCGCTTTGCAGAGGCCTCCCAGGTGTATTTTTTTGCCTGTAAGTATCCTTTTTCCCTTAGCTCTTGGGCATACGCCGCATCGGACAGCACACGCCATATCCCCTCCGCGATGCTCTCCTCCTCCAGCGGGTCCACCAGCTCCGCGGCGTCCCCCGCCACCTCCGGCAGGGACGCCGCGTTGGCGCACACCACCGGACAGCCAAAGGTCATCGCCTCCAGCGGCGGGATGCCGAACCCCTCGTACAGGGAGGGGAACAGGAATGCCGACGCATTCTCATAAAGTGTGTTCTTCTCCCCGGCAGACACATAGTCGGTAAAAATCACATCTTCCTTACAGCTGATTTCCTTGACAGTCTGGAAGATTTCCTCATCCCGCCACCCACGGCCACCGGCCAGAACCAGCTGGTGGGGAATGTGGTATTTCTCTTTTAACAGCGCAAACGCCCGCAGCAGGCGAGCCAAATTCTTCCGCGGCTCAATCGTGCCCACGTACAGCAGATACGGCCTGTGAATCCCCCATTTCTGACAGCACACTCCGAAATCCGCTGTCCCGGGCTGTAGGGACGGCGCGGGGTATACCACGGAGATCCTCTCCGCCGGAACCCCCAGCAGCTCCGTGATCTCCGCTTTGGAAAATGCAGATATGGTCAGGATACGGCTGCTGCGCTCTACACTGTACTGGATATTTTTCTTAATCCTACGCAGGTTCTTTGCCGCCATGGTCTCCGGACAGCGCAGATGGGTCATGTCATGGACCACTGTCATGACATGACCGCTTACCCGGGGCGGAACTATAAAGTTGAAAAAGATGGTCAGGTCCGTCTTGCCGGGGAACAAGCCGCTGTAAGAGATGGGCGCTATGTCCCAGATACGCCGGTAGATGCCGTAGGGGAACAGCCTGTTCTCACGGACTGGCATGGTAATATCCGACAGGGCTGCTGTATTGTCATTCCTCCCCAGAAAGTTGAACAGATTGCCCCAAAACGTTAAATCCTCCGTATCCCGCAGCCGTCTGGCCAATTCGTATGTATAGCTCCCAATCCCGGCCCGGGCCCAGCAGCACGGCTGCAACTCTAATGCTACTCTCATGATCTCCCACCCTTGATCGCTTTTAGCGCAGATAGTACGCCCCAATTTCTCCAGCCACATCGGCGATATCAAAGCCGGCATTCCGCACACCGGCCACGCCCGCCAGCCGGTCAGTTGGTTCAGCCACCGCGCCCAGGAGGGCCTCCGCCCACCCCTCCGGTCCACTGCTTAAGGGGACAACACGGACAGCTTCCGTGAGACGAGCCTCCTCTGGGACGAATTCGGACATAACCACCGGCAAACCCGCCGCCTGTGCCTCTACTGCGGCAATCCCGAGGCCCTCGAATCGGCTGGGAAACGCGAACACGTCCATGGCCCAGAGGAGCTCCTCTATGGACGGGGTTGTCCCGTAAAAGACTACCTTTTCCAGAACCCCCAACCGCGCCGCCTTTTTCCGCAGCGCAAACATCTCCTCGCCATCCCCAACCAGCAGCAGACGGGCCAGCGGCTCTCTACGTAATACTGCACGGAAGGCATCCAGCAAAAAGCTCTGGTTTTTCTGGCTACAAAGGCGGCCCACGCTGCCGATGACAATGGCGCCGCTGATGTTCAGCCGCTCTCGCAGCGTCTCCCGGCTATACCGCTGAAAGGCAAATCGCTGTGTATCGATTCCATTAGGGACAAAGCGGAATCCCCTCTTTCGCAACGCCTTGGACGAAAACAGGAACTCTGCCGCAGGTGCGGAACACGCCCATAAATCCGTCGCACAGCCGCTGAAAATCATTTTTGACAGAGAATGAATAAATAGCTTGAGAGAACGCGCCGGGCTTTTCCTCAGCCCGGTATTGTGGCTGTGGGTGATAATCACAGGGATGCCGGCACGATCCGCCAGCCAGGCATATCTGAGGGACAGGCCGTGGAATAGATTTAAGTGCAGCACATCATAGTGGTGCTCCTTCACGATTTTGAGAAATTCTCTGCTGTTTCTGTATATATTCTGCGGACTCCCCGTTAGCTCGTAAACTCCTACGCCCTGCTGCCGAAGCCTCTCAGTGAATATGCTCACTTCCAGACTGGTGGCTACAATGTCAACCTCAAGGGAGGACAAGTCCAAATGGCATAAAACATTATTCAGGAAGGATTCGATCCCGCCCGAACCCCAGCGCTCACAAAAGTAGCAGACTCGTTTTTTCGCATCCTCTATCAAGCTTCCTCCCACCCAATCTCCATTTGTTCCTGCTCCAGCAGCCGGCTGTGGGCCTGTTCCACCAGGAGTGCAATGCTCTTCTTGATCCCCGCACGGGTGCTCTAGTACAGCCGCTGCAGACACCAGGGGGTGCCCTTCTCCTCTGGTGCCTTCGCCTCTGCGCACAGTTGCCGGATGATAGTGCTCACGTAGGTATGGATTATGGGGATACCGTCCTTGGTCAGGTGCTTTTTATGTTATAGTCGAAATTGTAAAGTTGTCTATATTTTGCGACTACGTAACAGCTCTGCCAATAAACATTACATAGGACTTTGAATTATCCTATCACAAACCGCAAGAGAATGCAAGCCTATTTTTCTGGGTTTATATACGATAAAACCTAACCAAACAAGCATAATAAGCAATTCGTTTATATTGTTGTACTTTTTCCTGCCCGCGAGGTTTTGAATTCATTCGCGGTTAAAAGAGGATCAACTTTTTAATTTTGTCTACTATTATGTTAAAAAAAGAGGTATTGCCATCGTTATGCCAAGACCTCAGATGCCTTTATTGCTACGGTAGGAGAGCTTCGCCGTCCGATACTTCCCGACGGCCCCCTTCCGCAGACGGCTGACCTCCATAATGGGCCGGGTCAGATAGGAAATATACTCCTGTGCGTCCGCCAGCAGGTCCGTGATACGCCGCAGTTCCTCCCAAAGAAGAAGCTATCCACCATCAGAACGATCTATGTCGAGGCCGCTCAGATCGTCGTAGTCCGTGTAGATGGAGAATTTGAGAAACTGCGAAATGTTCCGGTTCAGCGTCTACGTCTGCCGGGGACATAGCTGCCTGCCGCCAGTGAACGAGCTTCCCGATTTTTAATCCCCCGAAAATGCCGGACGGAATTGATCCGTCCGGTGTTTTTTGTTCTCCAAGCATATCCACAAACAGGTGTGATGCCTTTTGGAAATTATAAGAAGTTACAAAGTGTCGCGGGAACGTGACCAAACGTCGCTATTTTGCTGATATAATCTTTCTTATTCAGCAGGGTGGTGTAAATTGTGATATATTGTCTTCCCGAACGGCTCAAAAGGCTCCGGCAATCCATGCACCTTTCACAGGAACAGCTGGCCCGTCTGTTGGGGGTAGACCGAAGCACAATTTCCTCATATGAGAGCAGCGTGCGCCAGCCCCCGCTGGATACGCTTTCCCGGATTGCCGACGTGTTCGGCGTAAGCACGGACTACCTTTTGGGGAGAACAAATAACCTCTCCTTTGATATATTTGATCTCACCGGAGAGGATACGGCTTTGCTCTACAACATGGCCTCCAAACTAACGGAGAAGAACCGAAGGATTCGTCAATTGCAGGAACAATAAAATTAACAGCCAAGGAATTTGAAAAGGAGGTGCCTTCATGTCTTTCAACGACAGGGGAGAACAGGGAACGCCAAGACAAAGTGAAGACGGCGGCAAAGTGTTCATACCCGCCAAACCGAAAGCTCATTTCGATGACCCAGCGCAAGTCTTCAGAGTATGCGCCTACTGCCGTGTCTCTACCGGCAGCGAGGAACAGCTCTCGTCCTTTGAACTCCAGCAGGCCCATTATCGGCAGCTGGCAAAGGAGCGGCCTAACTGGGAGCTGAAGCATGTCTACGCGGACGAGGGCATCTCCGGCACGTCTCTGAAAAACCGCGCGGAATTCAACGCCATGATTGCCGCCTGTGAAAGGGGGGAATATGACCTGGTCGTGACGAAAAGCGTCTCACGCTTTGCCAGGAATCTGGTGGACTGTATCTCTCTGATTCGAAAGCTCAAGAATCTCTCTCCCCCGGTGGGTGTGTTCTTTGAAACCGACCACCTGAACACGCTGGGGAAGGATTCGGAATTGATGCTGACCTTTCTCGCCTCCATCGCCCAGGAGGAATCCATCAAAAAGCGGGAAGCCATGGTCTGGTCGCTGGCCCAGCGGTTCAAGGACCGCAAGCTGCTGACGCCCCCGCCGCTGGGCTATGACAGGCAGAGGGATGCCGCCGGGAACTATATCAAATACGCACCCCTTGTTGTCAACGAGACAGAGGCCAAAGTAGTCCGCTTTATTTTCAACGCGTATCTCCACGGCTGGTCCCAGGCGGATATCGCGGATTTTTTAACGGACATCGGCTGCCGGACAAAGACCGGGAGCGCGGACTGGAACAGCGGCTCCATTGGTTACATCCTTACAAATGAGCGGTACTGCGGCGACGTCCTGACCTGGAAGACCTTTACTTCGGACCTGTTTGAGCACAAGCGCAGGAAGAACCGGCAGGACCTGGACCAGTACCACTACATGGGCCAGCATGAGGCCATCATTTCAAGAGAGACGTTCGAAATGGCGCAGACGCTTCTCCAAAACCGTAAGCACCATATCCGCGGCGGACTGCCCAGCCTCCAGGTCATAGACGGCGGAGTTTTTCGCGGATTCGTTCCCATCAACCACCACTGGGTCAACGACGACCCCGGACTTTACTACGGCGCGTCCAATAGCGTAAAAGCGCCAGAGCGAAAAACCAGAATGCAAAAGAACGTGTTCTCCGCATTCAATCTGGAGGGATATCAGGTGGTCAGAAGCCAATTTTTGCAGACCCGCTATGAGGGCCCGGCAATGACCATATCCAGTGAGAGGATCACCTTCAATCTTTTCTGTATGAGACAGTTTGCGGATATCGGCTATATTCAATTGCTTCTCCACCCTTCCGAGCGGAAAATCGCCATCAGGCCCTGCGGCAGGGACGCGGCCCACAGCGTCAAATGGCGCTCCAATGCCGCCAAGCCGCTGTACCCGAAGGCGCTGTGTTGCCGCCACTTCGGCGCGGCGCTTTTTTGCATCATGGAGTGGGACCCGGACCTGCTTTACCGGGTCCAGGGGACCTGGATACGGCGCGGCGACGGTCAGATCATCCTGTTCAACCTGGAAAGTGCCGTATCCGTGTTGCTTGCGCCGACGGAGGAAGCCGGGAAGAAACGGATCGAACTGTTCCCGGAGCAGTGGGAACATGGCTTCGGTGAGGAATTCTATGACCATATTGTGGAAAACGAGATTTTCTACATGGCAAAAAGCGCGGTCTGGCAGGCCAACAGGCCCAGCGTCCCGGCTCCCGGTATGGCGCAGTACGGCGTTCCGACGGAAGAGAAGCTTCAAGCCATGATGGAAACACTCACAAGAGAGGTGGCTGCCGGTCATGCTGGAACGTAGTCAATTGGACGATATATTCTCGGGCGTGAAGCCGGTGGAAGACGAGGAACCGGAAGCTGTGGCGGACCTGGCCGGATATCAAGTCACCAGGGCGGAGCTTTTCTCACACACCTACGAACCGGCCATCACCATCTGGCCAACCCGGATCAAGTTCAACATGGCCTGTCTGCGGAGGTTTCCGGGCGTAACGCACATCCAAATCCTGATTCACCCGGAACAGCGGCATCTCATCATCCGTCCCTGTCTTCCCGATGCGCCGGATTCTCTGCGGTGGGCGAAAGGCGGGGGAGCAAAAGAGCTCTCCAACCGGGACATGCTGTGTAGAATTTTCGCGGGGAAGGTCTTTGATTTGATGAAATGGGATTCGGAATACCGCTATAAAATGCTGGGAAGACCGGCTGTCTATCAGGAGGAAATGTTGTTCCTGTTTAAGCTGACGGATTTTGAATTATTTATGGGAGGGAAAAAGCGGCGGTCCTATCTTCCGGGAGAATGGCGGGACTATTTCGGAACGCCCGTGGAATCTCACGAGGAGCAATATAAAATTGATCTCGCGGACGGTTATATCATAACGGACAGAGTATAGGAGGTATGAAAATGGCAGCAGTTCCTTTCAGCAATGAGATTGAGGAAATCTCCATGGACGGGTTTCAGGTGGTCAGCGGGGAGTATTTTACCCGCAGGGTCGCCTATTTTTCCCCGACATGCACGATCTGGAGCGGCGGAATTACGTTTAACAAGGTGGCCTTGACGGCCCTGAACAATTGCGAGCGGGTGCGCATTGAAATCCATCCTCAGAAGAAGAGCGTTCTGCTTGTCCCAGTGACCATAAAAGACAAGGATGGGATCCATTGGAGAAAAAATGTCAAAGACTACGCGCCCAGGCGCATGGAGTGCTCCAGGTTCTCTTCCACGCTTTACGAAATGTGGGGCTGGGATACTGGCTGTGTCTATAGGACAGCCGGGCGTATCGTGACGGTGGACAACAAGGTCATGTTGCTTTTTGATTTCAATTCTCCGGAACAGTGGAGAGGCAAAGAGAAAAAAGCGGAGAAATGAACGGCGTCCACATCTCGTTTTATCTGAAGGCAAGCCGAATACACATTTTCACAGAAACGCTCCGACTCATTGGATACCCTAAGCGGGTATGCTTTTTGATTTCTGCGGATGGACAGGCACTGTTGATGCGCGCCCATGGACGCAGGGACCTCAAATCCCACAAGGTCCCACAGGGTGTGTACGATGGCAGGCGGTCCTTTGAAATCTCCAGCTGGAAGCTGTGTGAAATTCTGGCGAATCTCCACAGCTGGGATTTGAAACGCTCTTACCGTATTCCCGGCGTACTGTTGCAGGATCGGCGTTCGGTACGGTTTTCTTTGGCAGAGGCAAAAGTGATTGGTAAAGAATCATCTTGGTGAATAGCCGCGTTTGCCTAAATCGGATTTAGTCAAACGCAGCAAATCACGTTGAGAGCACGTTATATCGTTATGCCGGGCGGAATTAATCTGCCCGGCATGTTACACGAGAGCGTTTTCATCGTAAGAGAAACGCAGACAGTAATAAAATGGCTAAAAACAATAGATTTGTCCAGGTAAAACATCGAAAATAGGGCTCCTTTACCGTGCTCTCCTCCCGGGCCACCAGCTTGTAGGAGATCAGACTTGCCATGGATGCGATCAGCGTCCCCAGCCCGCCGATATTAACGCCGATGATGAGAGGCGCAAGGTTATCCGTAAATCCGGACAGCAGGAGCGCCGCCGGGACGTTGCTGATCACTTGACTGGCGGCAGCGCCCACAAGCAATTCGTTGCCGGATACGATCCGCTGCAGGAAATTACGAAAGGCAGGCAGCCGCCCCATATTGCCGATAAAGATAAAAAATCCGACGAAAGTCAGCAGCAGGCTGTAATCCACACATGCGAAAATGGATCGGTCGATGAGGAGCAGAATAACAACCGTAATGATGGTGGTCAGACCATAAGGGACTATCCTGGCCACTGTAAGCAGATCCAGAACAAAAAGCAGAAAATACACGGTAAGCTGGGGCCCCTGGCCTAAAAGCTGAATCTCTTCCGTAAAGGAAACTGCAATCGAGGCGTTATCCTTTCTGGTCAGAACAGTGCTCCAGAGCATGATGAGAAGAAGGGAGACAAGCGCATATGGCAGCATCAGCAGGAGGAAGGACCCGAGGGAGAGTCCAGCTTTGCCGTACAGGTAAAGGTTTTGCGGGTTCCCAATGGGAGTCAGCATACTGCCCAGATTGGCGGCGATGGTCTGCAGGACCACGACCGGGACCAGCAGTCTATCTCTGGCCTCCGATCCGATCAGGCGCAGGACAATGAACGTAAAGGGGACAAAGGTAATGAGAGCTATGTCGTTGGTGACGGCCATGCTGGAGAAAAAGCAGAGCAGGACCAGGATCCATACCAACTGCCGCGCCCTTTTCACCCGGCCCAGAAGGCCCTGCGCAACCCACTGGAAGATGCCGGTCTTCTGTAGGCCGGCCATCACGCCCATCAGACAGAACAGGATGGCGAGGGTGCGAAAGTCGATGTAAGAGGGGTATTCCCCGTCCGGGTGGACAAAAAACATGGAGAGCACTGACAATGCAAGGGCGACGCAGAGTACAGTTTCTTGCTTGCAAAAACGAAGTATCTTTTCTTTCATCTGGCTTCTCCTTTGCAGGTGCTGTTCTAAAAGCAGGTACAGGTTTTCCCGAATACCAGAGCGGCCGATCACGTTGCGAAAGAGCTGATCCGGGAAACGAAGGCCACGGCTTTTACATGAGACAGCATAATCTATTTTGCGTGGAGAATCAACAAGAAGTTTCCTATTTTCCCGTTCCAAATGGTATGGAACGGGAAAAACAGGCCTTGAGTGAGCAATGTCATCTGCTTTAAGTTGAAAGGGCAGTGGTATTACACCTGTGTGATCATAGAACTGTTCTCACGCGGAGTGGTGGCGCATGGGATTTCTCAAAAGAACAGCACCCGCTTGATTACCAGCACCTTCAAAGCAGCCTGGGGTCAGCGTGAACCGGAAACGGGATTGATATTTCATAGCGATCAGGGGGCATAGTATCTGAACCCTGGATTTCATATCATTTGGCCACAGATTTTTTCGTATAATTAAGTTCCATTTGAGCCGGCGTTTAACGCAGGGCCTGATGTGGCCGGCACTTGTTATAGAACTCCATATACGCTGTAACGCAGGCTTTTAACTCCGTCTCAGAACGGTAATTTGTCCGCTACAGATCTTCTTTTTTTAGCGCGAAAAAGAAGGCTTCCGCCACCGCATTGTCATGGGAAGTGCCGGACTTTGAAAAGGATTGGGTTACCCCACGCTCCCGCAGTAGCTTCTGGAAGGAATAAGCGGCGTATCTTGTTTTTTGAGTTTTATACAGAAACTGGAAGAACTGCAAAAGGGACAGCTGGAAAAAGGGAAAATAACGTACCGCAAACCTGTTGCGGCGCAAGGGAGTGGGTGTTTGTCCCACTGGGAAAGCGGGATATTCCAAAATTTTTGTTGCAGAAAACTGATTGCGGCCAAAATAAAATCCTCCGGCGATCCCTTTTCTTTTCCCGCTGTATGCCGATATAGATAGTAAGAGGCAGCGGGAGGTGAGGACTATGGAGGAGATTAACGCAGTGGCTGCGGCGGCGAATGCGGTCTGGTCCGCAGAGCAGCCCGCGCAGCCCACAGAGACGCCTGACGGAATGCAGTCCGCCCTGGACCAGATGGACGAGGACTCCAAGACCCTGGCCGAGATGATTAAGGAGGCCCAGGAGCGCACGGACGCCCACCGGGAGGCCCTGAAGCGGATGCCCAAGGGAAACGCCCGCTACGTGGACGCGCCTCTGGAGGCCTACGCCCGTCTGGCCCGGGCCAAGACCGCCTCCCAGGTGGACGCGGCCTCCGGCTTTGCCCGCCGCCGGATCGCCCAGCTGCGGGGCACGCTGCACCTGGACAGCGAGAATGCCGCCAAGATCAAAAGCGCCATCAATCAGCTGCAAAAGGCGGTGAACCGGGGGGCGAAGAAAAAGCGGGATCTGAACCGGGAGCAGATGATTAAGCTGCGCAAGGTCCGGTCCCAGGAGGCGGAGCGCCGCAGGGACCTGGAGCTGGCCCGCCGCCGTACCCAGAGGATGATCCGAGAGGGTGGTTATATGAGAGAAGCGGATATCGCCGGCCGGCTGGCCGCGCAGCTGACGGAGACCCAGATGGAGCTGCGCAGTCAGGCCCAGAGCCTGCCCAGCGTCACGTCCCTGGAGACCGCAGTGCAGCAGTACGCCGCCGAGGCCGCCGGTGCAGGCGTGGAGGCGGCGGCTCCGGCCGCAGCCATCAGCGTGCAGGGCTGAACAATGAAAAAAAGACCGAGGGCCCCGGACTTTTGTCCGGGGCCCTCGCGTACTCTCTCAACCCGGAGGCCAGGTCATGTCTCGCCCCGCCAGCACATGGAAGTGGAGATGGGGCACGGACTGCTGGCCGGCCTGACCGATGTTGGACACCACCCGATAGCCCGGGCCGGCAAAGCCCAGCTCCTGGGAGAGCCTGGCGATAACGGCAAAGATGTGGCCCACCACAGGGGCGGTCTCCTCCGTCACCGCAGCCACGGACTGGATGTGGGCCTTGGGCACCACCAGGAAGTGGGTGGGCGCCTGGGGGTCAATGTCGTAGAAGGCATAGCACAGCTCGTCCTCATACACCTTTTTGCTGGGGATCTCCCCGGCGATGATCTTGCAGAACAGGCAGTCGCTCATATCTGGGGTCCTCCTTTACTGGTTGGGCACCACGGCCAGAAATTCCAGGGGCGCGGCGCTGTCGTTGATGAGGCTGTGGGTACGGCCCTTGGGGCAGTAGTGGCAGCTCCCGGCGCGGAGGGGCTCGTACTGGCCCTCATAGAGGACTTTTCCCGTGCCGGAGAGGATATAGATGGTCTCGCTACTGGTCTCGTGGGTGTGGAGGCCGATGGAGGAGCCGGGGTCCAGGGTCCCGCGCATGATCTTGCCCAGCTCGTCGGTCCACCGCCGGGCCCGAAGCGTCCCCTCGCCGCCTAAAAAGCCGGGGGTGACGATCTCCTCTATGGCGTCAAAGTTGATAAGCATGATAGACCTCCTGTTTGTTTGATTTTCCCGCCGCCCTCGGCGGTTTTTTCTGCTGCGGAGAAGGATTACTTCGCCTTCTCGTTGACAAAATCGTCCAGGGCCGCCAGCGCATCGTCCAGCTTGAGCAGGTCGCTGCCGCCGCCCATGGCGGAGTCCGGCTTGCCGCCGCCCTTGCCGCCGCAGATGGGGGCGATGGCCTTGATGATCTCCCCGGCCTTGACCCCCTTGGCCACCGCATCCTTGCCGCACACGGCCAGGAAGGTGATCTTTTCCACGTTGACGCTGGCCAGCAGGGCAACCACAGAGGGGTCCTTGTCCCGGAGGAAATCGCCCATCTTCCGCATGTCGTCCGCCGAGAGGCCGCTGCGGGACATGGACACCACCTTCAGCCCCTTCACCTGCTTGGCGCTCATGAGGAACTGGTCCGCCTCGTTGACAAACTCCTTGGCCTTCAGCTTCTCAATGGTCTGGCGCAGCTCCCGGATCTCCCCGGTCAGCTGGCTGGCCCGCTCCTTCAGCTCGCCGGGCTTGGCCTTCAGGGCCGCCGCCGCCTGGAAGAGCAGGTCCTGGGCCCGGTTCATCTCCGCCAGGGCCCGCCGGCCGGTGATGGCCTCAATGCGCCGCACGCCGGAGGCCACGGAGAACTCGCTCTCAATGTGGAACAGGCCCGCCTTGGCGCTGTTGTCCAGGTGGGTGCCGCCGCAGAACTCCACGGAGTAACCCTCGCCGATGTTCACCACCCGGACCACGTCGCCGTACTTCTCACTGAACAGGGCGATGGCCCCGGTCTTCCTGGCCTCCTCAATGGGCATCTCTCTGGCCTGGACCGGGTAGCCGGAGAGGACCGCGTCGTTGACCACACGGGAAACCTCCCCCAGCTCCTCGGCCGTCATGGCGGCGAAGTGGGTGAAGTCGAAGCGGAGGTAGTCCTCCTCCACCAGGGAGCCGGCCTGATGGACGTGGTCCCCCAGCACCGTGCGCAGGGCCTTGTCCAGCAGGTGGGTGGCCGTGTGAGCCCGCATGACGGCCCTGCGGCGCTCCAGGTCGATCTCCGCCGCCGCGGAAGCGCCCACCTGGAGAGCGCCGGAGACCAGCTTGCCGTAGTGCATATACTTGCCGCCCTTGTTCTTCTGCACGTCCGTCACCTGGAACAGCGCGTCCCCGGCAGTGATGGTACCGTGGTCCGCTACCTGGCCGCCCATCTCCGCGTAGAAGGGGGTCTTGTCCAGCACCACGATGCCCTCCACGCCCGGCATCATCACCTCTGCCAGCTCGTTCTCCACCACCAGGGCTACCACCCTGGCGTCCGACAGGGCGGCGGTCTCATAGCCGGCAAAGACCGTGGCCGGCACGTCCTTGCCGAACTCCACCCCGGCCCAGCCCAGATCGCCCAGGGCCTCCCGGGCCTTCCGGGCGCGGACGCGCTGCTCCTCCATGAGCGCCTGGAAGGCCTTCTGGTCCACCTGCATCTCCTGCTCCTCCACCATCTCCGCGGTGAGGTCAATGGGGAAGCCGTAGGTGTCGTAGAGCTTGAAGGCGTCCGCGCCAGAGAAGGTTTTCTCCCCCTTGGCCTTGTGGTCCTCCAGCATCTCGGTAAAGATCCTCATGCCGCCGTCGATGGTCTTGGCGAAGCTCTCCTCCTCCATGCGGATGACCCGGGTAATATAGCTCTCCTTCTCCCGCAGGTCCGGGTAGGCGGCCTCGCTCTCAGCGATCACCGTGGCGCAGACCTCATAGAGGAAGGGGCGGTCCACCCCCAGCAGCTTCCCGTGGCGGGCGGCCCGGCGGAGGAGGCGGCGGAGGACGTAGCCCCGGCCCTCGTTGGAGGGCAGCACGCCGTCGCAGATCATCATGGTGGCGGAGCGGATGTGGTCCGTGATGACCCGCAGGCTCACGTCGGTGCGGTGGCTCTGGCCGTAAGTGGCCCCGGTGATGGCGCTGACCCGGTTGGTGATGTTCATCACCGTGTCCACGTCAAAGAGGGAGGCCACGTTCTGGCTCACGCAGGCCAGCCGCTCCAGGCCCGCGCCCACGTCGATGTTCTTCTGCTTGAGCTCGGTGTAGTGGCCCTGGCCGTCGTTGTCAAACTGGGAGAAGACGTTGTTCCAGATCTCGATATATCGGTCGCACTCGCAGCCCACGGTGCAGTCCGGCCTGCCGCAGCCGTATTCGGGGCCTCTGTCGTAGTAGACCTCGGAGCAGGGGCCGCAGGGACCGGCGCCGTGCTCCCAGAAATTGTCCTCCTTGCCGAAGCGGAAGATGCGCTTGGCGGGGATGCCGATGTCCTTGTTCCAGATCTCAAAGGCCTCGTCATCGTCCAGATAGATGGAGGGATACAGCCGCTCCTCCTCCAGCCCTACCACCTTGGTGAGAAACTCCCAGCAGAAGGGAATGGCGTCCTTCTTGAAATAGTCGCCGAAGGAGAAGTTGCCCAGCATCTCAAAGTAGGTGCCGTGGCGGTCAGTCTTGCCGATGTTCTCAATGTCGCCGGTGCGGATGCACTTCTGGCAGGTGGTGACCCGGTCCCTGGGGGGCTCCTCCTCCCGGGTGAACCAGGTCTTCATGGGGGCCATGCCGCTGTTGATCAGCAAAAGACTTGCGTCGCTGGCCGGCGGAATCAGGGAAAAGCTGGGCAGCCGCAGGTGCCCCTTGCTCTCAAAGTAGCTCAGGAACATCTCCCGCAGCTCGTTTACGCCGTGATAGGGGTGTGACATATGTTTCTTCCTCCTAAAAGTTGATGATCTGCCCACAGTCGGGAAACCGGCGTGAGGAACCCGAGAAGCCGTCACTTTCCGTCCGGCTCAAAATTCCAGACGCCTCACTCCCAATGAAAAAAGCCTCCGCCCCAAGCATAGGGGCGAAGGCCTGCTTCGCGGTACCACCCTAATTATCCCCCCTGGGGAGACATCTTAGCCATCCGGTAACGGGGATGAACCGGCCCGCTCCTTGCGGGACGCTCCAAAGTGGCTGCCTCGCGGCGTGGGCTGAGGGCTCGCACCATCTCCCTCTCGCTGAGAGCCGGTTTCGTGAGGCTGGCTTTTTCACCGCGTTTCGCTTCATGAACAGTGACATTATATCCCATCTCCGGAATTTGTCAAGAATCTTCCCGCTCTTTTTTCCGCTTCTCCGCCGCCTTTTTCGCCCTTTGGCGGTTTTTGATCAGCACGCACTCCCCCGTCCGGACGCACTCTCCGCAGCCGATGCAGGGGGTGCTGTCGTTTTTCCCGCTGTACAGGATCCCGCAGATCACCCCTGGCACCGCCAGAACCGCGATTAAAAACAACCAGCCATACCACGCCACAGTCCTCTCTCC
>OFFX01001667.1_pt1 | contig 15331 bp, 13 predicted proteins | sample 1521511 | NCBI WGS metagenome assembly OFFX01 (sample SAMEA3504125, study PRJEB24116) | mouse gut metagenome | biome: mouse gut; feature: mouse-associated habitat; material: faeces | place: Denmark | collected 2011
CCTCAGCCATTTCTGATTGGTATGCGTCTGGGTGGGCCGCAACATATGCCTTCAGTTTTTCTGGATCGATCTTTCGGAAACTTCTATGCAGATCTTTCTTTTCCAAATTCCCCGTTTCTTTCAGCTGCTTTTCCCATTTTTGTATCGTCGATTTGGAAACCTTGAAGACTTGGTGGGTCGCTTCCAAGCTGTGTCCTGCCTGTCGGTATTCTATTGTGCGTTCCCTATATCTTTTTGAATAGCTCATAATCTTATTCTACTCGTTGCCATACCTTTTTTCAACTGTTTTTACTATATTATAGAAACCTTTGCCCGTTTTCTTGTCCCGGAGATACGGAAATACTATGACAGCGAACAGGGACAACGGGAGTTTGCAGAATGGCAGGCAACACACAGGGAGGGAGTCATCGAGAGTTAAGGCGATATACAAAAGCAGGGAACAAGTCACAAATCTTGTTCCCTGCTTTTGCCTTAGTGTAATTTGAAACCCAATTCGCGTATCATGTGGTAAAGATTTGCAACTTCGACTTCAAATACTTTTGCTATATCAGGTATTTTTGCATTTTTACTTGGATACCTACTATTAAGCCCCTTGTTAGGAACTTCAAATGTAACTAAAGTATAGTTATATGCGGATGCTGTTGCAATGAGCCATGGGTCAGCAACGCTTCCTTTTGACCACTCTGTCAATGCAGATGGCGTATAACATGGATTTCTTTGAATATATTGCAGGATAGCACTATACTTTTCTAAAATATTTGGTTGCCTATGATCTAGATAAAGACCGATTTCAAGGGCATTCATCCACTCTTTCAGGCTATCGTTTCCCTGGAGGATTTCACTCCTTACTATATCCAAAATAGCTATTTTCCCATTCTTAATGGCCTGTTCCATCTGATTCCAAAATCCTGGAGCAAAATCAAAGGGATAGTAAGTAAGATGTGGAGTTATCAATGAGTTTGAGTCAATCAAGAAAATGGCTTCACTCATTTTGTTCCACCTCCTACACTACCAGCCAAATTAGCAAATGTAGAACGATTTGTATTTGTAAGTCGGTAAGCGTCAGTATAGAGGGTTTTTCCTTCCTGTACGCTACCTACAAGCATGGAAAAAAAACGTTTGTCAATTCTACTTGCAGCAGTGCGATAAAAATCTCCACCACTTTCACCCTGTTCTTTCTTCCTTTTTCGGCTATCATTATAGAGCTTTACTGCCCGCTTTGCTATTTTTTGATAAAGCTGATAATCAATAAACCCGCTGTCATATGCTTTCCTTGCGATCACAGTAATGCCACACTTAAATTCACGCACAAGTATTTCAATTGCCTGTTCAACATCATTTTCTTTGATTGTTAAATTCCAACTGTTTATAAATGCGGTTTGTGGCACCAATATTTCGGCTGCTACAGCATTACAAAGCGTTTCAGTTTTGTTAACCTTTTTCCCTGTGCTGTATCGATCATTAAATAAGCTATTCTCTCCTATACATATGTGAGAGAACTCATGCAACAAAGAGAAAAGTCTGCCATTTATAGAATCATTAGAATTAATAAAAATCAAGGGTGCATAAGCATCAATGACGGAAAAGGCCCTAAATTCTTCTACATCAAGTGGACGATGAGTATTATTACCTACGATTCCACTCATCATCACGATAACTCCTGCATTACTGATTACAGTTCTTATTAAGCTGAAAGATTCTTCGACAGTGCGGGTATCCTTATACCACTCGTAGCTAATGCCTAACAAACTACGAACTTTTTGTGCAAACGTTTCAAAAGAAGATGTGCTTTTTAGACCTCCAACAAAAGCCAAAGGACTATTTGCTTCAGAAATTAAATACTCATGCATCCACGTCTGCACTTGATCCATATCATGCAATGTATCAATTAAGTTCCGACTTGGATTTTTAAGTTCTATGCTATCGATTGTGCGGTACTCGACAATGGACAGCTCTTCTACTGGTGGAGTTTGCAAGAAAAAATACCCTAATGGTATGCCTGTTGCTTTGCTCACTTTCTCAACTTGATTAAAGGTAGGTTCTTTTTCGCCATTTACCCACAAATTCAAATATTCTCTTATTTGATTTGGAAGTGCGTCAATTTTGATATGTGCAATAACCCAATTCAGTATCTCCATAGAAACATTGACAGGTACTTGCATTATAGTCTCACCTCCAAATTTTTACTTCCCGGCATCATCTCTGCGATAACAATATTTTAATATAATAATAAGCGAAGGTCAAGGCTTTTATACCTTGACCTCCGCTGTTCGTTTCGACAGCAGAGCCGCACCATCACGGCAAAGCCGCCCTTAAAATAATAAGTGTTCGTCCAATGTCCATCTGTCTTGCGTTGACAAAAAAGATGCACATTGAAAATCGTTGCAGTGTAAGGGATTATTCAAGCTGTCCCTAATCATGTCGTAAGAACACACATTTCTTTTCTATGAACGGTTAGTGGCATTCTTTATCTCTAGCTATGTATGAAACTTTTCGAAAAAGGCATCGATAAAAGTCGAGTAGCTCATACTATTTACTCCATATTTCCCGGAGTACGGTTCCCTTCCTTACTTTGTTTAAATCTCCAATAATAGGGCAAATGCCACATCGCATCCTCAGTTTGCAGTTCATGGATGGAAGGGATCGTCTCTTTTGGTTAGGACCGACGCATAAAATTTTTACTTTTCGATCTTGGGAAGTTTGTAAACCCCGCAATCTTGCAGAACAAAATTTGAAAAGTTCTGACATATCAAAACATTTCTAGAGAATGAACTCCGCGTTTCAATAAAAACATTCGGAAAAACGGAGTTTGTCCATTGTTGTCAACTCTTCAGCTTATCAATATAATACTGCAATTCTTTAAACGCTTTTGGGAATTTCTTTACCCTCTCGTCCATATTGATGGGGATCCATATGTCTTGACCCAGATACTCTCGCAGAAGCTTCAACATGATGTTTTTGTCCTCTGATACAGCGTCCTTTTCTGAAAGGCCGATACTATATTCAACTGCAATGGGAAAGATGTCCGCATCCAAATGACTTTCAACAAAAGCCGGCGTGGGCTCCGCAATCTCTTTTCGATCATATCGGCGGTATCCAGGGCAGGTGCTCTGCTCGCGATATTTCTTAGAAAAATATTGGGGAAGCTTTTTTATTGCTTCATCAAACTCCTGCTGTCTTCCCCATATACGACAGGCACGAGGGGATGAAGAATAAGTCTCTCCGCTTATAAAATTTTTATATGTCGTACTGCCTACTTTCTTTCTGGACATTGGGATATAAATGATCGGAACAGTGGCTTGCATATTATAAAAGTCAGACGGCAAAGTATCGGGGTAATATCCGAAGCGCAGTAGTTGACGTATGCCTGCTGCAGCTAAAAATGTATCCTGCTTCAGCAAGAATCCGTACTTGGAAAAAACATATGGGAGTGTAAGCCAGTGGCTTGAGCTGAGTGAAAAGCGGGCTTTGATTTGAGCAAGGCTTCCTTCGCGGGTATCCCATTTGGTCAGTAGCAATTTGGCCAGCAGATACCGATAAGCTTCCGGGGTAAAGCCATCTTTATCTGGAAACTCAAATATAGTGGAGCGTGATAGGTCGATTGCAATCCGGGCCATTCTATCAACAATGGAAATCCGGGGAGCTGGGATGCTCATCCCTGTGCTTACCCCAAAATTACCTTCTCTAATTGATTTGACTAAGATCCCGTTACAGTAGGCCTCACCTTCGCTATAGTTGTTATAGCACCATTGGAAACTTTCATAGTCCGGGCTGTTATAAGAAAACCATTTAGGATCTTCATTGTCCGTCTGAGGAACTATAGATCTTGATCTCGGTGGGTTTATCTCTTTTCCATCCTTATAATAACGGACATCCGGCTCCCCAAACGCATACCATTCAAACCATCTTGTGTCAGCATAATACCCTGATTTGTTCAAATCAGATAGCGTTCCTTCGCTCAATTCTACTGTTATGGTAGTCCCTACCTCACAGTCAACGCGCCGCATATCAATGCTCTCCTGGTTCATGGTAAAATCAAATTCATAACCGCGAGAATCTTTTAAATGCCGTGTCTGTACATGAACCGAAGTGCCAAGAAGAAACACGGACAGAACGCCGACTCCAAAACGCCCACTGCGTGTGATCTGTGCCTTTCGGTCTTGTGTAAAGTCAGCCATCCAGTTGTCGCTATATCTGTAAGAGGAGCCTGCTGACAGATAGTAGTTCCTCAACACATCCTCATTCATGCCAATTCCATTATCTGTAATAGAAATCATCTTATTTTTGGAGTCGATGGAAATGATGACCTCTCCGTGATAGTTTTCATCTTGCTCCAGATACTTCCGCTCTGTACAAGCATCCACAGCGTTTTGCAGTAGCTCCCGAACCCCGAAGCTAGGATTGTTTCCATACAAAGGCCGGATCAACAATTTCAGCAGATCCGTATTCGCTGTCAGCATCGTTTCTTTTATCAGAAACTGTTGACTCATTGCGGCTCTTGTGGATTCCTTCAGAATATTGCTCTCAATTCGATGGATGGACAGCTGTATGCTTTTTCGCGGATAGTACTCCATCATAATAGCCCAAGACAGATCCAGCTCCTGCTGAAGACTGTGGAGCCATTTTTCTGTTTTGGCAAAGAGTGACGTTGTCTCTGGAGAGGCTTGAATTATAAGGCTCATTCGGTCAGTGGACCAAATATAGTCTTCATAGCGGATGATCCTGTTCCAGATCCACTCTCCCTGTGAAATGGGTACATCAATCTCCTGACGCTCCTGCAAAACCTTCGGAGCACGGTGTTGGCCGGCATCAAGATAGTCTGCGATTCGCAGAATAAGCATCAGGTAAAACAGATGAATATTCATCGGAAGTGTAATATCGACAAAAGTATTTTTAAGATAGGATTCTGTATCACGGATGGGCATCCCGTGGCTTCGTGCCAAAAGACCGATCAGATTTTTCTCGCTCGGAGTAAAGTCTGTATTTCTAAAAATGTCAACGTCCGTGCTCCCCATAAAACCGTGTAGTGCGATCTCATGAGCCAGCCGGTGGTGCTGACGGCGGATAAATTCGCCACAAACTAAGTAGTCCTTTCGTCGCATCTCGTTGCGGGTTGTACATATGGACTCAATGGGTTCTATGTCACCAAAGGCGCGCAACAGTTCCCGATCGGTGCAACGTTTGATTTTTTTGCAGTAGGCTACCCAAGTATCACGCCACGGCTCGCGGTCCAAGCCCTGTACCAGATTTCCTGCGCGTTCTCCAACCAAGATGCGCTCTAAGCCATCCTCTGTGATAAACATCCCGATATCATGGATTATAATAGAAGCCACCAAAATCGCCACTTCTTTGGGCCTCAGATAAGCCATCGTTTCATCTGGAATCAGGTGGTCTGCCAAATCGAGAACCACATTAACATGATCCGTTCCATGTATCGTGTAATCAGGGAAAAAGCAAGGAGACAGTGTGTAGTACGGAAAAACATTATTGCTCAAGTTTACAATATTAGCATTAGACGTAGGATCCTGCAGAATCTTTTCTCGAATACGCTTTGGCAACAAAATTTCCATTGTCTTTTTACGTAGCTGATTCAGGAAACCTATGCAGCTACATCCTCCTTTTTCTGATCTCTATTCAGCCAACATTGAAACAGCAAAAAATATGGTTCTTTCTTTCGGGAAGGAATCTCTTTTAATAGTAGCCACGGTCAAGGAATGTCTATATGGGCTTACGCTTCAGAGGTTTTATCCAAACTGTCGCCTTTAGTAAAACATTCCAAGATGAAGATTACAATGTTGGCCTCGGTAGGATCGATCACGAGTTCACCAGCGTGAGTAACGTTATAGCCATAGCAGACAGTTGACGTCTTGGCAGAGGTTCCACTCTGAAAGCTCTTCTGGAGTCCAGCCCGAATTTGCTCACTTTTTGCTATTTCCATGGTAACACAATTCCTTCTAAATTTCAATTATAAGATAGTAGAAGGAGTTGTAAAAAAACTCCCTTTTTAAAAACCCCGCTCTTACGAAATGTTAAAGAAATTCCGCAGAAGGCCCCATTTAGAGAACCTCCTACGGAATTTTATTACTCTGGATTTTTGGACTTTTGAGTTTTTTACAGCCCCAAATTTCATGCGATTATTTACACGGTGGGGAGTTCGAGTCTCTCAACATGCGATTTAATGATTGAGCCATATTTATAAGTAAAATGAAAGTTGACAAACCCTTGAAATAGGCACTTTCAGGCCTTTGGGTTTGTCAACTTATCATGGTTGCGGCGGCAGGACTTGAACCTGCGACCTCCGGGTTATGAGGACGGTGAAAGTCGTCTCTCTGGTAAAAAGCAGTCTCATTTGTCTCATAATTCTCACGTTATGAGACTGAATGAGACTGTTTTTGCATCCACTCTCTCTGGTCTCACCCCATAAGCATCGGATAAGCATCAGCAGTCTGAGAATTTTTGAAAAATATCTTTGGGTTTTTTCTGTAAGCATCAATAAGCATCAGCGGCCAACTCTTAAAACCTGCGGCGCAAAAACTCGGAGGTCACGGATTTTACGAAAGGAAGGGTCATATGGAATCAACAACAAGGCAGTATGAAACAGCAGTCAACAATGCAGCAGAAATTTCGCAGGTACTCTTGGATATGGAGGGCGGCAAATATGTTTTGGCGCTGTTCAGTGAATTGGTGCAGGAATTACTGGATGAAGGAAATACCTCAGTAGTGCGAAAGTTATACGAGGCGGTTGAGATTCCAATTAAGCAGGACATACTGAGTGAGAGCGATGCCACAGCCTGGGTCACACTGTTTGCTACAGCATTGGGCGATGCACTTGAAGAAGGCATTTTCTAACTGCTATATGTTGTGAAATGATTGTGAGCGTGATATAATCCCTTTAAGAAAATCATTCAACCATTCTTCGGGAGGCAGTTCAATGGACGAACTTATGGATCAGCAGGAACAATTGGCGAATAGTGCAGAAGAAACATATTCGGCAATTCGCGGGTGTATTATCACAGCACAAAATAAGGTTTCTTCCGCTGTCAACACAGCAATGGTGCTTGCCTATCATGAGATCGGCAAACAGGTCTATAAAGCCTGTGGAGAGAATGACCGGGCTGGATATGGAAAGCGCCTGCTGCAGTATCTGTCCGAACGTTTGACCACTGAATTTGGAACAGGCTTTTCTGCTGCTAACTTACGGAATATGCGGCAGTTTTTCTGCATGTTTCCAAAACGCAACGCACTGCGTAGCGAATTGAGTTGGACGCACTATCGGCTGCTCATGCGTGTGCAAGATACCAAAGCCCGCCAATTTTATCTGGAGGAATGTGCAAAATCTGGCTGGAGTTCACGCCAACTGGAGCGGCAAATTCACACGATGTTCTATCAACGCCTGTTGGCCAGTCAGGACCAGGCTCCTGTGTCCGCCGAGATACAAACAACAGAGCCAAAACCGGAATATGAAAAGGTCATCAAAGATCCCTATGTTATGGAATTCCTTCAAATCCGGCCAGACACTCATGTCTATGAGAGCAGCTTGGAGCAGGCGCTGATCGATCATCTTCAACAGTTCCTACTGGAATTGGGACGCGGCTTCTCTTTTGTAGCCCGGCAAAAACGGTTCACCTTGGATGGCCAGGACTTTTTTATTGACTTGGTGTTTTACAATTACATCCTAAAGTGCTTTGTTCTGATTGATCTCAAAACCGGAAAGCTGACCCACCAGGACATTGGTCAGATGCAGATGTATGTCAACTACTACACTCGTGAACTGATGAATGAGGGCGACACGCCGCCCATTGGTATCGTGCTCTGCGCTGACAAGAATGATGCGGTTATCAAGTATACCCTTCCAGAAGATAACAATCAGATCTTTGCTTCAAAATATTTCACATATCTGCCTACCGAGGAGGAACTCAGGCGTGAATTGCGGCTGGATGGCTTTAGGAAGTTGGATAGTCAAAACGAATCCAACGATTAAATTCCACTGCGAAAGCCAATAAAATACTGCCACTGTCCGGGAAACTCAATCCTTGCGTATACTGATCTGTGCAGCCAAAGGAGGCGTTCTTATGAAACAAATTATTGATTTTCCCTGCATTCCCTTCGCTCAGCTGCCCACACCCCTGTATAAGCTGGAAAACCTGAGCCGGGAGATCGGGAAGAATATTTACATTAAGCGGGATGACATGACCGGCGTAGCCCTGGGCGGCAACAAGGTCCGCAAGCTGGAGTTTCTTCTGGCAGACGCCAGGAGCAAGGGGGCGGATGTTGTCCTCACCGCCGGCGGTCCCCAGTCCAACCACGCTATGCTCACTGCCGCCTGTGCCGGGCAGGTAGGTATGAAATGCATTTTGGTGCTGAAAAAGCGGGGGGAGCTCACCGGCGGCAACCTGATTCTGGACAACATCTTCGGTGCGGAGGTCCGCCTGGTGGATACCGACAGCTATGATGACGTCTATGCGGAGATGGACCGAATCATGGAGCAGCTCCGAGCGCAGGGCCACACACCCTATGCCATTCCTGTTGGCGGCTCGGTTCCTTTGGGCAGTCTTGGATATGTCAACTGTGTAAAGGAAATTGCCCACCAGGCCCAAGAATTGGGCGTCACTTTCGATGCGGTCGTCAGCGCTGCCGGTTCCGGCGGTACCTATGCGGGCCTGACTTTGGGGGCCAAACTTTTCCTGCCCGGAATCCGTTCCATTGGCATTGGCGTTTGTGATGACCCCTTCGTTGAGATCGCCATGGAACTGACTGCCGGGGCGGCGGAACTGCTGGAGACAGACATCCGCGTCACCCGAGAAGACATCCACATCCACTACTGCATTGGCTCCGGCTATGCCATCCCCAGTCCCGAGGGCTGCGCTGCGGTCCATCGCCTGGCCAGGACGGAGGGCATCCTGATAGACCCGGTATATACCGGCAAAGCCCTTGCGGGCTTCTTCCAGCTGCTGGAACAAGGGGCCTTTGACCAGGATGAGAATATTCTCTTTGTCCACACCGGCGGCGCAGGTGCGCTGTTTGCTGTGGAGATGGTATAAATATCAGCCTTCTTAGAGTTGTTGGACTTCCCTTGTTGACTGGTCAGGGAAAAATTCAGGAGGAAGCCAGACAGGAGACAGGTATGAATATGTCCGAGCATTTGCAGATATTTCATGAAGCATATAAGCGGCGGCGGCAAGAGTTCGATTTGCCTGAAAATGAAATAGTTGAATTATTGGAAAATCACTATCCGCCACCACCGTCTGATGCTGGAAAGATCCCGCTATTGAAGGATCGGATCAAGGGTAATATGTCGGAGTTGTCCTGTGAAGATCACCCGGAAGAGGAGTCCTTTTCTGCGAAGGATTTATACCTCCTTTATAGCCAGACTTTTTTTGAGTATAAGCTGTTTGGCAAGTATGACCTGCGGTTTACGTCACTGTTTGCCGTCCTTCACGCCTACGTTGGAGCGAAATACCGTTTCCCCAATGATTCTGATACGATACGGCGCCTGGCTGAATGCTCTGTCGATTTCTGGCTGATAGATAAATTCTTCCGGGACCATACTCTAGGGGACCGGCTGCCTGAAATCGCGGCAGCTGCCAGACGGCTGTCCTATCTGAGCAGCCGTCCGGTGGTAGTCGAAAACGGCGGCATTGTGCTGAGCGACGAATTTCTGGACCCTGTCCATGCTGAATTGGAACGACGCATGGAATTGGCCGGAGGGATCTGTTTCTTAAATCGTCTTTTTCAGAATGAACTGGCCCCCTGTTTTGACAGACAGATGGGACGGTACATGATCCATCGCCAGTCAGGCATCCGCTCCAAACCGGACGAAACCCTTGAACCAGAGATCCCCTTTGGATACCTGTTTCAACTGGCGGTCAAGCACTTGTTCCCTCCTGTTATAGACAGACGTCCCCGGCTGGGGGCGGGATATGAGAAATTGGTGCAGCTGGCTACGGACATGCTGCTTGTATTCGATGTTTCCAGGTCCTATTCTATATCCCATGTACTCATTGGGATCAAAGACCTGCCCGAATATATTGAGAGAAATTCGATCCTGGATAGTCTATGCCTGCCGCCTCAGTATGCGCCGGAATTTTGCATGTTAGCCATTGAAATGTATGACAAAAAGCGCAGGGAGCTGATGCCGGAGTTGGCCTGTCTAAAGGACGTGATGCGGGTCTGCCTGGAGCTGCCGCCGTGTGCGGAGGTAACCGATGCAGAAATCGCTCAAACGGCAAAGTTGCCGTTGAATAAGGTCCGGTGCGTTCTGGATCTGTTTTCTCTGCCCTGGGATCAGGTCAACCGAGAGTATCACCTGCCGCTGTCAGCGATAAACCAGTGGGACTGGCCCTTGATCCAAGCGCCGGATCCGCACCGGTTCTTCATGCTTTCTCCGCACTTCTCTGGCTATGGATTCTGCCGACGGCTGGAGACCTTATTGGAAGAAAGAGACCCTGCCGGCAAGCGGGCTCTGGGGGAAGACCTTGGGAAAGAGGTTGAAAAACTGACCGCTCGGATATTGGATGACAGGAAGATACCTTATCATCATAACGGATTCTATAGAGAGGGAACTGGCAGACGAAACAAAAATCGGGTCGAGTTCGACTTTATTCTGGAAGATCATGAGCACATTCTGTTCCTGGAGGTCAAAAAACACCCTCTGGGTGAGGGTTTCCAGCAGGGCAGCGACGTAGACATCATGTTCGATCTGGCCAGGGGACTGCTGAAAGCCCAGGTACAGGCATATCGTCACCGTCTCAAGTTGAGCGAAAACGGAGTGCTCCCGCTCTACCACAGCGACACTGATGCAGAGCCATATTACATTCTGGAGCAGAAGGGCCGGAAGATACACTCAATGAGTGTATGCCTGCCGGAGTATGCCTTTTTTACCCAGGCATTCCTGGCGGAGAAATTTGTGCAGGCTCTGTTGGTAGGGTCTTTCCATACAAGGAACCCTGCACTTGAGCCGAAGATGAAGGAGCTGAACCAGTTGGCTGAAAAGCTCCGCAGACTGTCCAGTTCCAGCTTCCCTATAGATGATCTGCGGTGGTTTACGAAGTACAGCTATTTTCGCAGTTTGCAGCAACTGTGGATCGTACTACAAACTTGTCCGGATGATGAGCAGGTAATCAATCGCCTGACATGGGACCGGTATACGATGTTTAATTCTCTTGATTTTTACGCGGGTCTTAAGTTTATGAATAGGAGGGCATAACGAACGGTTTTTCATGTGCTCGATGTTGAGGAGACTCTAGCAGTTTCTGTGCGAATTAACCAATTTCTATATAAGACACATGTAACTGAAGCTGTACGAGTCCTCACTGTATAGAAAGCATATGCAGGGGTTGAAATTTGGAAAAAGATGTTGTAAACTAATAGCAGATAATACTGGATTCTCCATTTTCCGTACGACCATATCCTGTGTCCGCATAGCAAGCTGTTGTATCTTCCCAGAACTGCCATAATACAGCGTTTCGGCTTCCTGCTTGTCTCCGATATAATCACCGCCGCCATCCGCAACAAATACCAAGCTTTCGGGATAAGTGGAAGAACAAAAGGAAGAATACGCATGTGCCAGGTGGTGCGATAAAAAGAAAAATGGAATTTCACGACATCCATAATGGGAGAAAAAGTCATCCTTATAGAACTGTTTTACCTTTTCGCTTTCCACCCCCGCGCCAGACATACCAATGCATGAAACCAACGAAATATCTATGCCGCAAAACTTCAAGGCTGTATCGACAGCGGCATAGGGGATTTCAGGAGAAGCAGAGTACTTTACCCGATCCAGTCTTTCATTCGCTATATTGACAGCGACCTTTCCATCAATAATAACACATGCGCTTCTGTCATGCTTCACATGAATTCCTAGTACAATATTCATAGTGCCCTCCATTATCGTTTTTATAAACAGCCAATTAGGTGTTATCCCAGGATAACGGATAATCCAGTATTATCTATCATACAAGCAAAGGCCACCAGGTATCTGGCGGCCTTTGACTGGTGCTAAAGTGAGAATGTCATCTTACCTCTTGGGTGCTTTTCAGCCAGTAGTAAGGTCTGTTGCTTGGATGATACATGGGTGTAGATTTGCGTAGTAGAGATGGAGCTGTGACCCAGCAAAGATTGGATGTATCGTATATCCATTCCAGCTTCTAGAAGCGAAGTCGCAAACGTATAGCGAAACATATGAGGTGTAATATGGCTAGCCCCGCTAATTCGGTCCAGATATTTGTTGATAATTCGCCGGACTGACTGCGGCGAGAGAGGGCGTTCCCGGCGGTTAAAAAGAATAACTCCCTGTTCCTGAATTTCTTTAGAGAACGCATCGCAATATGTCTCTACCAGCTGAAGTAATTCAGGCGTTTTAATTTGAAGGATACGCTCTTTTCGGCCTTTCCCTCTAACCAGAAGTCTTAATCCGCTGTCGTTTAACAGGAACGTATCCCTTGTTAGCGCACACAACTCTGAAACCCGAAGCCCAGTGCTGAACAGAAGCTCCGGCACGACAATATCCCGAAGAACTTCCCGGCAACCCGGCATATAGGCATTTTAGGCATTTTATAAAAGGGCTTGTACAATTTGTTCGGGAATAACCCGTGGAAGCTGCTGTGGTGAATGGATGCGGATGCGGAGTTTGTTAAAAGGGTTTTCCCCCAATTCTCCACATATCTCCATTTCATGATAAAAAGCACGGACGCTTGCCAGCTTACGTTTGGCATAACGGGGCGCAAAATGCTGGTTGAGGTATTTGATATACTGGTTCAACATATTCCTGTCTGCCCACTCTCCACCAGTAAAGTCCAAAAACTGCCGCAGGTCGATACGATAAGCCTTTATCGTATCTGATGAAAGTTGTTTTTCGTATTCACCGGTTTCCAGATAATCGGTAATAAGCGCTGATAGTATCTGCATAATGGAACCTCCATTTTCTAAAAGATTTTTCCATTATGACAATTCTGTGTAAAACTGTCTATGGCTGGTGGGTAGCATTCATTTCACAAGGCCCAATTTTTTGATATTTATCAGCATCCCTAGAGAGAAAATTTTCGCCAGCTCAAATGCTAGTGGTGAGATCAGACTCAAAATTAGGTTTGGGGGTATAGCTCAGCTGGGAGGGCACATAATCCGGTAAGCAACCCCGAGGCCATGATTGCCAGCATGAGGGACGCGGGCCTTGCGGCTAATTCCATCAAGAGTTACACGCGGACATTGAAATCTTTCCTTTCGTGGTGCAATGAGGCCGGGATAACGCGGCTCAATATCCAGCTTTACAAGGCAGAAGAAACCATTAAGGAAACTTATTCAGACGAAGAATTGAAAAAGCTGCTCAAAAAGCCCAATATGAGGAAATGCACGTTTGCAGAATATCGAAACTGGGTGATAATCAATCTCCTGCTCAATAATGGTTGCCGCGCCGCTACTATCCGCAATATTCAAATCAAAGATGTAGACATTGAAAACAAGGTGATTTATCTGCGGCATACCAAAAACAAGCGGGCGCAGGTCATTCCCCTCTGTGAAGCCCTCTGCGGCGTTCTGCGGGAGTATATGCGGGTGCGCGGCGGTGATGGGGATGATTATTTATTTCCCAATGAAAACGGCTCACAGTTGACCGAAAACGGCTCACAGTTGACCGAAAACGGCTTGCGGTGTACCATTTCAAAGTACAACAAACGGCATGGAGTGGAAAAGACCAGTATTCACCTGTTCCGTCATACGTTCGCCAAAAAGTACCTTGTAGACTGCGGCGGGAATGCGTTCACCCTCCAACGGCTTTTAGGCCACTCCACGCTGGACATGACGAAACATTATTGCGCGATATTTGACGCGGACATTACACGGGATTTTGACAACTATTCCCCGCTGGCGCAGTTGCGGGGCGCGGAAAACAGCAGAATCAAAATGGAGCGGTAACGACTCAGGAGCAGCGGGCAATCCCGCCGCTCCTGTTGGCCTTAGAAATCCGATTCAAAAGTCAAGCCAGTAAACCGCTTTTTAATCTCTTTTAATGCTTCCTCTACGGCTTTTTCGGCGGCGGGTTCGAGCATCTTTTTTGTTCGGCCTCTGTCCCCCAATTGAGCCACAGAATGCGTTTTAGGATGTTCTGGCGAACAACACATGCATCGTTTTGCCGTTTGTGTCTGGCGTAGATTTCTTGCGAGGTGGAGCGGTTCTCCCCACAAATATCAGAGAAAATGCTTTTTGCCTCTAACCGGCCCATTGCCTCCTCGAAGTCAGCAACAATTTTATTGATAATTTTTTCGGTTTCAGACATGAAAATGTCTCCTTTCTTGTTTTGGTGTATATTTTTGTGTTCTGTCTATGCCTTTCCACAACGCTCCCGGAAGTTGGTTTTATTCTCTCTATTACCAACTTCCGGGGGCGTTTGCGAAATCACCAGCACTCACACAGAAACGCGCCCATAACAGCCTCGATATATCTTTTTTATCAGGCCGTCTTTACAGAATGTCCTGATATTCCTATCAGAAAAACCTTGTGCATGGAGTTCGGCAGTTGTCCACCTGTCCCCGGTCAAATCGGCAAAGCGTTTCACGGTTCGGCGGGCGGCTTTTTCTGCGTTGTGGGCAGTGTTGTACTTGCTCATGTCAGCATGAATATTGACATTCTCCTTTAGGGACGTGTCGCGCTTAAAATCAACCGTGAATTGATAGCTGTCGCTCCCCATGTCCCCGGCAAAGGGAAACGGCGCGGTTCCGTCTTTCAGATATTGATAGGCCCATTTGACGATTGCCCGCCGCACATCGCCGGGGACAGTCAGATAAAGGCCATCCTGATAGTAGAGCAAGCGCATAACCGTTTGAATGACTTCCGGTGTGGCGGCGGCTCTGGCCTCTCTCTGCTCTGTCAGGTATTGCAGGAGCGGGACGGCCCACCACTCCCACATCATGGTGTACCCGGTGTAAACGGCCCTTGTAGCGTCCAGTTCGGCCTTGTAGCACCAAAGGCCCTTGACCCGGCCCCCGCTGGCTTTGTCCTCCACGCTCAGGGCTTGCCCAAATGACACCATTTTTTCGTGGCCTTGCGGCCAATGCATACGGGCAAACCACAGCTGCGCGGCCTCGGTTTCAGGCTGCGCGGCAAACCGCTCTAAATCTTCCTTATCCTCGGCGGCTACATGAACGAGCGGGAATTGTTGGGCGAGAATGTGATATTGCAGTTTTGCCCGCTGGCGCCCGCCCAGCCTGTAAATATCATCCGTGGCAAAAGCCACCTTGTACGGATATTTGCGGTAGTCCTACGGGAATGCCATTTGATATAGTTACCACAGTTGAAAAGCGGTAGCAAGGGCATCATCAAAGGAAGAGACAGCGGGAAG
>OFFX01001673.1_pt1 | contig 15303 bp, 10 predicted proteins | sample 1521511 | NCBI WGS metagenome assembly OFFX01 (sample SAMEA3504125, study PRJEB24116) | mouse gut metagenome | biome: mouse gut; feature: mouse-associated habitat; material: faeces | place: Denmark | collected 2011
GGCTGCCGATAGAGGCAGGACATATTTTCCTGTTAAAGACATTATCACGACCAAACGATGCACCAAAACATAATGATTCATTTGATAGACTTCTGATAACGCAGGCTAAATATGAAAATTTAGTATTACTTACACATAATTCCCAATTTTCATATTATGGAGAAAAATGTGTGATGAGTGTGTAATTAAGTCTGCCCGTCCGCGATGCTAAAATTATACAGGATACCTGACTTTCAAGCCGGAGATATTAGGTTCAAGGTCGCCGCGCTGCTTTGGTCGGTACTAAACACGGTACATCGGACCATAGCACCCCATGGGGATCACATCAGGACGGAGAAAAATATCTTCAGAAGATTCGCCCTTTTTATGATGTTGACAGGAATTCCTTGAAAAAGGAATAGACCAATTTTGAAGATACACAATACGAGAAGGTACGAACAGGTGGTATGATAAGCAATTAGAGGAAGTTATACAAGGGAGGAACGAAAGGGGATAATACTATGGGATATCAGGATGAATGGCTTCTCTTGGAAGCGGAAGATGATATCGATGAAGTAGAGCATAGACAACCAACAGAAGAATTTTTATTCTATCAGGCAGTAACCAACGGCGACATGGAAGCAGTCAGGAAGAACTGTGAGCAAGAAAGGTTTCTGGACAGCGACGGAGTCGGCGTGTTATCGAGGAATCCGGTTACGAATTTAAAATATCATTTTGTTATTACAACAGCGATGATTACCCGTCTATGCAAACAAAAAGGCATGGAATTAGAACAGGCTTTCAGAATGAGTGATTTTTATATCCAGAGACTGGATGACATACACACGGTACAAGGGGTACGGAACCTTCATGACGCTATGGTTCTGGATTATACGGAGAAGATGTGTAAGATATGCCATAGTGATACGAATTCCAAACATATCAGTGTTTGCAAGGAATATATTTATTCTCATATAAAAGAACGTATTACGATTGAAGATTTAGCAGATGAGCTTGGAGTATCTGCTAGCTATCTGTCTCGATTGTTCAAGAAAGAAACTGGTGATTCGGTCAGCGCTTATATACGCAGACATAAAATTGAGATGGCAAAAAATCTGTTACAGTACAGTGAATATTCAATGATTGATATTGCAAACCGTTTGTCTTTTTCTTCACAGAGCCATTTTATACAACAATTTCGGGAATATGTCGGCATGACTCCGAAGAAATACCGGGATCTAAATCATACGATCCAATGGGATACTGAGACAGATTTACAAGAAGATATGTAAAAAACAGAAGATAAAATAAATAAGAGGACGCAGTGTACAGAATGCTGCGTCCTTTATTTGGGTATTCGCTTATATAGGTTAGAGGATCATCTGAATATGATTTCTATCCTTAAGGCAATCGGCCGGGATATAATTACTGTCAAGTTCTGTGCCATTTAGAATAAGCTTTTCGTGACCGGTTTCTCGCTTGTTCGGATTTTCGATAAGAATATGCAGATGTTTTCCGCGAAAATCCTTCTCTATTTCCAAATGTGTCCAGCTTTTTGGAATAGCCGGAGATAGGGTTATACCATTCAGATCAGGACGGAGCCCCAGGATCCCCTCCACACATCCAACCATCATGGTCGAGGCAGTTCCGGTTAGCCAGTGGACATGAGAACGTCCGTGATGTTTGCTGGCACGTCCTTCTGTAAATTGTCCGTAACAGTAAGGTTCCAAACAACGGAGTTCCGCCTGGTTATTCCAAGCGGCAGGTGCGTTTTCTATGAAATAGGTAAAAGCACGTTCTCCATGTCCGCATAGAGCTTCTGCCAGGATCAGCCAACCCTGAGATTGCGAGAAGATACCGGCATTCTCTTTTGTTCCCTGATTATATATGACGGCAAGAGCGCCGTCGAAGGCATTGGCATGATAGGGCGGATTCATCAGAAGAGCTCCATATTCCGTATTTAATTGTTTATAGACATTTGTAAGCGCTGTATCGGCCTGATCGGCGGCGGCAAGTCCGCTGATGACAGACCAGCTCTGTGGATTCAGCCACAGATTAGCTTCCGGGTCTTTCGCAGCGCCGATCCGATCTCCGGCTTCTGTATATCCTCGAATAAAGCGGTCCTGATCCCAGCATAATTTTTGAATTATATCGCCTGTTTCTTCCTGTCTTTTTTCGAGGTATTTTTCATATTCCGTATCCTTCATGTACCCGGCAAATTGCTTTAAAACAGTCATTGCGTAGTAGAACTGCATCGCAACGAATGAGGACTCTCCGTTTGCGCCCAGACGAAGGCAGTCATTCCAATCCGCATAAAGTCCTGCGGGCATTCCGTGGGGACCAAGGTGATCAAATGAGAATGTAACCGCACGTTTCAGGTGTTCGTAAACAGTGGCTTCCCCTTTATCTGCGAAAGGTATGACTTCATTTAGAAATTCCGTATTTCCGGTTTCGGCAATATATTTGTATACGGTTGGAAAAAGCCACAGCGCGTCATCGGCACGATAGGCAGGGTGGCCGGTTTCCTGCCTGTAGGAAGCGTCGTCCGGCGTATCCTCATGTCCTGGATTGTGTGTGAATTTAACAAGGGGAAGTCCGCCGCCGTTACTTACCTGTGCCGAGAGCATGAAACGGAGCTTCTCTGCTGCCATCTCTGGCGCAAGATGAATGATTCCCTGTATATCCTGTACGGTGTCACGGTAACCATAGCCATTGCGAAGACCGCAGTAAATGAAGGAAGCGGCACGGGACCAGATAAATGTCATGAAGCAGTTATAAGCATTCCAAGTATTTATCATCGTGTTAAATTCCGGGCTGGGCGTATTTACCTTCAGGCGGTTTAATTTTTCATTCCAGTAGTTTTTCAGTTCCAGTAATTCCTGATTTATCATTTCTGCCGGATTTATATAAGCGTCAAGAAGAGCGGACGATTCATGAAAGCCGCCTGTTCCAAGCAAAAAAGCAATGTCTTTCGTTTCTCCCGGAGCCAGAGTAACGCTGCAGGAAAGAGCGCCGCAGGAATTTTCGTTGTAACTGGTTACATTTCCAAGATCGCCTGACAGGATTCCCTGTGGATTGCTATAGCTGTGATATCTGCCAAGGAAATGTTCTTTTTCACCGCAATAGGAGGATATTGGAGCGCCTGCAAGGCCAAAGAAACGTTCTGTTACATTTTTGTCATCTACTTGCTCGTCTTCTGGCAGGACGTCCAGATTGCCATGAATCTGCTGAATAATCTGGTTCTTTTCAAATAATGTTTTTGTAATGAACAGAGAATACTGTAGATTCACCTGATCCTGCTCATAATTACTATGATTTGTAAATTCGGCATAGCCGCTCAAGGTAAGGCTTCTGGTACGTGCAGAATCATTTGTTACAGAAAGTCCCCACACTTCGTAGGATTTACCCAGAGGAACATAGTAGCGGGCTTCCGAGCTGATCCTGTCATAACTGGAGGTCATCCTGGTATAGCCCATACCGTGATAACATTTACTTTCATAATTGTTAAGGTCTTTGCCCACCGGCTGCCAGGAGGCAGACCAGTAATCCTTAGACTCGTTATCACGGATGTAAAGATATCTGCCGGGCTGGTCAAAGCTGTTGAAAATGTAACGCAGAATCCTTCCATTTGCGCCTGACTTTGCAAAACTGTAACCGCCTGCATTATTGGAAATAATTGCTCCATATTCCGGAGAACCCAGATAGTTTACCCAGGGAGCGGGTGTATCCGGCCGGTCTATAACATATTCCCGTTCTGTGTCGTCAAAATGTCCATATTTCATATATTTCTTCCTTTCTTTTCAGGAGCTTACAGCAGATTTATGATGATGGTGTGCATGCCGTCTGATAATGCAGTAAGCATATTTCGGGAAAGACTAACAAAAGAATCTTCATTTACTGCAAGTTCATTCCCATCACATGAAGCAGAATCAATAATATAAGCTCCAAAGTCTTTGCCGTTTTTATTTTTATAAATAATAGTAAAATTTTTCCCTGCAAAAGGAATGGTAATGGAAGCGGCGGCATTTTCATCAAACTGGCAGGCCAGAAGTTTTGGATACAGGATAAGGTCTCCGGCTTCGCCCCGGACACCGAAGACTTCTGTAATCATCGTCAGCATAAACCAGCTTGCGGCGCCTGTCAGATACTGGTACATTCCCCGTCCGTCAGAACGGAAATATTCCGGAATCCCTGGATAGATATGGCTGGTATTAAAATCCAGGGCTGTATCGGCAAGTGTCTTAAGCGCTTTCCATCCTTCTTTTACAAATCCTCTGTGATACAGGGCGTTGGCATACATAACCGCCATATGGGAGAATACCGCTCCGTTTTCTTTTTCACCATATGCAAATCCAAACATACGCCCCATATCAAATTTCAGTTCATGGAAATCGGTATTCAGGCGGTAACCGCCGATTTCTTTTTGATAAAGATAGCGATCGGCGCTTCTTGTAATCTTTTCAATCTGGCTGTCTTCCGCGGTTCCGCTCATAATAGCAAAAACTTGTCCGGTCAGCATCATACGCACATGGTCTTTGAACACCCCTTCAACGGCGCGGCCATGGTTATCATAATAGCTGTTAAACCATCCTTCTTCACCCGGACCGTCAATCCATTCCTGGGATCTCAGACGCTCCATGAGCCAGTTCGCTTTTTGAATCAGATTTACAGCAAGAGCCGAGAGTGAGATGCTGATACGTTTACCGCTGACGGTATGTCTGCAGCAACCCATGTAGTCGGCTATTATTTTGTGCTTTTTTCCGATATCGTCAAAGACATTTACATCGTTTTCCAATAAAATCTTTATTTCTTCCAACAATTCAACCGTATGTGTGGAGGAATGGCTGTCCAATAGACGGATCATTGCCGCAAGATTCAACAGGTTACCGGCATAGGCACAGGTAAAAGCAACGCTTTCGCCGTGTTCTGACGCCATATCCAGTGCATCGTTCCAATCGGCTCCGCGGAGTCTGTAGATGTTATGGTCTCCTACTTCATAAAATGCAGTCAGCTGCTGGATGAGAAGATGCTCTAAAATACTTCCGGTATAGATGTCATTTTGGGCAGTACGTTGTTTGTCTCCCTGTTCTGAATTCCACAGAACATCAACCTCAGTTCCGCGCATAGTCTGAGCGTCTTTAAAATAGGAAATAGATTTATTTAGTATTTGGGCGTCTCCTGTTTGGTCTATATAAAGTTTTGTCGTCATTAACGGCCAAAGTGCATGATCCATCCATACCCTGGAGATTCCATTTCGATCTGCAAGGAAATTACCATCTCCATTTCCGATAATTGTTGCGTTGGTTCCGTCAATGCGGACGCCCCCATAATTCATGGCAATCATATGACTGACGCTTTCAGGTTCTATCAGCAGCAAAGAAAGACAATCCTGCCACAGATCTCTCCATCCACGGCCGCCTCGTCCGTAGTCATGATGCGGAAGGAAAGAACAGCCGAATAATCGGCGGAGGAACGGCTGAAAGCAGATCCATTTCATTAGATGGTCAAAATCCGCTTCCTTCGTATGGAACTTCACGTTTACTTTATTTTGCCAGTAAGATTTTGTATCCGAAAAAGCCTTTTGTACTTTGCCGTCGGTATTATATTTCTCAAACAGGTCAAGAATCTTTTTTTCATTGTCTTCCACGCCAATAAGAAGAATATAATCTGCTTTTTCCCCGGGAGCAAGAGAGACGGTTTCAAAGCGGAAGGCGCCCATTGCTTCCTTTCCGGCCGCATGCCCAGGCGCTGTAACCCCAGGGTGTTTTTCATATATGGCGCGGGGATGCGTAAAGGTTCCCCCTTCGCCGACGAAATCTTCGACAGTGGGATAGAAACTCTTCGGTGCATTGCCATTACCCATACACCCCATAACATAATAAATATGTTTATTGGGACGGTGCCCTTTTTCATCAAAGGACATGGTGGGGCAGACAAGGACTCCGTTTTTATTCGTATCAATCCTGTGCAGCATGGATGTGACATTCCTGTGGTCGCGGATGTTGTCTGCACTGCGCCCATAGATCGGAATCGCGGCATAAGGAGTTAATTCCTGCGTAACTTCCGATTGATTCTGCACGGTTACATACATGATTTCTACATTGTAATCTTTTGGAATAAAAGAGGTAATCGTAGACTTTAATTGGTGGACTTTGGACAATCTTGTCAGTGTTTGCCACATAAATCCTGCTTTCAGTTCACTTTCATCCTGCATTGCAGTAAATTTGACGCTTTCCTGCTTGGCGGACGCTCCAGCAGCTGAATATGCATCTGCGCCGTCTTTTAACAGCCAAAAGTTACGGGTGGAACGATTATTATGTAAGTTTTCAGAACTTACTGGTTCTAAAAGGAAGGTTTCCTGATCAATCTTGGCATCGCCCCCAAGATTTGGCGTTACGGCGCTCTTCAGCCCCATTTCCGATGCCAGGGGAAAGTATAAATAACTTGTATTTTCCGGTTGCCTTATTGAAAAGCTGCCATGCTCATCGATAAATTTTAAATGCTCCAATCTTTATACTCCTTTCATTTATATATTTAGATAGAGAACATCATAGAGGAAATCGCGTATGAAAAAAATAAAAAACATGTGAAAAATATCAGATTCATGACCTAAAATAAGCGAGGCAGTCCCCATTGTTTCGCTGAAAATTTAAAATGTGTCATGAATCTGATATTTTGGTAAGAACTCTAATATAACTGAAAAAAATTATATATTATAATCCATCCATCAATAAACGTGAAGCTAATGCTTCACAAATATAAAAGGAGGGTTTTATCAATGAAAAAGAGAGTAGTCAGTATCATGTTAATTGCGGCGATGGCAGCAAGTCTGGCAGCAGGCTGCGGGAAGTCGTCTGGTTCTGATTCTGGAAACGGCGGTTCGTCAAGCGGCGGTTCGTCAAGCGGCGGTTCGTCAAGCGCCGGTGCGTCAAGTGGCGAGGAAGGAAAGGTTATTAATATTTATAGCTGGAATGACGAATTTCGTGAACGTGTGGAGGCAGTTTATCCGGAAGTAAAGGAAACTTCTAAGGACGGCACGGTAACTGTTTTAAACGACGGTACGGAGATTCACTGGATTATCAATCCCAATCAGGATGGCGTCTATCAGCAAAAGCTTGACGAGGCGCTGATGCAGCAGGCAGACGCCTCAGCCGATGACAAGGTCGATATCTTCTTGTCAGAGACGGATTATGTCAATAAATATACGGATGCAGATGCGGATGCGGCTATACCGCTTAAGGATCTTGGAATTGACCCTGATAGGGATCTGGCAGATCAGTATGATTTTACGAAAGTTACAGCTTCTGATGTAGATGGCGTTCAGAGGGGCTCTACATGGCAGTGCTGTCCGGGACTGTTAGTATATCGCCGTGATATCGCCAAAGAAGTATTTGGAACAGATGATCCGGAAGAAATCGGTCAGAAAGTAAAAGACTGGGATACTATAAAAGCAACGGCAGAAGAGCTAAAAGCAAAAGGATATTATACATTTGCTTCCTATGCAGATACATTCCGTCTGTATGGCAACAGCATTGAAGAATCATGGGTAAGTCCTGGTGAAACGACGATTAAAGTTGACCAGAAAATCATGGATTGGGTAAATAGTTCGAAAGAGTGGCTGGATGCAGGTTATCTGGATAAGAATGTAAAAGGCCAGTGGAACGATGACTGGAATAAAGCGATGAGTTCTGCTTCCAAAGTATTCGCATTCCTGTTCCCGGCATGGGGAATTGATTTTACTTTGAATCCAAACTGGGACGGTGAAGACGGCGTATGGGCTGTTACCAATCCTCCGCAGGAATATAACTGGGGCGGTTCTTATGTACATGCATGTACGGGTACAGATAATCCGGAGCACGTAAAAGACATTATTCTTGCGGTAACGGTAGACAAAGATAATCTGCTGAAAATTTCAAAAGACTATTCGGATTTCACGAATACAACAAGCGGTATGAAAGAAGCGGCAGAAGATGATTCTTTCGCTTCAGAATTCCTTGGAGGGCAGAATGCATTTGAATACTTTGTACCGGTTGCAGAAAATATTGAGATTGCTCCGCTTTCCGCATATGATCAGGGATGTGTGGAATTAATCCAGAATTCGTTCAGCGATTACCTGCAGGGGAAGGTTGACTATGATAAGGCGAAAAAGAATTTTGAGACGGCGATCATAGAGCGTTATCCTGATATTACCGAGATTCAATGGCCGGAATAGATAAAATGACTGCGGGGCATTGATTGCCCTGCGTCATATGGAGCAGAAAGGAATGATAGTTTATGAAATCAAAACATAAAAAAGTTGACTATTCAAAATGGGGATATATTTTTATTCTCCCATTTTTTGTAAGTTTCTTCATTTTTTCCTTTATTCCTTTGGTGGATACCATCCGGTATAGTTTTTTTGAATATTACCGTTCAGGAATTAAAGAGATCGGACCGAATTTTGTCGGAATGGAAAATTATATCAGCCTTCTGGGTTCGGATATGCTGAAATATGCAGCGAATACTCTGATTTTATGGATTATAGGATTTATTCCGCAGATTGTGATCGCGTTGGTACTTGCGGAGTGGTTCGTAGATGCAAGGTTAAAGATTCACGGGACACAGTTTTTTAAGGTTGTTATCTATCTGCCGAACCTCATCATGGCGTCTGCATTTGCGATGCTATTTTTTACGATGTTCTCTACTAACGGACCGGTTAATTCTATTCTTATGTCCATAGGGATTACCAGTCAGCCCATTGATTTCCTGGGTTCCGCGCTGGGAACAAGATCATTGGTAGGGTTTATGAATTTCCTGATGTGGTTTGGAAATTCAACGATTATGTTGATGGCTGCAATTATGGGAATCAGTCCTGATGTATTTGAGGCGTCTGAGTTGGACGGATGCAACAGTTTCCAGCGGTTCTTCTACATTACGCTGCCGCAGATACGGCCGATTCTTGCATATACGCTGATCACAGCTATCATTGGCGGCCTGCAGATGTTTGATGTTCCGCAGATTCTGACGAATGGACAGGGTACTCCGGACCGTACCTCCATGACTTTGATCATGTTCCTGAACAGCCATTTGAAGAGCAGAAATTATGGTATGGCAGGTGCGTTGTCTGTCTATCTGTTTATTGTCAGTGGTATTCTGTGCTTCTTTGTATATCGGATGACGAATAATGATGACCCGGACGGTTCGAAGGCAGCGGCGAAAAAAGCGAAAAAACAGCAAAGGAGGGGATAGATTTATGAAATCAAAACAACCAAGTCATTTACGGAGTATAGTTGCGCATATTGTACTGATCATCCTGTCATTCATGTGTTTGTTTTTCTTCTATATCCTGTTCATCAACGCGACACGGTCGCATGCAGACCTGCAGAAAGGTTTTTCTGCATTGCCAGGAAACTATTTGTTAAAAAATCTATCTAATGTCGCCAATGACGGAACCTTTCCGATGTTGAGGGGGATCTTAAACAGTCTGATCGTTTCTGGCTGCTCTGCGGCAATTTGTACATATTTTTCAGCATTAACGGCGTATGGTCTGTATGCATATAACTTTAAACTAAAGAAGGTTGCATTTACATTTATTATGGCGATTCTTGTAATGCCTACACAGGTAACTGCAATGGGATTCCTGCGGTTGATCACGAATATGGGAATGTATGACTCTCTGCTCCCATTGATCCTGCCTTCGATTGCGTCTCCGGCTGTGTTCTATTTTATGTACAGTTATCTACAGTCGTCACTTCCGCTGTCACTTGTGGAAGCGTCAAGAATTGACGGCTGCGGAGAATTCAGGACTTTTAACCAGATTGTACTTCCGATTATGAAACCGGCGATTGCGGTGCAGGCGATTTTTAGTTTTGTAGGATCTTGGAATAATTACTTCGTTCCGGCTCTGGTTATTCAATCGAAAGACAAGATGACCGTTCCGATTCTGATCGCGACACTTCGGGGCGCCGATTATATGAACTTTGATATGGGTAAGATCTATACAATGATTCTGGTGGCAATTGTGCCGATTATTATCGTATACCTGTGTCTTTCCAAGTTTATCATTGCAGGTGTTACGCTTGGCGGTGTAAAGGAGTAATAAAACAGGTTTTAAAACGACTGCTATATGTAAGCCTTTTGAATTACAAAAAGCTGGCTGTGGCAGTCTTTCTTTTTATATTACTTTATTAAAAGGAGGATAAAAGTAAAAATTATGAATCATAGCGGTACACTGAAAACAAAGCTTTCCAAACGGGAGCTTGATCATGCAAGATTAGCAAGAAAAGCGTCAGCCGAAGGTATGGTTTTATTAAAAAATGATAATTTGCTTCCGCTTGAGTTCCCAATGTCCATTGCATTGTTTGGCGGAGGCGCTGTCTGTACGGTTAAGGGAGGAATCGGTTCAGGCGATGTTAATAATCGAGAGAGTATATCAATATATAGAGGTTTAAAGACGGCAGGCGTAGTGATTACAAGCGAAGACTGGATTGCAGATTATAAGAATCGTTACGAAGCGGCCAGAACTGCATGGAAGGAAAGAGTTTTAGAAGATGCCAGGCATGTAGAGAATCCATTTGACGCTTATTCAGCCAATCCATTTTCCATGCCGGACGGACGAAAAATTATGTTAAAAGATTTAGGAGATGCTTCAGCAGCAGTATATGTGATCAGCCGTATTGCTGGAGAAGGTAAAGACCGCCGGAAGATAGAAGGAGACTATTATTTAAGTAAAAAAGAGCGGGAAGATATTTTATATCTGGATCAGGCAGATATACCGATTATACTACTCTTAAATGTCGGATCGCCGATAGAGCTAACAGATGTTTTACAAGAAGCCGGAAATATTAAAGCGGTTTTAAATATTTCTCTTCCCGGGCAAGAGGGAGGTCATGCAGTTGCGGATGTTTTGTTTGGCCGCGCGGCGCCAGGAGGCAGATTGACTGCCACTTGGGCAAAGCATTATGAAGATTATCCTTCGGCAGACAGTTTTGGTTATTTGAATGGAAATTTAGAAACGGAGAAATACAGGGAAGGAATTTATGTTGGATATCGGTATTTTGACAGCTTCGGTATACAGCCATTGTTTCCATTTGGTTATGGCCTGTCCTATACGGATTTTTCTATAAGATATGAAGGGCTTCAGAGAACGGCTAGAGGCATGGATATCATGGTTTCTGTGACAAATACTGGAAAATCATATTCCGGACGAGAAGTCGTACAAGTATATGTGACATTACCGCAGACAATTTGTGCAAAAGAATATCAAAGGTTAGTTGGGTTTGCAAAGACAAACACTTTAAAGCCGCAGGAAAAACAAAAACTTGTGATATCTATAGACCAGTCAAATCTTGCCAGTTATTCGGAACAGCTGCATGCATGGTTCATGGAAGCCGGAACATATGGTATATGGATTGGGAATCATTCCGCATCGTTGCAGCTTGCAGAATTGTTTACTGTTCATCAGCAGACGATATTGGAACATACAAAGGGAGTCTGTTCCCCAAAAGAATCTGTTGAAGAACTTGGCATAGCTAAATTTGCCAAGAATAGAGCTGGGGAATGGATTAAGAAGACAGAGGAACAAAAGATTCCGATTTCTTCATTTATACCGCAGGAAGAAAAGAATAGTACATATCAGATAACTTTTGCAAAAGAACAGCCTGTTACAGAACTGATACCACTCTTGTATGGAAATATTACTCAGGGCGCCAGCACTCTTGGATCGGCCGGAATTCGAGTGCCTGGTTCTGCCGGAGAAACAACAGAAACACTGGAAGAAAAGTATGGCATACGTTCTTTGATTATGGCGGATGGTCCGGCAGGGCTTCGTTTAAGGCAGAGCTATGAAGTAGATTGTGATACGAATTCCGTATATGGCGCCGGTGTTTTAGGATCTTTAGAGAATGGTTTTTTGGAAGAAACAAAACATCATGAAAATGCAGATACTTATTATCAATATTGTACTGCATTTCCGGTAGGAACAGCATTGGCGCAGTCATGGGACACAGGTTTGATGCGGGAATTTGGAGAGGCTGTTGCCGTAGAGATGGAAGAATTCCATGTTGATCTGTGGTTAGCGCCCGGTATGAACATTCACAGGAATCCATTATGCGGACGTAATTTTGAATATTATTCGGAAGATCCTTTTCTGTCAGGGATCATGGCGGCATCTGTGACGGATGGGGTACAGAGTCACAGAGGATGTGGTGTAACAATCAAACATTTTGTCTGCAATAATCAGGAGGATAATAGAATGGGGGTGGATGTTTGTGTTTCTGAGAGGGCTCTCAGAGAGATTTATCTGCGTGGATTTGAAATTACAGTAAAGAAAAGTAAGCCGATTGCTATGATGTCTTCTTATAATTTGATCAATGGCGTTCATGCGGCTAATAGCAGAGAGCTTTGCACGATAATTGCACGTGAAGAATGGGGATTTGAAGGCGTAATCATGTCTGATTGGAATACAACAGTCCCAGAAGATGGAAGCGTGCCATGGCAATGCGTTGCTGCTGGAAATGATATCATTATGCCCGGAAATCAGAAAGATGCTGCAAATATCCGTGAGGCCTATGAACAAGGAAAATTATCGGAAGAAATGATACGGTGCAGCGCGGGGCGGATACTTAAAATGATTCAAAGATTGTCAAATTAAAAATTCATTGGAAGAATACTGATACCAAGTCCCTCTTCAACCATGGACATAATGGCATAATCATCCCATGTTGTAAATCTTATATTTGGTTCCAGATAATTATTTCTGAAAATGTCGGAGACAACAATATTCTTATCCTTTTCAAGCAAAAGGAAAGGATCACGGCAAAATGCATCCATAGGAAAAACATCACAATCTGTCAGAGGATGGTTTTCTGGCAGCATAGCCATGAGCTTATCCTGAGCAAGAAACAGCGTTTCAAACAGCGGCAGGGTAGGCAGTCTTAAGATTGTTTTTTAGAGAAGGTGAGAACAGGCGCAGCTCTTTTCTGTGAAACCATAGATCAGACTAGTACATCATTGCATTAATCTTGAAGTAATAGTGCTTGATATTCGTGTCAGCTGTGCGTCTGCGAAGCGACGGCGTAGTGGGGCCTACGGCTAGCTTCGCAGGCGTGCAGATGGCGCGGATAGCGAGTGCTAGTTACTCGGGAATTAGTGCAACGATGTACTAGAAATTTTGAGTACAAACATAACAAGAAAATTTCTATTTAGAAAGTCGCTAAAACAATGAAAAAAATGTTGTTTTTAGTGATTTTCTTCTTGTATTTCATATCGGTATGTGTTATAATTAACACATACCGATATGAGGAGGAATATTATATGAGCATTGTTTATCAGACGGACAAAAGATCTGGAATTACTTATGCTTATGAATCGAAAGCATACTGGGACAGCGAAAAAAAGCAATCCCGTTCTAAAAGAACATTGATCGGCAGGGTTGACCCGGAAACCGGCGAGATCAGAAAAACAGACGGACGATGCCGAAAAAATAGCCCTTATCAAACCGTACAGCTGACGGAACAGGATGAAATTTTAAACCGGTTAAAAGGCATGAAGATTTCTGAGCTAAAACAGGAAATATTACGCCTGGAAATCGAGAACAGGGAACTCAGGAATAAACTGGAATCCCAGTAATCAAAGGAGCAGCTATCGTGATCTACAGTAACAGCAAACGTGTCAGCCTGGAGCGAATGTCCGCTGAAATCATAAATCTAAAAGACAGGATACAGGATTATCAGGAACGCTGCCATTCCCTCACCAATGCCCTGGCCAGATGTGAAAAATCAAAAGAAAAAATGAAAGCCGCTTATGAGGAAATGCTTTCCGAAAGAGACGCGCTCATCAAGGAACTAACAAATAAGGTGCTGCATCTTGAAGCTGTAGCGGCTCATGACGGCACAAACACGGGAATGTCTACTGCTACTACGCCAATCAACAAGAAAAAAGTGATCCCCAATTCCAGGCGTGGAAGCAGTTTAAAAAAGGGCGGACAGCCGGGCCATGAGAAGCATGGGATGGAAAAATTTGAAGATTCCGATATTACGGAGACCATTTCCCATGAGCTTGACCTGTCTGCTGAAACCTGTGATTTTTGTGGTGGGAAACTCATAGATACAGGGGAGTCCATTTCAAAAGACGAATTCGATGTAGAGATCAAAGTTGTGAAACGCAGGCATGAATACCATATTTACAGTTGCGTGGACTGCGGCGCGACAGTACGCCTGCCGATTGAGAAACGTCTGAAAGAACAAAATCAATATGGAAGCCGTGTACAGGCGTTGGCCCTTTCTATGATGGCTACCGGAAATGTAGCGGTTAATAAGGCGCGTATGCTGGTCAGTGGTATGACGGACGGGCTGATGTGTCCAAGTGAAGGCTTTATCTGCAAGCTGTATAAAAGGGCCTCGGGGAATCTTCAGGCATTTATGTCTGACCTGAAAAGGGTATTGATTACAAGGGCACTCCTTTACTGGGATGACACTGTGGTCATGATACAGACGAAAAGAGCCTGTATGCGTTTTTATGGAGACGAAACGATCTCGTACTATACCGCCCATGAGCATAAGGACCTGGAGGGCATGCTTGATGACCAGATCCTTACAGCGCTCACTCCGGAAACAACGGTCATGCATGACCATAACAGGGTGAACTATAACGAACTTTTTTGTTTTCAGAACATTGAGTGCAACCAGCATCTGGAAAGAGACCTTCAAAAGATAGCGGATGATAATCCGACCCATAAATGGGCAATTGGTATGAAAGGACTGATATCATCGACAATAAAGAAGCGTAAGGATCTGATCTTGAAAGGAATAGAGTCCTTTCCGGACCAGGAGATAAAAAGTTTTAAAACGAAAGTGGAACGTTTTTTGAAGAAAGGGGATAAAGAAAACAAAAAATCCAAAAACAAGTATGCTGTTTCCTTCGAAAGGACCGTTTTGGATCGGATTGAAAAATATCAGGAGAATTATTTCAGATGGGTAGAGGATTTCCGCCTGCCGACAACAGATAATTTAAGCGAGCGAGGGCTGCGCGGAATCAAATCCCATATGAAGATCTCAGGACAATTTGACAGCGAAAAAACCGCAAAGTATTATGCGACAGTGAAGACCTATGTGGAAACGTGCAGAAAGAATCACATAAACGAAATGGAGGCACTTTCAAGATTATGTGCCGGAGCTCCTTACACTGTTGAAGAAATCTTTGCATAAACTGTCAGTTCATAATACCAGCAAACCAAGAGACTATTTCAAATCCCTTGGTCTACTGGTGTTTATAATTTTAAATCGACTGTGAATAGTAACCACCAAATCCATTTGTTAATTAAAAAGCACTTGACAAAACGCACCG
>OFFX01001685.1_pt1 | contig 15247 bp, 8 predicted proteins | sample 1521511 | NCBI WGS metagenome assembly OFFX01 (sample SAMEA3504125, study PRJEB24116) | mouse gut metagenome | biome: mouse gut; feature: mouse-associated habitat; material: faeces | place: Denmark | collected 2011
GGCGTCGCGCTCGCCGGCGTCCCGGAACCAGAGGAAGAAGCCGCTTTCGGCAATGGCCTCGGCGGTGGAGGGGTCCGTCTCCACGTTCTCCGGCACGGTGATGAAGTCGCCGCTGTAATCCTTCACCGCCGTCACCAGCATGAAGGCCCGCAGGTTCTCCATGCCGCTGCCCTCGTCGAAAAATACGTGGATGCCGAAGGGGTACGCCTGATCCGCGGCGACGCGCCTCCGGGGCGGCCGTACCGGCGGCGGGCGCGTCCTTGGCCTCGTCTCCGCCTCCGCCTTGAATTTTGTTGACCAGGCTATTAATTTTATCTACGATACTGTCGATAGACTCAGAGAGGGGTTCGCCGTTTTCGATTTTCTCGATCTCGCCCCGGAAGAAGTCCACCGCCTGGAACAGCATGTCGAACAGTTCCGGGCGCAGGGCCTCGGGAACCGCCTCCATGGTTTTCTCCCGGATGATAAAGAAAAGATCCTCGATCCGGTGAGCCACGGTCATGAGGGAGGGGAACTCCATCATGGCGGAGGAACCCTTGATCGTATGCATGATGCGGAAGATCTCGTTGACGCTGTCCTGGGAGAACGTATCCGCCTGCTCGGCCGCCAGCAGAATGCCGTCGAGCTGCTCGAGAAGCGTATTCGTCTCGTATAAGTACATATCCAGAATGCTGTCGCTGCCACTGCCCATAAAAAACGCCACCTTTTCCGTAATTTTTCTGTTCCCCGCGGGGGGCCAAAAGGGCAAAATTCCCCCGCGCTGATTTCATCACTGTAATTATCGGCAGGATGAAGATAAAACATAAGACATCCGCTAATTTTTTAATTCTTCCCACATCTGGAATGGGGGAAGAGAAGCTGTTATTGAAATGGAGTGTCGCCAATGCCAGACCTATTGGGCGTGACCAACGCGGTTCCGGGGAATGACGCGAATCTCATCAACCGCAATATGCCCTCCATCCCCAACGACCCCCGGGTCCAGAACGCGACGGACCTGAACCGGGTCAGCCGCCCGGACAACCGCGCGGAGCGGCAGGACGCCGGCGAAACCGGCAGCCAGGCCGCCCGCTACGATTCTAACTTCATTACCTTCCTCCAGCGCATGAGCGAAACCCCCGGCCTGGCCCGGACCATGGCGGAGGTGCTGCGCTCCTATCAGGGCACCCGCGTCTCCTCCGGCATGGAGGAGGGCATCGCGGTGGAAATGAGCGCGCTGCTGGAAATGCTGAAGATGGACGAGAAGGCGTTTTCCGCCTTCTTCCGCTCCCAGATGGACCTGAGCCGCCGGTTTTCCGGCCCGCTCTTCAACATCCTGCGGGAGGCCTTCGGCAACAGCGGCTCCGAGGTGCTGCGGGGCAACATCCTCCAGTTCCTCAAGCGCTACAGCGACTATTCCTCCTCCCAGCACGTCCAGGGGAACCTGCTCCGCACCCTCACCCGGCTGACCCGGGCCATCCCGGCCAGCTACGGCAACCAGCTTCTGGCCATGGTGTCCGAGCTGGAGGGGAAGATGGGCGCCGGGGACCGCTCCGGCGCGCTGAAGCTCCTCCAAGGCTCCATCATGCCCTTTTTGGCGGGGTACACCTCCCGGACCAACGACATGGGGCTCAGCCGGGCGCTGATCTCCCTGCTGGCCCTGGACGTGGCCCGGTACGAGAGCGGGTCCAAGGAGGGCGTGATGCAGGCGTTCCGCCAGCTGGGCGGCAGCGCCATGCTGCGGGAGAAGCTGGGGGGCGTGAGCGAGGTGGACCTGCTGCGGCTTTTGGAGCGCAGCCGCTTCGGTCAGGAATCCGGGAGCGACCAGTTCGCCGACCAGCTGGCCCAGACGGCCCAGCGGGCCCTCCGGGGCGGCTCCGGGGCGGAGGTCCAGGACGCCTTCCGCAATATCGTCTCCGCCTTCCTCATTAACGAGAGCGTCTATATGCCCCTGACCCATCTGGTCCTGCCCCTGGAGTGGCAGGGGAAGATGATGTTCAGCGAGCTGTGGGTGGACCCGGACGCGGAGAACAACCTGAAAAACGGCCGGGGGGACCGGGACAACGTGGTCCGGTTCCTCTTCAAGATGGATATCCAGGACCTGGGCTTTTTCGACATCGTCCTCACCTGCCAGCGGGAGAACGTGGACCTGCAGATCTTCGGCCCTCCGGCGGTGGCGGACTTCGCCGGCACGGTCCAGGGGGAGATGGGGCGCATCCTGTCGGAGAACGGCCTCAAACCCGTGGGCGTCCAGGTCCAGGCCATGGAGCGGCCTCTGGACGTGTCCGCCGTGTTCCCAAAAATCTTTGAAGGAGAGAACAGTATCAATGTCAGCGCGTGAAAGGCCCCGCTCTGCGGGAAGGGCCGTGGCCCTCAGCTACGACGGCGGCTCCGGCGCGCCGGTGGTGGTGGCTTCCGGCATGGGCTATATGGCGGAGAAGATCGTGGAGGTGGCCGCGGAGAGCGGCGTGCCCGTCTACGAGGATAACTCCCTGGCCACCATGCTCTCCCAGCTGGCCCTGGGGCAGGAGATCCCGGATTCCCTGTACCGGGCCATCGTGGAGATCTACGTATACTTTTTGAATTTTGACCCCGCCGACCCTGACAAGGCCCGCCGACAGCGGCAGGCCCTGGAGCAGCAGGCCGGATTGGAGAAAGGAGCGGATTGATGGAGCGTCTGTATTTGATTCTGGACAAGGGCGGCGTGGCCCTGGCTCAGGCGGTGCTGGAGTCCCCGCGGATCACGGAGATCGTGCAGCTGCGCCTGACGGAGGAGACGGATCTGGACTTCCTGCAGATTGGGGAGATCCAGTGCATCGGCCTGGACAACTGCGCCACCAGCCTGCGGGGTACGGTGACGATGCAGCGGGGGGAGCGGCTGGTGGTCAAGCCCATCGCCACCCTGGGCGAGGACGCCCGGGAGAACCTGCGCATCCAGACGGACTTTGAGAGCGTCATGTACCCCATCACCGGCTACTGGAAGGGACAGCGGGCCGTCAAGGGCCACGACCTCAGCTGCGGCGGCGTGGCCTTCCACACGCCCCAGGCCCTGCGGCCCGGGGAGGTGGTGCAGGTGGTGCTGCCCGTCACCGACTCGCCGCTGCTGCTGCGCGCCAAGGTGCTCCGGGAGCTGGACGCCGAGGCGCCGGACCGGCTGTACGCGGCCCGGTTTGTGGATCTGTGCCTGGACGAGGAAATGGCTATCCGCAAGGCGGTGTTCGAGATTCAAGTGAGCAAGCCCAGAGCCAAGACGTGAGCGCCGCTCCGGCTTTGCTGAAGTGTTTGAAAGGAGAGTATTCTATGCAGCAGTCACCCTTTTCCTTCTGCCGCGCCTGGAAAAAACGGGGGATGTCCCTTTTTCTGGCGCTGGTCCTGGTTCTGGGGCTTTTCCCCGGCGTTCCCGGGCTGGAGGGCGAGGCCTCGGCCCACTGGGCGGACCCCTACCTCAGCCAGCTGGTGGAGTGGGGCTTCATCCGCTCCGACCAGGCCGGATATCCTGACCGGGCCCTGACCCGGGCGGACTTCATGGCCATCACCAACCGGGCCTACGGCTACCATGAGACGGGGGAAACCCCCTTCGAGGACGTGGACGAGAAGGACTGGTACTACGACGACGTGGGCATCGCCTACACCGCCAGATACATCAAGGGCACCTCCCCCACCACCGCCTCCCCCAAGTCCACCCTGACCCGGGAGACGGCGGCTACCATCCTGGGGCGAAACATGATGCTCCAGGAGTCCGCCGGGGAGCTGCTGGACTTCGCCGACGCCCGGCAGATCAGCAGCTGGGCCAAGGGCACCGTCAAGTCTTCCCTGGAGCACTACCTGGTCAGCGGGTATGACGACGGCACCTTCCGCCCCCAGCGCAACGTCAGCTGGGGCGAAATGGCCGCCATGGTGACCAAGCTCATCGGCACGCCCCTCCAGGAGCCCGGCGATTACGCCTTGGGCGGCACCTTCGGCAACGTGACCATTACCTCCCCCGGCGTGACCCTGCGGGATACCGTCATCAGCGGCGACCTGTATGTTACCGGCGGCGTGGGCCTGGGGGACGTGAAGCTGGAGAACGTGACGGTCCTGGGCCGTATCATCGCCAGCGGCGCCGGCAGCAGCGAGGGCGGCGGGGCCAGCATCCTGCTGCGCAACGTCATTGCAGACGAGCTGCTGGTGGACAATCTCCAGGATAACCCCGTCTCCGTCAAGGCCGACGGCATCACCGAGATCGGACACACCACCGTGCGCACCACCGCTTTCATCGAGGACAACACCCCCGACGGCATGGGCCTCCACCATATCTCCCTGGAGGGGGAGAGCTACCCCGAGGGCGAGGAGCCCGAGGACTGGGAGCCCCCCGTGCTGACCCTGGCGGGCCGGATTGAGGAGGTCGTCAATAAGACCCCCAACTCCATCGTCCACGCCGCCTCCGGCACCGTTGCCAAGCTGACGGTGGACGAAGCCGCCGAGGGCTCCGCCGTGGTTATTGACCGCAACACCGTGGTCAAGGAGCTGAATCTGGACACCACCACCACCGTCACCGGCGAGGGCGACGTGGGCAAGCTGGTGGTCAACGCCCCCGGCTGCGTGGTGGAAATGCTGCCCGATGAGATCGAGATCCGCCCGGGCATCACCGCCGAGATCAACGGCGAGGAAATGGACAGCGTGGCCGCCCAGGAGTCCTCCGAGGAGCCTCAGATTCTGGCCGGCTACCCCGAGGCCCGGGATATCATCCCCACCGGCCTGGACGCCGTGTTTATGACCAACAAGGCGGGTACCGTCTACTGGGCGGTCAGCGCCATTACCGACGGCTCCGTGGGCGAGGAGGATTTGATCAAGCCCCCGTCCTATGGCAATATTGCCGTCAGCAACGGCAGCCTCAACATTGCCAAGGGCAATGAGGAAACCATTGCCAAGGTGGGCAAGCTGACCCCCGGCGGGTCCTACTACCTGTCCGCAGTGCTGGTAGACGCCCGGGATCAGCGCAGCACCACTAAGGTGATCTCCTTTACCACGCCCGATAATACGACGCCGGCCTTCTGTGCGGGCTACCCCAAGATGTCCAAGGTTTCCCGGACCGACAGCGTGGTTGTGGTTATGCCCAACAAGGACTGCAAGCTCTATTACGCCCTGCTGCCCGAGGGAGCTACCGCGCCTACCGAGAACGAGCTGAAGACCAGTTCCGTGGCCGGCGCGCTGGGCTACGGCGTGCGGGACGTGAAGAAGAACGTAGAGGATGCGTTCCGGGTCAATGATGTGATCTTGGATGAAACCACCAACTATGTGCTCTATCTGTGGCTGGTGGATGCCGATGGGGTGAACAAGGGTAAGATTGTTACCTTGAAGTTTACCACCGATGACGAGACGCCGCCGGAGTTTATCGTGGACCCCACTGTTAACAAGGTCCAGGCTACCAGCGTGGGGCTGACCTTCCGTCTTAACGAGAACGGTACGGTCTACTGGGTGGCGGTGCCTGCAGGCACGCCGTATCCCAAGCCGGAGCCCGGCACCCCGGAGGAAACCGCCCCGCTTAACAGCGATTATGCCAAGCTGCAGGTCAGTTCCGGCATGAACATCGGCCCCGACGGCAAAGCCGGCAAGGTTACCGCCAAGGAGAACGCCGATGGTACCATTACCGTCACCGGCCTCAAGCCTGAGACTACCTACGATTTCTACTATGTAGCCAAGGACAACGCCGGGCCGGACCGCAACTTCTCTGAAATGGTGAAGAAAATTACCATCAGCACTGCGGACGACAAGGGCCCTGTGTTTACCCAGTCCTTCTCCCGTACGATTGGCACGGATAAGACTAAGGACCCGCAGTCTAATACGGATATTTATCTGGATGTCAACGAGAACATCCAGCATTTGGGGCAATACGGCGGAAAGGACTTCCTGTCTCTTTACAACGATGTGAAGAACGCCACCGGAGCCGCCAAAAACATTGCCAAGAACCTCCTGGCCCTTAACCTGTACAACACCATTAAGCTTTATAAGGGCAATTCGGAAACCCCTGTGGACGACCGGCACAACTGCGACGATGAGTTTGCCGACTACATGGCCATCGACTACACCCAGGCCACGGTGGAGGCCCGCAAGGAGGGCGGCATTCGGATTACGTTCCCCGCCAGCGGCCTGCATCTGGAGAACGGCGCGCAGTACTGCTTTGCTATCCAGGATGTATACGATCTTTCCAATAACCAGAACGAGATCGAACCGAATCCGGTGGACTTCCGGGATGAAAACTCCAAGAAGAATGCCGAGGCTAATGGCCATAATGTGCCGCCCTTCGATATCGGCTTCTCAAGAATTGAGATGAGCGAGGATCAGGCGACCGTGGGTTCTCAGGATGGTCCGTATGAGCGGGATGCCAGCGGCGGGATCAAAGAAGAAGACGATAAGTTTGTGCGGGCTACCATGGATAAGGTTTTCCAGGTGGAGCCGAAGTCTACCAGCACGGTTGACGAGGCTACGGGCTACGATATAATCCTGTGGTGCGACATGCCGTCCACTGACTTTGACGTCTACTACCGCGTCGTTAATAGAAATACCAAGGTTGGGAAGAGAATCGATGACGCAACAACGCATCAGTATCCTGTGGAATATACCTACACGGACCCCGCCACAAACGAGGAGATCAAGATTAAGGACTATTTGATCCGTTCCCTCAACAGAACCGGCCCGGAGCAGGCGGATGAAAACGGGTGGATTCTTCTGGGTACTGCCAAAGATATGCTTCCGGAGGAAAACAGCTGGAGCGGCAAATCTGTTGGACTTGTGTTTAACAACTGCGATGCGCCGTCTTACCCCCTGCTGAAAAACCTGAGTGATCAGCTGCGCTACGAGTTTGTCATTTCTTTGAAGACATACAAGGGCGAAGCGGACCGCTCCTCCTGGCCTACCGCAGCAGTGAATTTTAAGGTCAATATCGTTGCTGGTCAAGGCAATGTCCTCGACCAGCTGGCAAACAATTTGTCCGTAGAGAGATTTGAGGAATTCACCGCGCCCGGTTCAAACCTGCGCGATATCGGCTGGTCGCTGGACGACAGCGAGCATCCGCTGACGCTGAATTGGTCCCAGACAGCTAAGGGCTTGCCCCGCTTCTACAACAATACGCCTATCTTCTCCAAGATTGAGCACGACTCCGTGATCATGGATGTGAGTCTTTCCAGTCCCGGCACGGTCTATTATGTTGTAGATAAGGCAGGGAAAGGCGGAGTGAACGGTATTCGTACTCCATTGCCGGAAGAAGTGGATATTTTGAATAAGAACCCGGACCTTTGGGAAAAGGTGGGTGAGCTCATGATGATCACTTGGAATCCGCCTGAAGGTATTGACCCGCCTCCGAACAGCGGTAAAGAGCCTATCCCGAACTGGATGAAGGGGCCCAAAGTTCCGGGGACTATCCCTGGCGATGATGATGTGGATGAGCCCGGCAACTTGAATACCATTCAGCAACCCTCCCCAGGTGCAGTTGCCCGGCCTAAAGAACTCTGGATCGGCTCCGCTCCTGCGGACCAGGGTTCTGTCCACTGCGGCCCGTCGAAGCCGGAACAGGTAGAGCTGAAAAATCTGGAGCCCGATACAGATTACTTTATCTATGCTGTTATAGACAATGAAGCCCAAAAAACATCCCATGTCTATATGTATCACTTCAAGACAGAAAAAACGCCTAAACCGAAGATCAATATCCGTCCTTATACAAACGGCACGGTAGACCTGTGGACGCCCGATGTTGATTCAACTATGGCGTATGTACTGTTCGAAGAAACGAATGCTTGGAAAATCCCAATTCTGAAAGATGACTTTTCTAAGTATATAGACACGAGTGGAGAGTTTGTCCCGACAGGGAAAACGATACCCGATTGCTGGGGAGATAAATGGACGGCGCCGGAAGGTGACAGCGGTGGAAAGGACCGGAAATTCACGGTGCTGGATGCGCTTCGGACCACCTACAGCAACTCGGCAACAGAGAATGCAGGCAATAAAGCGGATGCGTTCGTTCCTCTCGGGCAGGATGGTACGGCTGATCTCTATGAAGGTGGATATTCTGTCTTCGATATTTATGCGAACAGAGATATTCGGCAAAAGATAGATGCGCTGATCCGCAACTTTGACGGCAGAGAGCCCGCAGAAGTGATTCGCTCCGGTCAGGACAGATTGTACTCGCCGAAAAAGGATGACGAGAAGAATCTTGAATTTGATCCGCCCATCGACAGCGGCGAATATGTTATTCTGGTTGCTGGACAAAGGCAGGTCATGGGCAGCGATGATCCTAAAATCGACTATTTGCGTGATGCCTTCAAAGCGAACATAGAGGTGTACAAAAGTGACAGCAATGCGCCTGACCTTGAATCTGTGGAAATGTGTTCTGTGGTGAGGAATAAGAAACCCAATAGCGATGAGTATGACACTACCTATACGTTGTCTGCTATGCTCAAGTTTGATAAGCCTCTGTATAACAAAGATGAGGACCCGTTGACGAAGGATGAATTTTTGACGGCGCTCCTTGCGACTCCGGATAACAGCATCAAACCTGAGTTAACGTGGCCGAGTACTGGCGCTGCTGCATCTGGATTTACCCTCTTCTGTGATAAAATGCAGGCAACGAGCGGATTTGTGGTCTTAAATGATAAGGATAGCGAAGTGATCTGGAATAAAGACCACATTCCTGCGGATGAAACGCTTTCCATCGGACTGTCCAAACAGCGGTTTGAGACAGAAGAAACAGAAAAAGAGTCCATTAGAAATGAATACCTTACATTAACGATCAAATGGGGGAACAAAGCCTTAGTCGAGCAAGAATTCCTGGTATCTACTGTCTCTACCCCGAAACCGCAGACCCCTGATACCACAAATCCTGGCGGCAACGGCGGAACCACAACCAGCCTTGACCCCGTCAAGCCTACCGGATTGAAACTGGCGAGTACCAGCGGTGCGAAGCTGGTTTCCGGCTATGGCACCAGCGCGACTTACTCCCTCAAGCTGAACGGTACGAACGGCATGTCCTCCACCGTCACGGCTGAGGTCACTCCCAGCAATGCCACCGACCGGGTGTACTGGACCTCTTCCAACTCCAGTGTGGCGGCGGTGTCCGGCGCGAACCGCACAGCGGTCATCACCGGCAAGGCCGCCGGCAGCGCGACCATTACGGTTACGGTGGGGAGCCTCACCAAGACCATCTTGATTACCGTGGAGCCCAGCCTCTCCGTCACCAGCTTCAAGCCGGACAGCAGCAAGGACACCATTGCAAAGGCATCCGACGGCTCCTGGACCTGGACCCGTCCCGCCGGCAGCGGCCGCCGGGAGGCGGAACTGACCTTCTCCACCGGCCTGTCCATGAAGAACGCCAAGTTGTCCGTGGAGTCCAGCGATCCCAAAGCAGTCAAACCCGGCTCGCTGACGCTGAGCCAGGACGGCAAGACCGCCACGGTCCAGATGAGCTTCCTGGCTATGAACGCGGGCAAGCAGGCAACGATAACCATTACCGTCGGCACTGTGGTCCAGAAGTTCACGGTCAAGCTTGTGGGCAGCGACGTTGCCGGAGTCAATCTGGCAGTCAAGACAAAATAAGCGGTTTTCCCCCACGGGAGCGGGCCTGCGCCCGCTCCCGTTTCCCTATCCGGCAAATGATGAAAAAGGAGTATTTTTCATGAAGATATCCACAAAACGGCGGCTGTTATCGCTGCTGCTGGCTTTTGTCATGGTTCTGGCTCTGGCTCCTACGGCGCTGCTGGTCCCTCCGGACGGCGGCACGACGGGCGGCGGCACGACGACCACCCCCGACCCGGACAATCCGGACCCGGATGACCCGGACGATCCGGACTCCACCCCCAGCGAGGGCGTCCTCACGGATCTGCGCCTGAGCTGCGACAGCTGGGACAGCGCAAACACCTCTCCGCCCCGCTATGCGCTTATTCTGGAGCCCGGAGCGGATAAGGACAAGGGCGGCGTCCGTGTCGACACCATCCTGGAGCCCATTAAGGACGACAAGGTCCAGCAGCTCCACGTTGCCTGGTCCCCCACCAATTCATCCATTGTTGGCGTTTCCGAGTCGGAAGAAGGCCACACCGGCTATCTTTTCGGCAAGGCTCCCGGCAAAGAGAAAATTACCGTTTCGGCAGGCTCGGTGGGTAACCGTAAGGAATGCACTATCGACGTTACCGTCAGCGGTATCCAGATCAGCGAATCCCTGGCTGCCGGCATCCAGGTCAAGGAGAACGGAACGGTCGAGATCAAGGCTGGTACGGATTTTACGCTTTTCGGCAATGCGGCATCGGAAAACGCTGTGTTTGAGGCCGCCGTGGTGAACAACAAGAACAACATCTACCTGCTCAAAAAAGGTAAGGACCTGACCATTGAGGGCCGGGTTGCAGGCGATGCCACAGTACGCCTGACCTTTTCCGCCGCCGGGAAGAGCTATACGGCGGAGTTCCCTGTGAAGGTGACTCCCAATGAGACGACCATCCCCTGGACAGAGGGATGCAGTCCCGCCAAGCCGCTGAAGTTCTCCGCGCTTGAAACGCAGATTGCAGCCAAGTGCAGGGAGATTACAGGCGAGGACCTGGCCTCCGTCATTGGGCTGAGCGTCCCCACCGCCCAGGGCACCCTGTACCAGGGCTACAATTCCCCAGAGGATACCGGCGCGGGTGTAGGCAGCTCTGTGACCTACTATGTCCGTACCGCCGTCCGGGGACCGTACCTCCAGGATGTCACCTTTGTCCCGAATCCCTCGTTTACAGGGGAGAAGGCAATCATTGTATTTACCGGTCAGAATGCTTCGGGCCGCGCCTTCAAAGGCAAAATCGAGGTCACCCTCACCCAGGAAAAAACCGACCTCACCGTCTCCACCAAGCGGGACACGCCGCTGAAGCTGTCCTCCACCCTGTTCAGCAAGTCCTGCCAGGAGCAGACCGGCGCGCCCCTGAGCTATGTCGTCTTCACCCTGCCCCCCGCAAACCAGGGCTCCCTGTACCTGGGCTATAAGGACGAGTGGGACTACGCCTCCAAGGTTTCCGCCAACGAGCAGTACAAGCAGAAGCAGCTGGACGACATGACCTTCGTCCCCGCCCAGGGCTTCGTGGGCACGGTGACCGTCAGCTACGCCGGCTACAGCGCCTCCGGCAGCCGCTACAACGGCCAGCTGGTGATCCAGGTCAAGCAGGGCCTGGACGACGCCATCACCTACAACGGCGACGGTTCCGTCTCCTTCAGCCGCTACGACTTCGAGGACTTCTGCAAGAATGAGACGGGCCGGGAGCTGTCCTCTGTCTCCTTCACCCCGCCCCCGGCCTCCCAGGGTACGCTGTACTACAGCTGGAACGGCCTCCGGGGCTCCGCCGTTACCTCTAACGACGCCTACGGCCCCTCCCAGATCGACCGGCTGACCTTCGTGGCCGCCGACGGCTTCCACGGGGTGGTGCGCATCCCCTTCACCGGCACGGACCGCTCCGGCGAAACCTTTACCGGCACCGTGGAGGTCCATATCCAGTCCGTTGGGACCACCCGGGGGGACGTCTCCTATATCTGCGCCCCGGGCCAGTCGGTGAAGCTGAACCTCTCCGACTTCACCTCCCTGTGCCAGACCCTCACCGGCCAGCGGCTCCACTATATCAGCTTCCAGAGCCTGCCGGACTTCCACATGGGGACCCTCTACCACAACCGCACCAGCTCCGGCAGCATCGGAACCCGGGTGACCACGGCCACCAAGTACTTCAACAGCGCCACCCCCTATCTATCCAATCTCTCCTTCTGGGCGACGGAGAGCTTCCGTGGCGGGGTGGAGATCCCCTTCACCGGCTGCGCCGTCAGCGGGGAAACCTTCACGGCCATCCTGTATATCAGCAGCGGCGAGGGGGCCGGCAGCGGCTCTTCGGCAGCGGTGCAGTACACCGTTACCAGCGGCGGCTCCGTGACCTTCTCCGGCAAGGACTTTGACGACGCCTGCCGGCAGGCCACCAACGCGGCGCTGAGCTATCTCCGCTTCGACCTGCCCTCCTCCGGCCAGGGCATCCTTTACTACGACTACCGCGCCGGCAGTACGCCCAAGGCGTTGAACCCCGCCACCGACCTCTACCGCTCCGGCGAGGTGTCCATCGACCGGGTGACCTTCGTCCCCGCTAAGAGCTTTGCGGGCATCGCCTCGGTGCCCTTCACCGCCTGGGCCATTGACGGCACGGAGTACCGGGGCATGGCGGAAATCACCGTGCGCTCCGAGGCGGCCCTGGGGGGACTGGTCCGCTATCAGACGGGAGGCGCGCCGGTGCATATCAGCGCCGCCGACATCCAGTCCGCCGCCGGGGAGCAGCCATCCTCCCTGCGCCTCACCGGCCTGCCCGACGCCAGCCAGGGAAAGCTGTACTACCAGTACGCCGGCCCCACCCAGTACAGCTGGCAGGGCAATACCACCACGGAGTACAGCCTCTACGGCGACCCCTCCGTGTCCAACCTGACCTTCGTTCCCAAGGCGGGCTATACCGGAACGGTGGAGATCCCCTATGCCGCCGCTACCTCCAGCGGCGGGTACGCCGGGACGATCCGGATCACGGTATCCGCGCCGAATTCCTCCGTCAATTTTGACGATCTGGACGGCTACTCCGCCCAGACCAAGGCCGCCGTGGACTACCTGTCCAGCATCGGCGTGGTCAATGGTACCGGTTACCGGACCTATGAGCCGGGGGCGTCCATCCGGCGGGGAGACTTCTGCGTGATGCTGTCCCGGGCCTTCCAGTTCAACGTGGGCGGCTCCGGCGGTGGCTTCACCGACGTGCCGGCAGGGGCCTACTACGCCTCGGCGGTCAATGACCTCTACGCCCTGGGCATCGTCAACGGTGTAGGCGGCGGCCGCTTCCAGCCCTCCGCCACCCTCTCCCGCCAGGACGCGGCCCTGATGATCCAGCGGACCTTGAACCAGGCGGGGATTGAGATCCCGGACGGCAATTCCGCCGCCCTGGCGGCCTACAGCGACCGGGGGCAGGTGGCCGATTACGCCCGGGGGGCGGTGGCCGGACTGGCCCAGCTGGGCCTGCTGCCCACCCGGAACAGCCGGCTCTCGCCCAAGGCGAACCTGACTCGGGCGGATATGGCCCTGCTGCTCCACCGGGCGATGACCCAGTAATATCTACGGCGGAGAAACGGAATATTCAGAGGGGCGGCTCCTAAAAAAGGCCGCCCCTCAGTCTATAAGCCCTCTGCAGGAGTTTGCCGCCCAAAGGGCGACGTAGGGCCTATGGCCGCTTGCAGTCCCTACCCCCTTTTTGCCCAGCGCTTCTGACATCGCCGAAATCTTCTCAAAGCTGCTCATGCTCTCCCGCCCCTTTCGCTGCCTTGCGTCCCCGCCGTTCGAGGCTTTGCTGTACCCTAAGTTGGGCCAGGTTTGCATTGCAGCGGCGGCGCTGGTTGGGAAGTCTGGTTCCGTCCTGGCCCCGGTGCAGTTCCGTATAGAGCACAAAAGCGGACATGTTCAGTTTTGTGGCAATGTCTTTTGTGGGGGTGCCGGCTCCCCTTAAATCTTCTGTTTTTCCCTTTATCAAATATGCGGAAAGGGTAACCGGCCACCCAATCACCTCCCCGGGCATAAAAAATAAGATCGCCTGTTCCCTTTTGGGAACTTGAAATCTAATATTAGCGGCCGCAGAGCGTGGAAAATTCTCAAATTCCTCTTGACAAATACCGGCAGGACAAGTATAATACACCATGCGTTCCAAAGACAGCAGGTGGGCTATGCCCGTAAATCCTGCCGAGGATTGCCAATCTTTTATGATTAGCACGGTCTTTGCGTCTTGACGCAAGGACCGTTTTCCGTTTCTTGAACGCACCTGATACCCCAGCGAAATCTAATGGAGGTGAAAACAAGAATGCCTAACGCAAAGGTTCTCAGCGAGAAGCAGGCCGTTGTGGCCGATCTGACCAATAAGCTGCAGAACGCCGCCGCCGGTGTGCTGGTGGACTACAAGGGCATCACTGTGGCCGAGGACACCGCTCTGCGCGCCGAGCTGCGCAAGAACAACGTCGAGTACGCCGTGGTGAAGAACACCCTGCTCCAGTTCGCCGTCAACAACTGCGGCATGAACGAGCTGGACAGCCTGCTCAACGGCGCCACCGCCCTGGCGATCTGCCATGACGACCCCGTAGCCCCCGCCCGGGTGGTCAACGACTTCGCCAAGAAGATCGACGGCCGCTTCGAGATCAAGGGCGGCTTCATGGATGGCAAGGCCATGCCCCTCGACGAGGTGATGGCGCTGGCCAACATCCCCCCGCTGCCCGTCCTGCAGGCCCAGGTCCTGGGTACCATGCTGGCCCCCATTTCCGGTCTGGCCTGCGTCCTCAAGCAGATCGCCGAGAAGCAGGGCGCCCCTGCCGAGGCTCCCGCCGAAGAGGCCGCCGCGGAGTAAGCGGCGCGCGATCCCCACAAAAAATCTATATTTTACTGAAACATTATCAGGAGGTAACTAACAATGGCTAGTGAGAAAGTCACCGCTATGATCGAAGAAGTTAAGGCCCTCACCGTTCTGGAGCTGAGCGAGCTGGTCCACGCTCTGGAGGAGGAGTTCGGCGTTTCCGCCGCCGCCATGGCCGCTCCCGCCGCCGGCCCCGCCGCCGCCGCTGTGGAGGAGAAGACCGAGTTTGACGTGGTTCTGGCCGGCTTCGACGCCGCCGCCAAGATCAAGGTCATCAAGGTTGTCCGCGAGATCACCGGCCTGGGCCTGGCTGAGGCCAAGGCTGTGGTCGAGGGTGCGCCCAAGACTCTGAAGGAGGCCCTGTCCAAGGAGGACGCCGAGGCCATGAAGGCCAAGGTTGAGGAGGCCGGCGGCAAGGTGGAGCTGAAGTAAGAGCCCCCGCCTTGTGTTAACGTCTGAAATAAGACGCGCATATTGTCTCACAAATAATGACACCCGAAAGGGCCGTAGCAATTCGTTGCTATGGTCCTTTTTGTACCCATTTTCCCGCCTCTATGTCCCCCGATTTTCTCCCTTCAGGGGGATTCTACGGCGGAAAAGTCCCTAAAATTCTCCCCCAGTCTTACCCCCAAAAACTTCCCCAGTCGAGGGGTATTTTTATGCTAAAAAGGAGCATATAGTTTTGCAAATGGTACAACAGCGAGTGACCGCAATTACCGTCGCGGGATTCAATCTTTGTTTGAAGGAGCTTTTGCGGCATATCGAAATCCAGCATCCCATGATAATCTGTATATTTCTCAGAGAGAAGCCTTAGAGCAGTTTTTTTGGCGAGCCAAATGATGTATGTGTTGGAATCAGGGGCACCAACTATAGCAAGC
>OFFX01001686.1_pt1 | contig 15245 bp, 16 predicted proteins | sample 1521511 | NCBI WGS metagenome assembly OFFX01 (sample SAMEA3504125, study PRJEB24116) | mouse gut metagenome | biome: mouse gut; feature: mouse-associated habitat; material: faeces | place: Denmark | collected 2011
TGGGGGCAGAAGCATAAGGGTATGGCTGATTTATTACCTGGCAGAAAGCCGGTGGGTAATAAATTTCCGGTAAAAACAAGCGGCGCCCTTTCATGGTAAAATCATGCAAATGAATGGAATTGACAGGGCAGTTATGATAAAATAATAAAATCAGGTAAAAGAAATTATAAATAATTAAAATAAGGGAGAAGGAACAATATGCATTACAGAATATTTGGAAGCCCCATGCCGGCAGTGGCCATTGCTATGGAGCAGGGAGAGAGTATTTACACACAGTCCGGCGGTATGACATGGATGTCAGATGGTTTTTCCATGGAAACCAACATGAGGGGCGGTTTCCTGAAAGGGATGGGCAGGATGTTTTCGGGGGAAAGCCTTTTTATGGCTACCTACACAGCCCAGCGTCCGGGGGCGGAGATTACATTGGCCTCCAGCTTCCCCGGGGAAATCAGGATTCTGGAGGTGGGACGGGGAAAGGAATATATCGCCCAGAAAAATTCCTTTTTATGCGCAACCCCCAACGTAACCCTCAGCGCCTATGTGACCGGGGTGAAGACAGGGCTGTTTGGGGGGGAAGGCTTTGTGCTCCAGAAGTATACAGGACAGGGGCTTGCCTTTCTGGAGCTGGATGGGACCATTGTGGAGAAGGAGCTTGCACCGGGAGAAAAGGTAAAGGTGGACACGGGCAATATTGCTTTTTTTGAGGCCAGCGTGAGCTATTCCTCCGAGATGGTAAAGGGATTTGCCAATATTTTATTTGGGGGAGAGGGGCTGTTTTTGTCTACCCTCACAGGGCCGGGAAAGGTGTGGCTGCAGACCATGAGCGCATCGGAGCTTGCTAAGAGGATCATTCCCTTTGTGCCCCGGTCTTCCAATTAACAGGGGGCAGTAAACGAAAAAGGGGGTGGGAAGCATGACGGAGCTGGAAAAATGTATGGCTGGGGAATACTATGACTGCCATGACAGGGTTTTCCTGGAATTTAAAGCCAGGGCAAGGGAATTATTGAAGGAATACCATGCCCTTGGGTATGGACAGAAGGAAGAAAAGACAAAGCTCCTAAAGCAGCTCTTTGGGAAGGTGGGGGATAATGTCTCCGTGGGCCTGCCCTTTATCTGTGATTATGGCTGCAATATTCATATAGGGAGCAATGTGTCTGTGAATATGAACTGTACATTTGTAGACTGTAATAAAATTGAAATTGGGGACAATGTGCTGATTGCGTCAAATGTGCAGCTTTATACGGCTGCACATCCGGTGGAATTAGCCCAAAGGCTTACGCCTGGCTGGAGCCCGGAAACGGGGGAATATTTCTGCCGGACCTATGCCCTCCCCATCAAAATCGGGAGCGGATGCTGGCTGGGCGGGGGCGTTATTGTCCTGCCCGGCGTATCCATAGGGGAGGGGGCTGTGATTGGGGCCGGAAGTGTAGTCACCAAGGATGTTCCGGCGCATTCCCTGGCGGTAGGGAATCCCAGCCGGGTAATCCGCAAGCTCTAAAAAAGGGGAGGGATTAGCTATGGCAGGAAAGGTTGCCATTGGCCTGCAGAGCTTTTCCAGGGGGGCATATTCCCATGAGAGATTTATGGCAGATGTTGTGATTGATGTTGGATATATAGACAAAGTATGGCACTTGTAATTATGGAAAATGTTACTGTCAGCGTTACAGATATTAAACGCAGGAGGTAGGGCAATGTTAGCAGATGAAATAAAAGCGGGGGAATCAGTCAATATCGAATTTAAGGTTGAAGTACCCAAAAGAAGTGAGAAATATATTAAAAGCGTTATTGCATTTGCTAATACAGCAGGAGGAAAAATCATTATTGGTGTTGATGATGAAAGCCATGAAATTGTAGGTGTTGATAAAGACGAAGTATTTAAAATTATGGATAGTATAACAAATACTATCTCAGATATATGTTACCCACAAATTTTCCCCAATATTGGTGTTGACACTATTGAGGAAAAATGTGTGATTGTTATTGAAATATATCCAGGAGCAAATAGACCATATTATATGAAAACCCTTGGAAAAGAGGCAAGTACTTTTATACGGGTATCAGGTACATCAAGACCTGCTGATGAGGCAATTCTTAAGGACTTGGAGCTACAAGGATCCAATCATTCATTTGATGAGATGGTCTGTGTTGAGCAGAAATTTGATATCAATCGGGCGGAAGAGTTATGTGCTGCGATAAAAAAATATATGGTGGATGCAGCGAAAACTAAAAGTGAAAAACAAAAGGTAAAGGATGTAACTTTACAGAATCTTATAAATTGGGGAATCGTTAAAAATTTGGATGGAACGATGCTTCCAACAAATGCTTTTGTACTACTGACAAACAATACATTTCCATTTGCAAAAATCCAATGTGCATTATTCAAGGGTACAGAAAGGGTTGTTTTCATTGATAAAAGAGATTTTTCTGGTCCGCTTTATGAGCAGATAGAAGAAGCATATGAATTCGTATTAAAGCATATCAATCTTGGAGCAGAGATAAATGGACTGGTTAGAACAGATGCATATGAGCTGCCAACAGAAGCAATCAGAGAGGCTATCGTTAATGCGACAACGCATAGAAATTTTTTAGACAGAGCATGTGTACAGGTGGCAGTATATGATGATAGGGTGGAAATTACCTCCCCAGGAATGTTATATGGGGGACTTACGATAAAGCAGATCAAAGAAGGAGGTTCTAAAATCCGTAATAGATGCATTGCTGAAGTATTCGGTAGGATGAAAATTATCGAAAGTTGGGGAACCGGTATTAAAAGAATGTTCAGCAGTTGTAGAGAATATGGAATTAGGGAGCCGGAATTACTTGAAATAGGAGATAATTTCCGAGTAAATTTATATAGACCATCTTATAGTGAAGTTCACCAAAGTTCACCAAAAAGTTCACCAAAAAGTTCACCAAAAGGCGTTAATCAGACACAACAAAGAATAATAGAGATGATTTTGGATAATCCAAAAGTGACACAAAAAGAAATGGCGGAGGAATTGAATATTACTCTAAGAGCGATTAAAAAGAGCATTAAGGAGATGCAGGGAAAAAATATTTTGGAAAGAATAGGTAGTGCACGAGGGGGATATTGGAAATTTGGAAAAGAATAAAAGGTGATAGTCAAGATAAATTATAATATTGGGTATGGCAGGTACATTGCCTGTTGGTATGAAGAGGATAAATATGGAACAGATGTCACTTTTTTCGGAAGAAGTAAATATGGGTATGCCCCTGGCCAGCAGGCTGAGGCCGGAGAAGCTGGATGATTATATTGGCCAGGAGCATCTGGTGGCGCGGGGGAAGGTCTTGCGGCGGATGCTGGAAAAGGATATGATTTCCTCCATGATCTTCTGGGGGCCTCCCGGTGTGGGCAAGACCACCCTGGCACGGATTATAGCAAATATGACGCGTGCATCATTTATTGATTTCAGCGCTGTCACAAGCGGTATCAGGGAAATAAAGGATGTGATGAAGCAGGCGGAGAGCGGGCGCATTATGGGGATTAAGACCATTGTGTTTGTAGATGAGATCCACCGTTTCAACAAAGCCCAACAGGATGCCTTCCTGCCCTATGTGGAAAAGGGGAGCATTATCCTTATAGGCGCTACTACGGAAAATCCCTCTTTTGAGATTAATTCGGCGCTTTTGTCCCGGTGTAAGGTTTTTGTGTTACAGGCGTTGGATGAAGGAGACATGATAAGGCTCCTGCACAATGCCCTTACTGACAAAAGGGGCCTTGGGAACAGCGCTATTAATATAGAAGAAACACTGTTGCGGGCAATCGCTGTATTTGCTGACGGGGATGCCAGGACGGCTTTGAACACCCTGGATATGGCGGTATTAAATGGCAGGATAGAAACTGACGGTTCTGTCACAGTGCTGACAGAAGTGTTAGAACAGTGTACCGGCAAGAAAATGCTCCTGTACGACAAAAATGGGGAGGAACATTACAATCTCATATCCGCCCTGCACAAATCTATGAGAAACACGGATCCGGATGCCGCTATTTACTGGCTGGCAAGGATGCTGGAAGCGGGGGAGGATCCCCTTTACATAGCAAGGCGCCTGGTGCGGTTTGCCAGCGAGGATGTGGGGATGGCGGATCCCCAGGCGCTGCAGGTGGCGGTGGCGGCTTACCAGGCCTGCCATTTTAACGGAATGCCCGAATGCGATGTAAACCTCACCCAGGCGGTGGTGTATCTCTCCATGGCGCCTAAGTCCAATGCCCTTTATGTAGGGTACGGCAGGGCGAAAGAGGATGCCAAGCTGATGCTGACAGAACCGGTTCCCCTTCAGATCAGGAACGGCGTCACAGGGCTGATGCAGGAGCTTCATTATGGGGAAGGTTACGAGTATGCCCATGACAGGGAAGAGAAGCTTACGGCAATGGAGTGCCTTCCCGAATCCTTAAAGGGGAAGGAATATTATGTGCCTACGGCACAGGGGGCGGAAGCCCAGGCCGCAAAGCGGCTGGAAGAGGTGAAATCATACAGGAGGGCGTTGCAGGAGGGGGGAAAGTAATGGCTCCCTCTTTTGCATATGCGTAATAAAAACTAATGTTCGAAAAAAGCCTTGCTTTCCCGGCCTGATTATGGTATGATATGGCAAATGAATGTTTGGAACAAATGTTTGCTACAAACATTCAGGATAATAGCCTGCCATACGGGGCGGAAGTTTTCGCCCAGGGTTTTTCCCTGGCAGGTTTGGGACAGGCAGGGACTAGCAATGGAAAACAATCTGATTGTCAAGGCAAATGAAAAAATGTCTCTTGGGGAAAAACTGACGATACTGTCAGCGGCTGCCAAGTACGATGTGTCATGTTCTTCCAGCGGCGTAGGGCGCAGGGGGGACGGGACAGGGATCGGGAACACCCTGGCGGCAGGGATCTGCCATAGTTTCGGTGCGGACGGCAGGTGCATTTCCCTCTTAAAAATCCTTTTTACCAACGAATGTATCTATGACTGTAAATATTGTATCAACCGGAAGTCCAATGATGTCCCCCGGGCTTCCTTTACGCCGGATGAAATCTGCGAGCTTACCATTGAGTTTTACAGGCGGAATTATATTGAGGGGCTGTTTTTAAGCTCCGGGATTCTCTACAGCCCTTCCTATACCATGGAGCTGATTTACCAGGCGGTGTACAAGCTGCGCACCCAATGCCGCTTCCAGGGGTATGTACATGTGAAGGCCATTCCTGGGGCAGACCCGGAGCTGGTGCGCAGGCTGGGGCTTCTGGCGGACCGCATGAGCGTGAACCTGGAGCTGCCCACTGCCGAGGGGCTTAAAAGGCTTGCCCCTAACAAGCACCGGAAGAATATCCTCATGCCCATGCGCCAGATCCAGCAGGGGATTACCCAGAGCAGGAATGAGGTGGCGGTCTACAGGCATGCGCCATCCTTTGTGCCTGCGGGGCAGTCCACCCAGATGATCGTGGGTGCCACCCCGGAAAGCGATTACCATATAATGATGGTGGCGGAGAACCTTTATAAGAAATTTGAACTCAAGCGGGTGTACTATTCAGCCTTTGTGAGCGTCAATGCGGACAAGGAGCTTCCCGCCCCGCCCGGGGGGCCGCCCCTTCTCAGGGAACACCGGCTTTACCAGGCAGACTGGCTGCTGCGGTTTTACGGCTTTCAGGCAGAGGAGCTTTTAAGTGAAAGCAGGCCGAATTTCAATGTGCTTCTGGACCCAAAGGCGGACTGGGCGCTGGGGCATCTGGAGCAGTTCCCGGTGGAAATTAACCGTGCCGATTACCGGATGATACTGCGGGTGCCGGGAATTGGGGTAAAGAGCGCCCAGAGGATCGTAAGGGCAAGGAGAAATGGGAGCCTGAACTTTGACGACCTAAAAAAAATAGGGGTAACCTTAAAGCGTGCCCTGTATTTTATTACCTGCAATGGGAAGATGATGTATCCCACCAAGGTGGAGGAGGACTATATCACCCGCCATCTTATTGACAACAAGGAGAAGCTTCCCTTTGACCGGGACGGGGTCACTTACCGGCAGTTGTCACTGTTTGACGACAATCTGGCCTTTGGCACCTGAAGGGGCCGGGAACCTGGAAGCGGCTGCAACCATTGCGCAGAAATTTCCCGGGCCTTATTGGCAGGGAAGGGAGGAGAGATGGAAGAATACTATTTGGTCTGTGAGGATTCCCTGGAGGGGATTTTTACAGGGATTTATGACGCATACCTGAAAAGAATGCCCCATGAGAGGATCCATCTGTGCGTGGGGGAGGAGGATAATTACCGCCTGTTCGCGGTGTACGAGAACTGCCGGCCGGATAAGGAGAAAGCGGCCAAAGTGGCAAGGACGTTTCTGGGGCAGTTCGGGGAGGAAGCCTATATGTCGGCCTGCCGTGCACTGGCTTCCCGGGAGCCGGATAAAGGGGAGGCGGTTTACAAGACCTTGGCGGCAGGGTTTTCCATGAAAAATAAAAGGGAGCTTATGGGAAACCTGAAAAATCCTTATATCCACCGGGTATTTGAGCTGGCAAGGTTTACTGCCAATGAAGCCCATTACCATGTAGAATTTCTTCGGTTTAAGGAATTGGACAATGGCATCTTGTATGCCAGGATGGGGCCGAAAAATAATGTGCTTACCTTTATCGTCCCTCATTTCGCCGACAGGCTTCCTTTGGAAAACTTTGTGATCCATGACCAGCAAAGGGAAATCTATGCCCTGCACCCGGCAGGCAAACAATGGTACCTTGTTTATGGGGATGAAAAAATCCGCCAGGTGGAACATGCCTTTTCCCAGGGGGAGAAAAAGTACAGCGAACTGTTTAGCGGCTTTTTCCATACAATAGCAATAAAGGAGCGCACAAACAGCGCCCTCCAGCGGAATATGCTGCCCTTAAGATACCGGGAGTATATGACCGAGTTCCAAAAAGCTTAGGATGCCCGGGCAGCGTTGGGTTCCGGGTATAATTTTTGGTAAATATGCCAATAATATTTTTAAATCCCATAATAAGAAAAAATCTGGAAAATTGTACTGAAAAAAAAACTTTACAAAATGAAAGCAGGGTGGTAATCTTACTTCTTGTAAAGGAAAACGTTTTTTGCGACTTGCATTTTAAAAGAAAAGGATAGGTGATTATTATGATGCGGCGTAGAATTAAATTAAGTTTGGACGAAGTAAAGGCTTTTGTTACAGCAGCTTCAAAGTGTGATTTCGACATTGACGTATCTTACAACAGGTTCATCGTAGATGCCAAATCTATCATCGGGGTTCTGGGGCTTGACTTGACCCGCCCGCTTACCGTATCTTATAATGGATATGACCCTGAATTTGAAAAAATGATGAATCATCTCGCGCTGGCGTGCTAGTGTTAGAGTGGTTTGGGAAATTCTGTTATTTTTCAAACAGCCCTGCAGGAGCCGCCACAGGAAAATGAAATAGCCTTTGCGGCAGCCGCTGAGGTCAGTTGGTTAAGGGACGGTCGTCCATTAACGGTTTTAGTGTCTGCAACAATCAATAAGCATCTAATTGACTCCCTTGAAAAGATAGCGTACTATCTTCTCAGGGAGTTTTCTGTTACAATAAGCCGGCCCGCGTAGCGTGACGGCGTTTGTTACAATAAGCCGGCCCGCGTAGCGTGGTGGCGTTTGTTTGTGTTCCAGGTGGCAGATGGGTTTGGGAGCGGGTTTTCCGGCTTTTAGTGGTGGGGATACAGGAATGAAGGAAATTAAGATATCGGTGAGGAGCCTTGTGGAATTTATTCTGCGGTCCGGAAATATTGACAATAGGAGGGCGCGGCAGGCAGAGAACGCCATGCAGGAGGGCGGGAGGATTCACCGGATGATTCAGCGCAGAATGGGGGCGGATTATCGCGCGGAGGTACTTCTGCGCTATATTTATAAAACCACGGATTATGAGGTGCATATTGAAGGGCGGGCTGACGGTATTATGGTTTCCCGCCAATCAGTGACTGTAGATGAAATTAAGGGGACTTACCGGGATGTCCGGAAAATGAAAGGGGCGGTCCCTGTACATGTGGCGCAGGCACAGTGCTATGCTTATATTTACGGCAGCCAAAAGCACCTTGAGAAGATTACGGTGCGCCTTACCTACTGCAATATGAATACCGAGGAAATCCGGTATTTTCACTTTGATTATGAGATGAAGGAGCTGGAGGAGTGGTTTGAGGAGCTGATGGAGCAGTACAGGAAGTGGGCGGATTTTCAGTTCCAGTGGCAGAGGCTGCGCACAGATTCTATTAAAAGCCTGCCCTTCCCTTTTCCCTACAGGGAAGGGCAGAAGGAGCTGGCATCCTATGTTTACCAGACCATCTACCATAGAAGGAAATTGTTTATCGAAGCGCCCACCGGTGCGGGAAAAACCATTACCACCTTATTCCCTGCCGTTAAGGCAGTGGGGGAGGGGATCGGGGATAAGATTTTTTACCTTACGGCAAAGACCATAACCAGAACAGTGGCGGAACATACCCTTGGGCTTTTCAGGAAGGAAGGGCTGCGGCTGAAGTCCGTAATATTGACTGCCAAGGACAAAATCTGTTTTATGGAGGAGAGGGAGTGCAACCCGGACTATTGCCCCTACGCCAGGGGGCACTTCGACCGTATCAACGACGCCATTTACGGGCTGTTGACCAGCTCGGACAGCTTTACAAGGGAAGCCATTGAAGCCTGTGCCAGGGAGCACAGGGTATGCCCCTTTGAGATGGGGCTGGATATCAGCCTGTTTTCCGATGTTATTGTGGGGGATTATAATTATCTTTTTGACCCCCATGTGTATTTAAGGCGCTTCTTTTCAGACGGGGCGAGGGCGGATTATCTTTTCCTGGTGGATGAGGCCCACAACCTGGTGGACAGAGGGCGGGAAATGTACAGCGCGGTATTATATAAGGAAGCTTTCCTGGAGATGAAAAAGGCCATAGAGGAATATGACCAGGGAATCGGCCGCCAGCTAGGGTGGTGCAACCGGGAGCTGCTGGAGCTGAAACGCCAGTGTGAGGATTATATCTGCCTGGAGGAGACGGATGCCTCACCCTTTGTGAAGTCCCTGGCCAAGCTTTCCGCGCTTATAGAGGCATATCTGGAGGACAATGAGGACAGCCCGGTAAAGAGGGAGCTTTTGGATTTTTACTTTGAGGTGTCCCATTTTCTGCTGATCCATGACAGACTGGACCGGAATTATGTGATATATGCCCAGACCCAGGAGGACGGGGGCTTCCTGGTCAGGCTGCTTTGTGTAAACCCCTCCAAAAACCTGCGGGAATGTATGCAGCGGGGGCGCAGCACAATGCTTTTTTCCGCCACCCTGCTTCCGATCCAGTACTATAAGCGGCTGCTGGGGGCAGAGGAAGGGGACTATGAGGTATACGCCCATTCGGTTTTTGATCCCCGCAAAAAAGGGCTTTTCATTGCCGGGGATGTGACCAGTAAGTATACAAGGCGTTCGGAGGAAGAGTATTACAATATTGCCGCCTATCTTCACAGAATCGTCAGCCAGCGGGAAGGGAATTACCTGGCGTTCTTCCCGTCCCACGCTTTTTTGCAGCGTGTATATGAAATTTACAGGAAAAGCTTCCAGGACCGGGAGCGGGTAGAATGTCTTTTGCAGGAGGACTATATGGACGAGGAGGGGAGGGAGGAATTCCTTGCACGGTTTGAAAGGGCAGGGGAAGGTTCCCTGCTGGGGCTCTGCGTCCTGGGAGGGATTTTTGGGGAAGGCATTGACCTAAAGAATGATTGCCTGATCGGTGCGGTCATAGTGGGGACGGGGCTGCCCCAGGTCTGCTGCGAGCGGGAGATCCTGAAACAGTACTTTGACGGCCAGGGGGATAATGGCTTTGACTTTGCCTATAAATACCCGGGAATGAACAAGGTGCTGCAGGCCGCAGGAAGGGTGATACGGACCGCGGAGGATATTGGGATTGTAGCGCTTTTGGATGAGCGGTTTCTGCATGCTTCTTACCAGAATATGTTCCCCAGGGAGTGGGATGCTTATGAAAGGGTGAATGTGGGGCTGGTAGGGAAGAGGGTGGAGCGGTTTTGGGATGAGTGGCTGTAGGATGGGCCTGGTGCAGGACGGTTAACGCCAGAGGGAAGTAATATTTCAGGCATTGCTGCCTTCTGGTTGTGGATATCCCCAATTTGGTGTACAGATTTGGGATGTGGATAAATAAGTATGTGGATAACTTCCACATACTTATTTTTTTGGCAGAACTTGTCCACAGATAGCATTATTGACTGAAAAATGGCGGAAATACAGTAAAATGAAGGATTTGTGAAGAAATGACGCCGTAGATTGTGGAAAAAAGTGAATAGTGGATAAGGGATGACAAGTATGTCGTTGTGGATAACTCTGTGGAAATTGGGGATTTCTTTACTTTTTCCTCAATTTTTGCAGACTGTTGTGTCACTGTTTTATAGTTAAAAATTGCAGGGGCAGGTTTTGGGAAAAGGGAAAATACTCATATGGTCAATAGAAAAAGGGTATGGATTGACTGGCTGGGTACTCCTTGCGGTTTACCGGATGGCGGCAGTGCTGGCGGAGGGGACGGCGAGCAGGGAAAATATTTTGTTATTAAAAGAGGCACTGGAAATTTTTCCGCCGTTCCATGAGGAAATACGCGGTATATTGACAGGCTTGGGCGGTGGGACGGAAAATAGCCCTGCAGGCTGAGGGAAAGAATAGGGCCAGCCTGGACGCTTTGTGCGAATTCCGGAAAGAAGCGTATACATCCCAGGAGAAATGTGGTAAACTGATAGAAGTGGTCTAAGGATCACGGAAGAATAGGAGGCATAAATTATGTGGGCTTATGAAAGTGTTTTTTATCAGATTTACCCCCTTGGTTTCTGCGGGGCGCCCTTTGAGAACGATGGGGTGCTTACGGACAGGATCAGGAAAGTGGAGGAATGGATTCCCCATATGAAGGAACTGAATGTGAACGCGGTCTATTTCTCACCGGTATTTGAATCTGATACCCATGGATATAATACGAGAGATTATAAGAAGATTGATACCCGCCTTGGCACGAACGATGATTTCAGGGAGGTTTGCAAAAAGCTTCATGAAAACGGGATCAAAGTGGTGCTGGACGGGGTGTTCAATCATGTGGGACGGGGTTTTTACCAGTTTCAGGATGTGATCCGCAACAGGGAGCGTTCTCCTTACCTGAACTGGTTCCGTATCAGCCTGGACGGTAATTCCAATTACAATGACGGGCTTTGGTATGAGGGATGGGAAGGCCATTACGACCTGGTGAAGCTGAACCTTCAAAACGGGGAAGTGGTGGACCATCTGCTGGACGCGGTGAAATATTGGGTGGACGAGTTTGATATTGACGGGCTGCGCCTGGATGTGGCGTACTGCCTGGACGAGAATTTCCTGCGCAGGCTCCGCAGCTTCACCCAGGAGCTGAAACCGGAGTTTTACCTTCTGGGGGAAATGCTTCACGGGGACTACAACCGCCTGGTGAATGATGCCATGCTCCACTCGGCTACCAACTATGAATGCTACAAGGGGCTGTTTTCCAGCTTTAACAGTATGAACATGTTTGAGATCGTCCATTCCCTGCTGCGTCAGTTCGGCCCGGAGAACTGGACCTTGTACAAAGGGAAACATATGCTGTCCTTTGTGGATAACCATGATGTTACCAGGGTGGCAAGTATCCTTGGCAATGAAAAGCACCTGCCGCTGATTTATGCCATGTGCTTTGGGATGCCGGGCATACCCTGTGTTTATTATGGAAGCGAGTGGGGAGCCAAAGGGGAGAAGAAGGATGGGGACCAGGTTCTCAGGGCAAGCTTTGGGAAGCCGGAGTTTAACCAGCTGTCCCAGTGGATCAGTAAGCTGGCAAAGGCAAAGCGGGAATCTGTGGCGCTTAATTATGGTACTTTCCGTTCTGTGGTGCTTACCAATAAACAGTGTATTTTTGAGAGGAAAGCGGAAGGGGAAAGGGTGCTTGTTGCCATCAATGCAGACAGCGAGCCTTATGTAGCCCATTTTGACGCAGGCTGTGGCCTTGCGGAGGATTTGATCAGCGGTGAAACCCATGATTTTGGCGGCGGCAGTGAATTGCCTCCTTACAGTGCGTATTTCTGGAAAATGGAGAGATAACATATTGGCAGGAAAAGGACGGGGGAAAAGCGGTAGCTTTTTAACCGTTCTTTTTTACAATAAGCCGGCCCGCGTAGCGTGACGGCGTTTTTTATGCACATTAGAAGGCCAACTGCCGCCTGAAAATTTTTTAAAGGATATGTAAAGTATACTTGACAATTGATGTAAAGCAGACTATACTTAAAATGTAAAGTGCACTAGACATTATATTGATGGGAAGGAAATTGGGGGAACAGTAGTTTTTCAGAAAGGACTGGTAAGATGCAGACGAAAATCGCACAGTACAGGAAAGAGAGGAAGGTCACCCAGGAAGAACTGGCTGATGCGGTGAATGTCACCAGGCAGACCATTATTTCCCTGGAGAATGGGAAATATAAGGCTTCTCTGGTGCTGGCGCACAAAATTGCACAGTTTTTTAACGTAACCATTGAGGAAATGTTTTTATTTGACAGGGAGGAAGAAAATTTATGAAAATCATCGGCCTTTTTTGTGGGACCACGGCCACAAATAATGAAGAGTACAGAAAAGTGTTAAAGAGGAGAAACATATGGATGGCTGCCCTTGCACTTGCGGGGATTGTGATTGCTGGCGCAGCCCTTTTGGCGCATGGTACCAGGGGGTGCAGCTCCCTGAATATATTCTTGGCGTCTATTGCGGATTTGGCACAGGAATTACGCTGGCGGCCATGATTATATTTGTGCGCAACCTGCTCCTGATGGGCAATGAGGAGAAGCTCAAATGCAGCCGCCTGGAAAATACCGACGAGAGGATTGTGGAAATCAGGAGAAGGGCTGTTGGGATTGCCACAGGTGCCACGCTGTTTTCGTGCACGGGGCTGGGGCTGATTTGGGGAATATATGAACAGGTTTTGGTCAAGTCAGTGATTTGTATGCTGGATATTTTCCTGTTTTCCTATGTCGTCGCCTGTGCCTATTATAAAAAGAAAATTTAATTTGGGGGATGGGGATCTATGCATAGCTTTCTGTGCAGGCATCAAAGGCAGTGGTTATAATAAAAATTTAATTAGGCTATGGGGGAATGTTGTGATACCATGATAACAAAAAGAGGTGATGTTATCATGGTATTTACATTTTATGAGGTCTGCTGGTTCTTTTTTCTTTATTCCTTTATGGGCTGGTGCGGGGAAGTATGCCTGGCGGCAGTGTATAAGAGGAAGTTCATCAACCGGGGGTTTGTGAGCAGCCCTTTTTGTCCCATTTACGGGACCGGGGCAGTAGCTTTCACGGTTTTTTTGCCGGAGCTTAAAGGAAATCTATTTTTCCTGTTTCTGGGAGGCGTTATATTGGCTTCCTTTATTGAGTTTGTAACGGGAGCTTTGCTGGAAAAGGTTTTCCACAGAAAATGGTGGGATTATTCCGATATCCGTTTCAATTTCGAAGGCTACATATGTTTAAGATACTCTGCACTGTGGGGTGTGTTTGCGGTTCTGCTGATTTATTTTGTGAATCCCTTTCTCGCTTCTTTGCTGTCGCTCTTCCCGCATTTTCTGGGCGTTATTCTGCTTTGGGGGCTTATTGTGCTGCTGGTTATGGATACTGTGGGAACGGCCCTTGCTGTTTTGGGGATGCAAAAGCGCATGGGACAGCTTTCCCAGTGGACGGAAGGGATGGTGCAGCTATCTGGCATCCTTGAAAACGCCATCACCAGAAGGGTTGCCCGGCGTATGGAAAAGGCGTTCCCGGCGCTGGATGTAGGGTCTTTGGGGCAGCAGGCGCGGGGAGGGGAAAAGGCGGAGGTGTTTGCCCAGGGGTGCAGCTTTTACAAGCTGGCCTGCCTGTTCTTCATTGGGGCTTTCCTGGGGGATATTACGGAAACCATTTTCTGCCTGGCCACAACGGGCAGGCTGATGAGCCGCAGCAGCGTGGTCTATGGGCCATTCAGCATAGTGTGGGGGTTGGGCTGTACCCTTCTGACAGCGGTTTTATACCGGATCAAAAATAAAAGCGATTCTTATATTTTCGCTGTGGGAACCTTTCTGGGAGGGGCTTATGAATATGTGTGCAGTGTTTTTACGGAGCTGGTCTTCGGGGCAGTTTTCTGGGACTACAGTGGGTTCCGGTTCAACCTGGGGGGAAGGATCAACCTGCTTTACTGTTTCTTTTGGGGGATCGCGGCAGTAGTGTGGATGAAGGTTCTTTATCCGAAGCTTTCCGGCTGGATTGAAAGGCTTCCTATTAAACAGGGGAAGCTGTTGTGTAATGTTATGATGGTTTTCATGGCCTTCAACTGCCTGATTTCCGCCATGGCATTGGCCAGATATGAGGAAAGGCAGACAGGATACGGGGAAGGGCAGGTTTCGGGATGGGAAGAATTCCTGGACAGCCATTTTGATGACGGGAGAATGGAGCGCATTTACCCCAATGCAAAGATTGTGAAGTAGGCACTGCCGTGGAGTATTCCTTCCTTTAAGCTATAGAAAATATTAAGAAATTTTATATTGACAAAATAATATTATATGCCATATAGTATGTATAAAGAAAATAATACTATATGGCATATAATATTATAGAGACAAGACAGACTATAACAACAGGAGGAGCAATATTTTTGGGAAAGGAGAAAGAGTTATGGTTTTTAACACAGGAGCGGCGCTGCTGGATGCCATTGTCCTGGCGGTAGTCTCCCGGGAACTGGAAGGCGCATATGGTTATAAGATAACCCAGGATGTGAGACAGGTGATAGAGCTTTCGGAGTCAACCCTTTATCCGGTCCTGCGAAGGCTTCTGAAGGAAGAATGCCTGGAGGTTTACGACCGGGAGTGTGCGGGGAGGAACAGAAGATATTATAAGGCCACAGAAAAAGGCAGGCTGCAGCTTAACCTTTATGAAAGTGAGTGGCGGAAATATGCGGCCAAGATCAATAGTATTTTTGAGGGAGGAATGACAAATGAGTAGATGGGAATTCATGAGACAGTTAGAAGAGTTGCTTGCTGATATCCCGCCTGGGGAACGGGAGGAAGCGCTTCAATATTATAATGATTACTTTAACGACGCAGGGGGGAAGAACGAGCAGGAGGTCATTAAAGCCCTGGGGACGCCAAAGCAGGTGGCGCAGATTGTAAAGGATGGCATCAGCGGCAATGGGGAGAACGGAGAATTTACGGAAAACGGATTTTCCAGCGCATCCGCCGCAGACAG
>OFFX01001690.1_pt1 | contig 15215 bp, 18 predicted proteins | sample 1521511 | NCBI WGS metagenome assembly OFFX01 (sample SAMEA3504125, study PRJEB24116) | mouse gut metagenome | biome: mouse gut; feature: mouse-associated habitat; material: faeces | place: Denmark | collected 2011
CGGGGAGCGCCGCTGGCGGGCGGCCAAGCTGGCGGGCCGCCGGGAGGTGCCGGTGGTCATCATCGAGGCGGACGACCGCAAAGTGCTGGAGCTGGGCCTTATCGAAAACCTCCAGCGGGAGGACCTGAACCCGGTGGAGGAGGCGGAGGGCTACCTGGCCCTGCTCACCGACTTCGGGCTCACCAAGGAGGAGCTGGCCCAGCGCATGGGCAAGTCCCGCCCCGCCATCTCCAACGCCCTGCGGCTCACTGCCCTGCCCCCCCCGGTGCGGGAGCTGATGATCGAGGGCGTGCTGTCCGCCGGCCACGGCCGGGCGGTGCTGATGGTGGAGGGGGAACAGGCCCAGGCCGCCTTTGCCCAAAAAATCGTGGACGAAGGCTGGAGCGTCCGGCAGGCGGAGGCCAGGGCCAAAAACTTTGCCCTCCCCTCCAAGTGGGACCTGCCCCCGGAGAACACCCCCGACCCCCACGAAATTTACACCAAGGCGGTGGAACAGAGCCTGTCCCAGCGGCTGGGGAGAAAGGTCACCATCAAGAACGGGGCCAAAAAGGGGCGGCTGGAGCTGGAGTTCTACAACGTGGACGACCTCAACGACCTGCTGGACCTGCTGGAACAGCTGCGCCCCGCGGAGAAGAAGGAGGTTGAGGCATGAGCGACAAAGAACATTCCGGGGCCCCCGCTGAAACCCAGCAAAGCGGTTTCGGTGGGGAGAGGCGGGGCAGCGCAGCGGACGGGCTTTCGCCGCAGGCGGAAGCGGGCGGGCGGAATCCGTCCCCGGGCGTTTCACGTGAAACGCCCCCGGAGGGGCAGCCCAACGCCCCAACCGTTTCACGTGAAACGCCGGACGGCCCTGGGGAGGCCCTGGGGAAAAACAAGCGCTCCTCCTTCTATGTCTACCTGGTGGTGCTGTTCGGGGCGGCGTTTTTGATGCTGCTGCTGGCCTACTTCGTCCAGCGGCGCAACAATGAGACCGCCATCAGCGAGCTGCGCTCCACCATGGATCTCTCCCGGGAGGAGCTGATGGAGGAGATCAAGGGGCTGGAGAAGGAGCGGGAAGAGCTGAACGCCGCTCTCCAGGCCGCCGCCGACGCCCAGATCAAGGTAGAGGAGGAGCGGGACACAGCCATCGCCGACTATGAACACTTAAAAGACGGCTATAACAAGTACGTGGGTTATGCCTCTATTTTAGAGGGGCTGTACGCCGCCGAGGTCAAACTGTCAGACAAGGACTATGATGGCGCGGCAGCAGAACTGACCGACATCGAGTACCAATACTTTGTGGACACCATAGGGGACTACGATGCGGAGATGGGGTACTACAACCCGGAGGGGTTGTTCCTGCGGCCCCGCTTTGACGCACTGGTGGAGGAACTCATCCGGCGCGGTGCGCTGGACGAGGACTGGGCCGGATAGGAGCAAACTCCTTAGAATGGGGCCCCCACGAAAGCCCAGCTCGCGCAGCGGGCGGTTTTCGTGGGAAACGGCGGAGCAGCGAAATGAGTGAGCTTGCGTCCCCAGGCGGAAGCGAGAGATATGGAGCTTGCGACGCCGCGTTTCACGTGAAACGGAGAAAGGGGCACGCCCATGGACGAAGAAAAAAGACCGGCGGACATTTTAGACGAGATATGGAACCGCTCCAAGGAACGGCCTGCCCCCACGCCCTGTCCGCCCAAGTTTGCCCCGCCCCCGGAGGCCCCCAGCCGGGAGGCGGCCCTGCTGCCCTGGCTGTGCCTGCTGCTGGCGGTGGTGGCGGCGGCGCTGACGGCGTGCCTGTTCCAGCTCTCCGGGGTGCGGGCCCGGCTGGCGTCGCTGGAGGAGGCGGTGGGGGACGGCTATGGATCAGCTGCGGGAGGAAAACCTGTCCCTCGTCAACGAGAGGAACCGGTTGGCCGCCTGGGCCGATCAAAAGTCTGAAGAGGTCAGACAGCTCACGGCCGCTTTGGACGATGCCCACGGCCAGCGGATCGAGCGGCGGGCCCTATATTCCCTGTGGTATCTCCAGCAGTTCATGGCCCGGGGGGACTACTTTCTGGCCGCTGCTGAGGTCGCGTTTTCCACAGAATTTTGGCGCGGCACGTGGGAGGAGCAGATTGCGCTCAACCCCGCCCTGCTGGAGCAGTACGACGCCACCCGGCAGGAGCTGATTGACCGGGGCTACCTGCAACAGCTGGACCATTTTCGGGACGGCGGCACCGATATCTACTTCACCGACCGCTGGGACCCCAGCCAGAACAGGGACGCCGCCAAGCTGTCCATCCTCTGGTGCGTGCTGGAGGCACACTTTGTCCAGGAAAACGGCCAGGCCGCCTCCCAGTACCTGTCCAACACTGTTTTGGCATCTCCTGACACCGATTTGGCACAGGCAGGCAGTTTTGCCCTGGAGCAACTCCAAAACGCGAAGGATGACCTGGTGGAAAGCAGTTGGCTGACCGTGGACAAGGACGGAAACCTGCATGAAGGGTTTGGCCCAGACGGTGCAAAACCTGATATCTTGTACAACCTGCCCTTTAAGCTGCCGGCGCAAATGATACTATACGGATAAAGGAATGATTCAATCATGTTAGACATTAAATTCATCCGGGACAATCCGGAAGCGGTCAAAGAAAACATCAAAAAGAAATTCCAGGAGGAGAAGATCCCCCTGGTGGACCAGGTGATCGAGCTGGACCGCCGCAACCGGGACGCCATGACCGAGGCCAACAGCCTCCGCGCCGCCCGGAACACCCTGTCTAAACAGGTGGGGATGCTCATGGGGCAGGCCAAGAAGGACCCCTCCAAGCTGGAGGAGGCCGAGGCCGCCAAGGCCCAGGTCAAGGCCAACGCCGACCGGCTGGCCGAGCTGGAAAAGCTGGAGGGGGAGCTGGCGGCGGAAATTCGGAAAATCATGCTCACCATCCCCAACATCATCCACCCCTCCGTCCCCATCGGCAGGGACGACAGCGAAAACGTGGAGGTGGAGCGGTTCGGCGAGCCCGCCGTCCCGGACTTCGAAATCCCCTACCACACCGACATCATGGAGCGGTTCGACGGGGTGGACATGGACGCGGCGGGCCGTGTGTCCGGCGCGGGGTTCTACTACCTGATGGGCGACATCGCCCGGCTCCACGAGGCGGTGCTGGCCTACGCCCGGGACTTCATGATCGGCAAGGGCTTCACCTTCTGCATTCCCCCCTTCATGATCCACGGCAATGTGGTGGAGGGCGTCATGTCCCAGACCGACATGGACGCCATGATGTATAAGATCGAGGGGGAGGACCTATATTTGATTGGGACCTCCGAGCACTCCATGATCGGCAAGTTCATCGACCAGATGATTCCCGAGGATACCCTGCCTCAGACCCTCACCTCCTACTCCCCCTGCTTCCGGAAGGAGAAGGGCTCCCACGGCATCGAGGAGCGGGGCGTGTACCGCATCCACCAGTTCGAAAAGCAGGAGATGATCGTGGTATGCCGTCCGGAGGAGTCCATGGACTGGTACGAGAAGATGTGGCGGTACTCCGTGGAGCTGTTCCGATCCCTGGACATCCCCGTGCGCCAGCTGGAATGCTGCTCCGGCGACCTGGCCGACCTGAAGGTAAAATCCTGCGACATCGAGGCCTGGTCCCCCCGGCAGCAGAAGTATTTCGAGGTGTGCTCCTGCTCCAACCTGGGCGACGCCCAGGCGAGAAGGCTGAAAATGCGCGTGCGGGGGGAGAGCGGCACCTACCTGCCCCACACCCTGAACAACACCGTGGCGGCGCCCCCCCGAATGCTCATCGCCCTGCTGGAGAACAACCTCCAGGCGGACGGCAGCGTAAAGATTCCCCAGGCGCTGTGGCCCTATATGGGGGGCGTCAAAGTTCTCACTCCCAAGCATTGAGGGCGGATGTTTCACGTGAAACAAGAAGCGCGGAGAAGCGGTCAGCGAGGAAGCTTGGAGCAAAGCGAGGACAAAAAACCAAGGTTTGCGGAGCAAATCTGTATTTTGTCCGAGTCGCAGCGAAAGCGACCGAGCCGCCCTGACCGCTTCGTAGCGTGACAACGTCGTCGCAAGCTCCTTCTTTCCCCACAATCAGCTCCCACGAAAGTTCGAGCCCGCTTATCAAATTATAAGGAGAGACTACCATGAAAACGTTCTGGAAAGCCCTTGGCATCGCCGCCCTGGCCGCCGTCGTCCCCGTCCGCTTCAAGAAGAACGAGGAGACCGGCAAAAAGACCTTCCAGTCCCTGCTGTGGAAGCTGGATGTCACGCCCAACCCGGACCACTCCAGCACCCAGATCGACCTGGCCTTGATGGAGGGCGTCGTCACCGGCCCCATCTTCAACGCCATATCCGCCAAGAAGGAGGCCGCCCTGTTCGCCGACGACGAGCCGGACGCCGCCGTGGTGGCCGCTGACGAGGCCCAGATGGCCGCAGATGAGGCCCAGATGGCGGCGGATGAGGCTCAGGCTGCCGCAGACGAGGCCATAGAGGCCGATTTTGACCCCGAATTTTAAGGGGAGGAAACCGCACAAATGAAACAATTCCTGAATGAGTTCAAGCAGTTCATCGCCCGGGGAAACGTGATGGACATGGCCGTGGGCGTTATCATCGGCGGGGCATTCAACGGCATCATCACCTCCCTCATCGACTGCGTCATCAACCCCATCCTGGGGATGGTCGCCGGGGACGGGACGGCGCTGGCCGGTTCGCTGTCCTTCTCCCTGCCCGGCGGGGGCGAGCTGCTGCTGGGCAGCTTCCTCACCTCCGTGCTCAACTTTTTGGTGATGGCCTTTGTGGTGTTCTGCCTGGTGAAAGGGCTGAACAGGCTTCACCGGAAAAAGGAGGAGGCCCCCCCTGCCCCGCCGGCGCCCTCGGCAGAGGAAACACTGCTGACGGAAATTCGCGATTTATTAAAGGAGAACCAAAGCAATGCCTGAATCACAGACCAACCAGCCGCAGGAGAGCGGCTTTGTTCCCGCGTCCTTTGAAAAGCGCACCGCCGCTTGGATGGGCATCGCCTATGCCCTCATGTTCCTCTTTGTGGTGGATTTCGCCATCTACACCGGCGGCCGGGAGCTGCCCGGCACCTTTCCGCTGTTTTTGGTGCCGGTGTCCGTGGCCCTGGCCGTCGTCACCGGCCGCCGCCTGAAGCTGAAAACCTGCCCCGGCGGCACCGCCTGCGGCGTGTTCGCCCTCACCCTGTCCGCCGCCGGTGTCCTGTTCGGCCTGATCCTGGGCTGGCCCGCCCTGCTGGCCGCCTTCCAGCGGTAGGCCATGCGTACCCTCATAGAGACCGGGCTGGCCCAGCTGGGGCTGGCCCCACAGAGCCCCCCATCCGCCCCCGCCCAGTTGGAGCGGTTCGGGGGCCTTTTGCTGGAAAAAAACCGGGTGATGAACCTCACCGCCATCACCGACCCCGCGGACGTGGCCACCCTCCATATGCTGGACTGCGCCGCCCTGCTCACCTGCGGGGCGTTTGCCGGAAAAACCCTTATCGATGTTGGCACGGGGGCGGGCTTCCCCGGCGTGCCCCTCAAAATTTTGGAGCCCACCCTCTCTGTCACCCTGCTGGACGCGCTGGGCAAGCGGGTGGACTGGCTCAACGAGACCGCCGCCGCCCTGGAGCTGAAGGACATCGCCGCCGTCCACGGCCGGGCGGAGGAGGCGGGCCGGGACTCCGCCCTGCGGGAGCGCTTCGACTTCGCCACCGCCAGGGCGGTGGCCGAGCTGCGGGTGCTGTGCGAGCTGTGCCTGCCCTTTGTGCGGCCGGGGGGCTTCTTCCTGGCCATGAAGGGGACGGACTGCGGGGAGGAGCTGGACCGGGCCCTGCCCGTCATCCAAGCCCTGGGCGGCACGGCGGAGGGCTGGCGGGATTACGCCATCCCCCACACCCACGTCAGCCACCGGGTCATCATCGTGAAAAAAACTGCGGAAACCCCGTCTCAATACCCCCGGCGGTGGGCTAAAATACAAAAGGCAGTTCCATTCCCCCCCCTCTGAGGGAAGAACGAAAAACCGTCACATTTTTGAAAATTTTTTTAGAAATTTGTTGTCATTTTTCCCTCCGTGTGCTATCATTTTCATATGTATCGGAAGGAGGCTGTTCCATGGGCGCCGCCATTATGATCACATCGGGAAAGGGCGGAACGGGGAAAACCTCCCTCACCGCCGGCGCGGCCTCCTGCCTGGCCGCCCTGGGCCACCGGGTGCTGTGCATCGACCTGGACATCGGCCTGCGCAATCTGGATCTGGTGCTGGGCCTGTCCGACCGAGCGGTGATGGATTTCTCGGACGTGATGGAATACCGCTGCTCGCTGCTGTCCGCCTGCGTGGAGCAGCCGGAAATCAAGGGCCTGTACCTGCTCACCGCCCCCCTCAGCCCCGACGGGCTGGAGGCCGAGCGCTTCTGCCAGGTGGTAGCGGACGCCAAGGATTGCTTTGACTTCGTATTCATGGATTCCCCCGCCGGGCTGGGGGGCGGCTTTCAGCTGGCCCTGGGGGCAGCCGACCGGGCCATCGTGGTGTCCGCCGTGGACCCCGCCGCCCTGCGGGACGCCCAGCGCACCGTGGCCGAGCTCCACGCCCTGCCCCAGCTCCACCTGGTAATGAACCGGGTGCAGCCCAAGCTCATCCGAAAGCTGCGCACCTCCATCGACAGCGCCATGGACGCCGCCGGTCTGCCCCTCTTGGGGGTGGTCCCTGAGGACCCGGCCGTCACCTTGGCCGCCGCAGCCGGCGTACCCCTGGTGCTAACCACTTACAAGGGGGCGGCCCCGGCGTATCTCAACATTGCCAAACGAATTTTAGGCCAGCGCGTGCCCCTGCTGCGGATTCGCTGACTCAAAATAGATTTTCCAAGCAAAACAATCTCAAATCTGAGCGGGAAGCAGGCCCGCCCAATACCACCCAGAAAGGAAGGGGTCATATGAACATCGCTCTGATGAGCCACGACAACAAAAAGGAGCTCATGGTCCAATTCTGCATTGCCTACTGCGGCATTCTCTCCAAGCACACCGTCTGCGCCACCAGCAATACCGGCAAGCAGGTTGCCGAGGCCACCGGCCTGCCGGTGCAGCTGTTCCTGGCCCACACCCAGGGCGGCAGCCAGCAGATCGGCGCCCGCATCGCCTATGACGAGATCGACATGGTGCTGTTCTTCAACGACCCCAACTCCGATGAGCTGGAAAAGGACCTGCACTACATCATCAATTTGTGCGACCAGCACAACGTCCCCATCGCCACCAATGCCGCCACCGCCGAGATGCTCATCCACGGTCTGGCCCGGGGGGACCTGGACTGGCGGGAAATTCTCAAGCCGACCAAGCCGTTGAAGGTGTAAAGAAGCGCGAGGGTAGACACATAGGCCCGGATGGACCGGAGCGAGGGGCAAAACCCAGGCGGGCACGGCCCGCCGGATTTGCCCCGAGTCGGAAGGAAGCCGGGCCGTATATGTGTTCAACCCGAGCGTGACAACAGAGAAACGCGGATGGCTGCCTCTCGTTCAGGAAAGGCTTTCCAGCGTATGATACAACAAAGGAGACCTACCCATGGCAAAACAAAAACCCCGGACTCTGTCCGGCTTTATGGAGCTGCTCCCCGCGCCCCAGGCCCAATTTGAGCGCATGGTCGAGCTGATGCGCCAATCCTACGCCCTCTATGGCTTCACCCCCCTGGACACCCCCGTCATCGAGGCCAGCGAGGTGCTGCTGGCCAAGGCCGGCGGCGAGACGGAAAAGCAGATCTACCGCTTTTCCAAGGGGGACTCCGACCTGTCCCTGCGCTTTGACCTCACCGTGCCGCTGGCCAAGTATGTGGCCCTCCACTATGCCGAGCTGTCCTTCCCCTTCCGGCGGTTCCAGATCGGCAAGGTCTACCGGGGGGAGCGGGCCCAGCGGGGCCGGTTCCGGGAGTTCTACCAGGCGGATATCGATATCATCGGCGACGGCAAACTGGACATCGTGAACGAGGCGGAGATCCCCGCCATCATCTGCCAGACCTTCACCGCCCTGGGGCTGGAACAGTTCCAGATCCGGGTAAACAACCGCAAAATCCTCAACGGGTTCTACGCCATGCTGGGCCTCACCGAAAAGTCCGGGGACGTGATGCGCACCGTGGACAAGCTGCCCAAGATCGGCCCGGACAAGGTGCGGGACATGCTCCTTGGGGAGGGGATTTCCCTCACCGGGGAGCAGGCGGACGAGATTTTGAAGTTCATCTCTATTACGGGCAGTAATAATGAAGTCCTAAATTCCCTGGAGGCGTACCGGGGACGGCATGAGCTGTTCCACCAGGGACTGGACGAGCTGGCCACAGTGGTGAAGTACCTGGGGGCCTTCGGGGTGCCCCAGGAGAAATTCGCGGTGGACCTGACCATCGCCCGGGGGCTGGACTACTACACCGGCACCGTGTACGAAACCTTCATGACCCAGCACCCGGAGATCGGCTCTATCTGCTCCGGGGGACGGTATGACAACTTGGCGGAATATTACACGGATAAACAACTTCCCGGCGTCGGCATCTCCATCGGTTTGACCCGGCTGTTCTATGTACTGGAGGAACAGGGCCTGCTCAACGACCAGCTCATCACCGCCCCCGCCGACGTGCTCATCCTGCCCATGACGGATGACCTCTCCCCCGCCATCGCCTTTGCCACCCGGCTGCGGAGGGCCGGGGTGCGAGCCCAACTGTACACCGAGCAAAAGAAGTTCAAGCAGAAGATGTCCTATGCCGACAGGCTGGGCGTCCCTTTCACCGCATTTTTGGGTGAGGATGAGATCGTCCAGGGCAAGGTGTCGCTAAAGGACATGGCCTCCGGGGAACAGCGGCTGCTGGCCGCAGAGGAGGCGGCGGGGGTTGTGCTGGCCATCCTGGAGGCGGGGCGGAATGCGCCCCCTATCCGGGAAAAAGCGTGAGCCATGAAAAAATACAAGGGCCTTATCATCGCGGGGGTAGTCCTGGCGGCGCTGGCGGCATTTTGCCTCCGATACACCCTCGTTCCTAAAAGCTGGGCCGACATCATCGGTACAGATCAAACCGACTCATTTTCCTTTTCCGGGTCTGTGCTGTATGACGTGTCGGAGGAGGTCAAAGAATACGGCTCATACCATCTGGCGGTACCCAACAAGCACCCCGCCGCCCAGGCCATCGCCAACGCCCTGGAGGAACACGAATACCGGGCCAGCCTGTCCAATCTGAGCCCCATTGCTCGGGACCGCATCGAAGTACCCGGGGCAGACGCCCTCCAGTTCTACCTGCGTATCCAAGGCGGCCTGTTCAACCTGGTCACCATCTACAGCAATGGGCAGGTGGTTACAGGGGGGATCACCTCGAGACTGGAGGGCTGCCGATCCTATCAAACGGAAACGGACCTGTTCCAACAGGTATTTGACATTTTGCGGGAATACGGCGCGGCAGGGTGAAAACAAATTGTTGTCAAACTATAATAATATTACAAATTGGAGTTGATTATCATGGTTCAATCGCGCACACACACCTGTAACGACCTTCGCATCGAACACGCGGGGCAGCAGGTCAAACTCGTGGGCTGGATGGAGAACATCCGGGAGGTGGGCCAGAACCTGGCCTTCCTGGTGCTCCGGGACTTCTACGGCGCCACCCAGGTGGTCATCGAGACGGAGGAGATGATGGCCGCTGTCAAGGGGCTGAACAAGGAGTCCACCATCTCGGTGGAGGGCGTGGTCCGGGAGCGGGACAGCAAAAACCCCAAGCTGCCCACCGGCGACATCGAGGTCGTCCCCGCCAGGATCGAGGTGCTGGGCCGCTGCCGGCACAACGAGCTGCCCTTCCCCATCAACCGCTCCCGGGAGGCGGACGAGACCCAGCGGCTCAAGTACCGCTATTTGGACCTGCGCAACCCGGAGGTGAAAAACAACATCGTCCTGCGCTGCAACGTGGTGGCCGCCCTGCGCGCCGCCATGACCGGCGAGGGATTTTTGGAGATCACCACCCCCATCCTCACCGCCTCCTCCCCCGAGGGGGCGCGGGACTACCTCGTCCCCTCCCGCAAGCACCCCGGCAAGTTCTACGCCCTGCCCCAGGCCCCCCAGCAGTTCAAGCAGCTGCTGATGGCCTCCGGCTTTGACAAGTACTTCCAGATCGCCCCCTGCTTCCGGGACGAGGACGCCCGGGGGGACCGCTCCCCCGGCGAGTTCTATCAGCTGGACATGGAGATGAGCTTTGCCACCCAGGACGATGTGTTCGGGGTGCTGGAGGACGTCTTCCCCCCCATCTTCGCCAAGTACGGCAAGTACAACGTGGCCTCCACCGCCCCCTTCCGCCGCATCGGCTACCGGGAGGCCATGGAGACCTACGGCTCCGACAAGCCGGACCTCCGCATTGACCTGACGGTCCAGGACGCCACGGAGCTGCTGGCGGACTGCGGCTTCGAGCCCTTTGCCGGAAACACAGTGAAGGCCATTGTGGTCACCGACTTCACCGCAGCCAGAAAGCAGATCGACAAGCTGTGCGCGGACGTGGAGGTCCAGGCGGGGAACAAGGCCTACTGGTTCCGGCTGGACGAGAAGAGCGAGCTGGTGGGCGGCATCAGCAAGTTTGTGGCGGAGAGAAAGGACCAGGTTGTGGAGAAGCTGGGCCTGACGCCCGGGTGCTTCGTAGGCCTCACCGCCGGGAAGAAGGGCGCGGCCCAGAAGACCGCCGGCGTGCTCCGGTCCAAGCTGGGGGCCCTGTGCCCCAACCACATGGACAGGGAGCGGTACGAGTTCTGCTGGATCGTGGACTTCCCCATGTATGAGATCGGCGAGGAGAGCGGGGAGCTGGAGTTCTGCCACAACCCCTTCTCCATGCCCAACGGCGGCGCGGCCATTCTTGAAAGGGCCATTGCCGGGGAGGTGGATCCGCTGACCATCACCGCCTTCCAGTATGATCTGGTGTGCAACGGCGTGGAGCTCAGCTCCGGCGCGGTGCGCAACCACGATCCGGAGATCATGATTAAGGCCTTCCAGCTGGTGCGCCTGGGTGAGGACGACGTGAAGAGCAAGTTCCCCGCCATGTACAACGCCTTCTGCTACGGCGCACCCCCCCACGCCGGCATTGCCCCGGGCATTGACCGCATGGTCATGCTCCTGGCCGGCGAGGAGTCCATCCGGGAGATCATCCCCTTCCCCATGAACAAGAACGCCCAGGATATCATGATGGGCGCGCCCTCCGAGGTGGAGCAGCGGCAGCTGGATGAGCTGCACATTGCCGTGACCGCGGCGGAGGACCAGTAAGGTTATCATTCTTTTCTTTTGAAAAAGAAAAGAATCAAAAGAAAACTTTAACCGTGCTCCATCAGACTGCGGATATGCTTTCGATCAGCCTGCCGGCGGTAGGTGGACCACGTCTAAAAGTTCTTTTTGCATACTTTTTCTTTCAAGAAAAAGTATGAGAGGAAAACGTATGAAAAAATGGGCTTTCTTATTTCTCTGCGCCCTTCTGCTGCTGACGGGGTGCGGCAAGGAACAAATCGGAGTTTCTGTGGTGACCTATGGGGAGACTCCGCCTGGGGATACCCGCCCCGCTCCCCCGCCGGAGCCGGAACCCCCTCCGGAACCGGAGCCGCCCCCTGAGCCCGAGCCCCCGCCGGACCCCAGACAGGAGACCGTGGAGGCCCTTCTGGCGGAGATGACCCTGGAGGAGAAGGTGGGGCAGATGTTCTTTGTCCGGTGCCCGGACGTGGGGGCGGCGGAGAGGATCAGCGAGTACCATCTGGGGGGCTGTCTCCTCTTCACCAGGGATTTCAAGGACAGCGCCGGGGAGTGGCTCAGCGAGCGTGATTTCACACAGAAGATTCTGGGCTATCAGGAAATCTCCTCCCTCCCCCTGCTCATCGGCGTAGACGAGGAGGGGGGCACCGTGGCCCGGGCCAGCCGGAACCCCAACCTTTTTACAGAAAAATTCAAGTCGCCCCAGAAGGTATTTTCCGCTGGCGGCATGGAGGCAATCGCGCTGGATGCCGTCGATAAAAACAGGGACCTGCTCCTCTATGGCATCAACGTCAACTTCGCCCCTGTGGCGGATGTGTCCACCGATCCGGCGGACTTCATGTATGACCGAACCTTCGGCCAGGACGCCCAGGCCACGGCGGAGTACGTGGAGACCGTGGTAACGGCGGCCGGGGGCGTGTCCGTCGGCAATGGGGACGGGGTCTATAAAATCGGCGCTGTGCTCAAGCACTTCCCCGGCTACGGAGATAACCAGGACACCCACACCGGCGTGGCCATCGACGAGCGGCCCTATGAGCGGTTTCTGGAGGAGGACTTCCTCCCCTTCCAGGCCGGCATTGAGGCCGGAGCCGGGGCGGTGCTTATGAGCCACAATGTGGTGGTGTCCATGGACCCGGACCTGCCCGCCTCCCTGTCCCCGGAGGTCCACCGGATCCTCCGGGAGGAGCTGGACTTCCAGGGGGTGATCCTCACCGACGACATGGCTATGGACGCGGTGGAGAGCTATGCCCGGGATGGGTCCGCCGCCGTACTGGCCGTGCTGGCGGGAAACGACATGATCGTCACCAGCGACTTTGCCCGCCAGATCCCCCAGGTAGTGGAGGCCATAAACGGCGGAACCATTGACAAGACCCTGATTGACCGGGCTGTGGAGCGTGTGCTGGGCTGGAAATACGATCTGGGGTTATTGGGAGGCGTAGTATGACAGAGAAATTATACTATAAGGACTCGTTTTTGACAGAATTTACCGGGACCGTCCTCTCCTGCCAAGAGGACAAGGGGGGCTGGGCGGTGACCCTGGACCGGACTGCCTTCTACCCCGAGGGGGGCGGCCAGCCGGCGGACCAGGGCGTCCTGGGCGGCTCTGCCGTTACGGATGTCCGGGAGCGGGACGGGGAGATCGTCCATATCTGCGCCGGTCCCCTCCCCGTGGGGGAGAGCGTGTCCGGACAGGTGGACTTTGCCAGGCGGTTCGACTTCATGCAGCAGCACAGCGGCGAGCACATCGTCAGCGGCATCCTGTGCGGCCTGTTCCACTGCGCCAACGTGGGCTTCCACATCGGCCATGAGCTGGTGACCATCGACTTTGACGCCCAGCTGGCGCCGGAGGACGTGGAGGAGGTGGAGCGCCGGGCCAATCAGTACATCTGGGAGGACCGCGCCGTGGACATCTCCCTCCCCTCCCCTGCGGAGCTGGAGAAGCTGGCGTACCGGAGCAAGAAGGCCCTCACCGGACAGGTGCGGATTGTCTCCTGGCCTGGGGCGGACTGCTGCGCCTGCTGCGGCACCCACCTCCGGTCCAGCGGACAGGTGGGTCTGGTGAAGCTGATCTCCTGTCAGAAGTTCCGGGAGGGCGTGCGCATTGAGATGGCCGCCGGCGGCCGGGCCCTCCGTTGGGCCAACGCCGTGGCTGGACAGAATAGCAGGGTCTCTCAGCTTCTCTCCGCCAAGCCCGATGCCACGGCCCAGGCGGTGGAGCGGCTCCAGGGGGGGCTGTACGCCCTCCGGGGCCGGGTGGCGGCCCTGGAGGAGGCGGATTTTGCCCGGAAAGCGGACCAGCACAGGGACGCCGGGGATGTGCTGCTTCTAGAGGGCCCCATGGCGTCGGAGTCGGTGCGGAAGCTCTGCGGCGCGGTTCAGGCCGCCTGCGGCGGCCGGTGCGCCGTGTTCGCCGGCGCGGAGGAGAGCTGGCAGTACGCCATCAGCCAGCCCGGCGGGGACCTGCGGGAGCTGACCAAGGCGCTTAACGCCCGGCTCCAGGGCCGGGGCGGCGGCAAGCCGGCCTTTGTCCAGGGCAGCGTCCAGACCGGAGAGGAAGCAATCCGGGCCTTCTTTCAGTAGTGTTGTCAGGAAGAGAGATATGAGATATTTACTACAGGCGGTCATTATTGCCGCCGTCACCTTTGCCGCAGAGATCATCAAGTACTTTGTGCCCCTGCCGGTGCCGGCCAGCATCTACGGTCTGCTGCTCCTCTTCGCCCTGCTGAAAAGCGGGATCCTGAAGCTGGAACAGATCGAGGACGTGGGGAACCTTCTGCTGGAGCTGATGCCCCTGCTGCTGGTACCCGCCTCGGTCAGCGTCCTCACCGCCCTGGACACCATTCAGAGGATGCTCCTGCCGGTGCTGGTGATGGGCTTCCTCGGCACCATAGCGGTGATGGCGGTCACGGGCCTGCTGTCCCAGTGGATGATCCGGAGAAAGGGGGAAAAGAGCCATGAGTGATCTCTTCGCCTCCTCCGCCTTCTTTGGCCTGCTGCTGTCCGCCGGATCTTTTGAGCTGGCCCGGGCCGTCAACCGGAGGATGGGGCGGGAGGTGTGCAGCCCCCTGCTGTTCGCCACCCTGCTCTGCTGCGCCGTGCTGCTGCTGTCGGGCACGGACTACGAGATCTACTACGAGAGCGGGGGAAAGATGCTGGAGTACCTGCTGACCCCGGCCACCATCTGTCTGGCCATCCCCCTGTACCGGCAGTTTGCGCTGATGCGGAAGCACGCCGGCGCGGTGCTGGCCGGATGTCTGGCCGGCGTGGCCGCCCACATGGCCGGGTGCGCGGCCATGCTGGTCCTGTTCCGGATGGAGGGGCCGGAGTATATCACCCTGCTGCCCAAGTCCATCACCACCGCCATCGGCAAGGGGCTCAGCCAGGAGCTGGGGGGCTATCCCGCCATCACCATGGTCACCATCATGCTTACGGGCCTCTTCGGCGCGGTGGCCGCGCCCGCCCTCCTCCGCCTCTTCCGGATCACCGAGCCTATGGCCCAGGGTCTGGCCATTGGCGCCTCCTCCCACGCCGCCGGCACCTCCCGGGCCGTGGAGCTGGGGGATATCCAGGGAGCGGCCAGCAGTCTGGCCATTGTGGTTACGGGCCTGCTCACCGTGGCGGCCGCGCCCCTGTTCGCGAAATTAGGGGGCTGAGAAAGAAAGGTTAGAACCTGTGTAGTTCATCAAACCTGCGGAAATAAGGAGGAATTGCTATGAAACAGTATGAAAACATGATGGAGGGCATTGTGGAGGAGGAGATGGAGGCGCTGCGGGACAGCCTCGGGTGCTGCATGTGCGAACAGTGCCGGAGCGATATCGCCGCCCATGCCCTCAACCATCTGCCGCCCCGCTATGTGGTCTCTCGGGCCGGCGGAGCGATCAGCAAGGCGGACAGCCTGCGCATCCAGCATCACACAGATGTGCGCACGGCGATTATGCTGGCCGCCCAGGTGGTCAAGGAATTTCCCAGGCACTGAGATATCTGTTTCCCCCTCATCGGGCAAAAGGTCCCTCCGGCACAGCCGGAGG
>OFFX01001710.1_pt1 | contig 15112 bp, 13 predicted proteins | sample 1521511 | NCBI WGS metagenome assembly OFFX01 (sample SAMEA3504125, study PRJEB24116) | mouse gut metagenome | biome: mouse gut; feature: mouse-associated habitat; material: faeces | place: Denmark | collected 2011
GCGGCCCGTCATACGCCCCACATTCCCAGCCGCACAGGCAGCGAAGCTGCCTGTGCTTTTTTTGTCCCTATGCGCCGCCCCATGCCCACGCTGCGGCAGAACACATCTGCCCCGCGGGCCTCCGCTTCTGAAATCAAGATTTCCCAGGATTTCAGAAGAACAGGAGGTCTGCCCCATGGCAGAACAGAAAAAATATTATATCCACGTCCCCGGGGCCTTGGTCGAGGTTTCCGAGGACATTTATTTTGCCTATTACCAGGAAAAGCGGCGCGGCCGCACCCTGAGAGAAAAGGACGAGCGCAACGGCGCCATCTCTTACGACGGACTGGACACCCCGGAGCTGTCCGGCCAGGAGATGATTCCGGACCGCGACGCGGTCAGCGTGGAGGACGCCGCCATCGCCAACATCCTGCGCGGTGAGCTGCGCCGCTGTCTGGCCCTGCTGGACGAGCCGGACCGGCAGCTCATCCACGCCCTCTATTTTGAGGGCCTGAGCGAGCGGGAATACGCCAAACGGGTTGGAGTCCCACAGCGGACGATCAATGACCGTAGACATCGGGCGCTCCGCAAATTAAAGAAACTTTTGGAAAATTGAAAATTTTTCCGCTCAACCCCCTCACGAACTCGGCTTAGTAGTGAGGGGGTTGTCCGTTGCCCCCGGTGAACCTTGAAAAACACCGGGCCGCGCCCGGTTACATCCGGCGACTGAAATACGTTCCCTGACGAGCAAGCGACCCTGGAGGGTGCGCCAAGACCCGCCTGTGCGGTTTAACCGCATCAAAGACGGCCAAATAAGGCGGCGAGCGGTACCCATCCGTCCAGAAACAGCGGACAAGCTGTTTTGCCATGACCTCGTCAGTACATAATGAGACTCCCGCCTGCGGGCGGCTCGGAGCGATCCTCGGAGGGGTGAAATTCCCGTGACGCGCACAGCGCGGTTTCAGTCTGCCGCCCACGCCTGGGGAAGTGGTGTCGAATACAGGCGAACGGAGGACAGGAAAACAACGTCCTTCGATCAAGATCTTGATAACAGAAGCCGCGGGAGCCGTCCGGCCCAAACAGAACGGACGGCTCCCGTTTTTGTGTTATCAAGCATAAAACTGTATGAAGGAGCGCTACACCATGTCCAAAACCGAACTCACCGATAACCTCACCTTTGTATCCGCCCTGCAAATGCTGGGGCAGCTCGTCCGGCAGGGGCTCCTCACCGCCGATGAGGGGGAGCGCACCAAGGCGGAGCTGGAGCGGAAGCTCCGGCCCACCGTGGTTCTGTCCTGAACTTCATGCCGTAAAGTACACAATTTTTGTCCCTGCTTCTCGTTGGTATTCCCAAATAGCTTTATTATAGGTGCTGTGGTATCGTTGTTGCTGGAAAGGAGGAAGCCACATGGCAAATCAAGTGAAAGTTACAGTGATAGATCCCATTGCCCAGGAGAAAACCAAGCTCCGCGTGGCCGCCTACGCCCGGGTCAGCAGCGACTCCGCAGACCAGCTCAACTCCTATCTGGCCCAGGTGGACTACTATACCCGCCACATCGCGGAAAACCCGGACTGGGAGCTGGCCGATGTCTACGCCGACGAGGGCATTTCCGGGCTGGACACCCGGAAGCGGGACGAGTTCAATCGGATGCTGGCGGACTGCCGCGCCGGGAAAATCGACCGCATCCTGGTCAAGTCCATGTCCCGGTTCGCCCGCAATACCAGGGACAGCCTGCACTTCATGCGGGAGCTGATGCGGCTGGGTGTCACCATCAAATTTGAGAAGGAGAACATCGACACTGGCAGGCTCAGCTCCGAGCAGACCGCCGCCATCTACGCCGCCTTCGCCCAGATGGAGTCCACCGGCCACTCCAGCAATATGCGGCTCAGCGTTCGGATGCGAATGGAAAAGGGCATCTTCACCCCGTCCTCCATGCCCTACGGCTACCGGCTGAACGGGCTGGAGCCGGAGATCATCCCCGAGGAGGCCGAGGTCGTCCGGTACATCTTCTCCTCTGCCCTGCTCGGCCTGGGCCGCAAAAACATCGCCCGGGAGTTGAATGAGCTTGGTGTCGAACGGGGTCATGGCCGAATGGTATGGCACCATACTACCGTCCATTATATCCTCACCAACAGCTTCTACACCGGGGAGTCCATCTGGCAAAAATTCTGCACCACCGATACCCTTCCATTCCAGAAGATAAAAAACAAAGGGCAGCAACCGAAATATCACGTAGAGGATGACCACCCCGCTATTGTCAGCCGGGAGGATTTCCAGCGCGTGCAAGAGCTGATTGCCCAGCGCCGGGAGCAGTTTTATGAGGGTGCATCCCCCTCCCGATCCCCCTACATCGGCAAACTCTATTGCGGCAAATGTGGGTCGAGGCTTCGCCGAAAAACCTGTAACGGCAAAATCTACTGGGACTGTTACCGCCATAACGCGGGAAAGGAGCAATGTTCTTCCCGCCAAATCTCGGAAGAAATGCTCACTGCCGCCATCCTGCGGCTCCACAACAAGCTGATCCTCCACGGACAGGAGATTCTCCAGCCCCTGCTGGATCAGCTCCGGGAGGTTCGGAAGCGGGAGCTGCGCTCCAACTCCAAGCTCTCCGACATCGACAAGGAAATAGCAAACATCTCAGGGCAGAATTTGGTGCTCACCCGGCTGAAAAACAAGGAGTGCATCGATTCTGCCCTTGCCTTGTCCCAGGCGGACGAGCTGGGCCGCAAACTCCGCGACCTGCGCCGCCTGCGCCGGAAGGTGCTGGAGGCCGCCGATGGGGACGAGCAGATCCAGGACACCGAAGCCATGCTGGACTACCTGGACGGGGCTCCCTGGCTGGACGAGGTCACCCCCGACCTGTTTGAGAACCTGGTGGAACGGATCGCAGTGGTGTCGGCGGAGGAAGTGAGATTCCGGCTCCTCAACGGGCTGGAGCTGACAGAAAGGCTGGTGTGATCCATGGCGTGGCAGAGAAAGATCCCCTTCGGCTACATGATCGAGGGCGGACGGGTAAGACCCCACCCCCAGGAGTCAGACGCCGTGCGGTACATCTTCGGCCAGTATCTGGCCGGGGCCTCCCTCCTGACCATCGCGGAGCGCATGGCCGAGCGCGGCCCCCGCTACCACCAGCACACCGCCGAATGGAACAAGCACATGGTGAAGCGGATTCTGGAAAATACCAAATACATAGGTGTAGACGGCTACCCCCGGCTGGTGTCCGATGGGGACTTCGCCGCCGCCCAGGGCCAGCGGGCAGGGCGCAACACCTACGCCCCGCTCCCCGCCGAGATTCGGCCCATCCAGGCCAAGGCGGTGTGCGGCCTGTGCGGGGAAAAGCTGATCCGGGGCCACCGTACCCATGGACGGGTATACTGGCACTGCCAGAACCCGGATTGCAGGCAGGGCGCGTCCATCAGCGATGAGGTTCTGGCCGGGCTGGTGGATAGGCAGCTCCGGGAGCTGGCACAGGCGCCCCACCTGCTCACCGCACCCGAGCCCCAGCAAACCGTGCCCGACCTGGACGCCCTCCGGCTCCAGAATGAGCTGACCCTGGCCCTCAACCGGGGCGGCGAAAACCCCGATTACATCAAAGCCCTGATCCTATCTGCTGCGGCCCAGCGATACAGCCAACTCCCTGACCCCACCCTTGCCCACGATCTGGAGCGGCTCCAGGAACAACTGGAACAGGGCCCCGCCGATGCCGATACCCTGTCCGCCCTGCTGGGCGCGGCGGTGCGGGCTGTCCGGCTCAACCCGGACAAAACCGTGGAGTTGGAGTTGGTCAGCGGCGAAATCATCACAGAAGCAAAGGAGGAAAGCGCATGAACGCCGCGGTAAAAGCCCTGAAAAAGGTCACTGTCACCCCGGCGGATCCCAAATACACCCAGAAAGATATCCGCAAGCAGCACCTCCGGGTGGCCCCCTACTGTCGGGTATCCACCGGCAGCGAGGAGCAGCAGACCAGCTTCACCGCACAGAAGGAATATTACACCCAGCGTATTGCCGACACCGAGGGCTGGACGCTGGTACGGCTCTATGCCGACGAGGGGATCACCGGCACCTCCACCAAGAAGCGCACCCAGTTCAACAAGATGATTCGGGATGCGGAAAAGGGCAAGATCGACCTGGTGATTACCAAGTCCGTGTCCCGGTTCTGCCGCAACACCCTGGACGGGCTGGAGTACATCCGCAGGCTGAAAAAATGCGGCGTGGGGGTGTACTTCGAGAAGGAAAACACCAACACCCTGTATATGCCCAACGAGATGATCCTCACCTTCTTGATGAGCCAGGCCCAGGCGGAGAGCGAGTCCATGTCCACCAACATCCAGTGGGGCCACCGGGCCCGGTTCAAGCAGGGCATCGTCCACTACAATTTCAGCAACTTCCTGGGCTACCGCAAGGGCCCGGACGGGGAGCCGGAGATCGACCCGGACGAGGCCCCCACGGTGCGGCGCATCTTCGCCCGGTACCTGATGGGCCAGAGCGTGGCCCAGATCAGCCGGGAGCTCACGGCTGATGGCTGCAAAACTGCCCGGGGCGGCACCAAATGGAGCGACCACACGGTGCGGGCCATCCTGGAAAATGAGAAATATATGGGCGACGCCATCCTCCAGAAAACCTTCACCCTGGATTTGTTCAGCCGCCAGCAGGTGAAGAACGAGGGCCAGCTCCCCAAATACTACGTGGAGAACGCCCACGTGCCCATTATCGACCGGGCCACCTTCCGGAAGGTGCAGGAGGAGTTGGCGCGGCGATCCAGCCTGCGGAAAACCTCGTCAAAGGCCAAGACAGAACAGGGCAAGCACAGCGGCAAATATGTGCTGAGCGGCCTGGTGGTATGCTCCGAGTGCGGCAGCCCGTATCGCAGGATTACATATATGCCGGACGGTCAAAAGCGGTTCGTCTGGCGGTGCCTCAACCGAATCGAGCATGGCAAGCGGATTTGCAAGCACTCCACCACGGTGGACGAGCTGGAATTGCAGGCGGCGGTCACCGCTGCGCTGAACGAGATGTTCCGGCAGAGGGAGGCCAGGGAAACGCTGGCGGACTGCGTGGCCACCGCCCTGGCGGGGACAGGGGACAACACCTCCCTCCCCGCTGTGGAGGCCAAGCTAAGGGCGCTCCAGGAGGAGCAGATGAACCTGTTCCGGCTGGCGGCGAACGCCGGGCCAGAGAATACCGAGTACGATGACCGGATGATCCAGGTAAACGCCGCTATGATGGAGCTTACGGCCCGGAAAACCGAGTTGGAGCGGGAGGGCGGCGCCGACCCGGTGTACAACAGCCGGGTGCAGAGCATCACCGGCATTCTGGAGCAGACGGACAGCGCCATCACAGGCTTTGACGATGGTCTTGTGTTCCAGATGGTGAGCCGGGTGACGGTGCTGGACAGGGAGCGGGTGTCCGTCCGCTTCAAGGATGGCACTGAGCTCGAACAGGCCGTGGAACACATCGACAGGAGTGCCAGCGCATGAACGGCGCCTTCATATAGGCAGAAAGGGAGCCGGGGCGGATCATCGCCCCGGCTCTGAAGGATGGAGGATAGAATGAAAAAGAAATAGCATCTCTTGCAAGGATTAGGATAACGGGATTTCATTACAGAAATTCGAGCAAAGATGTTGCAAAAGTATTAAACTTCATTCCGCTTTCTCCGCCGCCAGCTCGTCCAGCGCCAGCTGGACGGCGCACTTTTTCGCGCTGGCCGATCCGAAATAGCGCACCGGGATATCGTTTTTCCGGGCGGCATCGATGACACGGTAGTAATATTTGTGGGACATGGCGTTGACCTGGAGCCACACCACGTCCGCCCCGCGGACAACGTTCAGATCCGCCAGCTCCTCCCGGTCATAGAACCGGGCCCCGGGCAGCATGGGCCTGATCGCCTTGCGCCAGCTGTCGTGACCGCCGTACACCACCACCCGCCGCTTCACCTGCCAAGGCAGCTCTACCAGCGGCCCGCTGTCTTCGGCGTCCGCGTCTTCCCCGGAGCGCAGGCGGTAGAGCGTTTCCCGGAGCTGGGCCAGCTCCCCGCGCTCCGCTTCGCCCCTTTGTTCCACCTCCCGGAGCTGCTCCCGCAGACGCCCCGCCGCCCGTTCCGCGTCGTGGAGCGCACCCCGCAGTTCCTTCACCTTCCGGGCCAGCATCTCGGCCCGTGCGTTGGGATCATCATCGGATGCAGCAGTGGGCGGCACCTCCTCCTGGGCTAGCGGTTCGTCCCCATCATCATCCTCAAAATTGGCCCAGTCCACTGGCTTCCAGCTATGCTCCCCGGCATCGGTGTAGTAAGCGAACATGGCCCCATAAGCCAGCTCACGGGCCCGCTGTTCCCCAATGCCGTGGTCAATGAACCAGCGGACAAGGTCTTCGGACAACTGCTGATCCCGAGGCGGTATCACCCCAGTGGCGATGTAGAATAACTGCGCCTCGGAGGCCAGCCAGTCCGGGGGTTCGTCCCCCTCCGATTCGTCTTCGGAAAACATATGGTACTCGTGCCGCAGACGATAGTCCGGCCCGCCCGGTTCGGACAGGTCTGCCCTGGCGTCAAAATCATCCTGTGTCCATGGCAGGTGCCGTTCGGCACAGATCATCACGATGGCGGTCAGGCAGTTCAAATTCGCCAGCGCGTCCTTCTCTCGCTCCAGCAGCAGGTAGGCAGCGCACAGGGCGTAGGGGTCGTCCGTGCCGTAGCCAGACAGCAGCTCCGCCGCCTTCCGGGAACCCAGCTCCGCCTGAACTTCCGCCACCGGGCGGCAGATCAGCTCCGGGCCCATGAGCAGGGCTATCGTCTCCGGACACTCGGAGGGCAGGCGGTCATTCATCTGTAAGAAGTCCCGGTCGGGTAGGGTTTCACCCCAGAAGGACGGCGGTTCCGGGGATGTAGGACGCAGCCGGTCATAGGCCTCCAAGGCCCGTTCCATGTAGTCCAGGAACGCTACCTTGAACCGTTGGCGAAGCCCTGCGGCGGCATCATCGTCCAGCAATTCCAGCAGGGCGCGGAACTCTTTGCGGTACGGCCCTTCCCGGCCACGCAGCAGCGTTAGGGTGCGGAGCAGGGCGTCACGGGAATGCTCCAAATCCTCCGAAAAAGGGATATCGTATTCCAGCAGCTCGTCCGGCTCCGGGGGCAGCAGGGACAGGTACTCCCCCTCACTGCCGCAGTGCATCTCCCAGTAGTCCAGCAACCACAGCGCCGCCCCCAGCAGAAAATCCGCGCTCAGCGCCACCCGCTCCGATACGGTTGCGGGGACTGCCGCTGCGGCGGATACTACCTTGATCACGGCTTCCCGGCCATACCGTCCGGCATACCATTCACAGAGGGCCGAGGCCACCGCCTCGGCGGCGCTTTGGTGGATCCGTGCGGCGGCGGGGCTCACCCAGCCTGAGCCAAGCTCTGTGCCGCTGCGGAACTGACGATAGATGGAGAACTCCTCAGCAAATGCGTCCTGCTCCGCCGCACTGAGGGACTGGGAGCGGATCGGTTCCCCTGCCAGCCTCCACATTTTGCGGGGTGTGGATTTTTTCTTTGCACACATGGCTGTCACCGCCCTTTTTCTCTAAACGCAGTATACCATGAGGCAGGGGCGATTGGCAAATATAATGTTGAAATTTGGAACGGGGTACTCGATGTGGATGTCACGATAATTGCTGCGTATTTGAACATGAGCAGCACCGGAGTGTCCTGAAGAATCTGGGATAGCAAATGATCCTGGCTGACACATAAGCAGGGCGGCAGATGAGATAATTGCTGTCTTCCGACAGATGTGAACTTTTTTGGATGATTGAACTGCATGATGGCTGAAACCCGTTGCGCCGCAACGGGTTTCAGAAATAGTAGTTTTGCCACATTGAGCCAAAAATCCTCCGATTTCCGCTGAAATCGGAGGATTTTTATTGATTTTGTTCACTTTTCCGTATGGGTCAAATATGGGTCAACCTGTTCTGACCCATATCTGACCCATTCTGGAAAAATTTCAGGGAGTGCCGATTTTTCTCTCGGCACCCCCTGTTTCCGTTTTCTGGGCGGTTAGACAGCCTGGGCGATGAAACTGCCCATGCGATCTGCCGCCTCTTTCTGCATCTCCCCGGTGACGTGGGCGTAGGTGTCCAACGTGAATCCCGCGCTGTAGTGGCCCAGGATGCTGGATACCGTTTTGACGTCCACCCCCTGCTGAATCGCTAAGGTGGCAAAGGTATGACGCAAGCCATGGAAGGGGAAGTTTTCGGTGATTCCGGCCTTCCTCAACAAGGTCTTGTGTAGTCGCCCAATGCAGTCCGGGCCGTACATCTTCCCCGTCACCGGCGAGGGGAACATATAGGGATTGGACGGGTGCTTTTCATGCTCCTGCACCAGCAGATCCACCGTCTCTTTCGGCAGACAGATCGTCCGCACCGAATTGGCGGTCTTGGGCTGAGTCACCCGCACCTCGCCCTTCAAGCGTCCCGCCGATTTCGACACCGTCAGGGTGCGGGTCTCCACATCGAGGTCAGTCCAGAGGAGGGCTGTCAGTTCTCCCCTCCTCAGCCCCGTGGTCAGCTCCAGGTAGAACATGGGCAGGACGCCGTGCTCCTCCGCCGCACTGAGGTAGGCCCCGATCTGCTCCGCCGGGAGGATCTTCATCTCCTTTTTCTCCTTCGGCGGCAGGCGGCAGCCGATGGCCGGGTTGAAGGGGATCAGGCACTCCCGCACCGCCTGATCCAAGGCGGTGCGGAGCATGGCGTGGAGACCCCGCACCGTCCGGGCACTTAGGCTTCGATCCTCCATGCCCTCATATTTTTCCACCCTGCCGTTTTTTTTCGTCTTGTTGTAGAATTTTTGAAGATCCAGCGTGGTAAGCTTTTCCAGCTTGATTTTGCCGATATTGGGCGCGATGTGGTGCTCAATATAGCTGCGGTAGTATTCCGCTGTGCTGTCTTTGACGGCAGGCTTGCAGTAGTTCTCGTGCCAGAGCCAGCACCATTCCTCTACCGTGTATTGCCCTGCCTTGGTCACATCGATTTTCCCGCTTTTCTCAATGGCCTGGGCCAGCTTCTCCTTGCACTCTTTTTGCGTTTTTGCCAGAACATTTTTGTAAATGGCCTTGCCCGTCACCGGGTCGCGGCCCGCCGTATACCGTCCCTCCCAGCGGCCATCGGAGCGCTTGCGCAGGCTGCCCTCACCATTTGCTCTTTTCTTAGCCGTGGTCATTCGCCTCCGTTTCTAATGTCACCATCGTTGTCATCCATACACTCGGCCATCATCCTGACGCCCAGCCGGAAACCCAGGATAAAGTTTTCCAGCGCCGTGATGCTGTCGATTTCCTGCTGTGATTCAATCAGTTTTGCCAGAACCGTCTGCCCTGCTTTGCTGAGCTGCTCCATAAGCTGGTTTTCGAAGCGGGCCACACGGTCTGTGGCCCGCCGCAGTTCTGAATTAGGGTTCATAACCTGTTCATTGGGTGTGATGTTGCCATAGTAGAAATCTTCCAAAGTTTTCCGCATTTTCTCCGCCTCCTTTTGCAAGGACACAACATACCACAGGCCGGCGGGAATATCTATGGAAAAGGCCGAGAGTTATCAGTTTGTTATCAATTGACCTGGCTGTCGATCCATCGGATGAATTTCTCTTTCGGCACCACGATCCTGTTCCCGATTCTCAGTGCAGGAAAGTCATCGCTCCGCGCCAATTCGTAGGCCCCGGCACGGCTGATGCCCAGCACCACCGCCACCTCCGGAACGGAAAGCATTAGGGGCAGCTGGTCGTATGAGGTGTACTGTGTTTTCTTCATAATTGTCCTTTCTCCCTTCCGCACGGAAGGGTTCCTATTTGGTTGGATGCGTCTTGTTGATATAGTTCCTCTCAAAATTTTGGGGTGGGATACTCAAAATTCTAATACATTGTCATGTCCTCGTCCGGGTGGTCGTCTGGCTTGTGGCCCATGGCGATCTTCTTCTCCCGGATCTTTTGCAGCAGCTTACGGTCTGTCCGCATACCTACCGGGCTGTGCTTGGGGAGGGAGTTGTCCTGAAAAACCTGGGCCATGCTGTGGAGCAGGCGGATCACGGCCAGCGCCGCCACGGAGGCTTTGGAATCCTCCATCCGCTCCAACAGAAGGCCGGCGTACTCATTTCCCTGCGCTGCCGCCCGAGACAGCCAGTATTCGGCCCGCTCCACATCGCGGGGAACCTTCTGGCCTGTCAGGTACAGCTTGCCCAGCAGATACTGCGCACCGGGGTGGCCCGTCCCAGCACAGGCAGACAGGTGTTTCAACCCGCGCTCCGCATCTTTGGCCACGTTCTCCCCGCCGAGGTATTCCTTTGCCAGACGATAGCCCGCACAGAGTGAACCATTCTGCCACGCCAGTTCCAGCCACTCCATCCCCGCCCGAGGATCACGCACGTCCAAGTCATCAGAGAGCAGCAATTCACCCAACGCACACTGGGCCGGGCTCATCCCCGTCTGCGCCGCTTTCTCGAACGCTTTCGCCGCCAGCGCGCTGTCCGGGATAAGCACACCGCCATCCCGGTACAGCATTCCCAGCACATACCACGCCTGGGGCACACCGCGCTCCGCCAGCATCTGCATCTCCGATACCGCCCAATCCTTGTTCTCGATAGGCTCATTTGGGTCGTCCAGGATTTGCTTCATCTGCCGGTACCAGTGGCTGCGGGAATGGTCACAGCCGTCATCCTCATTCGGCTGTTGCTCCCCCTCGAAGGTCAGCACAGACAGACGGAGGTTTTCCGCTTCCGCCACGACGGCGTTCTTGATCTGCCGGAACTCTTTCCGCTGGGACAGCTTTTTCCTCTCGGGCGGCGCGTCGGAATAGTAACCCTCCACCTCACCCTGCAATGTCTGCCACTGTTCGTAGCACTTAGCCACTGCGGGCAGGCGCTCCATCTCGTCTACGATCTCATCCACCAGCCGCTTCACCGGCTTGGGCAGGTAGCCGTACTTCTTTTTACCCTTCACACCATCCAGTACCTGGGCCAACTCCCATATCAACTTCTCCGCTTCCGGATGGTCGCAGATGCCCTGGCGCATCTCCTTCACCAGTTCCAGCATGGACGCCCGCGCCTGACGCACCAACTCGTCACGGGAGACGGTTTTCTGCTCGTACAGATGGAGCATCTCCTGCTGGAAAATTTGATTCGTCAGCGTGGATTTGATTTTGCGAATGCCGTCCCGGTCCAGCCAGCCCTCCCCAGACTGACTGGACCAGGCCATCATGTGAACATGGGGATGATCGCCCTCATCATGGAACGCCGCGTACCAGCGGAAATGGTCGGCGGGTATGCTCATGGCGCTGGCGATCTCGTTGCGCTCGGCACGGAGCAGGTCGCGCCACGCCGATGCCCTGTCGTAGCCCAACCGCGCCGCGTCCTCCCGCTTCAGCGAGATGATGTGCGTCCACACGTTGCCAGTGTAGCTGTCCAACTCCGCCGCCGCCCTTTGCAGATCCACGCTGTCGTCGTCACCAAACAGGCCGTGGCTGCCCAGCCGCTCCACCCGCGTACGTGTCGCGATATACTTCAGGTACACATCGGAGCGGTTAGCCTGCTCCCAGTTACATTCCAGCGCCGTGGTGATGAATGTGGAAGCGTGGGCTTTGGTGTGCAACGCCTCCCAGTCTACATACTCCAACAGCTCTTTGCTGTCCGGGAAGTCCCGCACCAGCGCGCGGATCAACTGCTCCTGCCGCTTTGTGGCGGGACGGCCATCCGGCACAAGCTCCACTCCGTCCCGTGTGCCGATGTAGCGCAGGTAGCCGGACACGGAACCCCCGCCCTTGCCGCCGCACTTGAGGTACGGACTTTTCAAAATCAGCTTGGGCATCAGTCATCCTCAGCATGACGTGCGACCTGCTCAAAGCGCAGCTGGCCGTTGGTGCGCTTCACGCTGTCGATGCTCTCCGCCCGTTTGCGGCGCAGGTACGCCTCGTCCAGTTCGAGACTGTCGGCGAGGATGCGCTCGCACATTTCCAGCTCCACCGCCTGCTTGTACAGCAGCGACGCCATACGGTTCTCCATGGTGCCCAGCCGTCCGTTGATGCAGGAGCGGATGGCCGGCGGGAGAAAGGTCCCCGCGTCCTGGACGTCGAGATAGCCCAGGTAGAAATCCAGCGCGTGCTCGATGAACGCAGTCATGCTCCTGCTGCCGTCCTCGTGACAGCGCCGCTCCAGCTCGGCCTTCTTCTCCGGCGTGAGATAGACCGCCAACTTGTCTTTTTTACTCATTTTCTACTCCTTTCCGGGGCTTGCCCCCTGCTCAAAGCCTGTTACTTCGCACCTTTTTGGGGTTCTTGACCCCAACGGCACATTTTCTTTCTGTTTTTGACCCTAATTCGGGCTCCGGGAAAACGCCCGCACTGCGGGCGTTTGTGGCTCGGCGGGTGTCACTTGTGACGCCCGCTGTTTATCCTGCTTTTTCCTTCGTCCCGTCTTCAGGGCTCTCCTCGTGGTAGGTCAGCTTGTCCTGCGGCCCCGGCAGGGGCGGCAGATCCAGCAGATAATAGGTGTTGTTGCACTGCCGCCTCCGGCCCTTTCGGTCAGTGGCATAGGTGGGCACCCTGCGGATAAAACCCCGCCGCTCCAGCTCGTCCACCGCTTTGCGGGCTGTGGTGCTGGAACAGCCGCAGGCGGCGGCGATGGTCTGCATACTGGGCCAGCAGTAGTCCTTGCTCCCCGCGCGGGAGCGCAGGTAGCCATATACCGCCAGCTCCCGACAGCCCAAGCCGTAGCTGTAGATGGCGTTGCTGGTTTTGAAATAGCGCTCTCCTAAAATTGACATGGTGGTTCCCCTTTCATCGTCCGTGGGTTGATAACCTGACGCGGAACATTTGGCCCGCCTCCTTCCTCCGCGCAAAATAAAATATTGCTCCCACAGAAATTTGTGGGGGCAATATTCATATTGCGTTTTCACTTGTGTGTGGTAAAATATTACTGTCGGGAGGTGACGGAATGTCTCAGGCCAGATACCAGATCTTTCAGCTGTCCGCCCGTGCGGTGATGAGTTACGCCGTGGAGACGGCAGATGGCTACTCCTTCGATCTCAGCGCGTTGGCGACGGAGAAATGCAAAAGCAGAACGGCCACCCACGAGCAGGACAGCAATGCCCTGTTCTTCCAGACCATGTGCGTCCTGTGTGGTGACAGTTACGCCGAATCCAGCGATGGGAAGCTCATCCCCGACCTGTCCGACGCCATCTTCTACATGGACTTCGACCGTGTCTTTGACCGCAGCGCCGCCAGCAAAAAACAGCGGGTATGCCAGGAGAAAGCCCGGGCCATGTTCCGTCCCGAGGGCGTGGGACTGGACTTCGGTTCCGGCCCCCGCCGTTATGTGGCTTTCGAGCGCTCCGGCAGCATGAGCCGTCAGGCGCGGCTGTCCTTCATCCGCGCAGACCTCCATGACGCGGTGCGCCGCCGCATCATGCTGGGCATGGACATTGACCAATGCCAGCTCTCCAAGCTGTACGCCTATAACGGCCTGATGCTGTCCAGCGGCGCGCGCATCGACGGCGTGGACATTGACCGTCCCCACCGGGTCATTGTCGTGGAGAACCGCCCCCGCACCGAGCACTTGGTTCCCGTCATCACTGTGGAGGACGACGGCTCCCAGGACACCACGCGGAAATATCACCGGGTGGAGAAAAAGGTGGACGTGTCCATCATCTGCTTCGATGGCGAGGGGCTGATCTCGCCCCGGTTTGCCGCGCAGATCGACAGGGTGCTGTGCGGCAGGCACATCCACACCTCTTTCCAAATTCGCCTGCCCTACGTCAAGGGGATGCTCCACCAGGTGGATTTTCACAGCTTCCTGACCGGCTGCGGCACCCGCACCATCACCGATCTGTGGGGCGTGGAGCACCGGGTCAAAGACGTGGACATCACCCTCACCCGCTCCATGTGCAAGGGCCTGGGCTGGATGGCGGAGTGCGGCATGGGCTGGCCGGACTACTGGGACGCTTTCCGGCGCTACCGCCACGCTCTGTACATCACCAACGTGAGCAAGGAGAAGCCGGAGCAGTTCACTGAGCTCAACTACCAGTTCCTCACCACCGTGTCTGTTCGCGCGGACGAATTTCGCCCCGCCGACTTGCCGGACGGCTGGGACCACAGCCCGGAGGAGGACAAGCGCCACTGGCTCACCAAGCAAACCGAGCTGGCCTACTACAACTTCCGGGCCAACGGGCAGTTTCGGCGGAACTACTTTCTGCGGGCACTGGAGGGACACCACTTCTGGGAGCGGAAAAAGAGCCGGGAATACTATCTCGCCGCCGTCCTGAAAAAGAACCCACGGTTTATCGCTGAGCCGGTGTACACCCAGGCGCTGGACAACTTAGCGGAGCGCATCGTGAAAAACTACGCCGTGGGACGGCTCATCGTGGCCGGGGACAACCGCTACCTGTCCGGCGACCTGCTGGATTTCCTGGTCATGCTGCTGGATTTCAAACAGGTGCGCACCAAGCGGGAGCGGGCATTTTTTGCGTCGGCGCTTACAGACGCCCGTCATTTCCCCCGCGGCGCGGTCTACGCCCCCGGCGCGGTCTATCCCCGGCAGGAGGTATGCACCCTCCTGCGCAATCCGCATATCGCTCGCAACGAGGAGATCCAGCTTTCTTTCTTCGACGACAAGGACAATACCGCCATCTGTGTGTCGATCCAGCCAAGGAATTTCTCCTTCGGCACCACGATCCTGCTACCGATTTTCAGTGCGGGGAATCCATTGCTCCGCACCAGCTCATACGCCCCGGCGCGGCTGATACCCAGCACCGCCGCCACCTCCGGCACCGAGAGCATCAGCGGCAGCTCATCATAAGATGTGTATTTTACTTTCTTCATTTTGCTCCTTTCCCCCTTCCCGCGGAGGGGCTCCTATCTTGTTGGATGTGTTTTATTGATATAGTTCCTCCCAAAATTTAAGGGTGGGATATTCAAAATTCTAATACATGACCATACCCTCATCCAGGTGGTCATCCGGCTTGTGCCCCATGGCGATTTTCTTCTCTTGGATTCTGCGCCGCAGCTTGCGGTCAATGTGCTGGCCCCGGGTACTGTCTATCGTTTGGGCGTTATCCCGGAAAATCTGCCCGATGGAATGGAGCAGGCTGTTCACCGCCAAGATAGCGGAGGGCAGGGATGGGCTGTCCTG
>OFFX01001715.1_pt1 | contig 15100 bp, 9 predicted proteins | sample 1521511 | NCBI WGS metagenome assembly OFFX01 (sample SAMEA3504125, study PRJEB24116) | mouse gut metagenome | biome: mouse gut; feature: mouse-associated habitat; material: faeces | place: Denmark | collected 2011
TCCTGCTGCAACTACCATGATTAAGCATCCGCCGATTGTAAAGATAGTTGTACCGATACCACCGGTTGACGGAAGGTTCGTCAGTTTGGTATTCGGAATTGCCTCCTTCATCATGCTGACGCCTGCGCCCTCTTTGTTTTCAACTACTTCGGTCATACTTGTAGATGTTGTAGACGTCTTTTTTACATATGCTTTTACAACGCCTTCTTCTTCCCCTGTAAATTCGTCCATTGCATAAAACTGATTGCCTTTTAACCAACCTACCTGTACTCCGTCAAGGCTTTCATTCTGCTCACTGGTATATTCACAATTTGTTACCGTTCCTGTTACTACAGTTGTAGCCATTGCCCAGCTTGCTGTAATTTTATATTCCGTTGTATTTAATGTATATCCATCCGGTGCAACAAGTTCCTTTACGGTATACGTACCCGCTTTTACATTGGTAGACTCGGCATAACCCTTCTCGTTGGTTGTAACGACATCTACCAGATTGCCGGCTTCGTCATAAATTCCGAACACAGCGCCTGCCAGAGGCTTAGGATCTGTCTGGGCATCATCTGTTTTCATAAATGCCAGTCTGTAAGTATAAACGGTTTCCTTATCCTCTTCTTTTGAAATTGTTTCATCTTTCTGCGGATCCGGTTTTTCATTCGGATCATCGTAACTGCTGCCCTTGTTCGGCTGATTTGCATAAAACAGTTCCGCCGTATTGGTGTTCGGATTGATACCGATTGTTGCATTTTCATTTACGATTGCGCTGTATGTTACTACCGGCGTATAAATAGAACCCGTCGTTGCGTCTGAAATCAAATTATCATACTGGAATGCAAGGTTAAAGCCGTTTTCTGTTTTAACTGATTTTGCAATCACTTTTCCATCCATTACAAATTCAGTAACATCACCAGACACGCGTTTGGTCACTTCTTTTCCGGAAATCGCAATTTCCAGCGTTTCATAGTCAAACGTTAAACCTTTATCCATATTATCAGAAATAAAGAATGTCTTATTTACCGCGTCTGTCGGATAAGACGGTACTGTCGGCGTAACCTTGAAATCAATTTTATCGCCGATGGAAGCCGTCGCTTTACTTGTATCCTCCGGCATCGTCGTATCCTCTGTCGTACCGCCCGTGATTTCTTTGTCAATTCCCGGCTTTGTACTCTTAGCTACTGCAGTCGCTCCCCATAAATAGTGATCGCCTGTGCTAACCGCTCCGCCTACCAATTGGCTGGCTGCATTATTCTCGCCGCCTTCCGGCGCATAAGCTGCCGTTAAAAGAATCGGATTATAAATCGTGCCGTCTGCCGCTTTACTGATAATTGCAATGTAAACGCCGGCCGCTACATCTTTTGTATAAGTGCCATTAACAACCGTTCCGTCTGTGATTGTTTCATACGCTGCAATATGGCCCTCTGCCCCAGCCTCCGATAAAAGGCCGTTTGCAATCTGGTTGATCGTTTGGCTTGTCGGCTGGTTTGCAAGCGACGCCAAATCAACGCCTTCAACTGCCGTATAACCGGTCAGTCCCATATCGTTTGTCGCATAATCTGCCTTTACAATTTTATACAATGTAACTGCTGCGCCTTCTCCTACGCCGTTTATCGTAACGTTTACCGTATCCTGCGGGCGTGGAATCAAATCTTCATTTTGCGGAGCCGCGAATACCGTCGCCGACATTCCCAGCATCATAGCAAGTGTCAATAACACTGCAAACAATTTTTTCATTTTTTTCATCTTTGTTCTCCTTTTCATTTAAATTTTGATTTTTAGGTTTCCTGTGCAAATCACATGGTTCCGTGCGGTGCGAGGACCGCCAAAAGCCGTTTCATCTTCTAACTTTCCAGCACCTCCCTGCACTTATTTTTATATAAGATCAGCGCTCCCGCCATCATCAGCAGCATGCCGCCAATCGAATACCAATAGATACCGCTGCCTCCTGTACTGGGCAGTTCGTACAGTTTACTGTTCCGGATTTTCAGCTGCATTTCATTGCCTTCCCCTGAAATAATGTCCGCCATGCCGCCGCTGTCCTGGTTTAAAGTTATCCCGCCTTTTTTGTCCATCGTAAATCTTACAGGTTCTTTCAGTAAGGAATAACCGTTGGGAGATTTTATTTCCGTAATGCTGTAATCACCCGGTATCAAATCATAAATCTCTAACCTGCCGTTTGAAGCTACGGATAAATCCGTCTGTGTTTCAACGCTGTTCCCGGCAGGAACCAATATCCACTTCTCTGCGTTTGCATGCGTTTGCTGGTACAGATAAATACCGTTCCCATTGGCGCCTATGCAGTACGTATTAGACGTATCTGATTTAGGGACAAGATACGATGAACCGTCCTGGTTATTTCCGTACAGAATCCATTTCTTATTCTCGCCTATGCCGCCTGACCAAAAATGGATTTTGGCATTATTTTCCAGCCTTCCGCCGTCTAAATCCAAATGCATACCGCATTCTGCTTTATAAAAGCCTACCGAACCGTCGTCCAGGCTCTGAACGTCAAAAAGCTGCGTTCCATCTTTGCTTCTTTTTTGTAATACGGGCAAAGCCCCATTTCCACTTCCATCAATGCCAAGCACAAACCTGGGATCCTGCGCCAAAGCGATATAATACTTATCCGCTAAAGAAGGCGTTTCCTCTTCCGCCTGCTGGAATGCCGTATAATATCCCTCTTTCTTATCGTCCGATACAAAGGAAACCAGCTTTCCTTTGGCGTCTTTTATGGTAAATACGGCGCCTGCTAAGTTCCTGCTTCCCAGATCGTCTGTTTTACAAATCTTAAGTACCGTATCAGGATAAAATCCGCTGTCGTGGAACTTTGATTCGTACACCGCAACCTTCATTTCCTCTGCTGACGGCATTTCAATCGCAAAGATAACTGTCCGATCCAATGTAGCGCCGTCCTCTTTCATAAACGGAATGCCGTCTGAATCGCGGGTATCATCTTGTATGCAATCCGGTTCCGTTGCGTGCAGTTCTGAAATACTGCATCCTGTTCCATCCGTAAACCGTACAGCAAACGTCCCTGCCGGCAAATCCGTAAACCGATATCTGCCCTGTATTTCCGACATATTCTCCGGTTCCTTTTCGTCTTCCGGTTTTACATCCGTATCATACCATGTGATATCCGTACTGCCTGCCGCCCGCACGCTAACCTGCTGCCCGGTCTCAATCGCAATCGGATCTTCCGTACCGGGATAGCAAACGGGTTCGTAGGACTTTTCTCTCTCCGGATCGTTTCCTTCTGTCAGTTTCAGCAATTCTACCTTAATTCCCGAAAGCCGGTCTTCTATCTCTTCGTCCTGAATACCGTTACGATCATAATCCATCCATGTCAGCCCTTCTAACATACGCCTTACGGTTGGGTTTTCTACAATCGTTGTTGTGGTATCGCAGGAAAGACGGTTTACAAAATAATTTGTGTTCTCTTTTCCCTGTTCGGACGCTCCCGGATCCAGTTCTATCTTTAAATTCACATAAATACTCTGGCCAGCCTGCAGTTCACCGGCAACAGCCCATGCCACCGGATGATCGGCTCCTTCCGTCAATTCCGGAAGCGCTATTGTACCGTCGCTTGCAATGGAAGCCTCCGTCCATCCCTCGCCTTCAAATATCTCTGTTTCATTCTTTCCGGTCTCTTCTCTGATGTCTTTAATTACCTGGTTTTCATATTTCTTATCCGCAGTATAATAAATTTTTATGCTGCCCGGCTGATACTGGCTTTTGCCGGTATCAATTCTCCACTCCGCAAAACGATACGTCCCGGTAAATTTACTTCCTGCTATCTCGTTTGCAGGCATGGTATCCATAATCGCAAACTGCTTCGCCTGAGCCGCATTGTTGTTGAAATATACGACGTAATCAATCTCGCCGTCCTCGTCTACAACCTTTTGTTTCGTATATTTACCAAATGAACTGGCGTTTCCCCGGACTACCGAAATCCCTTCTTCGGCGTAATTGCCGTTTGCTATACTCGGTTTACGCCTGTCATATGCCGATGTAATATATACTTTATTGGTCAGCCCCGTCGTAGCATTTGGCGGGACCTCCTGCTCCGGATCGCTTTTGGAGCCAATATCCGCCGAATAATAGATTGCCGGCATTTCTTCTCCGATTTCCACATCCGGTATATCCCACGTCAGGGTCTGCGTGCCATCCTCATTTTCTTTGACGGCCGGTTCTGTCAGGACGCCGCCTGTAATCTCGCCCTTCGTTCCTCCGTCGTCCGACGTCTGATGGTATTCGCCTCCAAAATATGCGCTGCCCGGCTTATAAGATAAATATTTTGGCAGGGTATCTACAATCGTAACTTTGTCTTTCAGAGAAAACGCCCCGGTTTTTGTGAATTTCGTTTCAGGCTGAAGTTTAAAATCCACAACTCTCTGATCCGTATCCAGGTTAAACGTTTTCTTTTCCTCGTTATTGTTATCTACCTGTAACAGATTTTTCGTAATCTTGGCCTTGTAACCAATAACAAGCAGCGTATCTCCCCAATGCTCCCAATCCGAATTGTGCGTTCCTTCTATATCTTCGCTTCCGTCTTCCCGATAGACTTCTTTCCGATAAAAAGTGGAACCCTCTATATTTGCGCTTTTATGCATATCCTCCGGAAAATCTTTCAGCGTCGTCGCGTCGTCTGACCAATCCGGAATATCGTCCAGACCCATGCCCGCTTTTTGGAACATCTCTTTTGTCCACAAACGGGAAGTAGACGCCAGCATAAATGCGTTCCCCGCCAATTCCGCGTCTTCCCTGACCTGTGCTTTGTGAAAAGCGCGGTAATAAGGATCTCCCCAGCTGACCGGCCCCGGCCCCTTAAAGCAGAACAGTATGCCGACGCATATATGATCCGATGGAATATCGCTTAAATTCTTGTAAAAAACCAAATCGTCTTCATATGTTCTCTGCAGCTCGTCATCGCTTGCCCAGTCGGATCCGTCCCGCTTTGTCGCATAATACGCAAAACAATGTTCCTGATCCGGCTCCGTCCTGCCGTCCAGTTCGGCTCCTCCCGTCAGGGAAGTTATGATTTCTTCCTCCTTTAGTTCTATGGCGCTTCCATAAAACTTGGTCAGATTGGTTCCCCAATAAAGCTGGTTTGCATGTTCCTGTTTTTCCGTATAGGAAAAACCTCCCATCAGGTGTATTTCCGACCCAACAGCCGCATAATCGCGGCCGTCCGTGTTATTTTCAACGCCTGCTCCAAGCCAGATATCCTCGCCGTCCGCATACCTGACCCTGTTTTGCATATAACCTCCAACGATCAACTCAAGCGTACGGTTAATCTCGTCGTCGTTCTGCCGCATTTGCTGATAACCGTCTACGCCTTCCTGCACGGTCTCGCCGTTTACCGTTGTGGCCTTCATGTTTTTCACTTCTGCCGTTGTAGTAAAAAATCCGGAACCGTACTCTTTTACAACATCAAAATTTGGCCCCTCGTTGCCGCTGCCTTCCCCTAATTTATTAAACGGCTGTACTACCCAAAAAGCTCCGGCTGAAAAGCAGCCGACTTCCGGCCCGTATATGTTATCTCCGCCGCTCAAATTCTGCGTCGGCATATGGTTCAAGTCAATTTCATAACCATCGACTATTATATGGACTACATTCCCTTCCTGTCCCGTCACGCTCCATGTACCGCTTTTGTTACAATTGGCCGGCAGCTCGCCTTCATAGCCCGGCGCAAACGCAGAACATGATGAAGCGTCGTACAAAATACGCCCGTCAGTAGCGTTCGCAGCCCCGGAAGGCGTCCACCAGTTTCCGCCGTAACTCCACAAAAGAGGCATATATTCCGAGGTTGTAGGTACCTCTTCTCCAACTTGATGCCCCTCCGTCGGAGCGTTAATGCCATATTTAGAGGATAATTCCAGATCAAACTCAATCGGCCCCGATGGCAGTTCGATTCCTTTTAAACCCTTTGACGCATTGTCATTGTACAGCTGGATGGTAATACCCATTTTCATAATGCGCCCGGTAACCTGCCCTTTATCTTTATTCACTGCCGCGTCATTTCCGGTAGAAAAATCAAATGTATCCCGATAAGAATGTTCTCCGTCTATTTTGATATTATATTTGGGCGCAGCCGTAACCGTAACCGGCTCTGCCGTAACCGTTTTCTTCTCATATGCGGGGTTTCCTTCCCCATCCGTCATTTGATGCTCCGGATTTGTACATTCCCCTTCCCATGTCCCATGCTCCATAGCGGCGCTGAACACAGGCGCAAACGATTTGCCTTTTTGCATAGATTTTACATTAACCGTCACATTATTGCCAAACGTACCCGGAATAACCGAGTCGTTACCTTCCGAAGGAAGCAGGTATTTATAACATGTCAGCACCTGGCACTCTACATCGTTTCCATCAATTGACCGTATTTCTTTGGTAAGCTTAGGCTCATAGCCCGCCGCCGTATCCATCCATCCCATTGCCGTCTGGTCAAAGACGGCTTCTTCTTCTGTCAACGGGAGCACAAACTCAAGTTTTACACGCGCCTCGCTGTAGGTTACCCTTTCACTCCATGGATCCATGCTGACCTGGAAGTTATAGTTGACCGAATCGAACGTCCTGACAATCCTGTTGTTCTCATTGGCATCGTTTCCCGGCCCGTCGGCTTCATCAAACGGCACGGAACCGTCTATCACATCTGTAACTGTTATCTCCTTCACATACGCGCCGTCGTCCGTAAGGGAAGCGCCGGCCTTAGCCGCATTTTTCTTTTTGGGTTTTTCCGGTTCTGCCGCCGGTTCCTCCGGGTTTTCTGCGCTTTGCCGGTACGCTTCTTCCAATTCCGACGTCTTTAGGTAACTTATAATATATTCTCCAGCGGCCTGGTACGCATTTTCCTTTACCTCGTTTGCGCTGTTCCCTTCAATTACGGTGATTTCGCCCGCTTCGCTGTTATAAGACGCCACAACCGCCATCTGGCCTGGGGTTTCTTCATTTTGCTTCTGCATAAATACAAGATCCCCTATTTGCGGCTCATAACCTGCAGGAGCGGTAAAAAACGCCGCGTTTTCTTCCCGGATTTTAATAAACTCCTCCTGCCATTTCGCCGTATCGGCTTCCTGCGGGAACCATCCGCTTGCCGCTATCCCGGCATAATGCAGGCAGAAATTGACAAATGCCGCATCCCAGCTGCAGTACATATCGCCTGAAAAGTGGCCGTACCGGGTATACCCCTTATGGCTGCCGTCTTCGGCAACGACATAATTATTTGCGCTTTCCCGATATCCAAGCTGCATCCGCGCCGCTTCCGCAAGATCTTCCGCCCAGTTTCCTTTCCATTCCACCGCCGCATATTGGTTTTCCCATGCGGCCGGATCTTCCACGTCTGCAGAAGCGTCCGTATAACAAATATCTGTATGCGTATGTTCCTGCTTTTCACAGGTGAGGTTTTCCTTATAACATTCGTCCTTATGCGTATGGCCTTCCGTTTCCTCTAAACCGCATACGTAACCTTCCGGTATAGTATAGCAGCCTTCCGTATGCGCATGACCTTCCGCTTCTTCCTGGCCGCAGGCAAATCCTTCCGGCGCTGCGTAGCAGTCCTGTGTGTGCGTATGCCCTTCCTCACCGTCCTGCGCTTCCGTCTCCTTCTGGCCGCAGGCCAGTTCCGCCTGCGGACTGCACTCTTCTGTGTGGGTATGCCCGGCGGCTTCTTCCTGGCCGCAGGCCAGTTCGGCTTGAGGCTGGCAGTTTTGCGTATGGGTGTGGCCTTCTCCTTCTTCCAATCCACAGGCCAGTTCGTTTGTATAGCAGTCCTTGCTATGCCCATGCTCCTGCAGGCCGCACTTGGGCGTGCCTGTCATTGCTACGCCGTACTGCGCCAGAACGCCCGCGACGCTGCTGATCACAATCACAGCCAGAAGTATAACTGCAACCGAAATCTTCCGGCCTTTCTTCCGGCGCCTGTTCAACTCATCCAAATATTCTCTCACAAGTTTCTGCATCTTCTCACCTTCCTAGCGGATAATTCCCACGCGGCGAAACGGCCACGCCCTGAATGCTACTCTGCCGACAATCTGCTCTTTTTCCACGCAGCCGATTGTTTTGTTCCGGCTGTCTATCGATATGGCCCGGTTGTCTCCCAGCACGAAAAACATCCCTTCCGGCACTTCAAACGGAAAATCCAATTCGCATTTCCCCAGACTCTTAGCCGCCAGATAAGGTTCTTCCAGCATTCTGCCGTTGACAAACACATTGCCGTCCCCGTCTATTTCTATCTGATCTCCCCCGCCGGCCACCGCCCGCTTTAGGAGTATTCTTCCTCCATAATAAAACCCCAGAATGTCTCCGACCTCTACATCCTTGGTCTGATGGATAAAAACTACTTCGCCGTCCAGCAAAGCCGGACTCATACTGTTTCCGTTAATCCGAATTAACAATAAAAGCCTGGTTGCAATCAGCGCCACAATTATGTTCCAGACTGTCTTCCGGAAGCTGTACCTAGCTTCTTCCCTGGCCAGTTCTTCCCGCAAAAGTTCTATGGGCGGGATTTTCAGTTCTTCGTTTTCGGGCTTTCCATTATCCATAGAAATCACCGGATACCGCTCGCCGCTTTTCCCTGTCCGCCTGGCTAAAACTCATTGGAACCACCTGCCCGGCGCCGGGCGCCCCCTGCCTCTTACGGACATTGTCCGTCCTTCCCGTTCCAAAAGGGTATTTTCTGATATTTGCCATATACTGCTCGGCTGCTTTTTGGACTTCCTCTATCAGCTCGCTGAGCCTATAGGCCGCTTCTGCGGCAGTACCCTCGCTTTCAAACGCGCTTTGGCCTGCTGTTTTTAGTTCTTCTATTTCAAGGGTAAGTTCCCTGATCTTTGCATCTTTCTGATTCAGCCGTTCATCTTTGATATCCAGCTTCTTTTTCAGGCGCCCGTAGCTTTCCATAACCGTTTTCATCTGCGCCCGCATTTCGTCCGTTTCCTGCTGCAGCCGTTCCGTTTCTTCGCACTGTATCAGAAGCATCTGCAAAAGCTCCCTGCGTTTTAATCTGCGTAATTCTTTATTTTCTGCCTGGCTCATGCTCCATCCTCCGTAATCTGACGTCTGCCGTTTCTTTATTCCTCTTATTCCGCGAGAATCTCGTCGAACAGCCGAATTAATTCTATACCGCTGCGAAATACCGCTTCCTGGCCTTCATTCTGCCAAATCAGCCTGCCCTGCCACGTGTAATGCTCCCGAAACAGAATCTGGATACGAAAAACCGCGATGCTGTCCGAATCGCCATATGCCGGAGAAATGAATGACGGCGGATTTTTAGGGCAGTCTTCCAAATCCATCAGACTGTCCAAAAGCAGCAGCATCTGGGACAGGCTGCAGAATTTTTCCCGGCTGCCAAGCCGCGGGTGCTGCAAAAAGCCGTCCATTATACCGTTGCAGTATGACAATACCGTAACGACCGCTTCCCGGCTTTGACAGGGAGTCATCTTCCCTGGAACCATCATATTAACACCGCCTTTTTTTCTTCTGCCGCTTTACTATAGCAAGCTGACGTTAGCTTTCTGTTATTTTTTTTAAAACATGGATCACAATTTCTACTCTTCCTTCGTCGGACACAGCGCAGACGTACGGAAGGAAAGCCTGGCGTTGGAATGCCGGTAAGTTTTATGAAATTTACAGTCCAGACGGTTTATGACAATCTGGGCGTCCTGCGCATCCGTCCCTGTCAGCATCAATATATAAGAACCTGCCGACAGCCTCGCCACCGGATCGCCGATCCGAAGCCCTTCCTGCAGGATACGTTCTAACCGCCTTACATCCGTAGTAGGCGCCTCCCCGCCGCCTAAGCTGACAATTACCAGAGTGGCTCTTGCCCCTGTCCTCGCAAGGTGTCTCCGTTCCAGCGCAACAATACTCTGAAACACCCCAAAACTGCAGAAAAAAGCCTGCTTTGCGGCGTTCCCTTCACACACCAGCTTAAAAATCTCCTGTTCATCCCCGCCGTTGTCTCCCCTGACGCCGGAAGCCAACGCGTGGATCTGCTCAATTCGTTCTGACGGCGGCATCCCAAATTCTTTTATCATCCGCTCTTTAAAAGATTCATACCGTTCTATCGCCTGCTCCGGCTGCCCCATCGCAATAAACGCCCGCATCTGGCAGGCGGTAAACTCTTCTATACAAAAATCAATTCTATATGCCTGGCTGCACACGCCGACAATCTCCATCCACTGTTCTTCCTCTTCGAGCAGCGGCAAAAGCGCCCTGCAGGCATCCAGATAAAGCGTTTTGTAATACTGCCGCAGCGGCCTGGCCCACTCGCTGTCATTTCCGGAAAGAAAATCTCCTTTGTAAAGAGAAACCGCCTGCCGAAGGCAGCGGATGCCCTCTCTTCCGGAATTTCTCCTCGCCGCAAGGCAGACCTGCTCAAACCGCTCGACGTCCAGATCTATCGTTAATTCCGGCTCCCACACATAACATCCCGCAAGCGTCTGTAAAAGTTCTCCATGCTCCGGAAACAATTCCTTTAGCAGATTCCGGATTTTATAGATCATATTGCGCAGCGCGTTCGCCGGATCGCTGCTCTCACGATCTGCCCAGAATGTGTCAATCAACTCCTCGGCAGAGATATTTCTCGCATGGTTTACAATCAGATACTGCAAAAACGAAAGTGTTTTCTTCCCAGCCTTCTTTGGCATTGCATGGGCGCCAGAAAACGCGCCCAGCATCTGAAAACAGATTTTCTTTTTTTCTTCCATATGCTTTTGCCGGCGAGATCCACCGTCAGCCCTCCTGCCGACATCCTCCTTTATATCACTGTCCGAAAGCTTTATCCTCCCCGTTAAGAGCGCCGTCTATCAGCCTGACCAGTTCCAACGCGCTTCTGAAACTCTCCTTTTTCTGCCCGTCTATCCAGGTAACCTCTCCCTGCCAGCTCGCATGCTGCCTGTGCTGTACGCGGACGATAAATGTCGCATCCTCTCCTCTGTGTTTTATCACATCTTCAAACGCTTCCATTACAACCAAGTCCTTTCGCTTATACTCCGGCAGCTTTGGCATCTTACGGCTTTTTCGCGCGGCGTCCGCCGCCTTGCGGTCGATAAAAAAACTCCTTGGGCGCACGGACGCAAACGGAAAGCAAATAGCGTCATAAAATGCATCCATCTGCAGAAAAGCCGCCGTCAGGGATGCAAAGCAAAGCGGCGTATCCGTATACTGATGGTAAATACGCCCTTCCTGCCGCTCCCCGTTATACGAGTCAATGCAAAGCGCTACAATATCCGGGCTATGCCAAATCCGCCGTTCCTCTTCTTTTTCTGCAAGTTTTATTCGGTCAGACATCCCGTTTTCCTCCATGCGGGCTTTCGCAGAGTGCGCCACTCTACGAAAATGCGGTAAAGCCCTTGTTTTTCCCGCCCGGATCTGCCGCTGACCATTTGCGTGACGGCAAAAAGCTTTTCATCAGGCCTGTTCTTCTACAGTAAATAAATCCGAAAGCCGCTGCATATTTTCCCGTTTTAATTGCATGGTAGGATGAACATAACGGTTCATTGTGATATTCACGCTGGCATGTCCTAAAATTTCGCTTAAGCACTTTACGTCAAACCCTTTTTCCACACAGCGCGTTGCAAACGTATGCCGGAGCGCATGGTAATTTGCGTCTTTGATCGTACAAAATTTTAAAAGCCGTTTGAAATGGTTCTGCATTGTGCGCGGCTCTATCCACCTGGAATCGCTGCATGTCAGAAAGTATCCCGAACCGGAAGGGCTGACGGATCCAAGAATCCGCACCAGTTCCTCGGGAAGCGGAATGGTACGGACTGAACACGGGCTTTTCGGGGCGGTCACAATTATCTTAGTCCGGGCGCCTTCCCCGCTGTTTTTTGCGCCTTCAACCTGAATACGCTGCATCGTCTTGTGGACATGCAGCGTTTTTTCCGCAAAAGAAATATCTTCCCATTTTAAAGCGCACAATTCCCCCACGCGGATACCTGTAAACAGACAGAGCAGTACGCCAATATTCGGCATACAGGGATCGGAACGGATTCGGCTGCAGAGAGCCGTTTGTTCGTCCAGGCTGAACACGCGCATTTCTTTTGCTTCCTGCCTGATTGGGACGGCGCGCGTATCGCAGGGAGCCGGAATCCCCCTGCCGGCGTAGAACCGGAATATACTGCGGATCAAAGATACCGTATCCGCTACGGTTTTTGCAGACAGCCCCTTTTTGTTTTTTCCGCCGCTGACAAGCAGTTCCCTGCAGCAGGAATCCAAAACGTCCTGCGTTAAATCCTCCATATGTAATTCGCCAAGCTTAGGGCAGATATAGCTGTTCCATAAATTTTGGTATTTCATATAGGTGGATTCCTTAATCAGAGGCTTTATATGGCAAAACCACTCCTGCGTCAGCATATTAAAATCAGCCTGCTCTTCTGCCTGTGCCCCATGTTCCTGTAAAACGCCGTTTTTCTGCACGGCGCTTTGGAGTTTTGCACGCACTTCTTTGTATGAGCGCGCGTATACATAGCCGTACACGGCTTTTCTCGCAGCTGTCCGTTCCCGGATATACCGCCCCTCCCAGCGGCCGTCCTTGCGTTTGTATATGTTTTCTCCTCTTTTTGGCATTGCAAAGTTCCTCCTTTGGTGAAATTTTTCATTTGTGTTGAATGCGGGCAATTTCAGGGTTTACTTAAAGATATATGTTTGGGTACGCTTTCCCGCTTCATACAGCCAATGGCTGCACGTTTGGCGGCTTATGGTCAGTCTGCAAAGCGACGGAAAGAGGGGGACGCGCCTAATACTACAGCGAACAATGTTGGCAAAGTTCCGTCAGCCAGAGGACAGGGGATGCGGTTTTGGCAGGCTTCACGATAAGTGGCTTTCGTTTCCTAAATCTTCCTAATGGGTGCAACCCTTTGCCACAACTTTTTTCGTCAGAGTTATACCGAAATGATTTATAAATATATTGTTCGCTGTAGTATTAAAGCGTGTTTGAAAAATAAATCTTGAGTGATACCAGATAAGGAAAAATTTTTGTTTTGGGAATAGTAAATGTATCTTGTAATCAAAATTTTCATTTGTTATAATGCCGGCAGGCAAAAAATAGTGATAAGTCCATGTGGACAAAGAAACGAACCCCCGAACTGTATTGCCGTACAGTCCGGGGGTTCGTTTCTTTTATACTGGAAAAGCGCCCAGTAGGTTATTTGTTGTCCTTATGACCGCTATCTTTCCCGTTTTCGGGCGTAGGCTGGACAGCACAAGTATTATAACATATCAACAGATAATCTTCTATTTCTTTCTTAAAAGACTTTATCGCTCCGATTATGACCGCAACAATCCGACATTTACTATTCATGTTGATGCTGACCTTGTGGCAATTTTCTCGTATAGCCGCGCAGACCGAATTTATACAGATTAAACTGCTAGAGTGTGTTTGAAAAATCATTCCCGTCATCTGTATCTCCCGCTAAGTGTGGAATACATCTGCCGAAAAGCATTTTTCAAACACGCTCTAACGTTCAATCTGATAGCGCAAATATCACGCTAAGCAGGGGATGCGGATAGCGGGAATGATTTTTCAAATTCGCTCCAGAAATTTTAACGATTCAATGGTATAAAACAGGTAGTTTCAGACTGTTTTTTTGACGGCGAATAAGGTAATAAGGTAGAAAATAGCATTTTTATCCGGACGGCATACTATAAATACATATAGGGTTTCAGTGAAATTCTCCTCAGAAAATCATATAAATGGTTTTTACAAGCGCAAAAAAGCGATTGAATAGCAGCCGTTCTATTGACATTCACGTTATAATTATGTAAAATAGCTATAATTATTTGATTGTTAAAACTTTCGTAGAGTGGCGCACTCTGCGCTGAAATGAACATTGTTGCAATAAAAGAACCAGGCTTTGGCGGCCTGGTTTTTTGTTTTTTGTGTACGCGGTATTTACAAATTATTTTGTTTTTTCATGCCTGTTCCAGATGGATTACCGCCCCGGCCGCACGTCATATGTATTCGCTTTTTCGTTCTCTCATAAGGCCAAAGTATCCTGCTGATTTTGATTTGACGGGTGCATTATTTTTCAAATGCATGTAAGATATAGTTTATACATACCAAAGATAAGGAGATTTTAAAATGAACGAACTACAGAACCAGATAAAAAACTATTTGGAATACTGCAAATGCCAGAAACGGTTAGACGCTAAAACGCTAAAGGCTTACCGGATTGACCTGGCGCAATTCCAGGCAAAAATCACAACCAGGCACGTTTCTGATATTACCTCCGGTATGTTGGAGGATTTCATTGCAGGGCTTCATCAGGAATTTAAACCCAAAACTGTGAAAAGAAAAATCGCTTCTGTAAAAGCGCTGTTCCACTATCTTGAATACAAAGAAGTTATTGAACGAAACCCGTTTTCCAAAATTCATGTCAGGTTCCGTGAACCTGCCATACTGCCTAAAACAATTCCCCTGCATACCGTCGAAATTTTCTTATCCGCTATATACCAGAAGCGCAAAGAAGCAAAAACTGACTGGCAAAAGAAAGCAGCCCTGAGGGACATTGCCGTCATAGAACTGCTCTTTGCCACCGGAATCCGAATTTCCGAACTGTGCGCTTTAAAAACAACGGATGTGAACCTGACTGACAGAAGTATTTTAATTTATGGAAAGGGTTCGAAAGAACGTAAAATTCAAATTGGCAATGATAAAGTAATTCAGATTCTGGAAGAATATAAAGCTGCTTTTCTAAAAGAAATACAATCCTGCGGCTATTTTTTTGTAAATCAGTCAGGCAAAGCATTTTCTGATCAGTCTATCCGCAGAATGATTAATAAACACACTTCTTCTGCCGCTATTGAACTGCACATTACTCCTCATATGTTCCGGCATACGTTCGCCACAAGCCTGCTTGAAGCAGACGTTGATATTCGGTATATCCAGGAAATGCTTGGACATAGTTCGATTCATATTACAGAGATATATACCCATGTTGCAATGCATAAACAGCGGGATATACTGGCGACGAAGCATCCGAGAAAGGATTTTCATATTTGATTTGGTAGCCACGGGCAATTTGCCCGTGGTTTTTTTGTGGTTTGTGGGGTTGGATGGATAATCTACTGTTATCTATCAGTTAGGTGAACTTGGAATGATGTAGAT
>OFFX01001721.1_pt1 | contig 15077 bp, 12 predicted proteins | sample 1521511 | NCBI WGS metagenome assembly OFFX01 (sample SAMEA3504125, study PRJEB24116) | mouse gut metagenome | biome: mouse gut; feature: mouse-associated habitat; material: faeces | place: Denmark | collected 2011
CCCTTGGAAAGGATGCAAGAGAAGGCGCACTGTCAGTTATCGGCGCCGTATCTCCTCCGGGCGGTGATACTTCCGAGCCTGTATCTCAGGCGACCCTTCGTATCGTTAAGGTATTCTGGGGACTGGATGCGGCATTGGCGTACAAGAGACATTTCCCGGCAATCAACTGGCTGACCAGTTACTCCCTGTATCTGGATAATATGCAGGGATGGTTCAATGGTTCGGTAGCTGAGGACTGGATGGAAGGCCGCCAGAAGATGATGAGCCTTCTGACAGAAGAAGCTGCGTTGGAAGAAATCGTGCAGATGGTTGGTATGGACGCATTGTCGCCTGGAGACCGTCTCAAGATGGAAGCGGCACGCTCTATCCGTGAGGACTTCCTGCATCAGAATTCCTTCCATGAGGTAGATACCTACACACCGCTTAGGAAGCAGTATTTGATGATGAAGCTGGTTCTTGCGTTCTACGAGCAGGCTACTGAGGCGCTTTCAAAGGGTGCATCCATGAAGGTTCTTCTTGGAATGGACGTAAGAGAGCGTATCGGCCGTTATAAATATACGACAGCAGAGAATATCGAGGCAGAATACGAGAAGATTATGAATGAATTAAGCGCAGAGGTTGCCGGTGCGTTTGGGAAGGAGGACTTCTAATTATGCCAAAAGAGTATAGAACCATACAGGAAGTTGCCGGACCGCTTATGATGGTAAAGGGCGTTGAAGGCGTCGCATTCGACGAACTTGGTGAGATTGAGCTTGCCAGCGGCGAGAAGCGTCGTTGTAAGGTATTGGAAGTAGACGGAGAGGACGTTGTTGTCCAGCTCTATGAGAATGCTGCCGGTATCAACTTGAGCAACAGTAAAGTACGTTTCCTTGGACGGAGCATGGAGCTTGGAGTTTCCGGCGATATGCTGGGACGTGTCTTCGATGGACTGGGACGTCCGATTGACGACGGTCCGGAGATTCTGCCTGAGGAAAGAAGAGATATCAACGGTCTGCCTATGAACCCGGCGGCTCGTGTATACCCTGAGGAGTTCATCCAGACAGGTGTTTCCGCTATTGACGGACTAAATACGTTGGTACGTGGGCAGAAGCTGCCTATTTTCTCCTGTTCCGGTCTGCCGCACTCACAGCTTGCGGCTCAGATCGCAAGACAGGCGAAGGTTCGCGGAACAGACGAGAACTTCGCGGTTGTATTTGCCGCTATGGGTATCACTTTTGAAGAGTCTAACTACTTTATTGAGTCTTTCAAGGAGACGGGAGCCATTGACAGAACCGTCCTGTTCATCAACCTGGCGAACGACCCGGCCGTAGAGCGTATATCTACTCCGCGTATGGCGCTGACCGCAGCAGAATACCTTGCATTCGAGAAGGATATGCACGTACTGGTTATCCTGACAGATATTACAAACTATGCGGACGCTCTTCGTGAGATTTCCGCCGCTAAGAAAGAGGTTCCCGGCCGCCGCGGATATCCTGGATATATGTACACAGACCTTGCAACTATGTATGAGAGAGCTGGACGTCAGAGAGGAAAGAATGGAAGTATCACCATGATCCCGATCCTTACCATGCCGGAAGACGATAAGACTCACCCGATTCCTGACCTTACCGGATACATCACAGAGGGACAGGTAATCTTAAGCCGTGAGCTGTACCGTAAAGGTCTTCAGCCACCGATCGACGTACTGCCTTCACTTTCACGTCTGAAAGATAAAGGTATCGGCGAGGGCAAGACAAGGGCAGACCATGCGAATACGATGAACCAGTTGTTTGCGGCTTACTCTCGTGGTAAGGATGCCAAAGAGCTTATGACCATCCTTGGCGAGGCAGCCCTTACCGAAATCGATCTGAAATATGCGGAATTTGCCGAGGCATTCGAGAAAGAGTATGTGTCTCAGGGATATACGAACGACAGGTCTATCGAGGAAACGCTGTCAATCGGCTGGAAATTATTGTCCATGCTGCCAAGGGCAGAGCTGAAACGTATCGACGACAAGTTCTTAGATGAGTATTATGGTAAGCAGTAAGCCATGCGCATATATACGGAAGCAACCATGCAAGCATGCTTGCTAATGGGGGCTTACGTATATATGCATAGGGCGCAAGCCCTCAGCGAGATGGAGCAAAGCGGAATCGAGCTGGCATGGCGGGAACAACCATCATGCATAGGGCGTAAGCCCGTAGCGAGAAGAAGCGAAGCGGAATCGAGCTGGCATGGCGGGAATTTTGATATAAGGGGGACCTATTAAATGGCATCTAAACAGATAACTCCTACCCGTATGGAGCTGACGAAGACCAAGAGGAAACTCGTCACAGCCCGAAGAGGACATAAACTCTTGAAGGATAAACGTGATGAGCTGATGCGTCAGTTCTTGGACTTGGTCAAGGAGAACATGGCGCTTCGCCAGAAAGTAGAAGCCGGAATCCTCTCTGCAAATAAGAACTTTGTCATTGCTAAGGCCGGAATGGACGAGGCGACACTGAACACAGCACTTATGACACCGAAGCAGGAAGTCAATCTTGAGGTGGGACAGAAGAACGTCATGAGCGTTAATATTCCTGTCTTCGAGACAAAGACAAGGACTGCGGATGCGAACGACATCTATTCTTATGGTTTCGCATTTACATCCAGTGATTTGGATGGTGCCGTAAAATCTCTGGCAGATATCCTGCCGGATATGCTGAAACTTGCGGAGACAGAGAAAGCGTGCCAGCTTATGGCGGCTGAGATCGAGAAGACCAGACGTCGTGTAAATGCGTTAGAGCATGTAACAATCCCGGAAGCTCAGGCAACGATCAAGTATATCACGATGAAGCTGGATGAGAACGAGAGAAGCTCACAGATTCGTCTGATGAAAGTAAAAGATATGATGCTGGAGGAAGCGCATCATTATAGTGAGAAAGAATAAGAAACAGAAGTGTTAGATAGAGGCAGATGAGCTATTCACCTACCTCTATCTGGCTAAATAACTGTATTTTATAAAATAAGGATTACCCCATTTCACGCTCTTCCGCCAGAGAGGCAAAAGCTTTTGCTCTGTCTCTGGTATAGAATCTATGTCTGAGCGTATTCACGATATCCTGTTTCTTACTGTTAGAAAGCGGTTTTTTATGGTAAATGGATTGGTACATTGCTTTTAAATCAGCCATAGAATATTCTGCCATAATATTCGCATCATCATTTTTGGAAAAAATTTCAGATATTCTTGTCTCATCAAATTCATTTACAGTTACGGATTCTGAATGTTTGCGCCTATTATGCTCCTTGGGAAGCTTACTTTTGTTTAGGCTTTTCAATGTGCCTAATAGTAGGGAGACATCCTCTACGGATTTATTTAAAAAAATGGTTTTCTCTTCTTCTGTATTCAGATTATTGATATTCGTAATTACTTCATTAAGGATGGTAATGTTTTCTTTTGTTAAATACATACGGAACCACTCCTTTCTGATGTATTGTATGTATTTAAATCTTTCTAAGTATTTCTTTAGCAAGATTTTTAAAATCATTTTTGCTGATTGATGCATTTCCGTTTTGAGTATCTCTGGCAATAGATATATAATTATTTACGATATAATCAAATATGCAAATGTCCCCATAACCGGCATCTTCCAGTGAAGATTTAAAATCTTCACGTGCAAATTCATAATTTACCTGTGCACGTATTAAATTATAAAAAATGCCTAATAGTTCTGGTTTATCTCCAAAATAATGTTTCGTCAGTAGGGCATCCTCGTTGCTGCAACAATATTTATCATAGATTTCATTAACTGTATTAATATAATGTATGACGCCATTGGCACTAAGTCCATCTAATATCGTAGGGATAATATAATAGTCTGACATCAAAAAGGCAGATCTGGTTATCAAATTATTGGCAGGTGGACAATCGATAAAAATATAGTCATATTCTATTTTAATAGTGTCAATAAATTCCTTTAGTATAGACAGATATTGGATATTGTCTTTCATTCTAATCGCTAATGCGTCTAATCCCATATTCTTACGATAAAAAAGACTTGAGGGTATGAAATCATACGAACCGCACGTTTTAATGATACTATTGTCGAACGCTAACATTATGTTAGGATATTTTTCTATTTTAGAAATATTTAGGTCAAATATATAATTTAATGTTTCATTTTCCCTGAGTTCACTCAATGTTCCGTAATTTCCCTTTTGTACTAAAATTTCACTCAATGAACTCTGGGGATCAATATCCAGAACCAAAACACTGTTTTTTCTGTCAGGTGTATTTTTATTATTTTCTTGTGAAAAGATTTCAGCAAAATTTAATACACTTGTTGTTTTACCAACACCACCCTTATAATTCCCGACAAATATTATCTTAGTATCTGTTTTTCTGCTCATTAATATACCTCATTCACCTTTAATGTAGTATATCAACCTTACATTTTCTGCCTGAATATATACTAACACGGTTAAGTATTGTTTTCAAGGTTTAAGTTTGGGGTAAAAATGCTTTCCAGAAACGCTCTGGGATGTGAGAATAGCACATATCTCCATTCTGCGCATATGATAGGGTATAATTTATCTTAGGAGTGGAGATTCCATGGACAATCGATTACCTTTTTATATGACCCATCCAATGCCGTTACTGTATGACGATGAAAAGATGATGAGACGGGACTTGGACTATATGAAGAGCATTTACCCGAGAGACGCAAAACGGCTGCTTCCTTATGTGGAGGAGGAATGTGACCGGATGGAATACGACGGAAGTATGATGTATGATGAATTTCCGGATCAGCTGCAGCTGCGGATGATGTGCAGGAGAATCTATGACCGGATGGCGGAGGAGGAAGAAGAGACGGGAGACTGGCTGATGGAGCTGATTCAGGTAATGACTTACCATGAACTGTGCCAGAGAAGATGCGAGTACAGGAATTGCAGGAGAAGATTTTTCTGACTTACTCCGTAAGAACCCAAAATGAAAGCACTTGACAGGTGTAACTGCCGAAACTTTACAAGGGGTGGACGAATCGCAGAAGATATGGTAGAATATTGAGAAAATGCATGAAAAAACAGTAGATAAGGGAGGAAGGCGGATGGATAATATCATATTCATTGGCATGCCTGCAGTCGGAAAAAGTACGGTAGGAATTATTGTGGCAAAACAGTTAGGATATCGTTTTATAGATGTAGATTTACTGATACAGGAAGAAGAAGGCAAGCTTTTGAAGGAAATTATTCGGGAAAAAGGGATTGAGGGTTTTCTTGCAGTTGAAGACCGTGTGAATGCGAAGGTATCTGTAAGAAAGACGGTGATTTCTCCGGGAGGAAGCGTGGTCTACTGTGAAAATGCGATGAAACATTACAAAGAGATTGGGAAAGTGGTATATTTACAGGCTTCCTTTGAAACAATAAATAAAAGACTGAGAGATGCCAAAAACAGAGGCGTCGTCTTAAAACAGGGGCAGACCTTGAAGAATCTTTACGACGAAAGAGTCCGGTTATTTGAAAAGTATGCGGATATCACCATATGCGAGGACGGACATTCGTTGGAGGATACGGTAGATGCAGTTCTGGGATCTGTGGCCGTTTGACAATAAATATTACGAATTAATTACGTGTTTATTAAAAAATATTTTACAAATCCGAAATCTGTGGTATAATATCCACGCAGGCTATATGTACATAAGGATAAATCAGAGAGAAAAACCAGAGATTTCCGAGGTTATTATATTTGAAAATACGGATAATAGAATATAGATGAAAGATGAGAGTAATAAATTTTAGACATTGAGGTGCAGCACATGGAACAATATATCATAAAAGGAGGCCATCCGCTCGTAGGAGAAGTGGAAATCGGGGGAGCAAAGAATGCCGCACTTGCGATTCTTGCCGCATCAATCATGACAGATGATACTGTATTAGTCGATAATCTTCCAGACGTGAATGATATCAATGTATTACTGGATGCAATTACAGGAATCGGGGCGAGTGTTCGCAGAGTTGACCGCCATACGGTAAAGATTAACGGGAAGAATATTAACAGTGTTGACATAGAATACGATTATATTAAGAAGATTCGGGCGTCATACTATTTGCTGGGGGCGCTCCTTGGGAAGTATAAACATGCGGAAGTGGCGCTTCCGGGCGGGTGTAATATCGGGAGCAGGCCGATTGACCAGCACCTCAAGGGTTTTCGTGCTCTGGGGGCAGATGTAGAGATTGAACATGGGAAGATTATTGCGGAAGCAGATCGTCTGGTGGGCAAACATATTTATTTTGATGTTGTCAGTGTTGGCGCGACGATTAATGTGATGATGGCGGCAACGATGGCTGAAGGACTGACAATCATGGAGAATGTGGCGAAAGAGCCTCATGTAGTTGACGTGGCCAATTTCCTGAACAGTATGGGAGCGAATATCAGAGGCGCGGGGACGGATGTGATTAAGATACGCGGGGTGCAGCATTTGCACCGTACGGAGTATTCTGTCATTCCGGACCAGATAGAAGCGGGGACGTTTATGTTCGCGGCAGCGGCGACGAGAGGGGATGTTACGGTATTGAACGTGATTCCTAAGCATCTTGAGGCGACCATTGCGAAACTATTGGAAATCGGGTGTGAGGTGGAGGAATTTGACGATGCTGTGCGGGTAGTCTCCAAGGGGGATTTGACCAGTACCCATGTCAAGACACTTCCGTATCCGGGATTCCCGACAGATATGCAGCCGCAGATTGGAGTTACATTAGCTCTTTGTAAGGGGACAAGTACGATTACGGAGAGCATTTTTGAAAATCGTTTTAAATATCTGGATGAGCTGGCGAGGATGGGCGCTTGTATTAAGGTGGAAGGCAATTCTGCAACCATTGAGGGGATTAAGCGGTTTTCCGGCGCAAGGGTAAGTGCGCCTGACTTGCGTGCAGGGGCGGCTCTTTGTATCGCCGGGTTGGCTACAGATGGAATTACGATTGTGGATGATATTGTGTATATTCAGAGAGGATATGAGCGGTTCGACGAGAAGCTTCGGGGAATTGGGGCGATTATTGAGAAGGTTGGCTCGGAGAAAGAGGCTCAGAAATTTCGATTGAAGATAGGGTAGTGAGAAGGCCGGCAGATTACGTTTGTAGTCTGCCGATTTCACGTTGAACATAGGATTGATGGCATATACATACTTTGATATAATTTGTCTATAGATATTAAATAAAAGGAGCAGTTGGATGAGATATAGGAAAGGATTCATGTGGTTACTGATGGTTTTCTTGTTGTGTGCGGGGTGTTCCAGAGAAAATGAGGAAAAGCCTGTCGTGGATGTGAAAAAAGGTCAGGAGGATAGAGCGGCGGAGGACGAGACACTTGATGAGGAAACATTAGGGGAAGGGGACATGTCAGGTGATGAAGTGACGGACAGCGGGGACGTACCGGGGCAGTCAGGTGAACAGAGAGAGAGGCTTGCCGGGAATCCGGATTCCGAAGATGAGGATGCAGGAGAGACATCGGACACAGGAGAAACATCGGGCGCAGTTAGGAATGGCTTTCTTGTGGCGATTGACGCGGGGCACCAGATACGGGGAAACAGTGAGCATGAGCCGGTCGGACCAGGGGCGGCGGAGACGAAGCCCAAAGTAGCAGGAGGAACCAGCGGGGCAGCCACGGGACTGCCGGAGTATGAGCTGACTTTGCAGGTTTCGCTAAAACTTAGGGATGAACTTCAAAAGCGAGGGTATGAGGTCCTGATGATCCGCGAGACGAACGAGGTGGATATCTCTAATGCAGAGCGGGCGCAGACGGCGAATGATGCAGGGGCAGACGCGTTTGTACGGATTCATGCCAACGGCTCGACGGACGGCAGTGTGAGCGGGATGATGACCATCTGCCAGACGCCGGAGAATCCATATAACGGGGCGATTTATGCCCAGAGCAGGGCGCTGGCGGACTGTGTACTGAATAGCACGGTGGCGGCTACGGGGGCGCGCTATGAGCGGGTGTGGGAGACGGATACCATGAGCGGGATTAACTGGGCGCAGGTTCCGACTACGATTCTGGAGATGGGGTATATGACGAACCCGCAGGAGGATCAGTTGATGGCGTCGGAGGAGTATCAGGTGAAGATTGCATTAGACGTGAAATAGTTTATGTAAAATGAGATAGTTGTCATGTTTTCGGTGATGACTGTCTTTTTTGTTATCTTTTTGTTATTATAAATATATCTTGCATAATAAAACGATATATCGTATAATTTATACGATAATAAGAATTAATAATTCAAGTCAAGTAGAAAAGGAGTGTTTTGAATGAGACGGAAATTTGTGGCCGCATTTTTGGCAATGGCGCTGATAATGTCGGGCAGTACTGTGGCATGGGCGGCTGAGGGGGAAGAAGATAATACATCAGGCTTACAGGAAAATGTGACCCAGGAAAATGTAGCCCAAGAAGAGAAAGGCCCATTACAGGATTCAATAATGCCTGCAAAGGAAGCAGGTACAGAGGAATCTGCATCGGCTGAATCTACAGACAATGAAGAAGCCGAGACAGAAGAGACAGACACAACAGAAGACACAATACAGGAGAATGAAAAAGAGAGAGAAGCCGGAACCGTTTCCGGTACGCTTAACAATGGAATGGCATGGGAATTGGCGGACGGAGTGCTGACCATTTCTGGAAATGGGATGCTGGAATATGGGTATTCCGATTTCGGTGGTTGGAGACAGTATAGTAAGGAAATCACGAAAATAATTATTGGAGAAGGCGTGACTGGAATTGGAGATAATTCAGTATTCGGTGCATGTACGGGACTGACAGAGGTAGCGTTCCCGAAAGGGTTGACAAAGGTTGGAGAATCTGCATTCTACGGATGCGAGAGCATACAGGAAATTAACTTTCCGGAAGAATTGGCAGAAATTGGAGCCGATGCTTTTTCTTCTTGTATTAATTTGCGTAAAGTCTCTATTCCTGACGGGGTAACGAAGATAGGGAGCAATGCGTTTGCAAGCTGCACGAGTTTGGCAGAATTTTCGATTCCAGGAGGCGTGACAGAAATTATGCCCGGCACATTCTTTGATTGTACAAGTCTGCAAGAGATTGTTATCCCAGACGGAGTGAAACGCATTGGAGAATATGCATTCCAGGATTGCAGTAGTTTGGGTAAAGTTTCTATTTCTAGCAGCGTGACAGAGATTGCAGAAGAAGCATTTTACCGGTGCAAAGGGCTTGCAAGTGTTGACATTCCAAATAGCGTGACGAAGATCGCATATAAAGCGTTCGCAGATTGTACTAGCCTGCCGGAAATAACGTTTCCTCAAAGTGTGAAGAGCATAGGACACAGCGCGTTTGCAGAGTGCAGCGGGCTTAGTAAGGTAACGTTTGAGGGGGATGCGCCTGTGATTTTGCAAGACAATAAGAAAGGCGAACCTTTTGATAATGTAAAGGCAAGAGCGACTTGTCGGAGAGAAAATCAAACTTGGACAGATGAGATTATGCGTTCATTGGGTTCTAATCTCAGTTGGGGGCGTGTGGGAGAAAAAGTGACTGCCCTTAAAATTGTTCCAGAAGCAACGGATTTCACCTACATACTTGGCAGTTCCGGAGGCGTAACAATTAAATGTACCGGTGAACTGAAAGATTTTGTAAGTGTATATATGGATGGCGTGGAAGTAGATAAGAGTAATTATACATTACGCGAAGGTTCAACGCTCCTTACCTTTGCAACGAAATACCTGGACACCCTTTCCGTAGGAAAACATACCGTTACATTGAATTATACTTACGGATCAGTTGATACGGAATTGACCGTGCTGGCAACGGCAGATGGAGCAGGTTCGCAAGCCGGCAGCTCTGCCAATACAGGTAATACTTCCGGCACATCCTATCTTTCCAAGAGTTCTTCTCCAAAGACCGGTGACGAGACAGCAGTTATGGTGTGGATGCTGGCAGCAGCATGTTCGTTTGGGGCTGGCGTAATTGTATTCAAGAGAAAACGTTCTGTTTAAGTTCATATTCATTCATTTTCCGGGAATGGATGTTATGAAAGGAAGGTTGGTATGACGAAAGATAAGCAGAACTTATTATATTATTTTCTCGCAGCAGCCTTGATTATGTCGGGGGTGGCTGGAGGCGGCTATTTTTGTTGTGTATCCGCTGCGATGTCGGTATTTTTAATGTCAATCATCGTGTATGATTTGGCAAAATCCAGCGCATTTTATATTGCCTGTGACATTAACCTGGCGGCTTTTTCATGTTTGTCGGCAGAATATTTTCTGGTCAGCCTATGGGCAGTGGATTCATGGATGGCGCTCATGGGAGGCGTAAAATTTTTCCCGGTTTTTCTATTTTTCTTCCTCCTATGCCAGGAGCCGGAGCAAAAAGAACGATTGATTCATCTGCTTCCGCTCCTGGGAAGTCTAATGACGCTATTTTCATTTATCATGATGCAGTTTCCTGTATTTCAGATGTATGTATCTGTTGCAGGAAGACTGGCAGGTTTTTTCCAATATCCAAACACCTATGCGTTGTTTATGTTGATTTGTCTATTGGTTGCTGTCTATAGAATCGATTTAAAAAAAATAGAATGGCTGGATATGTGCAGCATCTTTGCAGCGCTGGCAGGAATTTATCTGAGTGGGAGCCGTACGGTTGTGGTTTTGGCTGTATTGGCAGCTTTTCTGGTATTTATCTCCAAAAAGGAACTGCGTAAATATGGAATTTTGGGGCTGGGATTCTTCGTGATATTGGTGGCAATTCTGGCTTTTTGCGGTTACGGAGCAGAAATATTTTCCCGGTTCGTATCTATGACAGAGAATGCAAGCACCTTCTGGGGCAGGCTTTTGTATGCCAGGGATGGGGTAAAAATAATTGCAGCGCATCCATTTGGCATGGGTTATTATGGTTACTATTTTGTACAACAGGAAATGCAGACAGGGGTATATTCTGTGGTCAATGCCCATAATGAATTTTTGCAGATTATGCTGGATATTGGAATCCTGCCTGCACTGTTGATGTATGGAGCGATGATACGATCTGTGATATCAAAAAATATTCCCGAACGAAATCGATTAATACTGTTAGTGATTCTGCTACATAGTCTGTTTGACTATGATTTTCAGTTTTTGGCAATGAATTTTGTTCTGCTTTTGTTTTTAGATTTTCGTAATATACAGAAGATGCGGATATCTCTATTAACAAAGGCGACGGTAGTTGCCGGACTGTTTGCTTCAATCTGGGCGTTTGCATCCATCGGATTATCGGATTTCTTCTATATAAAAGGGAATCCCCAGAAGGCGTTCCAGCTCTATCATGGAAATACCATGGCGAAGGTTGAGTTGTTGAAAGAGGCAGAAAGCGCCGAAGAAATGGAGCAGCTTGCAGATTCGATACTGGAAAGTAACCGTCATGTGGCTGTGGCATACAGCGCAAAAGCGCGGGCGGCATTTGCAAATGGGGATGTGGAAGCGTTTATTCGGTACAAACTGCAGGCAATCCAACTGGCTCCCTATCAATACGAGGAGTATGTGGATTATCTGGATTCACTGGCGTACTGTGAGAAATTATATCGGCAGGCAGGTGATATGGACAGCGCAGAATTTTGTGTGGAGTATGCGGAAGAGATTCCTGAGATGCTAAAGGAAGTAGGGGACAGAACGACAAGTCTGGGGTGGAAGATAAAGGATCGTCCCCAAGCCGCTTTGTCACAGACGGATTTGGAGCGTATTGAGGAGATGAGACGTCAGCTTAAAAGTGATTAGACATATCTTGCTGTTGGTGGGAATAGAGGTCAAAATGAGAAGAAAACAAATGATTGGCATAGCGATAGTGACTTTGGCCTGCGGCGTTCTGGCGGTGGTGGGCGGCACACTGAGCAGGGAGAAAAAATGTAAGCTCTTTGCCGCAGATGGAGCATTGATTGGAGAGATTGTGTATCAGAACAAGGAAGTACGGTATGAATGTGAGGAAGGGTATGAATCTTATGTTGAGCTTACCTGCAGAGAAGCGGCTGCAATCCTTTGCGAGCGGGAAGGGCTGGTAGAGTCGGAAGCATTGGGCAGACTGGCGGAAAAGGAGATGTGTATCCGGACGGCGTTTCGTCAGGATGTGGCAGAAGGCCTGGGGAAGGCTTGTGAGGAAGAGTCTGTTCTGACATTCAATAAGCTGGCGCCTGAGCGGGCCGCTGCTGTCAGTGATACAGAGGGACATATACTGGCGTGTTACAGCAGGTCGCGGACAGATTCGTTTCGTAACTATGTAACCTATCCTACATATGCAGGTTCAACGATAAAGCCTGTCAGCGTTTATGCCCCGGCAGTGGACGATAATATTATCAGTTGGTCGTCTCTGTATGAGGACAGCGCTTATTATCAGATTACGGATGAAAGCGGAGAGAAAAAGGACTGGCCTGTAAATACACATCCTTATTCTTATACTATGTGGACAGTCCAGGAAGCGCTCCAAAAGTCAAATAATGCGATTGCGGTCAAAGTATTGAAAGATTACGGGGTGAAAAAATCATGTCAGTTTCTCCAGGATGAGTTTGGGATAGGTACAAAGGCAGAACTGGAATCTCTGAGGGAAAAAGGTGAAGACAGCGTACTCTCGAATCTTGGGTTGGGATATCTGGAGGAAGGCGTCACCATACAGGAGATGATGGGAGCGTATCAAACCTTTTCCAATGGGGGCATCTACACTGCCATGCATACGGTAATGAGTATGGAGGACAAGTCGGGAGATATTTTTTATCAGGAAGAGACACAGAACAGACAGGTATTTGCAGCAGATACCGCTTATATTGTGAATCGAATGATGAAGACCGTCGTTGAAGAAGGAGGAACGGGAAAATCTGCCGGGGTAGAAGGGCTTGATATCTGTGGGAAGACCGGAACCAGTGATGATTTTAAGGATAATTGGTTTATCGGAATGACTCCGGAATATATCTGTGCTGTGTGGTATGAGTATCGGGGCGGGTTATCAGGTAATGAATCGGCGGCAGTATTCCGGAAAGTCATGGAGAACCTAGAGCATGATAGGGAGGCGGCTTACCCTGTGCCTGACGATATCGTAGAAGCGTTTTACTGTCATGAGACAGGACTTTTGGCAAATGAATACTGTAAAGATCAGAGGATGGGATATTATAGGAAAGAAAATATTCCTGAGAAATGTGTGTGTGGTATTGTAAAATAATATTTAATAACGTATAATATTAACGATAATACGAATTATAATATGTTAAGGAGAAAAGGAGGAGAACATGGTTACAAGATTCGAGAAACGGGCGGTTGCGTGGATGCTTACTGCCATGATGTGTCTGTCGATGGTATTATCCGGCAGCACAGTTGCGTATGCAAAGGATGATAGCCCAACCGACGCTGCAAAAGAAGCGGCAGCAGAAAGCAGCGGAGGTACGGAAGAATCCGGAGGAATCGAGGATATCGTTCCTGCTGATGCAGAGAATCCGGATTCAGTAGAGAAAGACAAGGAGATTCAGGAGAGCAAGGAAGGAGAGACAGAGGAAAGCAAAGAGACAAAGGAAAGAGAACAGACAGAGGAAAACGGAAAAACGGAGGAAAGTGGAGAGACTGAGACGAAAGAGGGAGAAAAAGCAGCGGAGATTTTCGAGGATTTCGAGTATCAGGTTTTAGAAAGCGGTACGGTAGAGGTTACAAAGTATAACGGTGTAGGTGGAGAAGTGGCGATCCCGGATGCAATAGCAGGTAAAACGGTCAGCAGTATTGGAGAATCTGCATTTGCATATACCAACGTGTCCCAAGTCAGCATTCCGGCTTCCGTGACGGAACTGCAGTATTATGCATTTTTAGGTTGTTATAACCTGAATAAGGTAATCTTGCCAGAGAATAACAAGTTAGAGGTAATTGACAGATCTGCATTTGGGTCAACCCAAATAACGGAAATAAATCTTCCTTCTATAAAGAAGATTGGTGACAATGCGTTTGATTCTTGTTCTGGTCTTGAGTCGGTAACGCTGGGAAATCAGTTGACAACCATCGGGGAATGGGCATTTTCATATACAGGAATCCGAAAAATAGACATTCCAGATTCCGTAACGAGTATAGAAGCAGGCGCATTTTATTTCTGTGATCATTTGACTGAGGTAAACGTTGGAAATCAATTGGCATATATTGCAGAGAGTGCGTTTTCAAACTGTGGCCTTAAATCGTTTACGATTGGAGATCAGGTAAAGAAGATAGGTAAATATGCATTTGCTGGGAATTCAGATTTGAAGGAAATAGATATTCCTGGGAGTGTAACCGAAATAGAGTACGCCGCATTTAAGAACTGTACTGTTTTGGGCAATGTGGGGATTCCGGATTCCCTTGAAAAGATTGGCGGGTTTGCGCTGGATAATACTGCATGGTATCAGAGTCAGGCAGATGGCATCGTATACGCTGGGAACGTACTTTATGACTACAAAGGAGAGATGCCGTCCGGGACGGTGATAGAGGTGAAAACCGGGACTCATGGAATCGCCGGATACGCATTCGACGGCGACAAGAACCTGGGAGGGATTAAAATTTCGAGAACTGTTACAAATATTGGAGATTTCGCATTTCATGATTGTGTATCCATGGATTCTGTCACAATACCGGAAAGCGTGACGGAAATCGGGGAAAAGGCGTTGGGGTATAAGACAAAGGATAATGCGCCATCTGGGAGAAAGGTCCGTGCTGCAGGCGACAACAGCGTCAAGATGGAGAATTTTACAATTTATGGAACAGAGGGTTCTGCCGCACAGACATATGCGCAGGAAAATAGTTTTACCTTTGTTGCGCAGACAACAACGGAAAAGGTTCCGGCCAGTCCTAAAATCGTACCGGAAGTAACGGACAATACATACGTCATCGGCAGTTCGGACGGTGTTACGATTACCTGTACAGGAGAGCTGAAAGATTTTGTCAATGTTATGATGGATGGCGTTGTGGTGGATAAGAGCAATTATACATTGAGAGAAGGCTCCACCATACTGACCTTTTCGACAAAATATCTGGATACACTTTCTGTTGGAAAGCATACGGTTACGCTGAACTATACCTATGGCTCTGTGAATACAGAATTAACAGTACTTGCCAGGGGTACGGGCAATGGAAGTGTTGGCGGGTCAGGCGGC
>OFFX01001744.1_pt1 | contig 14968 bp, 17 predicted proteins | sample 1521511 | NCBI WGS metagenome assembly OFFX01 (sample SAMEA3504125, study PRJEB24116) | mouse gut metagenome | biome: mouse gut; feature: mouse-associated habitat; material: faeces | place: Denmark | collected 2011
CGGCGAACTTGGCGGCGTGCTCGGCCTCCTCGTAGGCGGCCTTCTCCCAGTACAGACCGATCTCGGGATAGCCCTCGCGATGGGCCACACGGGCCATGGCCAGGTACATGCCGACCTCGGTGCACTCGCCGGCAAAGTTGGCGCGCAGGCCCTCCAGGATCTCGGCATCCACGCCGGCGGCCACGCCGACCACATGCTCGGCAGCCCAGCTCATCTCAGCCTTCTGCTCGGTGAACTTGGAACCGGGAACACCGCACTGGGGGCACTTGTCGGGGGCGGACTCCCCCTCATGAACGTAACCGCAAACAGGGCAAACCCACTTCTTCATAGTAAAAATCTCCTTTTCAATAAATAATCCTGAATAAATTTTATAGACGCCTTTTGGCGTAGCTAACTTAATTTTCTCCGCTTCGGCGGCAGGCGGGACACAGTCCGCGGTACACCACCGCGCAGTCCTCCAACAGGAAGCCTCCGTCCTCCAAGGGGCGGTCTACCTCCACCGCCGGGAGGTCCGCCACCGTGCCGCACAGGCGGCAGCGGACGTGGCTGTGAGGCCGGAGCTCTCCGTCATAGCGGCTCTCGCCGCCGGCCAGATCCAAGCGCAGGATTTTCCCCTCCTCCGCCATCCGGGCGAGCACCCGATACACCGTGGACCGGCTGATGGTGGGGTGTCTCAGATGGACGCGGTCATAAACCGTTGCGGCAGTAGGGTGGCACCTCATTTCGCACAAGGTATGGTGGATAATCTCCTTTTGTATCGTATTTCTGTCCGCCATAGGTCTAGCTCCTTAATAGGAATAAATCCTAAAAGAACTATACTGCACCTTTTCGAAAAAGTCAAGTGAATTTTTTGTGAACGGAAAAAGAATTGCCCGTTGCGTTAGACGGATATTTTGAAAACAGCCATTACGGCATCTGTCAGACAGGATTGCTGCAAAAGGAAATGGGTAGGGAGTGGGCTCTTATCCACTCTCTACCCATTTTGCGTTTGTTTTTATAAATCATACTAACCTCATTCATGAACCGCATAAGATGACCAAAAGGGCGGGCACAAGGCCCGCCCTTTTCATTCACATAACGTCACGCACCCTCGCGCGTATCCCAGCGCAGCAACCGGCCCGCCGGACTTCTCAAGGGATGCGGCAAGGGGGAAATCAAACCTCGATCTGCTCCATGACAAAGCACTCGATGATGTCGCCTTCCTTGATGTCGTTGAATTTTTCAATAGACATACCGCACTCGTACCCGGAGGCGACCTCCTTAACGGCATCCTTGAACCGTTGGAGGGACGCCAGCATCCCCTCGTGGATGACGATGCCGTCCCGGACAATACGCACCTGGCAGGACCGCTGGATCTTGCCGTCCTGGACATAGCAGCCGGCGATGGTGCCCACGCCGGACACCTTGTAGGTCTGCCGCACCTCGGCGTGGCCGATGAGGGCCTCCCGGAACTTGGGGGCCAGCATGCCCTTCATAGCGGCCTCCACCTCGCCGATGGCGTCGTAGATCACCCGGTACATCCGCATGTCCACGTTGCTTCGGGCGGCGCTGTCCCGGGCCGCGGGATCGGGACGGACATTGAAGCCTACAATGATGGCCTTGGAGGTAGCCGCCAGCATCACGTCGCTCTCGCTGATCGCGCCCACACCGGAGTGGATGACCCGCACCCGGACCTCCTCGTTGGAGATCTTCTCCAGGCTGGCCTTCACCGCCTCGGCGGAGCCCTGGACGTCGGCCTTGACGATGATGTTCAGGTCCTTGACCTCTCCGGCCTGGATCTGGCTGAACAGGTCCTCCAGGGAGACCTTCTGCACGGGGGCGTTGGCCTTGGCCCGCTCCTCGGTCTTCCGCTGCTCCACCAGCTCCCGGGCCAGACGCTCGTCGGCCACGGCGTTGAAGGGGCTGCCCGCTCCGGGCACCTCGCCCAGACCGGTGATCTCCACGGGCACGGAGGGTCCGGCCTCGGTGATGCGGTTCCCCTTGTCGTCCAGCATGGCCCGCACGCGGCCCACGGCGGTACCGGCGATGATGATATCCCCGGAACGGAGGGTGCCGTTCTGGACCAGCAGGGTGGCCACGGGGCCCCGGCCCTTGTCCAGCCGGGCCTCCACCACGGTACCCTGGGCGGCGCGGTTGGGATTGGCCTTCAGCTCCGCCACCTCGGCGGTGAGGGTGACCATCTCCAGCAGATTGTCGATGCCCATGCCGGTCTTGGCGGAGATGGGGCAGATGATGGTCTCGCCGCCCCAGTCCTCGGCCACCAGCTCGTACTCGGTGAGCTGCTGCTTGATCCGCTCGGGGTTGGCCTCCGGCTTATCCATCTTGTTGATGGCCACGATGATGGGGATCTCCGCCGCCTTGGCGTGGTTGATGGACTCCACGGTCTGGGGCATGATGCCGTCCTCGGCGGCCACCACCAGGATGGCGATGTCCGTCACCATGGCGCCCCGGGCGCGCATGGAGGTAAAGGCTTCGTGGCCGGGGGTGTCCAGGAAGGTGATGGGCTTGCCGTTGATCTCGGTCTGATAGGCGCCGATGTGCTGGGTGATGCCTCCGGCCTCGCCGGTGGCCACGCTGGCGGAACGGATATAGTCCAGCAGGGAGGTCTTGCCGTGGTCCACGTGGCCCATGACCACCACCACCGGAGCCCGGGACACCAGATCCTCGGGCCGGTCCTCTGCGGTGTCGATGAGCTTCTCCTCGATGGTGACCACCACCTCCTTCTCCACCTTGCAGCCCAGCTCCTCGGCGATGATGGCGGCGGTGTCGAAGTCGATAAACTGGCTCAGGGAGGCCATGACCCCGTTCTTCATCAGGCACTTGACCACCTCTGCGCCGGTCTTCTTCATCCGGCTGGCCAGCTCCTGGACGGAGATCTCGTCGGGAATCTTCACGGTCAGGGGGGTCTTCTTGGCGATCTCCAGCTGGAGGCGGCGCATCTTCTCCGCCTCCTCCTGCCGGCGCTTGTTGGAGAAGGTCATCTGGCCCCGGCGCTTGCCGCCGGCGTTGCGGAACTTCTCCTTGTTCTGCTCCCGGTCCCGGCGTCCGCCGCCGGCTCCGGAGCGGTCCGCCATGTCCTGGAGCTTCTCGTCGTACTTGTCCAGGTTGACGTTGGTGGCCTTGCGGGTGTCCACCACCTTGGTCTTGGGCACCCGGCCGGCGCTGGGCTGCTGGGCCGCCGGCTGACCCGGCTGCTGGCCCTGCTGGGGTCTGGCCTGCTGCTGGGCAGACCCCTGCTTAGGCTGTCCGCCGCCCTGGCGCTGCTGTCCGTTCTGCCCGCCGCTCTGAGCGTTCTGTCCGTTCTGCCCGCTGTTCTGACTGTTCTGTCCGCCGCCCTGGGGGCGGGCCTTCTGGGCGGGAGCGCCCTGCCGGGGCTTCTCCGCCGGGGGGGTGTCCGCGTAGATGGACTGGATGCTGCTGATCTGATTATTCTGGGTCAGGTGCTCAAAGAGGACGTTCAGTTCCTTGTCCTCCAGGTTCTGGCCCGACTTTTTCGGAGTGTCGAAGTACTTGCCCAGAATTTCAATGATCTGCTTGGTCTGCATCCCAAAGTCTCTGGCCAGCTCGTTCACTTTGTACTTATTGACAATATTACCCAATAAGGCCACCTCCAGTAGTGATTCCGGTTTGTACATCATAACACACGTCCGGCAGCTCATGCCGGTCCTCCGTGACCACGGGCTCCCAGGCGTGCGTTATGGTGGGGTTACGGTTTGCTTCTATATTTGACAGGGGCGCGAGCGTCCCTCTGTTTTCTCACGGACTTCCGCTGGGCCGCCCGCTCCGCCTTCAGGCGCAGCCGTCCGGCGGTCTCGCCGTACTGCGCCGGATCCTGATCCGCCAGCTTCCCGGCAATGGCCTGGGCCAGCCCCAGATCCGTCACCGCAGCCATGGCGCAGCTGCCCCGGCCCAGGGCCGCGCCCAGCTCCTCCCTGGTGAAGGGCAGCGCCAGGGTGAGGCACTGGCCCTCCTGGGCGAAGCGGTCCGCCCTGCGCCGGGTGTTTTCCGCAGCGTCCCGGGCCACCAGCAGCAGGCGGCAGCGTTTCTCCTGGCAGGCGTCCCCCGCCGGGTCCTCGCCGACCTCCAGCCGCCCGGCCCGCAGGGCCATGCCGGCCATGGAAAGCGCGCTATTCATCCCGGTCTCCCTCCGCCATCTGCCGCTCCAGCGCCTCGTAGACCTCGGCCGGAATCTGGGCGGAGAAGGCCCGCTCCAGGGCCCGGCTCTTCCGGGCCTTGGCGAGGCAGGGGGCGCTGGGGCACACGTAGGCCCCCCGGCCCGGCTTCTTCCCCCTGAAGTCCAGGGAGATCTCCCCCTCCGGGGAGCGGACCACCCGGATGAGGTCCTTTTTATTCTTCATCTCCCGGCAGCCCAAACACTGGCGCTGGGGGATCTTTCTGGGTTTCTGCATGGCGTTCCTTTCTCCGGCTACCGATCCAGCTCAAAGGGCGCGGGACCGGGGTATCGGATGTGGTTGATGGCCTCCTTCCGGGGGATTACGGTCTCCAGATCAATCCCGTAGCAGTTGGCGATGGCCAGGACAAAGTACATGATATCCCACAGCTCCTCGTCAACGGTCCCCCGGAGCTCCTCTCCCGCTGCCCTGGGCCGCAGATCCTTGTGCATGGCCCGGGCCAGCTCCCCGGTCTCCTCCGCCAGCTTGAGGAAGTAGTCCTTCACCAGCTCCGGATGGTACTCCTTGGACTTGATGTAGGACTGCAAATAGGCGATGGAAATCCTGCCGTCCACAGCCTACGCCTCCTCCTGCTCCTCCTCGGGCTCCTGCTCCGGCGCGGGGTCAGGCTCAGGATCCCTGTAGGACTGGGGCTTGATGTCGATCTTGTATCCGGTGAGCCGGGCGGCGAGGCGGGCGTTCTGGCCCTCCTTGCCAATGGCCAGACTCAGCTGGTCGTCGGGTACGATGACCCGGCAGCCCTTGCCCTCGTCGGCGATCCACACGTCCACCACATTGGCCGGAGCCAGGGCGGCGGCGATGAACTGGGCCGGGTCCTCGCTGTACTTGATAATGTCGATCTTCTCCCCCCGGAGCTCGTTGACAATGCTGCCCACCCGCTGTCCGGCGGGGCCCACGCAGGCGCCGATGGGGTCCACGGCCTCGTCGCTGCTCCACACGGCCATTTTGGTGCGGCTGCCCGCCTCCCGGGCGATGGACTTGACCTCCACGATGCCGTCGTAGATCTCCGGCACCTCCAGCTCGAAGAGCCGCTTCACCAGACCCGGGTGGGTCCGGGAGATGAGCACCTGGGGGCCCCGGGTGCTGCGGCGGACCTCCACAACGTACACCTTCACGTGCTGGCCCTCCACCAGCTCCTCGCTCTTGATCTGCTCGCTGACGGCCAGCATGGCCTCCGTGGACTCCGCCCCGGTGCCGATGCGCAGGGACACGCTGCCGCTGCGGGGGTCGATGCGGGTGACCACGCCGGTGAGGATCTCGTGCTGCTTGGAGTTGAACTCGTCGTAGACCATGCCCCGCTCGGCCTCCCGCAGGCCCTGGATGATGACCTGCTTGCCGTTGCCGGCGGCGATGCGGCCGAACTCCACGTTGTCCACGGGGATGTTCACCGTGCCGCCCAGGTCCACCACCCGGCCGAACTTGGCCCGGGCCTCCTCCAGGCTCATCTGGGAGCCTGGATTCTCCACCTCCTCCACGATCTCCTTCTGCACATACATGCGCAGATCCTTTCTGACCTCGTCCACGTCCACGATCACGTTCTCCACGCCCTCGTGGTCCTTCTTGTAGGCGGTGGTCAGGGCCTGGATGATCTTATCCATCATGAAGGTGGGGGAGATGCCCCGCTCCTTCTCCAGCAGCTCGAGAGCTGCGAAGATCTCGTCACATTTCATGTCGTCACTCCTCTAATATATCATCTTTCATCATGCCCCTTAAGAAGCGCTGTTCACAACCGCTGAACGCGGTCCGGCCGGCCCTTTTGCCGCCATACTGCATCTCCTGCTATAAAAACAGGGGCTAAAACTCCACCCGCAGGCGGCACAGGGCCACCTCCTCCTTTGCGAAGGTGAGGCTCTGGCCGCCCGCGGTGATGGTCACCGCGCCGTCCTCATACCCGGCCAGGACTCCGGCGAACTCCTTGCGCCCGTCCCGGGCCTTGTAGAGCTTCACGGCCACGGGGCTGCCCATGAACTGGGCAAAGTCCCCCGGACGCTTCAGGGGCCGCTCCGCCCCGGCGGAGGACACCTCGAAGAGGTAGCTGCCCTCGATGGGGTCCGCCTCGTCCAGCAGGGCGCCCACCTCCCGGCTGATCCGCTCGCAGTCCAGGATGTCCACGCCCCCCTCCTTGTCGATATACAGGCGCAGATACCAGGACCCCGCCTCCCGCACGTATTCCACGTCCCAGAGCTGGCAGCCGGCCGCCTCCACGGCGGGGCCGGCCAGCCGGGCCACCAGTTCGGTTATCTTTGCCATGTTCTCTCCTCACTTTGCCCTCAGGGGGCGATTCCCCCGGATTTTCCGAAATTTTACCCAATGAAATTAGGTCAACAAAAAGAGCGGACCGGAAAGTCCACTCTGGATTACCAACACTTACAGAAACATCGTACCACAAAAGTCCTGAAAACGCAAGTGTTTTCTTCCAAATACCGGGCCAATTTCAAGAACTTTTCTGTCAAAACCGGGGCCCTGGCGGCCTACATGCGCTGAAGGCCGTCCAGGGTGAGGCCAAAGGCCTCGGAAAAGTGGTCCAGAAACCAGGAGATCTCCGGCATCTCCATGGCCCGCAGGGCCTCCAGAGTCTCCCTGGCGGCGTCGGCGAACTCCCGGTTGCCCGCCTCCAGCTCCTCCAGGCACTTGATGTAAGCGGAGAGCTTGTCTGCGGCCTTGACGATGGCGCGCACCTGGGGGTCCTCCTCCTCCAGAAGGGGCCGGTAGGCGGGGCGCAGCGCCTCCGGCAGCGTGGACAGCAGCCTTTGGGCGGCCACGTCCTCCACCTGCCGGTAGGCCTCCCGGATGGCGGGGCTGTAGTACTTGATGGGGGTGGGGAGGTCCCCGGTGAAGATCTCCGTGGCGTCGTGAAAGAGGGCGGCGGCGGCGCAGGCGTCGGGGGAGCAGGGCAGGCCGAACACGTCCCGGCGGATGACCCCCAGGGCGTGGGCCAGCACGGCCGCCATGTGGCTGTGCTCCTGGATGTTTTCCTGTACGCTGCTGCGCATCAGAGACCAGCGGCTGATGTACTTCATGCGGGAGATGTAGGCGAAAAACTGATACATGGCGGGGGTCCTTTCTCTGTGGGGCTTCCCTGTTTGAGGATGATTGCATTCCGTATTCAAACGTGGTATACTATACGGGAAATTGTCGAAAACAGGGGATGCAACCGCAAATTGTCATCCAATCCCCCCAAACGCAACCGCGTATCGCTGGAATTTACACGGATGCGCGGGTAGGATGGGGCCATCTCAACAAGGAGGACAACACAATGTCTTTAAGTGAAAATCTGCAATATCTCCGCGCCCGGGAGGGCATCACCCAGGAGCAGCTGGCGGAGCGTCTGGACGTCAGCCGCCAGTCCGTGTCCAAGTGGGAGTCCGGGACCAGCTTCCCGGAGATGGACACCTTATTAAAACTCTGCGACATGTTCAGGACCGACATGGACACCCTCCTCCGGGGCAGCGTGGAGCAGTCCCTCAGCGAGGACGCCGCCGGCTATGACCGCTTCATGACCGTCTGCGCCCGAAAGTACGCCGGAGCGGTGTCCGCCATCATCGCCGGCGGGGCGCTGATGACCCTGCTTTACCTGCACATCGGAGACATGCTCAGCGGGGCGGTGTTCATGCTCGTTGTGGCGGTGGCCGTTGTGGTGCTCATCGCCACGGGCATGGAGGAGGACAACTTCCGCAAGCAGTACCCCACCATCCCGGACTTTTACACCCAGGCGCAGCGGTACGCCTTCCGCCGCCGGTTCATCTGGTACATCGCCGGCGGCGTGGGGGCCATCCTGCTGGGCGTGGTGCTGCTGATCCTGGCCTTTTCCTTCTTCCCGGAGCGGGAGCCCTACGAGTCCATGCTGGGCGCGGCGTTTCTGGCCATCGTGGCGGCGGCGGTGTACTTCCTGGTCTACGGCGGCGCGATGGAGGACAAGTACGACATCGCCAAATACAACCGCCGGAACAACCCCACGGATGAGGACCGGGCCCGCCGCGGCCGGGCCAATACGGCCTGCGCGGTCATCATGCTCCTGGCCACCGCCCTGTTCCTCTTTGTGGGCATGAGCTTTGAGAACTGGAAGATGGCCGCCGTCATCTACCCCGTGGCCGGGGTCCTCTGCGGCGCGGCGTGGATGCTGCTGGGGCCGAAGGCGGCGGAGTAAGAGTCGGTCCGCCTGCGTTTGCGCCGGTGCATACAGGGGCTGAATTGACTTTCCCCCGCCGCTGTGGTAAAATATGTCCCATCAACTGCCGCCGCAGGGCGGGGAACGGAGGACGATCTATGGCGGATGCGAAGGTATTTCGTATGGACGGCAGCCTCACGCTGGAGGACGTGTCCCGCGCTCTGGAGGATTTTCTGCGCACGCAGAAGCGCCTGGAGACAGAGGGGGTCAGCCAGTCCGAAACCAGCTACTTTATCCAGGCCCGTCAGCCGGAGAGCTGGAAGAAATTCGTGGGCATGGACAAGGCCATCCAGGTGCGTCTGAGCGTGTACGGCGACATGCTCACCGTGGATCTGGGCGCAGGCCGCTGGGTGGATAAGCTGGGGGCCGCCACAGTGGGCTACATCGTGTTTGCCCCTCTGCTGATTACAGCGGCCATCGGCGCGCTCAGTCAGGACCAGCTTCCCCAGGAGATCTTCAACTTTGTCCAGCGCTTCACCTTCCTGGGCAAGCCCCTGGAGATGGGCGCGGCCCTGGAGAGCGAGGGACCCTGCTGCGCCGACTGCGGCGCGGCCCTGCCGGAGGGCGCGCGGTTCTGTCCCGGCTGCGGACGGCCTGCCGCCAAAGTCTGCCCGGTGTGCGGCGCGGCACCGTCCACAGCGGACGCCAGATTCTGCGCCAGCTGCGGCGCGGCCCTTCGCTGAGTTTGAGCCTGCGCGGCTGTGAATATGTGCATACAGGTTCTCAAAAAACCGCCCCGGACCGGGGGCGGTTTTTTGTATTCCAATTTACTTTCGTGTTCCCCGTGTCCTTAGAGCCTGTTTAGTATCTCAACGTGTTTGGATTGGCGAGAGGATTTTTTGCCCTGCAAGGCAAAAATCCGCAGGCATCCTGACGGATGGCAAGGATTTTTAACGAGGTCAGGGCGGAAAATACGCCGCCAAGACAGGCGCGGGGAGATGCTAAACAGGCTCTTACGGCAGGGGACTCACTCCACGGGCTCCGCGTTGGCCGCCTTGTTCTGCTGAGCGCCGCCGATGATGAAGAGGACCGGGCCGACAATGCTGCCGCACGCGGAGGCGATTCCCTGCAGGGAGAAGAGCTGACCCAGACCGAAAAAGCCGGTAATCAGCAGAATGACACCCCAGATTAGGAAAAAGCGGTACTTCTGGGGATTTTTGGCGCGGGACAGGCCCATCACGCCCACGATAATGTGGATGAGCATCATGACAGCTGAAATGGCGATTGCGGCAAACACAACGATTCCCACCACGGCCACCGCCTCATCGCTGCCGAACATGCCGCCGCTCGCCAGCTGGAAGTAGTTGTCCAGTCCGCTCATGGCGCCCTCGTCCAGGCTGCTCATTGCCAGCAGCGTTGCGACAGAGCCGATGATGCCGAAGAGACCCGAGACAATGCCGCCGATCAGAATAAAAAGGGAGCCCACCTTCAGAAGCATGTTTTCCTGTTCACGCATGATGTATTTCCTCCAATATATTTTTGAAACGTGATCTTCTCCGCATCGTCACGCCAGCGCCTGGCTGACAAGGACCGCGAGGAGCAGCAACAGAAGCCATCCGCCGACCAGTATGACCACCGACAGCAGGAGACGCACCCCCACGGGGTAGGACTCAGATGCGGAGACCTTTAATGTAAGATAGAAGGCGAGAACCGCCAGCAGGGCGGGGAGTGCGCCGCCGCCCAGGCACATGGTCAGATCCAGAATCGCAAATAGATATCCCCAGAAGGGAACCTTGCTGATGGGCACATAGGTCTTTCCGTTGCTCTGGTCTACGCCGTCTGCCACCAGGTGCATCCGGAAAAGACCGGATGTCAGCATGACCTTGCCCTCCGGAATGGGCAGATCGTACTCCATGGGGATGAAAATGATGTTTCGGTGGGGAAGGGATCGGATATGGTAGGAGGTTCCGTTGATCTCCACCCGCCCGAAGCTCTTGAGCTTGATTGTGTAGGGCTTACCTTTCAATTCCAATTCGAAACATTTCATTTGCGCAGAATTTCTCCTCTCCAGCATGAAATATTTGATCCGGCCGCAGCCGGTATCATCCAGTCCGAGGCGGCACGCACATACCACGTTTCAACCGGATTTTACCATAGCCTTATGGCGATTGCAAGCGCAAAAATCCCTAAAATCACGCCCGTCTCATAAAAAGCGAAGGATAGAGAGGAAGATCTCCTCGTCCAAAAGAGCGGAAAGCATATGGGCCTTAATGGAAGAGCTCTTGTGATGAGCGTCAAGGAAGTTTTTATGGACAGCAAGAGCAAATTTTCGTAGGGCATTCATAGACCTGTGTGCATTTTCGGTGAGGAAGCGGCAATCATCTTCAGAAAAAGTCACATCGAGAACCCAGTGCATAGACTCAATTTTCCAATGCTCCCTTGCAAATTCCATCAACTGTTTGGGACAAGCACTTCGGCTGGAGATGTAATAGCTGGTCTCCTGGCTGTGACGTCCACGAGTCTCCACGACCCGTGTAATGGAGAAAACAGACTGCAATCCAGGCCATTTGTGTTCTTTCAGCCAGGAAATATCCTTGATTTTGCGGCAAGTCCTCTTTTCAATGCGTCCTGCGTTCTTTTCCGCTGTCTGGAAACGGTCTATATCCTTTTCATCTGCGGTATCAAAAAACAGACGGACATCCTCCAGTAAAGATAGCTGATTCTCTTTCAGCCCAAACAGATAATCCCCTTTGCGCTGTATGACCCTGCGGCAGGTCTCCCTCTGGCAGTGCATGGCGTCAGCCGTGACTAGTTTACCTTCAACATCCAGATAAGTGAGCATTTCCTGGAGAACTGGTATCTCATTTGTCTTCTCATGAATGCTTTCCTGGGCGAGAACCACACCATTTTCTGTCACATATGCGCTGAGAATTTGTAGGGCACTGTGAGGATTGCCTGCTTTCGCCGTACTGCAAATGGCTTTTCCATCCACAGCAATCACTTCCCCCGCAGTTCCAAACCGCATACGAAGAATATCCAAAACAGCGTCACCTATTTCTTTCCCGCTGACGCAGCTCAATACTCTGGCGAACGTTGCTTTTGAGGGAATTGCTTCAATTCCAAACTCCTTTGACAGAAATTCTGCCTTACTTTTGGCGTATATCACTAAATCCCCCAATGTGTCTAAGCCACACAGCACCGCGCACATAACGATAATCAGTATGTCTGACAGCGGGTATTTTACATAACTTGGATGGCGTTCGTCTTCTATTGCCGACAGCCTTGCTCGAATTTCGTCCATATCATCACCCTACCTCATTATACCATATTTTTGTGAGACAGGCGTGTCCCTAAAACAGGCATTCCCGGCGGAGCGGAGGGCAGTCAAAATTCAGGGAGAGCCGTTGGGGCGCGCTTGAATCATCACGGGGGCGGCAGCAGGGAAGGCCGCCTTGAAATCGGCTTTTGAGGACGCAAAACTTTCCATCTTGCCGGATTTCGACTTCTGTGGTAGAATAGCAAAACAATCGCAGCGCCATGTGCGCGGGGAAGCGGGAGGACTTATGAGACAGAAACTGATTTCGCTGCTGCTGGCAGCGGCAATGGCGCTGCCCATGGCCGGGTGCGTCCAGGTATCCATTATAGGCGGCGAGGACGGGACCACAGAGATCTTTGTGAACGGCCCGGCCGCCCCGGAGCGGGAGGACGCCGGTCCCACGGACCAGGAGCCGGAAGGGACGGACAATACGAGCCAGGAGACGGTAGAGCCGGGCTATACCGGCCAGGAGGAGGGCCCCCTCTACACGGAAGCGGGTGAGGACGCTTTCCCGGAGGAGGATGGCACCTATAACAGCGCCGAGGATGTGGCGCTGTACCTGGACTGCTACGGACATCTGCCGGACAACTACATCACCAAGGAGGAGGCCCGGGAGCTGGGCTGGACCGGCGGCTCAGTGGAGCAGGTGGCCCCCGGCTGCGCCATCGGCGGGGACAGGTTCGGCAACCGGGAGGGCATTCTGCCCAGCGCCGGGGACCGGACCTACTACGAGTGCGACATAGACACCATCGGCCGCAGCAGCCGGGGGGCCAAGCGGCTGGTGTTCTCCGACGACGGCCTCATCTACTACACCGAGGACCACTATGAGACCTTCACCCTGCTCTGCGGGGAGGAGTAGCCATGGAGACCATCGTCATTGACGGCGCGGACATCACCACCAGGGAGGCGCTCCACAGCCGTCTGGCCCTCTGCCTGGGCCTGCGGGACTATTACGGGCGGAACCTGGACGCTTTGTACGACTGCCTCACCGAGCGGCAGACGGACACCCGGCTGGAGGTGCGCCATATATCGGCTCTGGAGGCCGCCCTGGGCGGCTACGCCGGGGCGTTGCTGGATACGCTGCGGGACGCGGCCGGGGAGAATCCCCGCCTGGAGGTGGAATTTTTCAGGGAATAGGGGGCCTGCGGGCGGCTGTTTTTGGGGGACAGCGCCTTGCAATATCTGGTATTTTGTGGTATTCTAGGGCTATTCTTGGAGGGAGGTGTGTTTTATGATCTATACCATTACGACGAATCCATCGCTGGATTATACTGTGGAAACGGAGCTGATCCCGGGGCAGGTCAACCGCACGGAGAGCGAGGTCATCTATCCCGGCGGAAAGGGCATCAATGTATCCATCTCCCTGCAGCGGCTGGGACAGGAGACCAGGGCGCTGGGCTTCGCCGCCGGGCGCATCGGCCAGACCATCCGCGACCTGCTGGACGACCTGGGGTGTCCCCACACCCTGCTGGAGCTCAGCGGCGGCGGCCAGAGCCGTATCAACGTCAAGTTCCGGGGCGCGGTGGAAACGGCGGTAAACGGCCGGGGACCGGCGCTGGAGGAGGCGGATATGGCCAAGCTCCTGGAGCTCCTCCATGAGGTGCGGGCGGAGGACGCGGTGGTGCTCTCCGGCTGGGCCCAGAGCGTCCCCTTCTACGTGTCCATTCTCCAGCAGGTGGTGGCCACCGGGTGCATGACCGTGCTGGACTGCACCGGGGAGTCCCTGTGGCAGTGTCTGGGGTGCCGCCCCTTCCTGATTAAGCCCAATCTGACGGAGCTGGGAGCTCTGTTCGGGGTGGAGGATCTGGACGAGAACGAGGGCGTGGAGCTGGCCCGCCAGCTCCAGCACGAGGGGGCCCGGAACGTACTGGTCTCTATGGGGCGGAAGGGGGCCTTCCTGCTCACGGAGGAGCAGGAGCTCTACTTTGCCAACGCCTGCATTGGACAGGTGCGCAACACTGTGGGCGCAGGGGACTCCCTGGTAGCCGGCTTCCTGACGGGCCTGCGCCAGTCCGGAGATTTTGGACAGGCCCTCCAGATGGGCGTGGCCGCCGGCTGCGCCACCGCCTTTGACGACTGGCTGGGCACAAGGGAGAGCACCCTGGCCATTATGCAGCACATTCGAGTGGAGAAGGCGTGAGGGGGAATTGACGGAGCATCCCGATCGAGAGCCTGAAAAACCTCGCCAGCGGCGAGGTTTTTCATTAGACAAATCCCCCGGATGTCTCCTGCAACCGCAGGAGAACCGGGCGATGATGCTCGTGCAGGCTTGGGGAAGGGCCGCCATCCCCTCTCAGTACAGCCAGGACTGGGCGGGCTCTCCCTGTGAAAATGGCCCTGGAAAGGGGCTGCCTGCACTTCAATTTGCCCAATTGTCCCTGCCTCTTTGGGGTCTGGTTTGAAGATTTTCACCATTTCTTCGTTTGCGGTATCTTCTCTCTTGCCTTTCCGTGAAAAAAGGGGTAAAATAAGACAAGTCCGAAATGAATACTCATTTTTCATAAGGAGGAACATAGTCTATGGAAACTTACGGATTAGAGCAGTACGGCATTTCCGGCATCAAGGAAGTCGTATACAATCCAACCTACGAGCAGCTCTTCGAGGCGGAGATGGACCCCGCTCTGGAGGGCTTTGAGAAGGGACAGCTGACCGAGCTGGGCGCGGTCAACGTGATGACCGGCATCTACACGGGCCGCTCTCCGAAGGACAAGTTCATTGTCATGGACGAGAACTCCAAGGATACCGTCTGGTGGACCTCCGATGAGTTCAAGAATGATAACAAGCCCGCCTCCCAGGAGGCGTGGAAGGTCTGCAAGGATCTGGCCATTCAGGAGCTGTCCAACAAGAAGCTCTACGTGATGGACGTGTTCTGCGGCACCAACGCGGACACCCGCATGGCCATCCGCTTCATCATGGAGGTGGCATGGCAGGCCCACTTCGTCAAGAACATGTTCATCGCCCCCACCGAGGAGGAGCTGAAGAACTTCAAGCCCGATTTCATCTCCTACAACGCCTCCAAGGCCAAGCTGACCAACTACAAGGAGCTGGGCCTGAACTCCGAGACCGCCGCCATCTTCAACATCACCTCCCGTGAGCAGGTCATCCTCAACACCTGGTACGGCGGCGAGATGAAGAAGGGCATGTTCTCCATGATGAACTACTACCTGCCCCTGAAGGGCATCGCCTCCATGCACTGCTCCGCCAACACCGACATGAACGGCGAGAACACCGCCATCTTCTTCGGCCTGTCCGGCACCGGCAAGACCACCCTGTCCACCGACCCCAAGCGCCTGCTCATCGGCGACGACGAGCACGGCTGGGACGACAACGGCGTGTTCAACTTCGAGGGCG
>OFFX01001755.1_pt1 | contig 14894 bp, 11 predicted proteins | sample 1521511 | NCBI WGS metagenome assembly OFFX01 (sample SAMEA3504125, study PRJEB24116) | mouse gut metagenome | biome: mouse gut; feature: mouse-associated habitat; material: faeces | place: Denmark | collected 2011
TGTGACAGGCGGCAGCATTACGATCGACGGAGAAGATATCCGGACGCTGCCTTTAAAAGAGCTTCGGAATGAAATCGGATTTGTGCCGCAAAAGGGCGTTTTATTCTCCGGTACGATCGCTTCTAATCTGCGGTTTGGAAATTCGGATGCCGATGATACGCTGATTCGGGAAGCAGCCGAAATCGCCCAGGCTTCCGATTTTATTGAAGAAAAAAACGAAGGATATGAAAGCGCGATCGCCCAGGGCGGAAGCAATGTGTCCGGCGGGCAGAAGCAGCGTCTTGCAATTGCAAGAGCGATTGCCAAACAGCCCAGGATTTTTATTTTCGACGACAGTTTTTCCGCGCTGGATATGAAAACGGATGCGAAACTCCGCAAAGCTTTGGAACAGAAAGTAAAAGATTCTACCGTGATCATTGTAGCGCAGAGAATCAGTACGATTCTGAACGCCGATCAGATTCTGGTATTGGATGATGGGAAAATCGCAGGCAGGGGAACCCATGAGGAACTTCTTGCAGGTTGTGAAGTATACCGTCAGATTGCAAAGTCCCAGCTGTCTGCAAAAGAGCTTGGCATTGCGGAAGGAGAGGAGGAGCATCATGAGTGATCAAACATCATCGAATTTTAAGGCAGGCCGTCCGCGCAGAGGACCGGGCGGCGGTATGCACGGCGGCATGGTGCCGGGGGAAAAGGCAAAAGATTTCAAGGGTTCTTTTCGGAAATTATCGGCTTACATCGGAAGATATAAAATCGCAATTTTTATCGTGATGATACTGGCAGCCTGTTCTACCGTTTTTTCCGTTCTGGGTCCCAAAATTATGGGAAGGGCGACGACGGCGCTTTCCGAAGGACTGATGCGTAAAATCGCCGGAACTGGAGGCATTGATTTTGCACGGATCGGGAATATTCTGCTCTTTACGTTAGGCTTATATCTGACCAGTTCCGTTCTTTCCTTTTTCCAGGGATGGATTATGACGGGAATCACGCAGAAAGTCTGTTACCGGATGCGGAAAGAGATTTCGGAAAAAATCAACCGGATGCCCATGAAATATTTTGAGAGCCGCACATACGGGGAAGTGCTCTCAAGAATTACGAACGATGTCGATACGCTCGGGATGGGACTTAGCCAGAGCGTTACCATGATCATTACTTCACTGGCGACGCTGGCGGGAACGCTTGTGATGATGCTTTCCATATCCTGGATCATGACTTTGATCGCTCTGGTAATCCTGCCGGTTTCTGCTGTTTTGATTTCACTCGTCGTAAAGTTTTCACAGAAATATTTTAAAACGCAGCAGGAATATTTAGGGCATATCAACGGACAGGTGGAAGAAACGTATGGCGGACATCTTGTAGTAAAAGCATTTAATAAAGAAGAAGAGACGGTTCGTTCGTTTCAGGAAACGAATCGTGTGCTCTATGAATCGGCATGGAAATCCCAGTTTTTATCCGGTCTGATGCATCCGATTATGATTTTTGTAGGAAACTTAGGGTATGCCGGCGTGGCAATCTCCGGAGGGATATTGGCGATACGGGGGACGATCGGCATCGGGGATATTCAGGCGTTTATCCAATATGTCAGGAATTTTACCCAGCCGATCCAGCAGATCGCACAAGTAATCAATCAGGTTCAGTCCATGACGGCAGCGTCCGAGCGCGTGTTTGAATTTCTGGAAGAGGAAGAAGAGAGCCAGACGACGGAGCATCCGGCGTCTCTGGAAGGCCTTACGGGCAAAGTGGAGTTTGAACATGTCAGCTTTGGCTATCGGAAAGACCAGACGATTATCCATGATTTCTGTGCGGAAGTAAAACCCGGAGAAAAAATTGCGATCGTAGGTCCGACCGGAGCCGGAAAGACGACAATGGTAAAGCTTCTGATGCGTTTTTATGATGTGGATAGCGGCAGCATTAAAATCGACGGGAATGATTTAAGAGAATTTAACCGCAGAGAACTAAGAGATGCATTCGGGATGGTACTGCAGGATACGTGGCTGTTTCGGGGAAGCATTATGGAGAATATCCGTTACGGAAAATTAGACGCAACGGACGAAGAGGTGATCGCGGCGGCGAAAGCGGCGCATGCGCATCATTTTATCCAGACGCTGCCTGGAGGTTATGAAATGGAATTAAACGAAGATGCCAGCAACGTTTCCCAGGGGCAAAAGCAGCTGCTGACGATTGCACGCGCCATTTTAGCAGACAACAGAATCCTGATCTTAGACGAAGCAACGTCTTCTGTAGATACCAGAACGGAGCTGCGGATCCAGAAAGCGATGGATAACCTGATGAAAGGCAGAACGAGCTTTATCATTGCCCACAGGCTCTCGACGATCCGTGATGCGGATCTGATCCTTTTTATGAAAGACGGAGATATTGTGGAACAGGGAAATCATAAAGAACTGATGAAAAAGCAGGGCTATTATGCAGAACTTTACAATTCCCAGTTTGAAGAAGCATCATAAATTCGGATATACAGGCATAAAATGCAGTAATATTTCGGATACGGGCAGGAAACTATGAAACGTAGCGTATTATATTTTTTGGTGACTGCAGTTTATATGCTGGCATTTTTCTCTGACAAAATGCCGGTTCTGGCAAAAGAAAAAGAGACAACCATAAGGGAAGGCGAATTGTACGCCCGGTCAGCCGTGTTAATGGACGCTGACTCCGGGCGTATTTTATTTGAAAAAGAAGGGAACGTGCCCCTTCCCATGGCAAGTACGACTAAGATTATGACCTGCATCCTTGCGCTGGAAAACGGAAATTTGGAAGATGACGTGGAAGTTTCGGAGTATGCGGCTTCCATGCCGGATGTACAGCTTCATATCCGGGCAGGAGAGCAGTATCAGCTGAAACATCTGTTATATTCGCTGATGCTGGAATCGCATAATGATTCTGCCGTGGCAATTGCGGAACATATCGGCGGGAGCGTGGAAGGTTTTGCGGATATGATGAATCAAAAAGCAAAAGAGATCGGCTGTAAACAAACCTGTTTTATTACGCCGAACGGACTGGATGCCCAAAAAGAGATCGAAACACCGGACGGAAAAAAAGAGACCGTGATGCATTCCACAACGGCGGCGGACCTTGCGCGGATCATGAGTTACTGTATCAAAACATCGCCGAAACAGGCGGAGTTTCTTGAAATTACAAGGACGGATTCTTACAGTTTTTCCAATGCGGAAGGCTCAAGAAAATTTTCCTGCAGGAACCATAATGCATTTTTGCAGATGATGCAGGGAGCGCTTTCCGGCAAAACGGGATTTACCGGCAAAGCCGGGTATTGCTATGTCGGGGCGCTTAAGCGGGACGGTAGGACGTTTGTCGCTGCCCTTTTGGCTTGCGGCTGGCCCAATCATAAAACGTATAAATGGTCGGATACGAAAAAACTGATGAAATACGGGCTGTCCAATTTTGAGAAACAGGATCTGTCGGAAGATGCGGTATCCGGGGAATGGCTGAAAGCAATCCCGGTTGCAGACGCGCAGAGCAGCCGGCTGTATGAATCGACTGCCGTAGACGTCTATATCAAAGACGACAGTAAGGCGCCTGTACTGCTGATGAAACAGGGGGAGCGCGCGCAGGTATCCTGTGAAGTCAAACAGGAGCTGACGGCTCCGGTAGCAAAGGACCAGGAAGTCGGGACGATCCGGTATCAGCTGGACGGGGAAGTCTTATGGGAAAGGAAGATCTGCACGTCCAAAGAACTCAAAAAAAGGGATTACATCTGGTTTTTTAAGATGGCGGCAGCCAATTTTGTACTTTAAGAAAGCGGATGCAGAGTTTTCTACACACGTTATGGTCTGCTTTTGCGAAAGTTTTACCGCAGAACTATGAACAGAGTTTGAACTTTGTTAAAAAATCCGTAAAAACTATTGAAAATTTAAGAAAAACAATATACAATTACCTCTGGACAATTTTTAAAATTTAAAAAAATAGATGGAGGGCAAAAAATGAGCAGTAGCAACAACAGCTTGGCAATGCAGCGTATTGTTAAGTTACTTGACGAGAACAGTTTCATGGAAGTCGGATCTCTCGTCACAGCAAGAAGTACAGATTTTAATTTGTCAAACACGGATACACCTTCCGACGGCGTGATCATCGGGCATGGACTGATCGGCGGCAGCCTGGTATTTATTTACAGTCAGGATGCTTCCGTACTGAACGGAACCATAGGCGAGATGCATGCAAAGAAAATCGCTTCCGTCTATGACATGGCGATGAAGATGGGGGCGCCGGTGATCGGATTTTTGGACTGTGCCGGGATTCGTCTGCAGGAGTCTGTAGACGCGTTAAACGGATTGGGACAGATTTATCTGAAAGAGGCGGAAGCTTCCGGAGTGATTCCGCAGATTTCGGCGGTATTCGGAACTTGCGGCGGCGGACTTACGGCAGTGCCGGCAATGTGTGATTTTAATTTCATTGAGTCCTCAAAAGGCAGGATGTTTGTCAATGCTCCGAATACGATTCCGGGCAATCGTGCGGACAAATGCGATACGTCTGCGGCAGAATACCAGTCCAAAGAGACCGGCTGCGTAGACGGCGTCGGAACGGAAGACGAGATTTTAAGCTCCATCCGGGATTTGATCAGCGTGCTTCCGGATAATAACGGAACGGGCGGCCTGACGGAACCGTGCGAAGATGACTTAAACCGCGCCTGTGAAAATCTTTCCGGCATGAAAGGCGATCCACGTTATGTATTCAGTGAAATTGCAGACGATCATGTATTTGTCGAGACAAAAAAAGATTATGCAAAAGATATGGTGACGGGATTGATCCGTCTGAACGGGACAACCGTCGGAGTAGTTGCGAACGGTACCGAAGTATACGACGAAGAAGGCAAAAAGACAGAAGAATTTGCAAATGTGTTAAGCGCGAGGGGCTGTCAGAAAGCGGCGGAATTTGTAAGTTTCTGCGATGCGTTTGACATACCGGTATTATCCGTTACAAACGTAAAGGGATACAAGGCGAGCGTATGTTCCGAGAACAATCTTGCAAAAGCAATGGCGAAACTTACGTATGCGTTTTCTTCTGCAAGCGTGCCGAAAGTAAACCTGATCGTAGGCGAAGCATACGGAAGCGCTTATGTCACGATGAACTCCAAGTCCATCGGCGCGGATTTGGTTTACGCATGGCCGGACGCTAAAATCGGCATGATGGAAGCGGAGCTTGCGGCTAAGATTATGTATGCGGATGAAAGCGCAGACGTGATCCGTGAGAAAGCCAAAGAATACGATGCCTTACAGTCAAGCGTACTTTCTGCTGCAAGGAGAGGTTATGTGGATTTGATCATTGAACCTGAGACGACCAGAAAATATTTAGTGGCAGCATTTGAGATGCTCTATACGAAAAGTGTTTCTGAGTCTCCAAAAAAGCATGGTACAAAATAATAGAAAGGTGAAGTTTCATGAAGAAAAAATTAGTTCTGATTGCCGCCATGTGCTTCATGCTCCTTGGTCTGGCAGCATGTGGACAAACGGATCCTGCATCAGTAGATTATAACGGCCATTCCTATGAAGAACTTCAGTCAAACTGTCAGGGGACAGTGCAGACATTGGCATATATGTCAGAAGAGGACAAGATGTATTATCAGCAGAATGGTGCAGAGACTGTTGTAAATCTGATCAACAAATGGGATGATGCCGTTGCAGAATTTGGTTCTTTTGTTGATTTCGGTGATTTTGAGATTACAAAATCCGGTAAGACTTTAACGGCAGCGCAGACACTTCATATGGAAAAACGCGATATGATTCTGACTTATGTGTATACATATCATTCCATGGAAGTGGAGGATATTACGGTAGACGGCGTATACAGCATAGGAGAGAAGATGTCTACCGCGCTGATGAATACGGTTATGGGAATTTCAATTGTATTCGGCGTCCTGATCATTATCTGCTTATTGATCTGCTGCTTTAATATTTTCCCGTATCTGGAGAAAAAGAAAGCGGCGAAAGCGGCTCCGAAAGAAGACGTTGTTTCTCAGATTGAGGCGCGGGAAGAGCAGCAGGCAGTTGAGACGGACGACGGCGAATTGATCGCAGTTATCGCTGCAGCGATTGCAGCGTCAGAAGGTACTTCTGCAGACGGATTTGTAGTGCGTTCGATCCGCAGAAGATAAGATTGAATGAAAATTTTAGGAGGATGATTTTAATGAAAAATTATACAATTACCGTGAATGGAAATGTTTATGATGTTACTGTAGAAGAGAATGGAAGCACAGGCGCGGCTCCTGTGGCAAGAAAAATGGCAGCGGCTCCAAAGGCAGCTCCGGCAGCGGCTCCAAAGGCAGCAGCAACGGCGGCAGGTGCCGGCAGCATTAAGATCGAAGCAAAAGCAGCCGGAAAAGTATTCAAAATCGAAGCCGGCGTAGGAACGGCAGTGAAAAAAGGCGATACGGTCCTGATTTTAGAGGTTATGAAAATGGAGACGCCCGTCGTTGCGACAGAAGACGGCACAGTGGCAAGCATCGATGTTGCCGTTGGAGATCAGGTAGAATCAGGAGCGTTGTTAGCGACATTAAACAATTAATCAGGAGGTTGAAAGACAATGTCATATATTCTCGATACAATGGGGAATCTCCTGCATCAGACGGCTTTTTTGAATCTGACCTGGGGAAATTACCTCATGATCGCGGTGGCCTGCGTATTTTTGTACCTGGCGATCGCAAGGGGCTATGAGCCATTACTGCTGGTTCCGATTGCGTTTGGCATGCTTCTGGTTAATATTTATCCGGATATCATGGTAAGCCCGGAAGAGTCCAGTAATGGTATCGGCGGTTTACTTCACTATTTTTTTTGATGGACGAATGGTCGATTTTGCCGTCCCTGATCTTTTTAGGGGTAGGGGCGATGACCGATTTTGGTCCGTTGATTGCAAATCCAATCAGCTTCCTGCTTGGTGCGGCGGCACAGTTTGGTATTTTCGGGGCATATCTGCTTGCCATTTTAATGGGATTCAATGACAAGGCTGCTGCGGCAGTATCCATTATCGGCGGTGCAGACGGTCCGACCTCTATATTCCTTGCCGGAAAACTGGGACAGACGGGTCTGATGGGACCGATTGCAGTTGCAGCATATTCGTACATGGCATTGGTTCCGATCATCCAGCCTCCGGTTATGAAGGCTTTGACTACGAAAAAGGAACGTGCGATCGTGATGGAAAACTTAAGACCGGTTTCCAAACTGGAGAAGATTTTGTTCCCGATCGTCGTTACAATCGTCGTATGTATGATTCTTCCGACAACGGCTCCGTTGGTAGGTATGCTGATGTTAGGAAACTTATTCCGTGAGTCCGGCGTGGTGCGCCAGCTTCAGGATACGGCTTCCAATGCATTGATGTACATAGTAGTTATTCTGCTTGGTACATCCGTAGGCGCGACGACAAGCGCGGAAGCATTTTTAAATATCAGTACGATCAAAATCGTGATCCTTGGCCTGGTTGCGTTTGTATTCGGTACGGCAGCCGGCGTAATATTCGGTAAAATATTGTGTGTATTGACAAAAGGAAAGATCAATCCGCTGATCGGTTCCGCCGGCGTTTCCGCGGTTCCGATGGCTGCCCGTGTTTCACAGAAAGTCGGAGCAGACGAAGATCCGACCAATTTCCTGCTTATGCATGCAATGGGACCGAACGTTGCCGGAGTAATCGGTACGGCTGTGGCAGCCGGCGTATTTATGGCAATCTTTGGGATATAACAGAATACACTCAGCGCTCGCTGAACTTTTCTGTGCCGGATGAGGCGGGAGTTTGAGCGTGCGCCAATAATTCAGGAGGATAGAATCATATGTCAGAAGCGACAAAAAAACCGTTAAAAATAACCGAAACAATCTTACGTGATGCGCATCAGTCTCTGATTGCAACAAGAATGACGACAGAGCAGATGCTTCCTATCATTGATAAAATGGATCAGGTCGGCTACCATGCAGTAGAGTGCTGGGGCGGCGCGACGTTCGACGCTTCCCTTCGTTTCTTAAAAGAAGATCCGTGGGAGCGGCTGCGTAAATTAAGGGCAGGATTTAAACATACAAAACTGCAGATGTTATTCCGTGGACAAAATATCCTGGGATACCGTCCGTATGCAGACGATGTGGTAGAATATTTCGTACAGAAGTCGATCGCAAACGGAATCGATATTATCCGTATTTTCGACTGCTTAAACGACCTTCGCAACTTACAGACGGCAGTTACTGCCTGCAATAAAGAAAAAGGACATGCGCAGGTTGCGCTTTCTTATACCTTAGGCGATGCGTATACGCTGGAGTATTGGACCGGCATTGCAAAGAAGATTGAAGAAATGGGCGCGAATTCCATCTGTATCAAGGATATGGCGGGACTTTTGGTTCCGGTGGAAGCGACGAAACTGATGAAAGCGTTAAAAGCCGCGACTTCCCTTCCGATTGAACTGCATACGCATTATACGTCCGGCGTAGCTTCTATGACCTGCATGAAAGCGATCGAAGCGGGCTGCGATATTATCGATACGGCAATGTCTCCGTTTGCTCTTGGAACCAGCCAGCCGGCAACGGAAGTTATGGTAGAGGCGTTTAAAGGAACGGAATACGATACGGGCCTGGATCAGAACCTGCTTGCCGAAATCGCGGATTATTTCCGTCCGCTGCGAGAGGAAGCATTGGAGAGCGGCCTGATGAACCCGAAGGTACTCGGCGTCAATATTAAAACGTTATTGTATCAGGTACCGGGCGGTATGTTATCGAACATGGTATCACAGTTAAAAGAGCAGAATGCGGAAGATAAATACGAAGAAGTATTAAAGGAAATTCCAAGAGTCCGCAAAGACCTTGGCGAGCCGCCTCTTGTAACGCCGTCTTCCCAGATCGTCGGTACGCAGGCCGTATTTAACGTATTGATGGGCGAGCGTTATAAAGTTGCAACCAAAGAGACGAAAGACGTACTTCTCGGCAAATACGGACAGACGGTAAAACCGTTTAACCCGGAAGTGGTCGATAAAGTGCTTGGAGAAGATAAAAAGAACGCAATTACCTGCAGGTATGCAGATCTTTTAGAGCCGGAACTGCATAAGATCGAAGCAGAGATGAAGCAGTGGAAACAGCAGGATGAGGATGTATTATCCTATGCGCTGTTCCCGCAGGTTGCTACCGATTTCTTCAAATATCGCGAAGCACAGCAGAAGGGTGTAGACGCATCCGTTGCGGATACGAAAAACGGAGCCTATCCGGTATAAATTCAGATCAGAAAACAAAACAGAAGTCAGGCATATCAAACGATATGTCCGGCTTCTTTTTTTTATAAAGCATCGGAAGTGACAGAACACGAGAAAAACTTCCTGCGCGGAAGTTTCTTGTGTTGACAAAAATTGTTCTTTGGTTCTATAATAAGATTATGTAGTTTTCACAAAATTTGGTGAATGGAATCAACTATTTTGTGCAAAATCCATAAAAGGAGGATGGGATATGAAAGTGAACTGTAAAAAAATGTTTTGTTTCTTTCTGGTATGTTTTCTGATGGTTTCTTCTGTTCCGACAGCAGGAAACCGCGTATGGGCGCAGGAAGAGGTGACGGATGTCAATTATGAGATCTATCCGGTTCCAAGAAATCTGGTGTATCAGGAAGATAACGAGACGATGGAGCTGCAAGATGCACCGAATCTGGTTTTGGAAAACGGAATCGATGAAGCCACAAAAAACAGGCTGCATGAAATACTGGCGCTGAAAGGCATAACAGGCAGCGCTTCCGACGCGCTTGTTTCCGGAAAACCAATATTCTCGTAGGCGTCAAAGACTCCGGCGGGGCGGCAGACAGCTGGTTTGACGAGAACGTTACGTACGAAGCAGGCCATTTTGACCGGGTAGATGCTTATGTATTGGCGATCCAGGACGATGTGATCGCGGTTTTGGGAAAAGATACGGACGCCGCGTTTTATGGACTCAGTACGTTAAAGCTGATCGTAGAACAGACGAAAGACCGCTCGATCCGCAAGCTTCAGGTGGACGATTATGCATCCGGACAGTACCGGGGATTTATCGAAGGGTATTACGGCATCCCATGGTCTGTGGAGGATCGGATCAGCCTGATGAAGTTCGGCGGGGACTTTAAGATGAATATCTATATTTTCGCTCCGAAAGACGATCCTTACCATAACAGCAGGTGGAGAGAAGAATATCCTGAGGAGCAGCTGAACGATATCAAACGAATGGTAGATGCCGGCGCGGCTGCAAAATGCCGCTTTGCATGGGCAATCCATCCGTTTATGAACGATCCGATCACGCTTGAGGATTATGAAGAGGGACTGGAAGCGATTCAGAACAAATTTGAGAGCCTGTATGAAGCGGGCGTACGGCAGTTTGTCATTTCGGCAGACGATGCCGGCAGTAATGCGCAGCTGCAGGCAAATCTCTGCAGAGATATGTCCAGATGGGTGAAAGAGCATGAGGGCTGTTATAATCTCTGCTTTGTACCGATGATGTATTGTACGGGTACGCAGAATTGGGGATACGGCATCTCGCTTTCCAATTATTATAACTATTTTAAAGGAGAAGATTTTAATGACGTTGAGATCATGTGGACCGGTGAATCCGTATGTTCTCAGGCGAATCAAACGACCTGCAATAATTTCAGAAACCTTTCGTCGAAGGATCCGTTTTTGTGGATGAACTGGCCGGTAAACGATGTCAACCACTCCCGTCTTGTGATGGGTCCTGCGGAAAACGGGATTTATCAGCAGAATCTGACCGGTTTTAAGGGGCTTGTGACAAATCCCTTAGAGCAGGCGGAAGCGTCGAAAACATCCTTGTTTGCAACGGCAGATTTTGCGTGGAATACGACCGATTTTTCCTGTTTTACCAGTTGGGAACATGGCTTTCAATATATTGAACCGCAGGCGATGCATGAACTCTGCAAGCATTTGACAAACCCAAGCCCGGGCGGCATTACGTCAATGGGGGAATCTACAGAACTGGAGCCTTTTATCACGGCGTTTACGACTGCATACGATAACGGGAACGGCACGGATTATGCAGAGGAAGCGGCTGCATTGATTGCAGAACTGCAAAAGATCGTAAAAGCGGCAGATGAGTTTCAGGAAAAAGGCACAAATGCAAATCTTCAGGATGAAATGAAACCGTGGGTGGATTCCCTGCGCTATCTTTCCAAAGCCTGCATCGGCTTCATACAAACGGCGCAGGCATTAACCGCGCAGGATCCGGAAGCGGTAGCCGCGCATTATTTGAGCGCCGTCAATCATTACAAAGCGTCCCAGCGCTGTGAGGCGCCGCAGTTAAACGGAAGCATCATGGTGGAAGCCGGTGCAATGAAGATTATGCCGTTTGCAGAACGGATGAGCAATGCGGTAAAGGAAGGCGCCTTGGAGATATTTAACACCGAGTTTGGAGGCGGAGATGAAGTTACGGCACAACAGACATTGATCTACAGCGGTCTTGGCGCAGTGAGCCAAGGTAAGCTGGAGAATGCTACGGACGGCGAGGACGGTACGTTTGTATGGTTTAACACGAATGTATCTGCAGGCGCATATATTGGGCTGGACTTGGGAGATACCTATAAACTGGACCGGATCCGTATCCTTCAGGGCAAAGAGCCTACCCACGGCGATATTTTTTCAAACGGAATCTTAGAGTATTCTGTGGATAATGAGAACTGGGAGCAGATCGGTACGTATACGACGAACGACATTGAAGAAAATGTATTAGACCGGTCGCTTACGGCGCGTTATATCCGTTTACGGACACCTGTGGCAACCAATAAATGGTATGCCATCCGTGAATTTTCCGTTACGGTACGGCCGGTGGATGCGTTTGTTTATACAAATGCAGAGGCGTGCCGGGAATACCGTGCGGTCATAGACAAAACAGAGGCGTCCATAGAGGAAATTGCAGAAGAGATTACGCTTGGCAAGGGAGAATATATCGGTCTGGAGTTTCCTGCCGTAAGGGAGGTTACGTCTCTGACTGCAGAGTATACGAAGAAGGATCGGCTGGTATTGGAGAGCAGTTATAATGGATTCGACTGGGTTTCTGCGGGAAGCGGCGACGCAAGGTATATCCGCATAGTGAATAAAAACAGCGAACCGGTTACGTTTCGCATGACAGAGTTTTCGGTCAGATACCGGGAAGGAAGTAAAACGATTTTTTCGGATCCGGCAGGAACGCCCGGACATGAAGCGTTAAAGGCGAAAGACCAGTCTATTTTGACCGCATTTACGGCGGCGGCAGGGAACGGAAGCCTGACTTGGCGTATGCAGGCGGAAGCGGCGGATGAGCTTTATATTTTACAGGATGCCGGTCAGATTTCCAATGCAAAAGTACAGATCCGTACCAATACAAAAGCATGGGTGGATATCGGAACATTGAATAAGAGCCGGAACGTATTTGAGATTTATCCGTACGGTTTTGTCAATGAAGTGAGGATTACATGGGAAGATCACGGACCGACGATTTATGAAATTTATACAAAAGCCGGAGAACATACGAATGTAGAAACTTTGACGGCGGTTTTGGAATTTGCAAAAACACAGAAAAATGACGGGTTTACGGAAGAATCTTTTGCGGCATTCCAAAAAGCGCTTGCAGCGGCAGAAGAGGAATTGCAGAAACCCGATCTTACCGAAGAAGAAGCGGCAGAGGTATTAGAAGCGTTTTATGAGGCGGCGGCAAATCTCAAACCGAAAAAACAGGAAGAAGGCCCTGGGGAAAATCCAGGACAGAATCCGGATCCGGCACCGCCGACTGTTCCGGAATTAAAAATCGGAGATGCGGCAGTTCAAAAGAATTTAAAATACCGAGTCACAGATCCGGTGAAGAAAGAAGCAGCCGTATGCGGCGTCGATTCCAAAAAGAAAAAGAATACACTGACAACAGTTAAGATTCTTTCTACCGTTACGGTAAAAGGCATCCAATGTAAAGTGACGAGTATTGACGGCAAAGCATTTTCCGGTATGAAGAAGTTAAAGACGGTAACGATTGGAGGAAATGTCAGAACAATCGGAGCAAAAGCATTTTTTAAGGATAAGAATCTGAAAAAAATTGTCGTTAAGAGCAATTGTTTGGAAAAGGTAGCAAAAAACGCATTTAAAAAAGCGTCCACAAAAGGAACGATCAAGGTTCCGAAGAAGAAAAAGAATTATGTGAAACTGTTTAAGAAATGTACAAAAATGAAAGTAAAATAAAAGGCTGTCATAAGCAGTCCAACAGGCATCTATCCGCCGTCCGGTCATTTGAAATATGACCGGACGGCTTGTTTTTCGCGGTAGAATTTGTTATGATGATGCATATGTGAAATTTCGATAAGTAAGGAAGGTAAGAGTTCCGTTGGATACGGACAGGTAGACAGCATGGGAAAGGAAAGCGATCTGAGCAATCGGATCAATCAGAAATATGCCGGAATGAGCAAAGGGCAGAAGCGCTTGGCAGCCTATATCACGGATTACTACGATCAGGCGGTATTTCTGACGGCCGAGAAGCTGGGAGAAGCAGTGGGAGTCAGTGAATCGACGGTTGTCCGCTTTGCCTCAAGTCTCGGTTACAAAGGATATCCGGGTTTTCAAAGGGCATTGGAAGAGCTGGTGCAGAGAAAGTTAACGTCTGCTTCCCGCGGGGACGCTGCGTCGGTACGGATTCGTCAGCCGAAGGTTTTGGAGACGGTTCTAAAGTCCGATGCAGAAAATATTACGTCTACATTGGAGAGAATCGATCCTGCCGTATTTGAGCTGGCAGTAGATACGATCCTGCAGGCGAAGAATATCTATGTAATCGGAATCAGGAGCTGCGCGCCGCTTGCCGGTTTTTTTGCATTTTATTTAAATCTGATGTTTGAGCGTGTACACCTGCTCGGAACAAACAGCTTTAGCGAGATTTTAGAACAGATGGTTCGCATCGGAACAGAAGATGTGATCGTGGGTATCAGCTTTCCGCGGTATTCGATGCGGACGTTAAAAGCGATTGAATTTGCCAATCATCGAAACGCCAGGGTGATCACGCTGACAGACAGCGTACATTCCCCGATGAATCTTTATTCTTCCTGTAATCTGGTCGCTAACAGCGCGCTTGTGTCGATCGCGGATTCCCTGGTTGCGCCGCTGAGCGTGATCAATTCCCTGATCGTGGCATTGAGCATGAAAAAACCGAGGGAAGTTGCCGATACGCTGGAAACATTAGAACACGTATGGGGAGAGTACCAGGTGTATGAAACCGATGAGATCGATCCTGTGAGGGATTTTGTGCAGCCGTATGACTTTGGCAAAACAGGAGATTCTATATGAAGAACGTAATTGTAATCGGCGGCGGACCGGCTGGCATGTTTGCCGCGCTTTCGGCAGCGGAAAACGGTCATGCCGTCACTCTGCTGGAAAAAAATGAAAAACTGGGGAAAAAGCTCTTTATCACAGGAAAAGGAAGATGCAATCTTACAAATGCCGGAGACATGGACGCATTGTTCGGCAATGTCGTCACTAATCCGAAATTTTTGTACAGTGCGTTTTATGCCTGCGACAACCGCCGCGTGATCGAATTTTTTGAAAGACGCGGCATGCCTACAAAGACAGAGCGGGGCAATCGGGTCTTTCCGGTTTCCGATCATTCTTCGGATGTCATTGCCGTATTAAAACAGGCGCTTGCCCGGGCTGGCGTACAGGTCCGGCTGCATACCGAAGTATCCGAAATCCTGAAAGGAGAAGAAAAAATTACGGGCGTTTCCTTAAAAAACGGCAGAAACCTGCCGTGTGACGCCGTGGTTTTGGCGACGGGAGGATATTCCTACCAAAGTACGGGTTCCACCGGAGACGGTTATCTGTTTGCCGGGGCATGCGGGCATACGGTGACGGCGTTAAAACCGTCTTTAGTGCCGCTGACGGCAAAAGAGCCTTATGTGAAGCAGATGCAGGGGCTTTCTCTGAAGAATGT
>OFFX01001757.1_pt1 | contig 14868 bp, 8 predicted proteins | sample 1521511 | NCBI WGS metagenome assembly OFFX01 (sample SAMEA3504125, study PRJEB24116) | mouse gut metagenome | biome: mouse gut; feature: mouse-associated habitat; material: faeces | place: Denmark | collected 2011
CTGCGAGGTTTGCGGGGGCTCGCTTGCCGAAGGCGAGGAGATGCTATGCCTTGAATGCGACTACAGTATGCCACGGTGCAATATCCACAATCAGCCCTTCAACATCATCCATCAGCGGCTCGCATCACACATCCCCCTCGAGCGCGCCGCCGGATATTTCCACTACTACCGCGCCAACCGGTACACCCGGCTCATTCACGCGGCAAAATACCAAGGGCGTCCGCGCATCGCACGCATACTCGCCCGCAACTTCGCCCGCGAGATTCTTCCCGACGGATTTTTCCAAGGCATCGACATGATTATACCCGTACCCCTGCACCGCTCGCGGCAGCTCAGGCGTGGCTACAACCAAAGCCTGTTCATTGCTCGGGGCATCAACGACATCACCGCAATACCCATTGCCGGAAACCTCGTGGCAACACTGCCGCACTCCACGCAGACACGCAGCAACGCCTACTCCCGTTGGCTCAACTCGCGCCACATCTACTCTTGCACCGACGCTTCCGACCTCCACGGACGCCACATCCTTATCGTCGACGATGTTATCACCACCGGTGCCACACTCCTCGCTTGCTGCGAAGCCATACACAAGGTAGCGCCGACGGCTAAAATCAGCATACTCACACTCGCAGTCGCAACACTCGGGTAAACCATGCGGAATATCTCGCGATTATTTCGTAACTTTGCGCTTAATTATCACATAATACCCATAGTCAATGTTAAAGAAGGTCCTGCTGCTCGGTTCCGGAGCACTGAAAATTGGTCAGGCTGGAGAATTTGACTATTCCGGTTCGCAAGCTTTGAAAGCCTTGCGCGAGGAAGGAATCTCCACCGTGTTAATCAACCCTAACATCGCTACTATCCAGACTTCGGAAGGCGTTGCCGACAAAGTCTATTTCCTCCCCATCACTCCGCATTTTGTCGAGGAAGTAATCAAGAAGGAACGCCCCGACGGCATTCTGCTTGCTTTCGGAGGGCAGACCGCTCTTAATTGCGGTACGGAATTATACCTCAACGGCACTCTCGACCGTTACGGCGTGAAAGTTCTCGGAACATCGGTAGAAGCAATCATGATTACCGAAGACCGGGATCTTTTTGTAAAGAAGCTCAACGAAATACAGGCAAAGACCCCCGTTTCGCAAGCCGTCGAGAACATGACCGACGCCCTTGAGGTGGCTCACCGCATCGGTTACCCCGTGATGGTTCGCTCAGCATACGCCCTCGGCGGACTCGGCTCAGGCATCTGCAACAACGATGACGAATTCACCCGGCACTGCGAGAGCGCGCTCGCATACTCCAAGCAGATTCTCGTCGAGGAATCCCTCAAAGGATGGAAAGAAATCGAATTTGAGGTCATTCGCGACGCCAACGACCACTGCTTCACCGTAGTGCCGATGGAAAACTTCGACCCCCTCGGTATACACACCGGCGAATCTATCGTTGTAGCCCCCATCGTGTCCCTCACTCCCGAGCAGATTACCATGCTTGAGGAGATTGCCAAGAAAGTGGTGCGCCACATCGGCATAGTGGGCGAATGCAACATTCAGTACGCATTCAATGCCGAGACCAACGACTACCGTATTATCGAAATCAACGCTCGTCTAAGCCGCTCCTCAGCCCTTGCATCGAAAGCATCAGGCTATCCGCTCGCTTTCGTCGCAGCTAAGTTGGCGCTTGGATACACACTCGATCAGATTGGCGAGATGGGCACCCCCAACTCCGCTTACGTAGCTCCGCAGGTCGACTATATGATTGTCAAGATTCCCCGTTGGGACCTCACCAAATTCGTAGGTGTCGACCGCGAGATTGGATCATCCATGAAATCCGTAGGCGAGATTATGTCCATCGGCAAATCTTTCGAGGAAATCATTCAGAAAGGTCTCCGTATGATTGGACAAGGCATGCACGGATTCGTAGGCAACAACGACATCCGGTTCGACGACCTCGAACATGCCCTCTCCAACCCCACCGACCTCCGCATATTCGCCATCGCGCAAGCGTTGGAACAAGGCTACAGCATCGACCGCATCGTCGACCTCACCAAAATCGACCGCTGGTTCATCGAGCGTCTCGACAATATCGTAAGATACGCCGCTCACCTCAAGACCTTCTCTAAAATCGAGGATCTCGACAAGGAGACTCTGCTTGAAGCCAAGCGTCTCGGATTCTCCGACTTCCAGATTGCCCGGCTCATCGAAAGCCCCGAAGGCAACATGGAGCCGGAAGTGCTCCGTGTCCGCAACCACCGCAAGTCGCTTGAGGTACTCCCCAAGGTACGGCGCATCAATACCATCGCGTCCGAGTATCCCGAACTCACCAACTACCTCTACGTCACCTACGGTGCCGACGAACACGCCATACCCTACGACCTCAATGCCGGCAACAATATCGTTGTCCTCGGCTCAGGCGCATACCGCATAGGCAGCTCCGTCGAATTTGACTGGTGCTCCGTCAACGCCGCAAACACTTGCCGCAAACTCGGGTACAAATCCATCATGATCAACTACAACCCCGAGACAGTATCCACCGACTACGACATGTGCGACCGCCTTTACTTCGATGAACTCTCATTCGAGCGCGTAATGGACATCATCGACCTCGAGACTCCGCGTGGCGTCATTGTCAGCGTGGGCGGACAGATACCCAACAACCTCGCCATGAAGCTCCACAGACGCCATGTGCCCGTGTCAATCGACCGCGCCGAAAACCGCCACAAATTCTCGGCAATGCTCGATACCCTCGGCATCGATCAGCCGCGTTGGAAAGAGCTCACCACCACCGACGATATCGACCAATTCGTCAACGAGGTTGGATTCCCCGTACTCATCCGTCCCAGCTACGTACTCTCAGGTGCGGCAATGAACGTATGCTACGACTACGACCAGATGCACCGCTTCCTCGGACAGGCTGCCAAAGTATCCAAGGAATTCCCCGTTGTGGTATCTGAATTCCTTCAGAACGCCAAGGAAATCGAATTCGATGCCGTGGCACGCAACGGCAAAATCGTCGAATACGCCATCTCCGAACACATCGAGTTCGCAGGCGTACACTCCGGCGACGCCACTCTCGTATTCCCAGCACAGAAGATATACATGGCAACCGCACGTCGCATCAAGCGCATCAGTGCACAGATTGCCAAGGAGCTCAACATCTCCGGTCCCTTCAACATCCAGTACCTTGCCAAGGACAACGATGTCAAGGTTATCGAGTGCAACCTCCGCGCATCGCGTTCATTCCCCTTCGTTTCCAAAGTCCTCAAGAAGAACTTCATCGATACAGCCACACGCATCATGCTCGGTGAACAGATTGAGCCCGTCGACACATCCACATTCGACATTGACTACATCGGCATCAAGGCATCGCAATTCTCATTTGCACGTCTCCACAAAGCCGACCCCGTGCTCGGTGTCGACATGTCATCCACCGGTGAGGTAGGATGTCTTGGAAAAGACTTCGACGAAGCTCTCCTCAACGCCATGGTATCCGTAGGACACAGCGTACCCAAGAAAGCCGTATTGGTTAGCTCAGGCGACGTTCGCGGCAAAGTAGACATGCTCGAGGCATGCCACCTCCTGCACGACCACGGATATAAGATTTACGCCACCGAAGGCACCGCACGGTTCCTCAACAGCAACGGTGTTGAAGCATCAGCCGTATGCTGGCCTGATGAAAAAGGCGACAACGTGCTCGACCTCATTGCAGACCACGGTGTAGACTTGGTTATCAACATACCCAAGAACCACACCAAGCGGGAACTCACCAACGGATACCGTATCCGTCGATGGACCATCGACCACAACATTCCGTTGCTCACCAATGCACGACTCGCCAGCGCCTATGTCAAGGCATTCATATCCAAACCCGTCACCGACATAAGCATCACCCCCTGGCAAGAATACTAATCCCCCAACCACAATCCAAACCCCATACCCAAGACCGGCGACCTACCACAAGGCCGCCGGTCCCTTTTTTCCCCTCTCCCAAGTCGGAGCCGGGGCTTCCAGCCCGCGCACCTCCCACCTCAAAAAAATTCCACACAAAAGTGCAAATTCGCATACCACCCCCCACCTCCACCCCCTATCTTTGCACCATCAAACCCAAAAACACCAACCCCGTCGGAGCGAGGGCATCCTGCCCTCGTATAAAAACCACCCCATCAACCCTCCACACGCCCCTAAAGTCCCTACCGACCTTAAAGTCCTACCATATACGCCCACCCACACCCATCAAAAAGAGGGCAAGATGCCCTCTCTCCGCCCCCCGCCACCCCCATTCCTCATTCCTAATTCCACATTCCTAATTGAACTGGCAAGAGCACATTGACATACTGGAAACACTATCTAACATCCATACACAAAATAACTTTATCAAAAAGACCTGTGGCGTGATTAGGTGTTGCGAAAAATTTGTACTTTTGTGCTTTGATAAAACAAACAATTTCAAGGCGTGGAAACCAAGTATATATTTGTGACCGGTGGAGTGGTGTCGTCGTTAGGCAAAGGCATCATTTCTGCATCACTGGCATGCCTGTTGAAGTCAAGGGGATATCGGGTTACGATACAGAAATTTGACCCGTACATCAACATCGACCCCGGTACGCTTAACCCCTATGAGCATGGTGAATGTTATGTGACCGTCGACGGACACGAAGCCGACCTCGACCTCGGGCACTACGAGCGATTCACAAACGTTCCCACAACACGTGCCAACAACGTCACAACAGGACGCATATACCAGAGCGTGATCGAAAAGGAACGGCGAGGAGACTACCTCGGAAAGACCGTACAGATCATACCGCACATCACCGACGAGATAAAACGCAATGTGAAACTGCTTGGCAATACCGGCGATTTCGATTTCATCATTACCGAAATCGGAGGTACTGTTGGTGACATAGAGTCGCTACCGTTCTTGGAAAGCGTGCGTCAGTTGCGATGGGAGCTGGGCATGGACAGCCTGTGCATACACCTCACATACGTGCCATATCTCAAGGCGGCAAAGGAATTGAAAACCAAGCCTACGCAGCATTCCGTAAAGCAGTTGCAGCAATTGGGCATACAGCCCGATGTGTTGGTGCTCCGCACCGAGTGCGACATCCCCGTGGCTATGCGACGCAAGATTGCGCAGTTCTGTAATGTCGCTCCCGATGCCGTGGTGCAGTCCATCGACCTGCCTTCCATCTACGAAGTGCCCGTGATGATGCACGCACAGCATCTCGACGAGACCGTGTTGCGGAAGATGGGCGTGGCGCCGCATGGCGAGCCGCACATGGAGCCATGGATGAATTTCCTCGACAAGATGAAACGTGCCGAAAAAGTGGTCACCATCGGATTGGTTGGAAAATATGTGGAATTGCAGGACGCCTACAAATCCATCAACGAGTCCCTCTTCCAGGCAGCCACCTACAACGACCGTAAGCTCCAACTGAAGTACATCCACAGCGAGAAACTCACTGACCAAAATGTCGATGAGATGCTCAAAGATATGGACGGTGTGATAATAGCCCCCGGATTCGGACAGCGTGGTATCGAAGGCAAATTCATCGCCTTGAAATGGTGTCGCGAGCACGATATCCCCACCTTCGGAATCTGTCTCGGTATGCAATGCATGGTCATAGAGTTCGCACGCAATGTGCTCGGTTATGCCGACGCCAACAGCACCGAGATGAATCCTACCACTCCGCACAATGTCATTGACCTCATGGAGGAACAGAAATCCATCTCCAACATGGGTGGCACTATGCGTCTCGGTGCCTACGATTGCCGCTTGGCGGAAGACAGCACCGCAGCCAAGGCTTATGGTACTACCGAAGTCAAGGAACGTCATCGTCACCGCTTTGAGTTCAACAACGACTATCGTGCTGAATTTGAGCGTGCCGGAATGCGCTGCGGGGGTGAGAACCCCGCCACTCACCTTGTGGAAGTCGTGGAGATTCCCGGTATGCGGTGGTGGGTAGGTACGCAATACCATCCCGAATACACCGGCACCGTATTGGCACCGAACCCGCTGTTCGTGTCATTTGTAAAAGCGGCTATAGATTATGGCAGGAAGCGTGAAATGAATCAATTATAACAACAACATATAACCTGAAAGATATGGATAAGAATACCATTTGGGGTATGCTGCTTATGGGAGCCGTGATATTAGGCTTCATGTACATCAACCAACCATCGGCGGAGGAGCGCGCCCGCATGGAACGCGAACGTCTCGAACAGCAACAGCAGGCGGCAGAACTCTCCGACAACTCTAATCTTTTGACCGTTGACTCTATTAGCGCTCAGGAACGTAGCGCAATCATCAATACGGTTAAGACTCTCGGTATCGCTGATTCAGTTACCGGCGGATATCGTTTGGCAACATCTGATGTGGTGCTTACGCTATCCTCCGACAATGTTTTGGGCGGTACGGTTACCACCGACTACGGCACGGTGCCTGTGGCTGATATCGTTGCTGCCAATTACAGCTCGATAAGCAATGCCGAGGCTGCCCGCGCGGTGTCCAAGTTGAAGAAAGCTCTTGCTGACGCTGCCAAGTACAAGGGGTTTGCCCGCCATCTGGCAGGTGACTCTACCACTGTTAAGCTCGAGAACGATGTATTGGCTCTGGAGATTTCCAATAAAGGTGGTGTCATTGCACGTGCCGCTCTCAAGGATTACCAGACCTACGATTCCACTGCCGTAACACCTATCGGTGCCACCGACAGCTACGGATTCACCCTCACCTCATCCAATCAGCGGTTCGATACCCGCGAGTTCTTCTTTACCCCTGTGGTGGAGAATGACAGCACTGTCCTCATGCAGCTCGACCTTGGCGACGGTGCCGTATGGGGCATCCGTTACACTCTCCCTTCCACCGGTTATCTGGTGAAGATGGACGTGGTGCAGCAGGGCATGAATGTGGTGATACCGCCGAGCGTGGCAACCATGGATTTCTCCTGGTCGCAGAAGATGGAGCGCAATGAAGCCGGACGCATGTTCGAGGAACGCAATAGTGCGTTGTACTACATGTTTGCCAATGGCGATGTCGATAATCTGAGTGAGACATCATCCGACCGCGAGGAACTTAACGAGCGCATCAAGTGGATTGGCTATAAAAACCAGTTCTTCTCGGCTGTCCTTGTACCCGCCACCACATTCTCAAGTGCCATACTCGGCTCAGAGAAACTCGACGACAACGATTATCTGAAGTCTCTCAGCACCGAAGCCACGATGGACTACTCTTCCACCCATGCCAATCCCGCTTCTTTCACATGGTTCCTCGGTCCCAACTCTTATCCGCTTCTCTCCGATTTGCAGGATCAGATTACTCCCGAGGAGAATCTTCATCTCACCAAGCTCATTCCGTTGGGCTGGACACTGTTCCGTTGGATCAACACCCTCATCGTCATCCCTGTATTTGATTTCTTCGGTCAGTTCATCCACAATTATGGTATAATAATACTCCTCCTCACTATATTCATCAAGATAATCCTCTTCCCCTTCACCTACAAGAGCTACATGTCACAGGCAAAGATGCGTGTGCTTGCTCCGGAGATAAAGGAAATCAATGATAAGTATCCCGGCAATGAAAATGCCATGAAGCGTCAGCAGGAAACTATGGCATTATATAGCCGTGCCGGCGCAAGCCCCTTCTCCGGTTGTTTGCCCATGTTGCTGCAGTTGCCTATTCTTGTGGCTATGTTCAACTTCTTCCCCTCGGCTATCGAATTGCGTGGTGAATCTTTCCTCTGGGCAAAGGACCTCTCGGCTCCCGATGCCATCTGGAGCTGGAGTACACACATCCCGTTCATCTCAGGCACGTTTGGCAATCACGTCAGCTTGTTCTGCTTGCTCATGACTGTTGTCAATATCATCTACACACGCATCAACATGCAGAGCCAGCCCGGCGGCAATTCCATGCCCGGAATGAAGTGGATGATGTATCTCATGCCGGTTATGTTCCTCTTCTTCTTCAACAACTATGCATCCGGCTTGAGCTACTACTACTTCCTGTCACTGCTCATCACCATCATACAGACATACATATTCCGCAAGGTGGTTGACGAGGAAAAGGTGCGTGCCACAATGCGCGAGAATGCCCGCAAACCTAAAAAGAAAAGCGGTTTCATGGCTCGTCTGGAAGAAGCGCAGCGTCGTCAGCAGGCTATGATGCGTGAACAGGAGAAACAGCGCGGCAAGAAGGGCGGACGCCGATAAATAATGCAAGTACGTTATTTGAACCGATAAAACTATAATCAGAAAGTTCTTTTAAATCATAAAAGATATGATAAGCAACAAAATTCAAGACGCTATCAATGCGCAAATCAATGCCGAATTTTGGTCGGCATACCTCTATCTCTCCATGAGCATGCACTTCGAGGCTGAAGGCCGTCAAGGTGTGGCAAATTGGTTTAAAATCCAATTTCAGGAAGAACAGGCTCACGCCCAGATTTTCATCAATTATCTGAATCAGCGTGGCGGTCGTGTGGTTCTGAAAGCTATTGATGCGGTACCCACCTCATGGGAGTCTCCTCTCGATGCTTTCAAGGCTACTTTGGAGCATGAACAGAAAGTGACCGCGATGATCAACAACATCTATGCCATAGCTGAAGCTGAAAACGACTATGCCACCCGCGACCGTCTCAATTGGTTCGTTACCGAACAGGTTGAAGAGGAGGACAATGCCCGTCAACTCATCGACAAGTATGCTATGATAGGCGACAACGGCATGGGTCAGTACATGCTCGATCAGGAGCTTGCAGCCCGTGTCTACAATGCTCCCGCAGCATTGGGCGAATAAGCCGGCATCCGCTTAATATCCAATAACACATCAATGGCGCAGACCGTAAGGAACCTGCGCCATTGATGCTGTTTGACCGGTACTTAAAATAGCATGCGTCATTATCTAATACCGTACTCCTATTAGTGCGTATTGGTATTGTTGCATAATGGCGCATGTTACTGAAAAGGACTAAAATAAAAGGGTTAAAACTAAAGCGGCGTGCCTATCGAGACACGCCGCTTTGAATGGTATCGGTATTTTCTGAATTATACCCTTAATCCGTTACCAGATGATTACACGTTCTTCAACAGGACGGAACATCGGTTGACCTTCGGTGATATCGAATGCCTTGAAGAAGGGGTCGAGGTTGCGCAGTGTCACATTCACACGATTTTCACCCAATGAGTGTACGTCGCCTGATGTGAGTGAGCGAATCTCTTCGTCGCGGATATTCTGTCCCCAGAGGTTAGCGTAGTTCATGTAGAATACCTGTGCGGGGGTGAAGCCTTCGATTTTCACATTCTCTACATCCACGCCTTTCTTCTTCTGAGAATCGAGGAATGCGGTCATGGCAACGCGCAAGCCGCCTTGGTCGGCAATGTTCTCGCCCATGGTGTAAGTACCGTTGGCATGAAGGCCGGGGAGCACTTCCACAGCGTCGAACTGTGCGCCGAGACCCTTGGTCATTTCAGTGAATTTTTCCAAATCTTCCGGTTGCCACCAGTTCACCATGTTGCCTTCGGCATCGAAGTTGCGGCCTTGGTCATCAAATCCGTGAGTCATTTCATGACCTATTACCACACCTATACCACCGTAGTTTTCAGCATCTGACGATTCGGGATCGAAGAACGGAGCCTGAAGGATGGCTGCGGGGAATACGATTTCATTGGCAAGGGGATTGTAATATGCGTTGACGGTCTGAGGTGTCATTCCCCATTCGGTACGGTCAACGGGTTTGCCCCATTTTTTATAGTATTCCTTCTGATGCCACATGCCCACGTTGTGCATGTTTTCGTAATACGAAAGGTTGGGGTCGATTTCCATTGTGGAGTAATCTTTCCATTTGTCGGGGTAGCCGATTTTAACTGTGAATGCGTTGAGCTTTTTAAGCGCATTGAGTTTGGTGTCGTCGCTCATCCATTCGAGGTGCAGGATATGCTTGCCGAGGGCGGTGCGGAGGTTTTCTACCAGACCGATCATGTAGTCTTTGGATGATTGGGGGAAGTATTTCTCAACATAGAGTTGACCTACGGCTTCACCCATGGCACCTTCGGTGGCGCCGAGCGCACGTTTCCAACGGGGACGCTGCTGCTGTACGCCGCTCATCACTTTGCTGAATTCAAATGCGGTGTCAGTGAACTTGTCGCTGAGCTTACCGGCTGCCTGTGCCACATATTTCCAGAGGTAGTAATCTTTGATTTCACGGTCGGTGAGCGATGCCATCAGGTCGTTGGCTTGCTTCACGGTGTTGATTTCGGTTACAATCACCTGTTCGGGTGAGGGGATACCCATGGTCTCGATAAAGAAACGGTCCCAGTTGATGGCGGGATACATCTCCTTGAGTTGTGCGAATGTACGGGGATTGTACATGGCGGGGATGTTGCGGCTCTGTTCGCGAGTCCATGTCGAGTCAGCGATGGCGGTTTCAATCTTCATCACGTTTTTCATGATGCGGGTGGCGTCTTTTTTCTTGAAGCCGGCATTCATCATCTGATTGACTATGAGCTTTTGGTAAGCTTCGCGCACCTCTTTGTTGCGTTTGTCATTCTGAAGGTAATAGTCACGGTCGCCCAGTCCGAGTCCGCCACCGCTCACATACATGGCATATACCTGTGAGTTGGCGAGGTCCTCTTGGGGGCCGGCGCCGAAGAACGGGCTGGCATAGTTGGCGTGCATCCACATGAAGAGGTCTTCCATACCTTCGTGAGGTGTGTTCTCAATCTTCTTGAGGTCGGCTTGTATGGGGGCGGCACCCTCGGCGTTGCGGCGTGCGGAGTCCATTGCCTGATTGTAGATTGTGGACACTTTGAATGCCACGGTACCGGGCTGGGGATTGGTGGCTGCGAGATTGAGCACGATATCCTTTACACGGGCTTCGCTGGAGTCGGAAAGAATGTTGAATTTTCCGTAGCGGGCGTGTTCGGCGGTAAGAGGATTGGCGTCCTGCCATTTTTTGTTTACGTGACGGTAGAAGTCAGTGCCTGCGGGTATCGAATTATCGATTTGTGAGGCGTCTAAGCTCTTGAGGTGTTCCTCGGCGGCGGAGACACCTGCGGTTGCTGTAAGCGTCAAAGCCATTGCAAGAGCGATTTTTGATAAATTCATGTTTATACTATGTTTTTTGTTGGTTGTATTGTTTATTCTTGTTCCGATGGTTTCCTGCCGGTGTATATGGTGCATGTGCCGAATGTGAGACGGTGGTAACGCGTGTCGGTAAATCCGGCATGCTTCATGATTGCTGTCATCTCCGGTCCCTGGGGTACGGCTGCTATGCTTTCAGGCAGATATGCGTAAGCGCGTACATCTTTCGATACCATCCGTCCCACAATAGGGATTATATGCCGTGTGTACAGATGGTACAGCGGCTTGATAATCGGCGAGGTGGGGGTAGATAGTTCAATGACCGTGATTGTACCTCCGGGACGCAGCACGCGCAGCATCTCACGGTAGCCCTGCAGGAGGTTCTCGAAGTTGCGTACACCGTATGCTACGGTTACGGCATGGAACGTGTGGTCCTCCCACGGCATGGCGAGTGAGTCACCGGCATGAAGCGTTATACGGTCCGATAGTCCGGCATCGGCTATCTTGCGTTGCCCTACGGCAATCATACCTTCCGACAGGTCTATCCCGGTGATTGCTGTGGCGTCTGTACGCCGTGCAAGCAATATTGCGAGGTCGCCGGTCCCGGTAGCTACATCGAGGATGGTGCTGTGGGGATGGGCTTTGAGCATATCCACGGCTTTGCGGCGCCATATCCGGTCTATACCGAATGTCATGGCGCGGTTCATGAAGTCGTAGGCAGGTGCGATGTTGTCAAACATCTCGCGTACCTGCTGGGTCTTGTTGCGGCTGTCGCCGTTGTATGGATTTATGCTCTCGCAGTTCACTGGTCGAATTTGTAGGCAGGGTGATAATATTATCGGTTGATGTTTTGCAGGCAGTCGAGTACGTTTACGGCTATGCGGTCGGCAAGATTGCTTTCGCTTGCTTTGACAAACGGCTGTCCGGTCACTTGCTCGTAAAGTTCGATGTAACGGTCTGATACTGACTGGATGAACTCGTCGGTCATTTCCGGTACCTGCTGACCTTCCTTGCCCATGAAACCATGGTCTATGAGCCACTGGCGCACAAACTCTTTTGACAATTGACGTTGGGGAAGTCCCTTCTCGAAACGTTCTTCATAGCCGTCGGCGTAGAAGTAGCGTGATGAGTCGGGGGTGTGTATCTCGTCGATAAGATATACCTTGCCGTCGTGCTTACCGAATTCGTATTTGGTGTCCACGAGTATCAAGCCTTTTTCGGCTGCCATCTGAGTGCCGCGGGCGAAGAGTTTTCGTGTGTAATCTTCCATTATAGCATAATCTTCTGCGCTGACTATGCCCTGAGTTATGATTTCCTCACGTGATATGTTTTCATCGTGGCCGGCATCGGCTTTGGTGGTGGGGGTGATGATGGGTTCGGGGAAGCGTTCGTTCTCGCGCATACCCTCAGGGAGCTTCACTCCGCACAGTTCACGGCAGCCTGCCTGATATTCGCGCCATGCGCTTCCGGTGAGGTAACCACGGATAATCATCTCTACGCGGAAACCTTCGCAACGTATGCCCACTGCTGCCATGGGGTCGGGGGTAGCGAGTTTCCAGTTGGGGACGATGTCGGCGGTGGAGTCGAGGAAGTATGTGGCTATTTCGTTAAGTACCTGTCCTTTGTAGGGAATGCCCTTGGGAAGTATGACGTCAAATGCCGAAATTCGGTCAGTGGCTATCATTACGAGTGTGTCGGAGCCTATGGAATAGACGTCGCGCACTTTTCCGTGATACACTCCTGTTTGATTCGGGAAGTTAAAATCGGTGTTAACCAATGCTGTAGCCATAATGTATAAGATAATGTTTAGTAAGTAGAAATTCTACTGCGAAGTTACTATTTATTTCGCGACATGGCAAATTTAAAAGCGTTGCGGGCGAGCCTTGTCCCAAGTACCGTTGCCTTGTCCAATTGCTTTTCAGGTAGCGGGTGTAGCCGTCGGGTGCCTCCTATGTTCAAGAAGGGTATGATGCGGAAGCCTGAAGGACGGAGTATGCGTTGTATGTCGCCTGATACGTCTGTGAATATGCGCATGATATTGGCGGGCCATGGGGCGGTGGATGTGATGATGGCGGCCGCCGGTTTGTGTCGGTGCAGAGGGATAGGTATGGACCGGGTGGGGGAGGAGGTGTCGATGAATGCGTAGACGGTGCGGTCAAGCAACGCCTTCAGCGTGCCGGGCATACCTCCCCAGTAGGTCGGTGTGGCGATAAGTATGGCGTCGGCTTGTGTTAGGAGTTGTGCAAAGCGGTGGGCGTCGTCAGCGGGCAACGGACATTGTCCGGATGTGCGGCAGCTCATGCATGCCATGCAGGGGGCGAACCGCAGTGAACTGATGTTGATGCGCTCTATTGTGCAGCCTTGGGAGCGTGCGGCGTTTTCAGCGGCATCGAGCAGCGATGCCGTGGTGCCGTGGTGTCGTGGCGATGCAAGTATGGATAGGATTAGTGGCATATTAGAAAAATCATTAGTCCAATCAATCGTATAAGGGACTGATTGGACTAATATTTATGAGTGTCGAGGGGAGGGAACCCTCTGTATTAGAATTCTGCGTTGTTGGGTGTGCGGGGGAAGGGTATCACGTCGCGGATGTTGGTCATACCGGTGACGAAGAGTACGAGACGTTCGAATCCTAATCCGAATCCGGCGTGAGGTACTGTACCGTAGCGGCGTGTATCGAGATACCACCACATATCTTTCATAGGTATGTTCATTTCTTCGATACGTCCGAGCAGTTTGTCGTAGTCAGCTTCGCGTTCCGAACCGCCGATAATTTCGCCTATCTTCGGGAAGAGAACGTCCATGGCGCGTACGGTCTTGCCGTCGTCGTTGAGCTTCATGTAGAATGCCTTGATATCCTTGGGGTAGTCGGTGAGGATTACCGGTTTCTTGAAGTGTTCCTCCACGAGGAAGCGTTCGTGTTCGCTCTGAAGGTCGGCGCCCCAGTAAACGGGGAATTCAAATTTACGGCCCGATTCTTCGAGTATCTTCACGCCTTCTGTGTAGCTTAGACGCACAAAGTCGTTCTCAACCACAAATTTCAGACGGTCCACAAGCTCGGGGTCGTACATCTGTGCGAGGAAGTCTATGTCGTCGCTGCAGTTGTCGAGGGCGTAGCGTATGCAGTACTTTATGAAGTCCTCGGCGAGGTCCATATTGTCGGTGATGTCGTAGAATGCCATCTCCGGTTCAATCATCCAGAATTCCGACAAGTGTCGGGGTGTATTGGAGTTTTCGGCACGGAATGTGGGACCGAAAGTGTAAATGGCACCCAATGCTGTGGCTCCGAGCTCACCTTCGAGCTGTCCGCTCACGGTAAGAGCTGTGGGCTTACCGAAAAAGTCAGCCGAAAAGTCGACAGTACCTTCCTCTGTGCGAGGCAGGTTGTTGAGGTCGAGTGTGGTTACCTGGAACATCGCTCCGGCTCCCTCGCAGTCCGATGCTGTGATGAGGGGAGTGTTGAGGTAGAAGAAGCCGCGTTCGTTGAAGAATTTGTGGATGGCGAATGCAAGTGTGCTGCGCACTCGTAGTATGGCTCCGAATGTGTTGGTGCGGGGACGCAGGTGTGCCTTCTCGCGGAGAAATTCGAGGGTATGGCCTTTCTTCTGCAAGGGGTATGTGTCGGGGTCGGCTGTACCGAAGAGGTGCAGGGTGTCTGCCTGTACTTCACAGGTCTGACCTTTGCCCATGGACTCTACCAATCGTCCGGTGACGTGAACGCTTGAACCGGTGGTGACTCCACGTAGGTCATCGTCTGTGAATTTCGACATGTCTATGACTACCTGCAGATTCTTTATCGTGGAGCCG
>OFFX01001759.1_pt1 | contig 14860 bp, 16 predicted proteins | sample 1521511 | NCBI WGS metagenome assembly OFFX01 (sample SAMEA3504125, study PRJEB24116) | mouse gut metagenome | biome: mouse gut; feature: mouse-associated habitat; material: faeces | place: Denmark | collected 2011
CCCTTGCCGGGGCCGCCGCCCTGGTAGGCGGCGGAGCGGGAGCCTCTCTGACCATCATCCGGCTGAGCTGAGCCCTGCCGTAATATAAAACCCTCCCGGCACATCTGGAAAGACAGTGCCGGGAGGTACCTTTTTACATTTGAACAACTGCGCAGCCCCCGCCCCAGCCCGGCCAGCGCCACTCGCCGGGTGAGGCTTAAGCTTGCTGCAAAGGGAGCGCACTGCCGCGCCGCCCTATCTTCGTTTACGTCCTCAGCCCCCCTCCAGCATGGGCCGGATCTCCCTGCGCTGGACGTAGATCAGAAACAGGACGCTCAGCGTAACGGAGAACACCTCCGCGATAGGGAACGCCCACCAGACCGCCGCCACCCGGCCCGACAAGCTCAGCAGCCACGCCGCCGGCAGCAGCACGATCAGCTGCCGCACCAGGGAGATGACGAGGCTCAGCATCCCGTGGCCCAATGCCTGGAAGAAGGATGAGGAGACGATGCCGAAGCCCGCCAGGACGAAATGGAGGCTGATGGTCTGCAGGGCGGGAACGCCGATTTCCAGCATCAGCTCCGACGCCTCGAACATCCCCAGCAGCACGTTGGGCAGCAGCTGGAACACCGCCACCCCCGCCAGCATGATGCACGTGGCGTAGCAGATCCCCAGCTTCACGGTTTTCAGCATCCGCTCCGGCTTTTTCGCGCCGAAGTTGTACGCCACGATGGGCACCATGCCGTTGTTGAGTCCGAACACCGGCATGAACACGAAGCTCTGAAGCTTGAAATACACCCCCAGCACGGCGGTGGCGGTGGTTTGCAGGCCGATGAGGATATTGTTCAGTCCGAAGGTCATGACGGAACCGATGGAAGCCATGATGATGGAGGGCACGCCCACGGAATAAATGCGCCGGATAATGAACCCGTTGGGCCGGAAGCCCTTGAACGTCAGGGTAATTTCCGGATTCTTTCTGGCGTTGAAGTACACGCCCAGGGCCGCGCCCACCACCTGGCCCAATACCGTGGCCCAGGCCGCGCCGGCGATGCCCATGTCGAAAACAAAAATGAAAATCGGGTCAAAGATAATATTGGTCAGGGCTCCCGCCATCTGAGTGACCATGCTGTAGACGGTCCTGCCGGTAGCCTGGAGCAGACGCTCGATGCTGATGGCGATAAAGAGTCCGAAGGAGCCGACGGTACAGATCTGTATATAGGCCGCGCCGCCGGTGACGATCTCCTCCACGTCGGTCTGCACCTGGAAGAAGGTTTCCGAAAACAGCGCGCCCAGCACGGCGAACGCCGCCGCGCTGCACACGCCCAGAAACACGCCGTTGGAGGCGGTCAGGTTGGCCCGCTCGAACCGCTTCTCCCCCAGGCTCTTGCTGAGCAGGGCGTTGATGCCCACGCCGGTGCCGGTGGCCACCGCGATCATCAGGTTCTGCACCGGGAAGGCCAGCCCCACCGCGTTCAGGGCGTTCTCACTGACCCGGGAGACGAAGATGCTGTCCACGATGTTATACAGGGCCTGGACCAGCATGCTGAGCATAATGGGCACCGACATGGTTACCAGCAGCTTGTTGACGGGCAGGACGCCCATTTTGTTTTCTTGAGGCTGAAGTTCTTTTTCTTGCATTCGTTTCGCTTCCTTTCCAGGGTTCCGCTTCCCCTGCCTGCGCTGTGCCGCCGGAGCTTGACCCGGCGGAGGTGTCAAAAAAGCGCCGCGCAGGCCCTCACGGGCCCGCAGGCGACGCTTTATGGTAGCATGATGAATTTTTTATGTCAATACGGAACCGAAAAGTTTTGCGGTTTATCCAATGAATGCGGAAAAATTCTTGAATTCCATTGTGTTTCTACCCAATTCTTTCATTTGCGCCAGCCCCGCCTTTCCGGGTCAGGCGTACGCCCCGTTCTGCCGCTTCCTATAGAAATAAACGCTCATGCGGAAGGACAGCCAGGTCAATCCCACCGCCAGGACGGCGACTGCGGCGGCCACCACGGGCATAGGAATCTCCGGCAGTTCGGGAAGCTCTCCGAAAATACCCATCAGTCCCATGGCCGTACCAACGCCGGCGCCCATGCACAGGATCATCGCAAGCCGCCCTTTTTCGGACCCGAACCGATAGAGCATCGGCAGGCCCAGCGCTGTAATGAACAGCATAACGACCGCCAGCATAACGCTCATTTCCGCCGTCTCCTTCCAATCCGCCGCCCCCGTAGTCATACCCCGAAGGAATGCGCCCAGTACGATGATGCCTCCGCCCAGCAGGGTATAGAGGTAGGACAGCAGATATTTGCTCCACACCAGCTGCCCCACCCGATAGGGCAGCATGGCGGCGTAGCGGTCCCACTTGCACCGCTCGTCATAAGCAATGGAAGTCAGCGGCATCATTACTGCCATCATCATGGCATAGGTACTGCCGAAGGCTCCCATTGTGGGGATCATACTGAATATCAATGCCAGTACCAGCAGCAGCCGTCCGGATTTATCCGCCACATAGAGGTCCTTCTTCAAAAGTCCGATCATTTCTGTTCTCCTTTCACCATATACAGGATGATGTCTTCCAGACTGGCCCGGTCCACGACCGCGTCCCGGGGCATGAACGCCCGCTCTACCAGAGCTTCCACGCCGTAGGTCCCCACCCGCCTGCCGTGAATGGCTTCCTGGGGGATGTTGGCAAGCTGCTCTCTGGAGCATTTCAGGATGCCGTATTTGTCCAGCAGCAGGTCCTTCTCCTCGCACAGGACCAGACGGCCCTTGTGGAGGAAGGCGATGTAGTCGCAGATGCGCTCCAGATCGCTGACGATGTGGCTGGACAGCAGGACCGCGTGGCCCTCCTCGGCGGCAAAGTCTGCGAACACCTCCAGCAGCTCCTCCCGGACCATGGGGTCCAGCCCGCCGGTGGCCTCGTCCAGGAGCAGGAGCCTGGGGCGGTGGCTCAGGGCCGCCGCGATGCCCAGCTTCATGGTCATGCCCCGGGAGTAGTCCTTGAATTTCTTGTCCGGGGGCAGGTCGAAGCGCCTGATCCAGCCGTCATAGACGCTCTGGTCCCAGTTCTGGTAGGTGCCCGCCATGATCTTCCCCAGCTGCTTGGCGTTGATGACCTCCGGCACGAAGGTCTCGTCCAGCACCACGCCGATGTCCTCCTTCAGGTCCAGAAATTCCTTGCTTTGATTGTCCGCCCCCAGGACGGAGACGGTCCCGCCGTCCCGCTCCAGGGCGTCCATGATGAGACGGATGGTGGTGCTCTTACCGGCCCCGTTTTCGCCGACCAGTCCCAGGACGCAGCCGTAGGGCAGGTCCAGATTCAAATCGTCCAGAGAAAAGCCCTTGTAGCGCTTGCAAAGGCCCCGGATCTCGATAGCGTTGTTTTCCATATGGTTTATTCCTCCTCGCTTAATACCTGAAGTATATTTTGAAGCTCGCTGACGGGCAGTTCAATTTGGCGGCTCAGCTCCAGGGCGGCCTGCAGGTGCTGCTCGATCTCCCGCAGGCTGCTCTCCCGGGCCAGCTCCAGGTCCTGCTGGGCCACGAAGCTGCCCTTACCGGCCACGGTGAAGATGAAGCCGTCCCGCTCCAGCTCCTCATAGGCCCGCTTGGTGGTGATGACGCTGATGCGCAGGTCCCGGGCCAGATTGCGGATGGAGGGGAGCGGCTCCCCCGGCTTCAGCTTGCCGGACGCCACGGCCCCTTTGATCTGGCGGCAGATCTGCTCGTAGATGGGCTGGCCGCTGGAGTTGCTGATGATAATGTCCATTGCTTCACCTCTTGCCTGTTCATCTGTATATAAACAGTATACACGGTATGAACGGTTTGTCAAGAGGAAACTTGGAGAAAGCTGAAAAAATTTTGGAGCGGGCATCCTGCGTTATGCCGAACAAACGGGAGGGATCATGCCGGTTTTTTGGCCTCTTTTTTCCGGAGGCGGGGTTGTTCTTTGGGAGGATATATGGTATAACTTGCTTAATGCGCTTCCATATACGTTTTAATAGAGGAGGGGAGATCGGATGGCAGCACAGAAACGGGGCGGATACCGGATGGACATGGTACACGGCCCGCTGGCAGGGAAGGTCCTGCTGTTCGCCCTGCCGCTCATGCTTTCCAGTCTGCTGCAGCTGCTGTTCAACGCCGCGGACGTGGTGGTGGTGGGCCGCTGCGCGGGGGAGGCGGCGCTGGCCGCCGTGGGGTCCACCAGTTCTCTGATCAATCTGCTGGTCAACCTGTTCGTGGGCTTCTCCGTGGGGACCAATGTGGTGGTGGCCCGGGACATGGGCAGCGGCAGGGAGGAGGACGTCCACAGCAGCGTCCACACCGCCATCACCATCTCGCTGATCAGCGGCGTGCTCCTGGCGGTGCTGGGGGTGGCCCTGTCCCGGCAGCTGCTGGTCTGGACCGCCTCCACGCCGGACGTGATCGATCTGGCGACCATCTATCTGCGGATCTATTTTATCGGGATGCCGGTGAACATGCTCTACAACTTCGGCTCCGCCATCCTCCGGGCCCAGGGGGATACCCGGCGACCGCTGTACTACCTGGCCATCGCCGGCGTGACCAACGTGGCGCTGAACCTGCTGTTCGTCATTGTGCTGGAGATGAGCGTTGCGGGCGTAGCCCTGGCCACCATCATCTCCCAGTATATCTCCGCCCTGCTGGTGCTCCAGTGCCTGATACGGGACAAGGGGGCCCTGCGCCTGGATCTGAAAAAACTGGGCCTGGACAAGCGGGTCATCATCCGCATCTGTCAGGTGGGTCTGCCCGCCGGGTTCCAGGGGATCGTGTTCTCCCTGTCCAACGTGGTGATCCAGTCCTCCATCAACTCCTTCAACTCCACCGCCATTGTGGCCGGGTCCTCCACCTCCTCCAACATTGAGGGCTTTGTCTACACGGGCATGAACGCCATCTACCAGACCTGCCTGACCTTCACCAGCCAGAACTACGGCGCGGGCAAGTGCCGGCGGGTGGACCGGACGCTGCTGCTGTGCCTGGGGTACGTCACCGCCATCGGCCTTGCGCTGGGGAATCTGGCGGTGTTCCTCGGCCCCCAGCTGGCCTCTATTTACGCCCCCGGGGAGCCGGAGGTGGTGGCCCAGGCGGTGCTGCGGCTGCAGTACGTGTGCAGTCTCTACTTCCTGTGCGGCATCATGGACACCATGGTGGGCGTGCTGCGGGGGCTGGGGTACTCGGTGGTGCCCATGGTGGTGAGCATGGTGGGCGCCTGCGTTACCCGGCTGGTCTGGGTGGCCACCATCTTCCAGGTCTACCGCAGTCCGGAGGTGCTGTACCTGTCCTACCCGGTGAGCTGGACCATCACGCTGACCGTCCACATGCTCTTCTTCCTCTTCATCCGCCGCCACGCTTACGCCAAGGTCCAGGGCATCCACGCCATCAAGGCGGGGAACGCATAGGCGGCGGATAAGCACAAGCCGGCAATCGTCAAATTCAATGGCAGAGTCTCCTTTTATAAAAAGAAACAATTTGTGAATCTCCTCCTGATATGCTACACTTTATGCGGAACATCGGCATAAGCGGATCCATTTCGACGGGATATGTCCGCTTTTGACCGTCTTATCCCCAAGGCTTTCATAAGGAGAGGAGAACAAAAATGGAAATTCGTGCCAAGGAAGTCAGCTTGAAGAAGCTGCAAAAGGACGCGGAGGACAACTTCAGAAATGGTTTTTTCTGCTGCGAGGCCCTGATGGCCGCCGTCCGGTCCAACTTTGACCTGGATGTGTCGGAGGAGGTCATTGCCGCCGTGTCCGGCATGTCCGTGGGCATCGGCCGCTCCGGCTGCACCTGCGGGGCCTTCAACGGCGGCGTGGCCGCCCTGGGCCTGTTTTTTGGACGCACGGAGCCCCGGGGACCCCAGGATCCCCAGGTCAACAAGTGCATGGCCCTCACCCACGAGCTCCACGAGTGGTTCAAGAGCAGCAACGGCAAGAACGCCATCTGCTGCCGGGTGCTGACCCGGGAGTTTGACATGGGGAAGAGGGAGCACAAGGAGCAGTGCATCCGCTTCACCGGCCTGTGCGCCTGGAAGGTGGGCGAGATCGTCTGCCGGGAGCTGGGCGTCAAGAACACGGACGAGGCGTAAGCGGCGATGAAACAGTTCTTGAAAGCCCTGCCCCTCCCCGCCGCCGGCGTGACGCTGGGTCTGGCGGCCCTGGGCAATCTGCTCCAGAGCTACAGCGAGGGCGTGCGTCTGGTCCTCGGCGCACTGGCCCTGGCGCTGTGGGTGTGTCTGGCGCTCAAGGTGATTTTCTGCTGGAAGGGCGTCTGCCAGGCCATGGAGGACCCCATTGTGGCCAGTGTCTCCGCCACCTTCCCCATGGCCACCATGCTGCTGGCGGTTTACGGCAAGCCCTTTGTGGGCGCGGCGGCGGCCCAGGTGGTCTGGTTTCTGGGAATCGCGCTGCATGCAGCGCTGATTGTCTGGTTCACGGTGAAGTTCTTCGGCAGCTTCCGGCTGGAGAAGGTGTTTGCCAGCTACTACATCGTCTATGTGGGCATTGTGGTTGCCAGTCTCACCGCGCCCGCCTTTGAGATGGCCGCCACGGTAGGCACCTGGGCCTTCTGGTTCGGCTTTGTCTGCCTTATCGCCCTGCTGGCGCTGGTGAGCGTTCGCTACATCAGACTTCCCGTGGGGAAGGATCCGGCCAAGCCCATCTTCTGCATCTACGCAGCTCCGGCGAGCCTGTGTCTGGCGGGCTACATCCAGTCTGTCACGCCCAAGGAGCCGGTGATGGTCATAGGACTGCTGGTCCTCTCCACGGCGCTGTACCTGATGGTGCTGGTGAAGCTGCCGGGCTTCCTGAAGCTGCCCTTCTACCCCAGCTACGCGGCCTTCCCCTTCCCCATGGTGATCACCGCCATTGCCGCCAAGCAGTCCATGGCATGTCTGACCAACCTGGGATACAGCGTTTCCTGGCTGTCCCCGGTGGTGCTGGTGGAAACCGTCATTGCTGCGGTCATGGTGCTCTATGCCCTGGTTCGCTATGTCATGGCTATGGCCAAGGCCTAAGATGCTGAACAGACACTGACAAATCCAAGACAAACGCCGCTCCCGTGAAAACGGGAGCGGCGTTCGCTTACTGTTTTTTCCAGCGCTTGAGGGTGGGGAACCAAGCCTGCATCTTCTGCCGCGCCTCCTCCTCGCTCATACCGGGATTGGCGGCGGCCATGTGGGGGACGCACAGCTGGATCATCTCCTCCATGGAGCCCTGGAAGGTGAAGGCTCCGTCCTTGAAGCAGTAATTGCAGTAGTCCTCGTTTCTGCCGCCGCCGGCGTTGGTCCCGTGGAGCTCGTCGGTCATGGGCATGCCGCAGCACTGGCAGAATGCTTGATTCATCAGGTTCATGATTTGTACCTCCGTCGCGTAACGCTGTCGTGTGTCGCCGTATCGCCGGCGCAGGTCTATGATAGCACACAAATCATGACACCCTCTGTCAGGGTTTCCACAGCCAGAAAAGTTTCTCCTGGAGGGCGCGTGGGCGGCTTTGCTGCCTGTCACTGATTCTTCTCATAGATCTCCCGGGCCCGGGCGGCCAGAACCGCCCGCAGGCGGGCCGGCTCCCGCACCTCCACTTGGGCTCCATAGGAGAGCAGGTACCCGATGAGCCACGAGTCCGCCGGCAGCTCTGTGGAGACGGTCAGGCTCCCGTCCCGATGCCGGGTGATCTCCGTGCCGTCGAACTCGTCGTAGACCCGGTAGGCCATTTCCCCGGGGAAAACCAGGACGATCCGTGCGCAGGGCGGGGGCGGCGGTTCCGCCGGGTAGGGGCGGGGTACGAAGGTCTCCTCCAGCAGCTCCAGGTCCAGAATGCGATTGAGCTTGAAGAGGCGGAAGTCCTGCCGCTCCAGGCAAAAGGCTTTCAGGTACCACTCCTTGGACTTGTAGGACAGCTTCAGGGGCTGCACGGTCCGCCGGCTCTGCCCGCTGCCCGCGCTCTCGTAGACAATCCGGATCTCCCTGCGCTGGATCACCGCAGCCTTCAGGGTCTCAAACTTCCGGTTGTCCCCGTCGGACTTCCCCCAGCGGGAGAAGTCCACCTCCAGCCAGTCCCCGGCGTTCACCCGGAAGAGGGCGGACAGCTTTGTCAGCAGCTCTCCGGAGGCCCGCCCTGCGGCGGCCATGCTCTCCAGGGCAGTCAGCACCTCCCGCCGCTCCCCCTCCGAGAGGAGGGCCCGGTCCAGCACCGCGTCATGGAGCAGGCAGATTCCCCCGTTCCGCCCCGGCTCGGCATAGATGGGGATGCCCGCGCCGCTGAGGGCCTCCACGTCCCGGTAGATGGTCCGCTGGGAGACCTCAAGCGCCGCAGCCAGCTCCGGGGCGGTGGCCCGGCCCCTGTCCAAGAGGTAGTAGAGAATTTTGAATAAACGGCTGTCCGGCATTTACCAGCTCTCCACCTCCAGCCCTCCGCTGATGGTGTTAACGCCGATGCTGCAAGCGCCGTCTCCCCAGACGTATACGTTCTGACTGGGCCGGAGGCATGCCATCTCCAGCTCCGCGTCTCCGGAGGTGGTGTCAAAGGTCAGGGTAAAGCCCAGCTCCGCTGGCAGCGCAAGATCAATGTCTCCGCTGCGGCTGCACAGGTCCATGGAGCCGGCCGTCCAATCCCCCGCCTCCAGGGACAGGTCTATGCTGCCGCTGGTGGTTTCCAGAGCAATACGCTCCGCGCCCAGGAGGTCCATTTCGAGCTCCCCGGATATGGATTTGGCCTCCAGGACCCGGGCGGAGGAGGACAGACCCTCCACATCGCCGCTGGCGGTGGAGACGTTCAGACTGTCCGTGGTCAGGCCGTCGAGATAGACGTCCCCGCTGGTGGTCTTGACCGTGATCTCCGCCGCATTCACCCAGCCGGCCCTGACGTCGCCGGTGACGGTGGTGATGTCCAGCGTATTGATGTTCACCGTATCAATCATCACATCCGCGGGGGAGGCGTTGATGGTCAGGCTGTCCAAAACGTCGTCAGGGACCGCCATGTACAGGGTGTCGCCGCCGCCCCGGGAGGAGATGTTCAGCGTGTTTCCATTCTGCTCCCAGTGCAGCAGTCTCTCGTCCCCGTCTGTGCGCAGGAAGATCCCGCCCCCATCTCCGGCCGATACCCACACCGCTCCGGTGACCATCTGGACGTTCACGGCGCGGATCCCCTCCAGGGGCACCCAGAATCCATCGCCCTCGTAACCGTAGTCATATGCCTGGTTCTGGGCGGTATCCTCCAGCACCACATCCGTGGTATCCGCAGCCCGGGACCCCCAGCGATCCCGGGCAATCCACCGCCCCAGGGCCCCCAGTGCGCACAGGATGGCCAGAGCCCAGAGGAGGATGCTGGCCGGCCTGCGCCAGTCCCGCTTTTCCTTGCCCTGATAGGCTCTCGCGCCCCCGCCGCCGGGGATGCGGGAGGCGTCCGGGTACGCGGGGGGCTCCGGCGGCCGGGAGGACACGGCGCTCCGGCCTTCCTCCTCCAGGATCCGCCGGGCGATGGTCTCAACGTCCTCCATGCTCTCCACGGCCTGCTCCTCGCTCATGCCCTCCTCCATGCGGTCCGCCAGCATCTCGGCGTAGTAGGTCAGGTGCTGCTCCGCCTGCTCCTGGGTCAGGCCCTCCAGGCGGTGGTACAGGTCATTCAGAAACTGCGCGCGCGTCATATTCGGCACTCTCCTTTATCATAGCATATATCCGCTCGATCTCCGGCCAGCCGGCCAGGAACTGGTCAATCTGCTCCACACCGCCGGGGGTCAGGCGGTAGAACTTTCGCAGACGGCCCGCGTGGGCTACGGAGTAGACCGTCAGGCTCCCCGCCGCCTCCAGCCGCCGGAGAATGGGGTAGAGGGTGGACTCGGAGATCTCGATGCAGCCGGAGAGGTCCTTGATGATCTGGTAGCCGTAGGAGTCCCCCTTCCGCAGCGCCGACAGGACGCATATGTCCAGCAGTCCCCGCTTGAGCTGTGGGTCAATCATTTCCACGCCCCCTTTCGCACAATACTATACAACGCATTGCATCATCTGTCAAGGCTTATCAGCGATCAAATTCTTAGGATTTTCTTAACGGGCAGAAGATCCCCGGCCGCACGCGTCAGCCGGGGATCTTTTCCTATCTTGAAATGCTACAGGTCCACCCTGGAGAAATTCCGCTCCCCCAGCCGGCAGGCCAGGAGGTTGGAGGCGATATAGACCAGAACGCCCAGGAGCAAAACGGGGAACTGCCGGACCAGATCCGGCCCCGCCACGCTGTCCAGCCACCCCATGCCCGGGAAGTGGACCGCCGCCTCCATAGCCGCAATGCCCAGGGTAAGGGGGAGCAGGGCGATGAGGAAGGAGGTCCCGGCCTGATAGGCGGTGCGGTAGAACCGGGTGAAAAACACCAGATTAAATGCGCCGTAGAGCATCAGACCGAAGCCGTAGTAGGCGGCGTTGGCCTCAATGCCCGCCGGGTTGCCCTCCGCCATATAGAGGGTGCGCAGGAAGGCGAAGGGCAGGGAGAGGGCCAGCTGTGTCAGCTGGAAGAACACCGCCAGCAGGATCTTTCCCCGCACCCCGTCCCCCTTCCGCACAGGCAGCAGGGCGGTGTAGAACACGTCCCGGGTCTCCCGGCCGAACATGACGGTCTGGAAGACCCCCAGCCCGCCGAAGAAGAACACCACCCCGTAGGGGTAGGCGGGGATCAGCACCAGAGCGCCCATGGCCATGAATACGTACAGGGACGGGTGGGCCGCCAGACGCAGCTCCTTGCGCAGCAGATTATACATGGAATGCCCTCCTCTCCGTGCGGACCATGATCTCCTCCAGGGTCAGCTCCCCCCGGTCCTCCGGCGTGCGCAGACACCGGAAGGCGGCGATAAAGTCCGCCTTGGGGGCGCTGGAGAGGACCTGACCGTCCTTGATGTAGGTGATGTCGTCGGCGCACCGCTCCAGGTCCGAGGTGATGTGGGTGGAGAAGAGGATGCTCCGCTTTCCGTCCGCCGCCATGGCTTGAAACAGGGTCAGCAGCTCGTCCCGGCTCACCGGGTCCAGACTGCTGGTGGGCTCGTCGAAGATCAGCAGCTCCGCCTGATGGGACAGGGCCACGGCGATCTGGTACTTCACCCGCATCCCCGCCGACAGCTCCCGGACGCGCTTGCTCTCGTCCAGATCAAACTCCCTCAGATACCGGGCGTAGGCCCCCTGGTCCCAGTTGGGGTAGAAGCGGCTGGTCACGTCTGTGATGGACCGCAGGCGTTTGTGCTGGTAGAAATCGACGCCCCCCAGCACCACGCCCAGCCGCTGCTTGCAGGCCAGCTCCTGGTCCGGCAGGGGCAGGCCCAGGGCCTCGATGCTGCCGCCGTCCCGGTGCACCAGATTCAGGATGGCCTTCAGGGTGGTGCTCTTGCCGGCCCCGTTCTTGCCGATGAGGCCCATGATCCGTCCCCGCTCCAGGGTGAAGGACACGTCCCGGAGGGTGAAGGCGGGGTAGGACTTGGTCAGGTTCTCCACCCGCAGCGCGCTCATCGGTTCTCCTCCCGCTCCATGGCCCGGCCCGCCAGCTCCAGCATACCCGTGAACTGCTCCGCCCGGACCAGGGCCAGCCCGGCCGTGCCGGGATTGGTGTCCCCCAGCGCCACCAGGGTGTCGCCGGGGCGGATGCCCAGCAGCTCCCGGGCCCGCTTGGGGATGACGATCTGGCCCCGCTCCCCCACCTGGACCGTGCCGAAGATGTGCTTGCCCCGGGGCGGCGCAGGTATGCCGGCCCGCTCCTGGTCATAGTGGACCAGATCGTCCAGGGACACGTCGTACAGAGCCGCCAGGGCGTCGCTGTGGAGCACGTCCGGGGCCGTCTCCCCCTGCTCCCACTTGGCCACCGCCTGCCGGGTCACCCCCACCGCCTCCGCCACCTTCTCCTGGCTCAGTCCCCTGCTCCGCCGCAGGGCGGCCAGATTCTCCGCCAGATGACTCTTTTTCATACTTTTCTGATTCCTCCTTCCGGATGTATCCCTTATTTTACACGATTTTACCGGTATTACAACCAATTGATGCGAACATATTCTGTTTGATTCAGTTGCGTCAGGGGAAGGGGGACAGATGGCGTTATCCTCAAAAAGCAGACAGACTGTCCGAATTTCGCGTTTGATTGCTTTTGCGCATCCTCCTATCATGTACCCTTTACACCATTCCCCGCCTTGACATTTTTCTCCCAGAAGGTATAATAAGGAGCGGAAAAACAAAATGAATGGAGGGCTTTCTCATGACTTATACCATGAAAGTCGCCGGCCTGGAGCGGGAACTGCCGCTGTGCAAGGTCAGCGACGAGCTGTACATCGGCGCTTTCATCATGTTCGGCGACGCGGAGCTGACGGTGGCCTGCGCCTCCGCCCTGCTCGAGGCCGTCCCTGCCGACAGCTATGACTACATGCTCACCGCCGAGGCAAAGAGCATCCCGCTCATCCACGAGATGGCGCGCCAGTCCGGGGCAAAGAAGTACTTCATTGCCCGCAAGGGGTCCAAGGTCTACATGCCCGATCCCATCCACGTCTCCGTACGCTCCATCACCACCCTGCGCCAGCAGGATCTGTTCCTGGGCGCGGATGACTGCGCCCTCATCAAGGGCAAGCGGATCCTCATTGTGGACGATGTGATCTCCACCGGCGAGAGCCTCCACGCCCTGGAGGAGCTGGTGAAGACTGCCGGCGGCACGGTCACCGGCCGGGCCGCTGTCCTGGCCGAGGGCGACGCCCTGCCCAGAAAGGACATCACCTATCTGGCTCCGCTGCCCGTGTTCAACCCCGATGGAACGGTGAAGTCGTAAGCCGCACAGAGGACCGGCTCCCCCAGGGGCCGGTCCTCTTTTGGGGGACAGGCATCCGTGCAGAATGCACAAAAACCTTGTTAAAGATTTATCACAATGCCTATTGCCCTTTTTCGACAAATGTGGTATGATAAGAGTGTCAAAAGGGAGTAGTTCCCCGGTATGCCGGGGCGCACACCGTCAGGACGGCGTTTACCACGCCCGGGACGTGCGGAGATCTCCAGCTGGGATCTTAACGAGACTTTTACCGGGAGGTAGAAGTCTCGTTTTTTCGTACCCGGGTGCGAGAGAACCCTCCCCGACAGACAGAGGAAACATGGGACATATGATTAAAGGAGGAGAAAACATGCCTGATATTTTGAAAATTATCCTGCCCATCGCCATTGTGGCCGCCGTTTTGCTGCTGTTCTTCCTGGGCTATCTGAAGGCGCCGCCGGATACCGCCTACATCATCTCCGGCCTGGGCCGCAAGCGTATCCTCATCGGTAAGGCCGGCTGGCGGGTGCCCTTCTTCGAGCGGGTGGACAAGCTGAGCCTGCGGATTATGCAGGTGGACGTGAAGACCAGCGAGGCCGTGCCCACCAACGAGTTCATCAACGTCACTGTGGACGGCGTGGCCAACGTGAAGATCAGCTCTGATCCCGAGCTTCTCAAGCTGGCCGCCGAGGCCCTGCTGGGCAAGCGGCCGGAGGAGCTGGTGGGTCTGGTCACCCAGGTGCTGGAGGGCAACATGCGGGAGATCGTGGGCTCCGTGGGCCTGAAGGAGATGGTCCAGGACCGCCAGGGCGTGGCCCGGAAGATCACTGAGAACGTGGTTCCCGACATGCGCAAGCTGGGTCTTGAGGTGGTCAACTTCAACATCCAGAACTTCAAGGACGGGGCGGGCACCATTGAGAATATGGGTATCGACAATGTGGAGCAGATCCGCAAGAACGCCCAGATTGCCAAGGCCAACGCCCAGCGTGACATCGCCATCGCCACCTCCCAAGCGCAGCAGGAGGCCAACGCGGTGAAGGTCCAGGCGGAAAAGATGATCGCCGAGCAGGACGCGGCCCTGGCCATCCAGCAGGCGGAGATGAAGGTGAAGGCGGACGCCAAGAAGGCCGAGGCCGACGCCGCCTACTCCATCCAGCAGGAGACCCAGCGCAAGACCATTGAGGTCACTCGGGTCAGCGCGGACATCGCCCGCAAGGAGAAGGAGGCGGAGCTGGCGGACCGGGAGATCGCCATTCAGGAGCGCCGTCTGGACGCGGAGGTCCGCAAGCAGGCGGACGCCATGAAGTACAAGGCGGAGAAGGAGGCGGAGGCCCAGCTGATCAGCCGCCAGCGGGACGCGGACGCCAAGGCCTACGAGGCCATCAAGGAGGCCGAGGCCCGCAAGGCCGAGGCGGAGGCCCTGCGCTTCGCCATGGAGCAGGAGGCCGAGGGTATCCGGGCCAAGGGTCTGGCGGAGGCGGAGGCTATCGAAAAGAAGGCGGAGGCCCAGAAAAAGATGGGCGAGGCCTCCGTGCTGGAGATGTACCTCAACGCCCTGCCCGATGTGGTCAAGAACGCCGCCGCCCCCCTGGCCCAGACGGACAAAATCGTCATGTACGGCGACGGCAACTCCACCAAGCTGGTCAAGGATGTCATGAGCTCCGCCAGTCAGGTGATGGATGGAGTGAAGGAGTCCACGGGCCTGGATCTCGCCGCCCTGCTGGCCGGCGTGGTGGGCGGCCGGATGGCGGCCCAGCCGGTGACCGTGGAGGTCACGCCCGCCCCCGCGCCGGAGACGGAGGCCAAGGCCGCCGCCGGACAGGAGCCGGATAGGGAGGTCTAAGCTCCAACGGCATGACAATCCGCCGCTGATCTGCCCGCCAAGGGGCGGCAGCTCTCGCTGCCGCCCTGCACCAGGAAACAAAAGGACATTTCGGGGGATTACCGGCAAAAAGGGACACGGCATTTTGCCGTGTCCCTTCATTTTCGGATTCCTGATTCACTAAGGAAAAGCCCCTCTTACCGCAAAAACCGCCGCAGCAGGGCCTCATTTCTGCGCCTGTAGGGCTGGTAGCGCATGGGCAGATCCAGCCACACCTTCTTGTCCACAATGCTCTTGCGG
>OFFX01001766.1_pt1 | contig 14819 bp, 11 predicted proteins | sample 1521511 | NCBI WGS metagenome assembly OFFX01 (sample SAMEA3504125, study PRJEB24116) | mouse gut metagenome | biome: mouse gut; feature: mouse-associated habitat; material: faeces | place: Denmark | collected 2011
CTGCTGCTGGAACTCCCGCTCCCGCTTCTCATAGGCCATCCGCTCCCTGCGGATCTGCTCCAGGGCGCCGTTGATGGATTTCAGCAGCCGCTCCAGTCCTTTGTCCGGCAGGGGCAGACGGAGGATTCTGTTTTGAAGCACATGGTCCTGGATTTCCGCCAGTTCCAATGCCGTCTCCCGGAGAGCATGCTCCAGTGCGAAATACCGAATGGAAAAGTATGTTGAAACAATCAATAAAAACACCAGTCCCAAATCCTGTACCCGGAAAAAATCTTCCATCCTGCTCCTCCCTGAAAACGCGTTTTCCTCTTCTTACATGGTGCGCCGTTTTTTGTCAAATGTCCCGTTTCCTCAATAATAGCACACCTGCCAGGCCAAACACAAGGATTCCGGCTGCGCCCGAAAGGAGGCATCTTGCCATGCCCGCCCCGGTGTCCCATATGGTGACGCATTCCGACATGTTTACCCGTGTGCCTGCCGGGATGAAGTTGGCGGGCATCCACATGGCTGCATCCATGAGCGCGTCCCCTCCAAAGGGCAGGAGCATCCCGGCGAACAGCAGAAGCTTGGGCAGGAGCAGCATTACCGTCAGCCATGTGAGGACGCTGAAGAAGCTGTTTTGAAAAAGATCCAGTACAACCACGGCCAGAATCAGGGAGCCGGTGGCGATCAGGGACATGGCGGGGATTTCCAGCAGCATATCCTGGGCGGTGGTGGGGCCCTGGGCATGGAGCAGCGAGGCGCTTCCGATATACACGGGCAGCGCCGCCGCAAGCAGGATCAGAGAGACCGTGAAGCAGACAATACATTTTCCGGCGAAAAGCTGCATTCGGGAAATGCCGTGGGCGATGCTGTTCCCCATGGTGCCGTTTCGCCTGTCGGATTCATACAGCATGACGGCCACATCGGCGGCTACATAGCAGTACATCATAGGTACGGACACCAGCATGGAATAGGAGAAAGAGGCAGAGCCGTAACGGAAATGCTCCACGTCCTTCATCAGGAACAGAACCAGGTTCATGGACAGGATGATTGCCAGAAGCCCTATGGCAGTCCCGTGGATCTCCTTGCTGTGTAACGCTCTGTAGAGTTCGCTTTTGATATAGTTCAGCATGATGTTTTCCCTCCGTTCTTTAAGTTCATGTAATAGTCTTCCAGAGAGGCGGACCTGCGCTCCAGTTTCAGGATGCAGAGCCCATGCTCCATGGCCAGGCGGCTGTAGGCCCCGGGCTCCCGGCGGAAGCCGCGTATCTGTATGGTGCCATCCGGGAGCACCCGCCAGTTTTCCTCCGGGAAATGCTTTGTCAGCAGGGCGGCGTACTTTTCCGTGTCCGCCACGGCAATGTCCAGACGGTCCGCGCATTTTTCGCGCAGCTCCTGGGCGGATATCTCCTCCAGAAGGTTTCCCCTGCTTAAGAACCCGAACATGGTGGCGGTCTGTTGAAGCTCGGACAGGATATGACTGGACAGCAGGATGGTGATGCGCTTTTCTGTGTTCAGCCTCTGGAGCAGGGCGCGCAGCTCCACGATACCGCTGGGATCCAGGCCGTTGACGGGTTCGTCCAGAACCAACAGCGCAGGCTCCCCCAACAGGGCGATGGCAAGGCCCAGCCGCTGCTTCTGGCCCAGGGAGAGGCACTTGCATTTTTCCCGGCGCTTTTCCAGGATGCCCACAAGCTCCATAATCTGCTCCACCTTTTTCCTGCCCGGAACACCCTTTTGGATGCGGTAATATTCCAGGGTGTGCTCCACGGTCATGTTGGGGAAAAAGCCGGGATGTTCGATGATGACGCCCATCTGCCTGCGGCAGCGGCGGAGTTCCTTTTCCCCGGACTGGCCGAACAGGCGGATCTCCCCTGCGGTGGGAAAAATATGCCCTGCCAGGAGCTTTAACAGGGTGGACTTTCCAGCGCCGTTGTCGCCGATGAGCCCATAGATGCTCCCGGGCTGCACCCCCAGGCTCACCTGGTTCAGGGCCGGGACGGAGCGGTATTTTTTTGTGATTTGCCGTGCTTCTATAACATAGTCATTCATTTCTGGCCTCCTAATTTAATTTGCTGCGCGATAGCACGAAAGGGTAAAGTCGCTTCGGCACGTTTTTCACACACTCCCCTCCGGGGACCCCTTCAGCGCCTGCCACTCCGGCATAAACTGTGTTCCCAGCCTTGTGAGTTCTCCCAGAACCTTCTCCAGCCCCAGATCCGTCCGGTACCAGTTTTCCCTGGTCACATTCACGCACACCGGCGCTATCAGAAAATCCGTCTCCGGAAAACAGAACTGGTAATACATCAGACATCTTCTCGAATGATAGCCCTTACAGCACAGAATGGCTTTTTGGGGCCGGATTCCTTCCGCGTCCAGAAGCTTTTTTGTAAATCTGGCGTTCTGCGCGGTAAACTGCGCTTCCTCCTCCCGGAGAATGCTCCCCTGGTCAACGCCTCCCGCCAACAGCACATCCGTGTAAAACCCGCATTCCGTGGTATACGGTTTTGCGTACTGTTCCGGTTTGGATTTCACTCCCGCGAATTTCCCCAGGGTGATGGAATACCTGCCGGAAGGCACCACATAAGGGGCATATCCTTCCCTCCACAGCTGTGCCGCCCTCTCCGGCAGTTCTGGATAGGAACCCCCGGGAATCAAAATAACATCTGCCCTCTCCAGTTCGTCTTCCAGAAAAACAAAATTCGTAATATCGTCTATCATTCTCTGTTTCAAACCGATACCTCATCCTCCGATCTGGCATCTAAGGCCCGACTGTCTTTCCGCTTCTTCCTTTAATCTCTCCATATGTGCCTGCTCCGGCGGCAAAAGATCCGGCAGCTCGTAAATCCTGCCCAGTCCCTCATACTTGTCCTGCCCCAGTCTGTGATAGGGGAGCAGGTAAATGTCTTCCACTCCGGGCAGTGTGCCCGCAAACCGCGCGATGGCCCGGATTTCTTCCGGAGTATCGTTAAAAGTGGGAATCACCGGCACCCGGACGCTGAGCCTTGTCTGTGCAGAAGCGGCAATCTTTTTCGCGTTTTCCAGCATCAGTTCGTTTCCCTTTCCGGTAAAACGTTTATGCTTTCCGCTGTCCATATGCTTGATGTCCATGAGATAATGGTCCAGCCAGGGCAGGATGCCTTCGATCACTTCCCATTTGGCGCAGCCCATGCTCTCCATGGCAGTGTTGATGCCCACTGTCTTTGCCCCCCGGAGCAGATCCCTGGCAAATTCCGGCTGGCAGAGGCTTTCCCCGCCGGAGAGCGTCAGTCCCCCGCCGGAGCGGTTGTAATAGGGCCTGTCCTTTTCCACTGTCTCCAGAACCTCTGCCACCGTCACATCCTGCCCGATGACCTTTGTCTTTCCCCCAACTGTCATCTCCTGGATCCGGTACTCCTGGGACTCCGGGTTGCAGCACCATTTGCATCGCAGCACACAGCCCTTCAGAAAGCATATGGTTCGTATTCCCCTTCCGTCATGAATGGAATACCTCTGTATGTCAAATATCCGTCCCTTAGTCTGTAAATAATCCGTTGTCATTTTTCGTCTCCGCGCGTTTTCCTTTTCCGCCATGTCCCCGTACCGGCCATGACTCTTCCCGCCACTTCCGTCACCGGCTTCCCGCCTTTTTCCAGAAGCCAGCCTTCCCCCGGCCATGCAGAACCAAGGGAAGCCATCCTTTTCCTTACAGTCCCTGCTCCGTCCTGCGGATGATGTCGTCCTGCAGGGATTTGGATAATGTGGTAAACAGCGCGCTGTAGCCTGCCACCCGCACCACCAGATGCGCATATTTCTCCGGATGTGCCTGGGCATCCAGAAGTGTCTGCCGGTCCACCACATTGAACTGCATATGGCTTCCCTTCTGGTCAAAATAGGAACGGATCAGGGCCACGAAATTTTCCAGCCCCTTTTCCCCGCTCAGCGCCGTGGGATGGAATTTCTGGTTGAACAGTGTGCCGTTGGAGGCAATGCCGTGGTCCAGCTTTGCAACGGAATTGGCCGCCGCGGTAGGGCCGTGCACATCCTTTCCCGCAGAAGGGGAAACGCCGTCCGCCACCGGCGTGTGGGCCAGTCTTCCGTCCGGAGTCGCCCCGGTCTGTGCGCCCAGGGGCACATTTGCGGACACAGGGTAAAGTCCCGCCTGGAACTGCCCGCCCCGGGGATTGCGGTACTGCAAAAGCGGCCTTGTGTAGGTATACGCCACATCCCTGGCAAACATGTCCACTTCTTCGTCGTCATTACCGAATTTGGGCACTTCGTCGATCATGGCCCTGAGTTTTTCGTATTCCTGCTTTTCTTCCTCCGGGATTTCCGCGTTCATCACTGCCGTGATCATGGCCGCCACCTGGTCCTGGTTCACTTCCATGCCGTTTTTCCCCATCTCCCGCAGGATTTCCGTGACGATCTCGCCTGCGCTTACGGCGTCAAAACCCTGCCCGTAGTTCATGGCCAGGGCCCTCTTGTACTGGGCCAGGGTTACCTTTTTTTCGTCAAATACCAGTTTCTTTATGGCATACAGGGAATCGGCCATATTGGCCACACCGAATCCCTGGGGACCGGTGAAATTATACACCGCGCCGCCCTCCTGCACGGATTTTCCCCTCCTGATACAGTCGTCCACCATGCAGGACAGGAAAGGCAGGGGACAGCGTGTGGCATGCGCCACATCTATGGCATTGTCCGCGTTCACCAGCAGGGAAATATTGTAATCCATCTGTTTCCGGTAGGCATCGTAGAATTCCCCGAAGCTGGTCATATCCTCCACATTCCCGGTCTCTATGCTGATCTTCTCTCCCTTGTCCCAGCCGTTGGAGAAAACCAGTTCCAGGGGACGGCACATATTGTAGAACGCCGCGTCATGCCAGCCCTCCGTCTTCCCCGCCTTCTGGGGTTCCACACAGCCGATGATATTATACTCCCTGGCATCTTCCAGCGTCAGTCCCCGGCTTAAGAGGGAGGGAATGATCACCTCGTCATTGTAGTAAGCGGGGAGACCGATGCCCGTCCTGGTCAGGTCTGCCGCCTTCATCAGCAAATCATGGGGCGACTTGTTCCAGACCCGGATGGAAAGAGATGGCTGTGGAAGGAACACATGTTTGGACGCACTGATGCACATAAAGGAAAGGTCGTTGGTCACGTCCACGCCATCCTTGTCCTGTCCGCCCACGATCAGATTCTGGAACAGGCTGTATCCCGCAAATCCTTCCGCGCTGGCGGCATCCCTGCATTTATTCAGATCGTTCAGTTTCACCCAGATACAGTCCATCAGCTCCTGGGCAAACTCCCGGGAAAGCTTCCCGGCTTCAAGGTCTTTCTTATAGTAAGGATACATATATTGGTCAAAACGTCCCGGGGAAATGGAATGTCCGCTGGACTCTATCTGCAGCAGCTGCTGCACAAACCAGAAACTCTGGCAGGCCTCGTAAAAGGAAGAGGCGCCGTAAGCCGGAACACGCCTGCAGTTTGCGGCGATCTGCTCCAGCTCCCTCTTCCTGCCCTCATCCGTGCAGGAGAAAGCTTCCTTCTCCGCCAGGCCGGCATAGCGCTCCGCATAGCGTATCACCGCCTCGCAGCTGATGATGACGGCTTTCAGGAACTGGCTTCTGGTACAATAGTCCCCATCCCCTATCCGGCACCGGTCCAGTTCCTGCCGTGCTTCTTCGATGATGCCCCGGTAGCCTGCCGCAAGCACCTTGTCATACTGCACCGTCACATGGCCCACACCATTGTAAAAATAATTGCCCGGTGTGAAAATATTGTGGTCTATGGCCTTTCTGGTCTCCTCCGTCATCAGGGACGTGGCCAGTTCACTGGTGGTCAGCCCCTCCCAGTACGCGTCTGCCTCCAGCAGTTCCTTTTTGGTACTGTCGGCTATGTAAAAGGGGTCAGCCCTGCGGGTGGCAACCGTTTCAAACTCGGCTTCCAGCCATTTATAGGAAAATTCCGGATAAGTCTGGCATCCCCTGGGGGCAATGGTTGTACTGCCCACCACCAGTTCCTCATCCCTTATGATAATGGGAATATTGTCAAGAATATGTGCGAAAGCCAGGGCTCGCCGCATGATGATGGGCTTGTCCTGCGTCTGTCTGTAAGATTCCGTGATCAGCTTTGCCCGGGCAGATTCAATCTCCGGCATTTTGGCATACAAATGTTTGACCAGCCTGGGAATTCTGTCTGTCCTGGGGATTTCCTGGGTGAAATATTTTGCCATCGGTGCTCCTTTCCATACTGTCCTGTACCGCTTTTCTTCCCATGCTGTTTTCTTCCTGTCTTGGGTTGAAAGCATTCGTACCGGCCCGGACACCTGCCCGGACCGCTGTGATATTGTTTTCAGTATATTCCTATCTGCACCAAATGTCAATGAATCCGGCATTCTTTTTCTTATTTTTCTGTGGATTTGTTTTGATTGTTGTTGATTTCCCGGAGTGATTCCTGGCTTTCATAATATTTCGCCTGGGCATTCCACATTTCGGCATAATTTCCCCGGGCCGCAAGCAGCTCCTCATGGCTGCCCCTTTCCACGATCTCCCCCTGGTCAAAGACAATAATGTCGTCGCAGAAGCGGCAGCTGCTCATTCTGTGGGAAATGAAAATGCTGGTCCTGCCCTCCACCATCCGGTTGAAACGGGCGTAAATCTGGGCTTCCGCTTTGGGATCCAGGGCCGCCGTGGGTTCGTCCAGGATTACCACGGGCGCATCTTTGTACAAGGCCCTGGCCAGCGCCAGCTTCTGGGCCTCCCCGCCACTGATGTCCACACCGTTTTTCATGTTTTTATACAGCCAGGTATCCAGCTGTTCCGGCATCTTCTTCACCATCTCTTCCGCGTCCGCCTGCCGCAGCGCCTCCCAGATCCTGTCCTCCTGCCGCTCATAGCCTGCTGTAATATTTTCCCACACCGGAAAGGCAAACAGCTTAAAATCCTGAAAAACCACGCCGAACAGGCTGCGGTATTCTTCCTCGTCATATTTCCTGATATCGATGCCGTTTAATGTGATACGCCCCTCCGTAGGTTCATAGAGACGGCACAGGAGCTTGATAAAAGTGGTTTTCCCCGCTCCGTTCTTTCCCACCACTGCCATCTTTCCCTTCACCCGGATTCTGCAGTTTACGGATTTCAGCACCATTTCCCGACTGCCCGGATAGCGGAAACTGACATTTTCAAAGGCAAGCTCATACTCTCCGTCATTTCTTTTTTCCACCGGGATACTACCCTTCTCATGAAGCGTTTCCATATCCAGGAAAGCCAGAAATTCCTGCATATAAGTACATATCTTTCTCATTCCCCCATGATCCCCGATCAGGGAAGAAACCGATGTTCCAAACTGGTTCAGCGCTCCCGCATACTGGGTAAAGGCGCCGATTGTGACTGCCCCCGTCACTGCCTTCATCGCTACCAGTAAATAAGAAACTATGGTAAATATACTGCTGACGGCCCTGTTGGCGGAGCTCTCCTGCCTCCCAACCAGGCACATTCTCTCAAAATAAGAATGGGACTTTTCCATCTCTTCCTTCGTATTATGCAGGAGCATATCCTGCATACCGTAAAGACGCACAATTTTTCCCACCTTCACATTGGCCAGTACCTGATTCATCAGATAAGAAAGCTTGTTCTCCACACCCGTGTGGGACTGAAAAATCTCCTGCTGTTTTACCGCATATTTTTTGAATACTTTCCAGGAACTCCAGCCCATGCCGGCCAGGACCCCCACAAACAAAAGCGCCGTGGGAACCGGACCCGCCAGACGGCCCAGAAGCCCCTCCGGGGACTCCGGTCTTGCCAGGCACAGATAAATCACCAGGGAAACGGAAAGGAGTATACTTAAAACCGATCTTATCATATCGCAATAATGGTATAAAAGTACCCCCAGCCCTCCATACATATCCGAAGTTCTCTCCGAAAATATGATTTTTTCCGACACTTCCGGCTTCTCCATGGTCTCGTAATCCAGGGAAAAAGATTTCCGGCGCAGCCATACATAAAAAAGCAGCCATATTTTTGTCCGTAGTCCCTGGAAACGTCTTCTGGCCAGACCGGAACACAGTCCCAGGACCAGAGTCATCCCAAGAAGCCCCAATGCCAGCCCGGCCGCCTGTTCAAAGCTTCCCAGAAGCAAGGCGTCAATCAGGGCTGCCGTGAGAAACAGCCCTCCATACACCTGGACCAGAGACATGCACAGCTCCAGCAGGTGCAGCGGAATGATAATGGAATCCACCGAATGAATCATTTTTAACAAACGGAAACCTGTCTTATGAATGGAAATGATATCGCGCATAAAATCCTCCTCTCCCTGATGGCAGATATTGTCTCTTCCCGGCATGATTCCCCCGGATCATGATATTTTTTCAGCTGCTTCCCGGCATGCGGCTGCCGCATCGCCATAATATTTTGCCTGAATGGCAAACAGTTCCGCATAGGCGCCGCCTGCCCTCATGAGGCTTTCATGACTTCCCTCCTCAACAATCCGTCCATTTTCCAGAAACAAAATCCTGTCGCAGAACCGTGTGGAACTTAACCTGTGGGAGATAAAAACAGCCGTTTTTTCCCGGATCATCTCATCATATTTTTCATACATCCCGCTCTCCGCTATGGGGTCCAGGGCCGCCGTAGGCTCATCCAGAATAACTATGGGCGCATCTTTATACAGCGCCCTGGCCAGCATGAGTTTCTGCATTTCCCCGCCGGAAAGCGTCACCCCTTCTTCGTCCAGCTCTTTGTTCATGACTGTTTCCGCACCCCTGGGAAGTTTTTCCACCAGCCCGGCAAGTCCTGCTTTTTCCAGGCTCTCCCACAGTTTATCCGTATCCTCCTCTCCCTTTTTTCTGCAGGAAACATTTTCCACCAGGGGAAACGCAAATGCAAACACCTCCTGGAATACCACCGCATATTCCCTGAAAATCTCCCTCCGGGACATTGCCCGCATGTCTTTTCCGTCCAGATAGACCGTCCCTGACGTGGGACGGTACAGCCCGCAGATGATCTTGATCAGGGTGGTTTTTCCCGCGCCGTTTAAGCCTACCAGCGCCAGTCGCTCTCCCGGATGTATGGTAAGATTCACACAGTGAATGGTATCAGAATCGTTCTCCTCATACCGGAAACTTACGTTTTCCAGCCGAATCTCATGAAGTGCCCCGGGACTGGCAGGCCCTTCTTCCGTCTCCTCCCAGTCTCCGAAATCCATAAACTCCCGGTACTCATCCATGGCTTTCTCATTCTGGTAAATCTGCTGCATGGCCCCGAACAGCCCGTTCATCCAGGTTTCAAATCCTGCCACCACGCCCACGTATAAAAGGAATGCCGGAACCGTTATATTTCCCCTTCCCATCTCCCTGATCAGCCATCCGTAAACAATCAGGTTCCTGGCAAAAGAAAGCAGCTTTTCCGCCATGCCTGCCCCCATATAACCTGTCTGTTCCTTGTCCAGCAGGGTGACGATCCGCTGGATGAACCTGTCAAATACTTTCAGAAACCATTGATCCATGCGGTAAATCCGGATATCCTTTCCGCTGTCAGGAAGTATGGATTCCCGTCTCAGATACCGGAAATTTGACCAGTTTTCCTCCACTTCATCTTCCATTTTATAGGCACGCTTTCCAGCCAGAAAATGGATATATGACGTCAATGCCGTCTGCAGGATCATCAGAATCAGTAGGAAAAGGCTGGCTCTTCCCACCACCACGCTGTAAGCCAAAAGGCCTGACAAATTCAGAAAAAGATCACAGAATCCTATGGTATATGCTTCTATTCCCACGGAGTTTCCCGAGCAGAGATTCCGCTCGGCAGCCTCCCGTTTATTCTGTCCTCCGGCGCTCTCCAGGCTCTGCCCGTCCATCTCCAGCATTTTGCGGGAAAAATCCAGCACCATGCGAAGCCGGAACAAAAACATGATCTGGTTCCGCACGCTTCTCACCTGACCCTGCAGAAATCTGGCCGCCTGCAGGAAAATAATATACCCTGCAATCATCAGCAGAATTACCTCCGGCCCTCTTCCGCTGACCAGGCAGGCTGCCATTGCCCCCGCAAGAGCCGCCTCCAGAAAGGGCAGCAGCACACTCAGAAAGATGTCTCCCCCGCATATGCCGTAAGCCCTCATTCCTTTCTTCTGCCTTAAATAAAAAAAAGCGTACCGGCAGTTATTCCAGACTGAATATGTTTTTTTCTTCCGCATTCCCTTCCATCCTCCCTTTCCGCTGCTGGTTTATTTCCGTTACCATGATACATGGTTACTATGGTACAATGTTGGCACAAAAGAGCATTGTGTCAACTGTTGATTCCATGTGCGCTGATGCACACGGAATTATGGTATTATGTTGACACAGAAGGGCTTTGTGTCAACTGTTGAATGGTATCATCAAACAGGGGGATGTCCTTCTCCCCTGCGCCTATGTGCATAATAAAACAAGAATTCCCTTTTGTGGGAATTCCTGCACGAAATGTTATATTTCTTTCACGAAAAGTCAGAGTTTCTCCCCTGGTGCCCCTTCCGGCAGTTCCAGTGGTATGGACACCTCCGCGGCAAAAATCCCGGGCTCATTGGCCAGACTGAAATACCCCCCGTATTTGTCCACCGCCGCCTTCACACGCTTCATGCCAAGGCCGTGATTCCCCCTTTTTCTGGTGATATAGTTTCGCTCCTCAAAGCCCGGATCTTCCCTGGCGGAATTCTGCACGGACACATAAAACTGATTCTTGTTTACGGCGAGATAGACCCGCAGGAAACGGCATTCCTCCTCTATCTGCCCGCAGGCCTCAATGGCATTGTCCATGAGATTTCCGATGATGACACACAAATCCACATCTTCCAGGCCAATCCGTTCCGGCATGTCCGCCCTGCAGTTTACCGGAATATTCTGCCGCCTTGCCAGTGTCAGTTTACTGTTTAAAATGGCATCTGTCATCAGATTCCCCGACTTCACCAGGGTGTCCACCCGGTCCAGCTCCTTTTCCAGTTGATCCAGGTACTCTCCCAGTCCCCCAAGGTCCTTCATTGCCAGCCTGGCTTTCATGACCTGCATGTGGTTGTGGTAGTCATGGCGCCAGCCCCGCATATCCATGTAAATTTCCCGGATCTCCCCGTAATTGTGCTCCATAAGTTCCTGTCTGAAATGTTCCGTCTGAAATTCATACCCTTTTTTATAATAATACAATGTCCTTTCCAAAAGCCCGAACAGCACAAACTCCAGCAAAATACCACCCCAGAGAAACCCGGCGCGCCAGAATGCCTCCGGCACTGTCCCGCTAAAAACACTGATGCTCCATAAAAAAAGAGAAAACAGGCCGAAGGCAGCAGCCGTCAGAATACCGTTCCCGGCACAGAGACTTTCCCTCTTTTTCGTCAGTAACAGCAAAAACAGGCACAATACCGCCCCGTTGAGACAGAAGACAAACCGCTCCGGCAGCAGGGATCCGAAAGACAGGCACAAGCCCGGCAGCAGTATTCTTCCCAGCTGCCTCCGAAAGGATTCTTCGTCAAAAAACAAGTCAAACAGCAGCATCATGCCCGTGACCAGAAGCCACAGCATAAAAAGCGGGAGCCGGACGGAAAGCGCCAGGACCGCGGCCGTGAGGCCAAATCCCACCACCCGCCTCCCCGGACCTTTCTCCAGGACTCCCACCTGCTCCACATAATACCAGTACAATATCAGCCATAAAAACTGAAAAATAATTCTCTCCATATCCCCTTCACACCTGCCGGTAAAAATCCAGATAAGCCCGATGAAAAGCCTCCCATCGGTTCCTGGCCACAGGAAGCGTCTCCCCGTAATCCATCAGCGCCTCTTTTTTGGTAATTCTGCTCACAAACCTGAGATTGACCAGGTATGACCGGTGAATTTTAAAAAAAGAACTTCCCCGCCGCACAAGCTCCTCTTCCAGCTGGCGGATGCCCGTTCTGCACCGGAAGGCTTCCCTGCTGCGGACATCATGGACATAAGTGTCATGGGCGGCGCTTTCCAGATAATAGACATCCTTCAGCCGGATGCGGCCGGTTCCTCCCGGCAGTTCCAGTAAAAGTGCCGGCTCCTCTTTTCCGCATCGTTCCCCCGCCCTGTCCAGACAGGCAAAAAGCCGATCCTCAGAAACCGGCTTGACCAGATAGGACACTGCCTCCACATCATACCCTTCCATCACATAATCCGAAAGCCCCGTGATGAAAATAATCTGTACATTCTCTCCCTGCATCCGCAGCTTCCGGGCCAGGGAAATCCCGCTCATACCCGGCATGCTGATGTCCAGGAGCAGGATATCGGCATCCCTTTTCTCCTCCCAGAGAAACCACAGCTGTTCCCCGCTCCCGCACAAATCAATTTTTACGTCTGTTTTCCGCTCCCGCGCCCATTGATTCACGGTTGTCTCCAGCCAGGCAAGCTGTGCCGGCTCGTCATCACATATGATAAAATGAAACATGATCCCACTTCCGTTTTTGTCAGATTTGACGTTTTTTCCTCCGTCGGTCCTTCCGTTCCCGGCCCCGCTTCCACCGTCTGGCAGGCCGCAGATGCCGGAAGGACAGCCTCCTTTGTGTCTCATCTTTTCTTGTTTTGCATTATACCGGACCGGCCTGCAAATGGCAATGGAAACTTCTGCGGACATTCAGCCGTTTCCGCTGTCTGCCGGGTGTGTTTCTCCGATAAAATGTTCCAAAATCTTTCCTCCGTTTCTGACCAGGGCTTCCAGCGTATCGGTAAATCTGATCCCGTACTTCTCCGGCTTTGTCAAATCCATACACAGGTTCCTGCCGCCTGCCCCAAAGGCAGTCTCGTTTTTCCCAAGCCTCCCGGTGTCCAGGCCCAGGGCTGAAAACATGGCATATATTGTCTCATAAGTGTTCCTCCCATTGGGAGAACCGAAATTATAGACCCCTCCCGGCAGACGGAAAGCCTTTTCCAGGTTTTCTGCCACCTCATATACATCCGTGATTCCGCGTCTGTCATATACCGGATATTCCAGCGTCCCCGGAGCCTCCAGCTTCTCTGCCAGTATGGTGAAAAAGTCCCCATGCTCTTTTTTCCCTCTTGCCGCATCCGTTATTCCGTCATTTTTCTTTCGGTCTGTCGTCATATCTTCCCCGGTTCCGGCATTCCGGTCCGCGGATGCCCGCTTTCCGTCCCTGCGTCCGTCATACATCCAGGACAGCCGCAGCATGACACAATCCGGATTCACCTTCAGGCACTCTTCCTCGGCCTTCTTCTTTTCCCTGCCGTATAAATTTCCCGGCTCCAGGTCTTCCGCTTCCCTGTGGGCCTCTTCCCGGCCGCTTCCCACATAAACCTGGTCAGAACTGCAAAGCAGGCATTTAGTTTTGTACAGCCCGGAAATTTCCGCCAGATTCCTGCTGCCGTCCACATTGATCTTCCAGGATCTCTCCGGCTCCCTGTCGCACTGTCCCACATCGGAAACAGCGGCGCAATGCACACAATAATCCGGCCGGAACTTTTCAAATGCTTCCTTTACGCTTTCCCGGTCCGTAATATCCATCTCCTTGCTGCCGGGCGCATAAATTTCATATTTATCCCGATAATAAGCTGCAATCCTGCCGCCCAGAAAACCGGACGCGCCTGTAATCAAAATTCTCTCCATGTCTGTGTCTCCTTTCCCTGGCCCCCTGCCTTCCCCTGACATAGTATGGAATCAGCAGTTGACACAATGCCCTTCCATGTCAACATTATACCATAATTCCGTGCGCATCAGCGCACATGGAATCAATAGTTGACACAATGCCCTTCCGTGTCAACATTATAGCATAACCCCCACCGGAAGTGTGAATGGATTACAGCATTTTTCCCTGCCGGGGCAATCTTTCCCGGAAACCTTTTTAAATCCATTGACTCTCTCCCCCTGCTTTGATAAGATAATGCCAGAACATTACACAGAGAAACTATGGACATAAAAATACCATTGAAAACAGGAGGATACCGTATTGGCTTTATTACATGTGGACTTTTTTTCAACCGTACTGGGAATGAGCATGAATATGGATGTGATTCTTCCCCAGCAGACCTGGGGACAGATCGGCATGGAAGGCATGTGTGCCGAAGGAAAATACAAAACCATGTATCTTCTCCACGGCATGAGCGACGACCAGACCATCTGGCAGAGAAGAACCTCCGTGGAACGCTATGCCGCCAAACTGGGAATCGCCGTGGTGATGCCCACCACACATCTGGCATTTTACACGGATACCACTTATGGCATGAAGTACTGGACCTTTATTTCCAGGGAGCTGCCGGAAATCTGCCGGACCTTTTTCCCGCAGATGTCAGACAAACCTGAGGATACCCTGGCGGCAGGACTGTCCATGGGCGGCTACGGCGCATGGAAGCTGGGACTGGGCGCCAGCCAGACCTTCGGGGCGGCAGCCTCCCTGTCAGGCGTCCTGGATATCATGAAAGGTTATCGAAAAAACATGCAGGAAAACACGAAAAACCTTCCCCTCTTCCAGGGCATTTTCGGCTCAGAAGAACAGCTGAAAGATTCGGACAATGATCTGTTTGCCCTGGCCGGCAGACTGGCGGCGCAAAAGAAAGCATTGCCCAGACTGTATGCCTGGTGCGGAACCGAAGATACTTTATACGAAGGCAACCTGAGCGCCTGGAAATATGTAAAAGACCTTGGGTATGACCTGACCTGCCAGGCATCCCCGGGGGATCACCAGTGGAAATACTGGGACGAAAAAATTCAGGACGTGCTGCGCTGGTGGCTGGAAACGGATCTGGATCTGCAATAATTTTTTACTTTTCTCTTCCCTTTTTCCGCTTTCTGTGATATAATAAAAAACGGTCGGGGACAAAATTATTTTTGTTCCCGTGACGCGGAAGCATAGCTCAGCTGGGATGAGCG
>OFFX01001775.1_pt1 | contig 14759 bp, 10 predicted proteins | sample 1521511 | NCBI WGS metagenome assembly OFFX01 (sample SAMEA3504125, study PRJEB24116) | mouse gut metagenome | biome: mouse gut; feature: mouse-associated habitat; material: faeces | place: Denmark | collected 2011
CAGGTTGTAGGTATAAGTAGCGCCGGGCCCGGCAACCTGGGCTTTTATCTTTCCCGCAGAGCCTGTGTACTTTGCCGTCACGTATCCGTCCGCCGCACTCGAATAGTCTATTACGGCCTGACCGTTCTGTACTGCCTGCGCCCCGCCTGACGCATCCGCCGCAAAAACCGCGCCTGTCTCCGCCCGGCCAAAAATCACCGCCGCAAGTATGATAAATAAGAAAATCCCTGCTCTTTTCTTTGTTTTCATGCCAGAACACCTCTCTTTATTCTTTATCACCCTGTCTTTTTTGCCACCACCACGAACCGCCCTTCCCTCTCATGGTAGCTGCAGGTGGAGAGCGTAAGAAGCTCATCTCCAAAGGCTGCGTCCGCCCCCAAATCATAGAGGGACGACGCCTTTACCCTGCTTATATATTCCTCAAAGCTTTCCTTTTCCCTCAAATCAATGTACCAGTAATAACGGAAAGCGTCCTTTTCCTTCAAACTGTATATCCGGCTGTAAAAAGCCCCGATTACCTGATACTCCCCCTTTTCCGTCAGCGTGTCGAAGCGGATAACGGGGTGCTCCCTTGCGTAGCTTTCCTGACTGTACCGGTCAAGGTTCCCGAACATGGTTCCGCCTTTCATGTTGTGTCCGTAAATAATGGTGTTGCCGCCCTCCGGGTTCCAGCCCTCCCCGATAAAAAGGCTTCCACTGTCCGCCTCCTTCCTGTCAAATCCCCGATGGAGATAGTATTCCGGCTCATCGGGCGTATACATCACCGGATAATCAATTTCCAAATCCTCGATGGTAAGCCAGCCCGCCAGGTCATTATTCTTCTCCCACAGCTCCCGGTATTCGGGTAAAACAGGCGTCTCCGACTCTGCCGAGGGCTCTGTATTTTCCTCCTCTTTTCCCGGAGATGCCGCGCATAAATCCTGTTCCTGCCGTTCACCGGCCTGACGCACCTTTTCCGCCAGAAGAAGATTCGCTTCCCTTTCACGGTTTCTCTGAGCGCCGCCACGCAAAAGCATCATCCCGGACAGCAGAAGTATTCCTGCAAAGATGAAAAACAGCAGCGCATGTATCCCTCTTTTCATATCTCCTCCCCGAGTCTGCGGCATCAATGTTATAACCAGAACATCACCTGGTATTTGACAGCCGAAAATAAATCCCTGCGGGTTTCTTCCAGAGCCAGTTGGGTATCAGGAAAGAAGAAAACTCCCTCGTATACAATCATAGCCAGAAAAGATGCTGCCAGAAATAAAAGCATACCTTTCCGCAGCACTCCTTTCGTATGTTCATAAAGCGCCAGCCATGCAAGAAAAGCGGCAAACAAGAAGAAAATTGAGAAGTCACAGAAATAGCGGGGCAAAATCCCGGACATCTCCGTATCCATCAGAATAATCACAGCTCCTGCCAGCATGCTTGCAAACGCCAAATCCACCGCCGCGCTTTTCCTTATATATTTTTTGAAAATCATAAGCAGCGGACACGTCCAGACAAAGAGGCTTACTGCAAACAGCCCGCCATAAGTAGCCTCCGTTATGGTGACTCCAAGGTAATTGGTATCAAAATAATTCGCGGTTAAAAAGGGGAAGTTCATCCTGATTTTGACCGGCGCAAGCAAATACGCCCATATGCCTAACGGAATTCTGTCCATCACAAATCCTCTTTTCCGCATATCGTTAGACGTCAGATTATAATTAGAGCCAAAATCAAAGGGCGACCCGAATCTGGAATAGTTGTACCACATGAGAAGTACCGCCACCGTCAGAAACGGAATTACAAATGCGGCGGCGGCACGGATTTTCTCTCTTACCTTCATATCGGAAAGCCCGGAAAAATTCTTCCGCAAAATAACCGCCGCAGGCAGTATCATAACGAAAATCTGCGGGCGGCAGCCAATAACCAACGCCAGAAAAAAACTGCCTGCCGCAATATACTGCCAGGAAATCTTTCCATAACTATTTTGCGCGCACATGAAGAATAAAAGCCCTAAAAATCCAAAACCAAGCCCTGTGATAATCGGAACCGTATACATATCCGTCCTTTTGCACATATATATCAGTCTGCTGCTCCCCACTATAAGCTCAGTCAGTAAAAACCATGCTCCGACACTGGTTTTGGGAAACCATCTTTTTATCACCTGATACGTCAATCCGACTATCGCTGTGAGCAGCACAAACGCCCCGATTAAAATTACCGCCCTGTTGGACAAATCCTCTCCTGTCAGCAAATAATAAGGGAGGTAGAAAAGGACTGCCGGAACCACCCCGAAATATATATAGTATTTTCCTTCATAATAAACATGGTCCCATAAATAGCTTTCGCCCGCTTCTTTGAGAATTTTTTCGCGGTGCATATAATCATAAGGATTTTCCATGCCCTTCAAAACTTCTCCCGGCTCTTCCAGAAGTGAAAACTGCCCCCCGGCAAGCGCTCTGGCCAGTCTTTGATATCCTTTCTGATATGTAAACTCGTTTTCCTTCTGAAAAACGGGATTCAGCCCCGATATACTGAAAAGAAGCGCCATATTCCCTGCCAGCAGGAAAATCATTATCCTTTTTCTTATCCTGCTGTTCCCGATAAAAGAAATCCGATAAATAAAGGAAGACGGGCGAAAGGCATAGCAAAAAGCGATAACGCCGAAAACCGCAAGCACTCTCAGCCATGAAAAAAATATCGGTATAACCGGATTCAAAAAGTAATGAATCCTGAAACGCTCTCCCTCGGGCAGATTCAAGACAAGTTTCAGGCTTTTACAGTCGCCGTAAAAATGACAGGTGAGATACTGGCTCTTTTTCCTCATATGCCATAATTCCCTCGACGGAATCCTGTAGTATTCTTCATGTCCGTCGTCCCTGGCCCACAGCTCTATCGTAACCGGTTCAAAATTATCCTTCCCCCTGTCAACCGGCTCTATATCCAAAAACAGCGTGCTCAGCTTTGTATCGATATTTGAAAATTTCAGGTATTTTTCGCCTGCTCCGGCGCGGTAAGTCCCATCCTCCATTGTTTCCATGCCTTCAGATATCTGAACGCTGTATTCCTTAACCTCTTTATTGAACAGGGATTCCCAATGCCTGTAATTAAACAGTAAGAACTCAATAAACAGAGCAACACACAGGATTTTAATTATAATCTGAAATTCCCTTTGCATCCTACCTCCGCCCTCTCTTTCTCTCATGCCATATCAATAATATCAGGCTGCATACTCCAAGCAGGGATAAAAGCATAGCCGCATATACATGGGCCGGCGAGTATTTCAGCTCTATTTCATGCTCCCCTTCCTTCACTTCAATACCTATAAGCGCGTCGGCAATCAATGTGATATCCGCCCTTTCACCATCTACATACGCCTTCCATCCCCTCTCATAGGGAACAGAGGTATACATCAGCCCGTCTTTCTTCGCTTTTATTACTCCCTGCAGTCCATTTGACGTATAATTTGTTACATTTAACGCTCCCTCCTCCAATATCTCATATGCTTTGTCAAGAACGTCGCAGTTTAATATGCTCACAAATATTTTAAGCTCCCCCGACCACCCGGAATCCACCTCCGAGCGAACCGAAAATATATCCCCCTTCCTGTAGGTTCCTGCCGGAAAAATATTGGCTTCGCCTATTTCATGAAATTCCACCTTTTCTCCGCATTCCACCCAGGCATTTCCCGCCCCGTATAAATCCATATACACGTAAGCGCAGCCGTTTTGAGGCATTTCATAATTATATTTAAACTTCTCCCTGTCCCCTCCGTCAGCGTTTTCCGGCGGTCTGTAAGTGTATGTACCGTATCCCCATCTCTCCACGCATACATTTTCATGCCCGACGTGAATGATATCCAAAGCCTCGAAAACATCCTCCTCTATCCCTGTGGCGGCCTTTACAAGATTGTTCTGCTTTTCAAAAGGAGTGTCTCCCTCAAATTTATAATTCGCCATACCCTGCTCTACCATAAATCCAATTGGAAGATATGCGGTATTTTCGTATGCATAAACGTCATTCACCCTCCATTTTTCCGTAAGATACTCCTGATTCACCATTTGCTCTCCCCTGGAAATCAGATATTTCAAATTAAGGAACATATTGTTAACAGGCGTTGAGTTCTGATAAGAATACCTAATCGGATATTCGGCGCGAAACCCCATATCTTTTAACAGATTGATTTTCGCCTCCTTTACAACCGAGGAAAATTCTGAAATACCGTTATAACCATATATGGCCGACGGATTCAATGTAAATAATTTTGCCAGTTCAACTCTGAAAAAATCATTTTCCGCCTCTGCATCAATTTTACTTAAAATCTCCTGCACTTCTCCGTATTTGTCAGGATAATTATTTCTTTCAGTGGTTCCAAGCACTTCCACCTTTGAGATAACCGTGGGCACAAGTTCCAGCCCTGCAATGACCGCTATAAACAACGTAAATACTTTTTTGTTGAACATTTTCTTTTCAAAAAGACATATGATTAATAAATACTCCGCTATAATCAACATATTTCTGAACAGAAAAGGTTTAAAATCCAATTCTCCTGACAAAACCGCATCCAGAACAGATTCAAAATTATTGTTCTTCGCATATTCCCGTATGGTTTCAAAAGATACTAACAGATAAAACATACCGGCAAACAGGCATATCATCAGGCAGTCCGTTTTGCTTATCTCTTCCGCCCTGGAAAAAGCCTGATATGCCAGCATTATCAGAAGAAAAGAAAACATAAAAGTAAATCTGTCAGGAAACGCATTCGGATTATGCATTCCATGCCATAAATAATTCAAAACATTTACATTGATGCCGGCGTAAAAAAATATGATAAATACCGCGTAAGCCGCTTTTTCCCTCTTGCCGGTTTTCTTCATTTTAAAGAAGGCAAAAAGAAATATCATGCTGGCTATCCCGCAATAAATATATGGAAAGTTTCCCAGATAGGTTATATCTGTATTAAAGGCAAGAGAATCCACAAATATCTCCAGCCATCCCCTGATAATCTGCCATTTCTCCGGTTTCGCGTTGGTTTTGCAGGCATCCTGCAAGGCTACAAACGACGGAAGTGTGGCGACGGCGGATATCATGACAGAAACGGTGGAATATATGACTATGTTTTTCAGGTTTACAAACAGTTCCTTAACGCTGTTTTTATTGACGATGCATTGTACAAAAAAGTAGAATACCGTAAAAAAACAAACCATAAGCCCTATGTAATAATTGGCAATGATTGCCGATGCAAGGGATATTATATAAAGCCTGAATTCATTTTTCTTTACAACCTTATTGATACCTGAAACCACCAGCGGAAATATCGCAAAGGTGTCAAGCCATATCGTATTAAAGTAATAGCCGACCGCCCAGCCGCACAATGCATAAAACGTTGAAAATATCACCACTCCGGGTTCTTTCGTCCTGTTGATTTCGTTTAGCGAAAAAGCGCAGAACAAGCCTGAAAAGCCGATTTTAATCAAAATAAATAATGTAAAGACTTCCTGTAACCGGCTGACCGGAAACAGTACAATCAGCAGGTTCAAGGGACTTGCAAGGTAATAGGAAATCAGCGAAATAAAATCAATTCCCATACCAATGCGCCAGCAATATAGCAAGGATTCCCCTTCCCTGAGTTTTCTGTGTAATTCCGCAAAAAACGGATAATACTGATGCCATCCGTCCACTATGATTGCCTGCCTGTCTCCAAAGGGATATATTTCAAGCCGTCTGAACGCTTCGAGCATAATTAAGGCCGGCAGCATAAACGCTGTCAGATACAGGCCTATGGACTTTTTCCTGCTGATTATATTTCCGAATATATTTCTGTTTTTCATAATTTACAGATTTCTTCCTGAACTTTGCGCAAAAGCAACGCCGACTATCATTGCCGACGCTGCCCCCGGTTCTTACTATTATTTTTTCCCGTGCTTCGCTTCAATTAAAGTAAAGAACATGCCTCCTAACGAAGCTGCAAACAGTAACAGCCACAGGCCGCTGTCAGAGTTATCTCCCATCTGCGGGATTCCTATAAGTGCAAGAGGTACATCCTCCTCAGGAATATATACATAATCATCCGTCTCAGGGTCTTTTACCTTTATATAAGCAAGCGGTACATCATCATCAATGAGAATTACCATATCGGGGCTGTCTGGCTCGACCGGCTCAGGCAGCTCGGTGACGACAGGTATATCCTCATTCTCCTCATATGTTTCTTCTCCTGTTTCGGGATTTTTCACCTTAACCAGCACGCGGGGCGTATCGTCATCTATGATAACAATAATATCCGGGCTGTCCGGCGTAATCTCTTCAGGTATCTCCGGCTCAATGGTTATTCTCGTTTCCGGCGGCGTCGCGCTTGGCGCAGGCGTTATGCCGGGTGTCGCCGTTGCCGCGGGAGTAGGCGTTACGCCGGGTGTCGCCGTTGCCACAGGGGTAGGCGTTACCCGCGGCGTGGATGTTGCCCGCGGCGTTGGCGTTACCTGTGGCGTGGGCGTTACCCGCGGCGTGGATGTTGCTCGTGGGGTGGACGTTGCCCGTGGCGTGGATGTTGCTCGCGGCGTTGGCGTTACTTGCGGGGTGGACGTCGCTTGCGGGGTCGGTGTTGCCTGGGAAGATGAACCCTCTGAGCTGTCCGGTTCGCTCGGGCTTACAGGTTCACTCGGGTCGCTTGGGCTGCTGCTCGGGCTGCTTCCCGAACTGCCGGGTTCGCTCGGGTCGCTTGTTCCCGTTCCTGAGCTGCTTCCCGGACTGCCGGGCTTGCTTGCGCTGCTCGAACTGCTTCCCGATTTACTTTCTGAGCTGCTCCCTGAACTGCCCGGTTCGCTCGGGTCGCTTGTTCCTGACCCTGAGCTGCTTCCCGAACTGCCGGGCTTACTTGCGCTGCTTGAACTGCTTCCTGAGCTGCTCGAACTGCTTTTCGAACTGCTTCCTGATTTACTTCCCGAGCTGTTTCCTGAGCTGCCCGGTTCGTTCGGGTCGCTTGTTCCCGTTCCCGGGCTGCTTCCCGGACTGCTGGGCTTGCCTGTGCTGCCTGTGCTTGTTCCCGAACTGCTTCCCGATTTACTTCCTGAGCTGTTTCCTGAACTGCCGGGCTCGCTCGGGTCGTTTGCGCCTGTTCCTTCGCTGTTTTCCGGGATATCGGGCTTGCTTGCTCCTGTTCCCGGGCTGCTTCCCGAACTGTTTCCCGAATTTCCAGATACACTTGGGTCCGTTCCTAAACTTTTTCCTGCGTTGCCGGGATAATCCGGGTCGCTTTCCACATTATCAGGCACGCCGGAGCTGCTTCCTGAATTATCAATTACTTCAAAACCGCTTCCCGGATTTTCAATCACGCCGGAACTGCTTCCTGAATTATCAACTACTTCAAAACCGCTCCCCGGATTTTCAATCATACCGGAACCGCTTCCCGCATTCTCAGGAATGTCGGAGCTGTTTCCCGGATTCTCAGTCACTTCGAAACCGCTTCCCGGATTATCAGGCATGTCAAAGCCGTCTCCCGGATTATCGCTATTGTCCGAATCGTCCTTTAGAGTATTTCCGTCGCTTAAATCCTCCTCTGAATCAGGCGGTACGTTTACTTCATCTCCCATAGAATAATCATCCGGCAGATTTTCTTCATTATCAGGCGATTCATCTATCTTGCTGACTATCGAGTCATCAAGCGTATGGCTTTCCGGTTCGCTGTTTTCTGCAAAGGCAGTAAAAGATACTCCCATACATAATATCAATACCAGAAACAATACCAATCCTTGTTTAAGCGTTTTCTTATTCTTCATGAATCGTTACTCCCTTCCCCCTTATTTTTCCATGCAGCTTTTTCCTGAGCGCTCCAGTTATAAATTCAAACATATAGACGGAATTCATATTCTGACTACAATTTCCGGGGCCGTCAGGATATTTACTCATAAATTCAGGCGGCATGTATGCTTTTCCCTGCCATAAACAGGTCTAAAATCAAAATAAAGGGCATAGAAAAACAAGACCACAAAAATAAATTTTTGTGGTTCTGCTTACGCATGCTTTAAATTCATAAAAAATATTGAAATCCTATGATTATCTGTGCTATAATTACTTTAATCTATGTAACGTATAATCTCGTTGTAGTCAGAATATGAATTCTGTCTATATCATAAGTTTCATCAATTCCAGCTGTCTTACATGTTCTTCCCCTGTCGTAAGCAGATAAATCCGTGTGGTTTCAATCGAACTGTGCCCCAGCACATCCGCCAGCTTTACAATATCCTTGCTGATTTTATAAAACGAAACTGCAAATAAATGCCGCAGGTTGTGAGGAAACACCTTGCTGCTCTCCACATCTGCCTTTGTACAAAGTTCCTTCATCTCCCGCCAGATTTGCCTCCTTGAAAGGCTTGTCCCGTTTTTTGTGAGGAAAATTGCTCCCGCCGTGGTTTTCTGTCCCTCCGCATACTTAATCAGCTTGCGGCAGAGCTTACCCGGCAGTAATATGACACGTATTTTCCCTTTCAAATCCACCTCCGCGCGCCCTGCCCTCGCCGCCTCCACCGTGATATAGGGCAGCTCGCTCACCCGGATTCCCGTGGCGCAGATAGTTTCCATCAGAAGCATCAGACGCTCCTTCCCTTCCTTCTGCGCCGTGGTTATCAGACGTTCGAACTCTCCTTTTGTCAGCTCCTTTGACTGTGCCCTGAACATCCGGCGCTGGATACGGAGAAATTTTACCCGCAGTTCCTGCCAGCCCATAAAGGAAAAGAAGCCGTTCAGAGCGGAAAGCTTTCCGTTTACGGTGACAGGCGCATATTCCTGTTTCTGTAAACGCTCTTTCCACTCTATAACAGCTTCTTTGGTTACCGGCCTGCCGCATAACCATTCGCAAAAGGATTTTATCTCTTTCACATATTTCTCAATAGTTGCAGGCTCTCTTTCTTCGCTTTTCAAAAAATCCCTGAATCTGCAAATATCATTTTCCGCCATTGTGCTATCGTTCATCTTTTTCCCTCCTAAAGGTTGATATAATGTCCTTATATTAACCTAAGAGGACTTTTTTATTCAAAAAGTATCAGCAGCGGGAAATTTTTGATAATAATTTTACATCTTACAGGAAAAATCATAAGATTTCCTATAATACACACATTCTGAAAGGATTCAGCAGGCCTCCGGCCAGCTTAAAGCAGCCAATACCTACAGGTATTAAAATCAGCGTGCAGCAAAGGACAATTCCGGCCGCAACGCAGATAACGGCGCATGGCAGACAGAATATCAGTTTAAAAGCCAGCTTCAGTACCCCTCCCGCTATATGGAAGCACAGGCCAATCGCCATAAATACAATCAGTAACGCCAGCAGTACAATCAATGTAATCATACGCTCTCCTTTCTCCGCAGGATTTTCCGCGGGCAGTCATTCCCTTTTAAAATTTGCCGGAACCTTTTGCTCATCCTGTCACTACTCCGCAAAATCCAGCGTAATATTTCCCATGCTGCAGGTCAGCTCAAAGGTGGTGGCAGCTCCGTTGTTCACATATTTTTCCGTTCCCAGCGCGGTAAATTCCCAACCGTTTATCTCCACATTCCCGGCGCTGCATTCAATTTCATAGTTGTGGTCCTTTTCCTTTCCCTTAAGCAGGAAATCCATGCTTCCCATATTGCATTCCGCATCCAGCTCCTGCTCAATAACGCCTTCATAGCTGCAGTTGCCGAGGTCAACCTCCAAATCCGCCTCCCACACGTGCATGTCGCCTGCAACAAGGTTTCCGGCGCCGATTTCCACGGAAAAGTCAACGATTTCCGCCTTATTAAGGTTAAGCTCTCCGGCTCCTATTACCGCGTCAAGCTCTTTTGCTTTCAGGTTCTCGATTTCCATAATTCCGGCGCCGATTTCCAAATCCATTTCCTCAAATCCCATACCTTTGGGAATCCGAAGCGTCATCTCATTATCAATCTGATTGACGTTAAAGAGCTGGTTTCCCTTAAAGCCCTCCACGTAGAGGGTGTTATCCTTTATATAAAAATCAAAGCCGCCCTTCCCGTTCACATAAAGGTCAATCAACCCGTCCGCTTCATCCTTTTCGCTTATGGTACAGATTCCGGCACCAAGTGAAACGTACAGCTCCTTTATGCCCGCTGTTTCAATATGATGTTCATACTCGCTTTCCGTGGTCTCCGAATTATTCACCGTCAGCTTATCAGGCGCGACGTGGTGAGTGTAGTCCGTATAATCTGCCGCCTTTCCGCTTTTTGACGCGCTGATGCCTTTCTCCACGCCCTCAAACACTCTCTCCACAACGGCAAGCCTTTTGTCTGCATGTACATCGTTTCTCACCGTCATCATAAAATTTCTTCCGCTGACTATAACGCCGATTAAACAGAACGCAAATCCCAGCACTCCTAAAACCCCGGCGGTCATCAGGCTCACTTTTATAAATTTTTTCATCCCTTTGCTCCTCCTTTTTTTCTGAAAATACTGTTATATATAGAAGCAATTCCCTGGCAGATTGCCGGTATTACCTTTGTGACCAAAAGCACGGTAAGCAGCATAAACAAAATCCCAAGGGCTCCGCAGATGAAGCCGCCGCCCAAAAGCCCGATACCTTCAAAAGGATGGGGAATCAGCACGCCAAAACCGGCAATCACAAGGGCAACCGCCACGATAAAGCAAATCGCAGCCGCCAGCCCGATTCCAAAAACCGTTGCAAATACTGCTGTGAGCACTCCGATGATAAGGCCAAGCGCCCCGCATGCCAGCCCCAGAATCACCGGCGAGCCAAGTATACACGCAAAAACTATCAGTACAATCGCCCACACCGGCAAATCCTTCTTCTCTTTCTGCGGCTGTCCGCTTCCTTCATCTGATTGACTAAACGAGTCATAACCTTCCCGGGTATCATCGCCGCTCTGCGAATACCCGTACCCAAAGGTATCTGTATTCTGGCCAAAGATATTTTCGCCTTCTCTGGCAGCTTCACCCTCCTGCGCCGCCCCGGCATCCTTCCCGAAACCAGCCTCCTTTCTCATCAGTTCATTCTGCCGCACCGTGCTGTTTAAAAAGCCGTTTTCCGTAAATTCCCCCTGACTGCCGCCATCGCCAAGCCCGTCTTTCACTATCTTTGCAACCTGCTCCGGCGAACCTAAGGCTTTGATTACCTCCTGCTCATTTTCCATACCCGCATCGTTAAAATAATCATTATAATATTGAAGGGCTTCCTCCCGCTCGTTAGGCGAGATATCGGAGAGTAATTTCTCCAGCTGCCTCATAAATTCCCATCTACTCATTTTTCATTCCTCCCTCAAATATACGATTAATCTTCGCAGAATATTTAATCCATTCGCCCTCGTAAAGGTTTAGTTGCAGCCGCCCCTTTTCCGTTGTCTTGTAGTATCTCCTATTCCTGCCCGCGCATTCCCTGTCATAGACCTCGAGGCACTCGTCCTTCTGCAGTCTCCGAAGCACCGGATACAATGTGGATTCCGAAAGCTCTATCACCTGCCTGACATCCTGAGTGATTTTATACCCGTAAGCCCCTTCCGGCTCTCTGGACACAACCGCCAGAACAATCGCGTCTAAAAGCGCCGCTCCCGTGTTAAACACCATAACTGCCTTCCTCCTTTCCCCCTGACCTGAAAAGCTTCGCAGTCCGGGATATTATAGTTTTCTATAATATTATATGACGTATAGTATTATGTGTTATAAATACTATACGTCATATAATATTATTTTGTCAATATGTTTTTATGTGTAATTTCAGTTTTGAAAAAATCTGTCCCGATATTCCTTCGGGGTATATCCCATTTCCTTTTTAAAAATCCTGCTGAAATGGCTCTGAGAGCTGAACGCCAGAATTGCGCTGATTTCCGCATAGGAATATTCAGAATATTTCAGCATATTCCGCGCTGCCTCCATCCTTTTTGAAAGAATATAATCCGAAATGGAACAGCCCGCTTCCTTTTTAAACAGGGTGGACAGGTAGCTGGCATTTAAATCCACCTGCTCCGCCAGAGCCTGTATGCGAATCGGTTCGTGCAGATGGTTATAAATATAATCCATGCAGATAACCACAGGCTTGGAATAGACGCGCTTCCTGTCAAGCTCCGCCATTTCCCTTGTGTAAAAAGTCATCATATCCACCTGGAGCTTACATATTTCTTCCTCTGTCGCCAGAGTGTCCATTTTCTGAATAAACAGGTCGCTGGCATTGTAGGCTCTCTCCGTATCCATTCCGCCGTTTATCGCCGCCCGGCACGCCTGGGTCACAGAGGCTACAAAAAGATATTTCCTGTTCCGCACAGGGTCATCCGACAAATGACCGTTATTTACCGAGCGGAATCTTATAATCCCTTCCTCGACCGCCCGCATATCCCCGGCCTGTAGAAGTTCAAACTGCCAGGTATCCTCCGCATGGGTATGATGACGCCAGCCAGCTTCCCTGCTGACAAATTCCATGTAACGGAGCTTCTTTTCATCTACCGGTTTTTCCGCCATATTTTCCTCATTTCCGCGCTGCCATGCCGCACAGCCGCCTTTCCGTGTTGGCATACCGCACAGCCGCCTTTCCGCTTTGCTGTGCGCTCCCGCCGCAATGCTAAATGATTACCTGATTATTTTAACAAAAATCCAACTGAAATGCTATAATTTTCCTCTTTCTCATGCTATCATATCTGTTGTGAGTGATTCATAACTTTTTATATACAGACAGGGTGCATATCCGCTAATATGCACCCTGTCCGTATCTGTCGCTTTTGTTCTAAATTCTCTATAACGCTTCGGCCTGCTAAAACGCTCTCCCGTCCGTCAAAGCCATACCGGTAAATCTACCGCTCCATTTTCCAGAAATAAGCGCTGTACGGCGGCAGCTCGCTTCCTCCGCCGAAATCATGGGTCTTGCCGCTGATTAAATCCTCGGCCAGCCCGCAGCCCGCGTCAAAATGCGCCGTGTAAGGCTCGCTGTCAGCGTTAATCGCCACCAGTACCCTCTGCCCTTCCGTCTTTCTCTCAAAAATACACTGTTTGTTGGTGAGAACCACCGAACGGAAATCTCCGTAATTCAAAGCTTTGGATTCCTGCTTTGCCTTTGCCAGCCTGCTTATCCACTCGGAAAGCTCATTAAACTCCGGCTCTGCAAAATCCGGCCTAAGCGCCGGGTCCCCCTCGCTCTTGTTCGCCTTTGCTCCCCACTCGCTTCCATAATAAACGCAGGGAATCCCCGGCATACCAAAGCAGAGCGCATAAATAAGCGGAAGATGCTTTTCGTTGCTTAAAATACTTGCCACTCTGGTCACGTCGTGGTTATCCACAAAGGAAAGCAGATGCTTCCCCTTATAAAGCGTCCAGTTTTCCGGCCCGAACTGCCGCATCAGGGAATGGATAATCTCAAACATATTCATGCTGTTAAAGCTGGAGTAAAGTCCCTTGTAGCACTCATAATTCGTTGCGGAATGAAGCATACCATCGTTCATAAGACGATTGTAATCCCCGTGAAGCATCTCCCCGAGCAGATAAAATTCCGGCTTTAAGCCCTCCGTAAAGCTCCGCAGCCTGCGCACAAAATTTTCATCCAGACAGTAAGCCACATCCAGGCGCAGCCCGTCAATGTCAAACTCATCCACCCAGTATTTCACCGCATCCAGAATATGGTCAACCACCTCGCCGTTTTTAAGATTCAGCTTCACCAAATCATAGTTTCCCTCCCAGCCTTCGTACCAAAGACCGTCGTTGTAGTTGGAATTCCCGCCGAGATTAATGTGAAACCAGTTGAGATAGGGAGAATTTTCCCTGTTCTTCACCACGTCCTGAAACTGATAAAAACCCCTGCCCACATGGTTGAACACGCCGTCAAGAACCACCCGGATTCCATTGTCATGGAGCTTTTTCACCACCTGCTTAAAATCCTCGTTGGTGCCAAGCCTGGTGTCAATTTTCTTGTAATCTCTCGTATTATATCCGTGCGTATCGGACTCAAATACCGGTGAAAAGTAAACCGCATTCACATTCAGCTTCTTCATATGCGGAATCCATTCCTCCACCTTTAAAATCCTGCTCTCCGGTACGCCGTCATTTTCAAACGGCGCTCCGCAGAATCCCAAAGGATATATCTGATAAAATACACTTTCATATGCCCACATTTTTTCCTCTTTTCTGCGCTGCTTTACAGACCCGTCTTCTTAATCTTAAGCCCATGCGCCGGCCTGTAAGACCGGAGAGCCTGCGGATGCGGCGCAGACACAGACTCTTTGAAAAGACAGTTTCTGCCTTTCCATGTAAGTTTACCACACTTTTGCGCTCCTGTCATGTTTCCTTTCCCGAACATGCGGAAATCAGTTTTCAGATTCCGGTGATGCCCCAACATACAAAAGCCGCTCTACAGATATTCTTTTGCCTGCGTCTCATTCAATTGATATTGTGCGCAAAGCCTGCTCACAATATCCTCGTCCGACAGTCCTACGCTGCGCAGAATGGCTACCATATTAATGAAGGATTGATGATATTGATTCTCCATCTCCCGCCTCAATTTTTCATTTTCCTGATGTATCTTTTGGTTCTCCTGATGCATCGCTTTGTTCTCTTTTTGTATCTTTTCACTCTCCTGATGCATCTTTTGGTTTTCTTTTTGCATCTGCTCATGTTCCTGATGCATCTTTTGATTTTCTTTTTGCATCTGCTCATGCTCCTGATGCATCTTTACATTCTCCTGTTGCATCATTTCGTTTTTCTGGCGCACCTTTTCGTTCTCCTGCCGCATCTCTTCGTTCTCCTGCCGCATCTCTTCGTTCTCCTGCCGCATTTCTTCATTCTCCTGCCGCATTTCTTCATTCTCCTGCCGCAT